>Ga0065711_1028540_pt1 | contig 40609 bp, 24 predicted proteins | sample Hoacrofraction12_FD_59098 | JGI IMG/M metagenome (GOLD analysis project Ga0065711, IMG submission 59098) | Hoatzin crop microbial communities from Cojedes, Venezuela - Epithelial fraction 12 v2 (version 2) | ecosystem: Host-associated > Birds > Digestive system > Esophagus > Crop | place... | reverse complement strand
GCCCAGAGAGGTAGTGGAGGCCCCATCCCTGGAAACATTCAAGACCAGGTTGGACAGGGCTCTGAGCAACCTGATTTTGTTAGTGGTGTCCCTGCTCGCTGCGGGGGGGTTGGACTAGATGACCTCTAGGGGTCCCTTCCAACCCAAACCTTTCTATGATTCTATGATTCTATGATTCTATGATTACCAGTGGGGGTTTTTTTTTTGCTATTAAAACATCCTATTTCCATCAGAAATAAAGAATTAAAATTTATACTTTGTACACATACTTATTTCTCCACATACAAAGCTTTTCTTCAATTTATTGCTTCCTTTTATTTTAAAACTTGTTCAGTATTTTTTACTAGAAAAGTAGATCATAGGAATTGTAGAAAAAAATAAGTTGGATGGGATCTCAGCAAGTCATCTTTACCAGATTAAACAAGGGCTAGCTTTACTATGAGATGAATTGTGTAAGGTGTCATCCAGTTGAGCTTTGAAAATCCTCCTGGGTAGAGGTTTTAGAGTCTCTCTCGTCAACCTCGTCCTGTGCTTATTCTATGTTACTGTGAAGAATTATGTTCTACTGGAATACTTCTGATTTATTTTCTGTAAAATTTATTTGCCATTCATAGTGGAGGTTAGTGAATCACTTTATCAGCAGTATCTTCTGCACATCCAGGAAATTCTCATGTCGAAGTCTTGAGAGTAAGTTACGGTGATATCTGGGCATCAGTACAGATGTGGAGAAAGTCTTTTGAGCAAGTGCATCCCTTGCGGCTGCACATTGACGTACCAAAAGTTCCAAGGGTTTGATGGAAACAGTAACTGGAATTTGTATTATTTTTTTTGGATTTTTCTTTGGAAAGAACTTTCTGACTTTGATTGATAGATTTATATTCAAAAATGCATGAAGTGATTTTAGTCTTATCATAAACAACACCTGCAACACTTTCTCCTTTTCAGCTGCTGCTGCAACTCAAGGTTTGTTCTGTAAGTATTAAGGACGTGCAATTTTTTCAAGTGATTTGACTCTTTTTTGAAGATGCTGTGCTTCATGCACTGGATGTTGCTCCTTGTTCCTGAAGAATGAGCTTGGATCACGTCCATTACACTGTCCTCACTGGGCAGCAGTCAGAGAGAGAAAGGGGGTGCTGCCTGTTTTCTCTGGTTTTGTGTGTATTGCAAACAATAAAACATCTGCCAAGACTCTGATAACGGGCATTCTGCTCTGCAAACAAGAGTGAAATTTCAGCAGGAGAAGCATTTTTATGCAAGAGAATTTAACAATTGTCAAATTTCTGACGTGGCACACACAAAGACTGCAATATTATTAGGTTAGTTTTCTTGAAATTTAATGTGCAGTTATTAATGTCAGTGGGCAGATGAAGACGTGATATGAATTAATGACTTCTGAATGACGGCTGCCATTTGGACATGAATCAAGATTGATCAAAGAGACAGTAAGTTTTTCTTAGTCTTAAGGGAATCTGAAAGGGAAAAGCCCTGCGTGTCACCACCCACTCTCATGCTAAACAGTCTCCCAACAGAGTTGTAAAAGATGAAAACATCAATGTAGAGCAGTGTGAAGGAGTTATTGAGGCAGAGACTTCGCTAGGGAAGGTACAAGTAAGGCTTCCCCTTCTGTATTACCTGCAAATCTGCTACTCAAAGCTGAATTCTGCCAAATTTGCCCTTAAGTTTCTATTGGAAGTGATAAATACTGAATTCAATTGTAGTTATTCTTAAAAACATTTTTTTTAATGTTTAATATTTTATTTTTTACATGTATCACTATTCTTCTGGATTTGCTTGTTTAAGCAGATAACTTATTATCTAAATAATCTAATATCATTGAGTAGAGAACTCATATAAAACACTGTTTAGATGAGTTTATGGCTGCTGCTGCAGTTTCTATCTCCTTGACGGTGACTGAAATTGTAATCTTACTTTTTGCAAGAGGACAAAGTAGTTGGTGCTATTTTTGCCATCTTTATGATGAACAGATGAGTCTACCCTGGAAGAGGTCATCAGTCTTCTTGTTGGGAGTATGGTTATTGCCCTTATTTTTCCTTGCAGAAAAGGACTGTGGCTGAGAAAATGCTACCTCAGGCTACTATGTAAAGCAAATAGCAATGGAGCTCTGAGTCACAGAATTTTCTTTACTGTGTTTATAAACTCTAATGGAGATGCCACAACAAGTTTTCAGCTAATGGACCTTTTATTGCTAGCACTGTTTTGGGCTTGTTTCTCCCTTTGTAAATTGCTGTCTCTTCCCCACTCACTGCTGGATTTTGCTCGTTATGAAAATTCACCTCCTTAAATCCAGACAAATTTGCAGATCAGAATTCAGCTTTGGGGCTGCAGCACAGAAGCACGCTAACTCTAGAAATGAAACTGAATACATACTTTCTTTCAGATATCTGCAATCCTGAAAATGCTATTAAGGATGAACTCATCCCAGAGAAAGTAATTTTATAGTCAATATTTTGCTCAGTTCTATAAGTCCATGAGATTTACTCATATGTTACTGTAGAAATTTCCATGCATTTCTACTGAAGAAATGGCATTTTCTTAGTGTTTTTAGGGTTATGAGACAATTTTTATCTTACAAGAGAAAAAATGAAATTTGGTGGGATTTTAGTATTAATGTATATATGTTTAACTCAAGTTAAAACTTTTATATCAAGATACCCAAATTAATAAACTGATAACATATCTCAAAAAATCTGGAAAGGCCTATATATTGTTATCTTAGAATATTAGTGTTTGATTGGCATAGTGGCTTTATTCCAAGCTACATGACAGATTTTAAAATTTTTATCCTATAACTTAAGGATATATACAGACACAGTCAGGTAAATAAATATGAATGAACTTTTAAAGTAGATTGTTAAACTACATTTAATGTCTGAATAGTACTTTTTTCATACAGAAATAAAATGACCTCAGTATACTTAAAATTTGTGATTTGGGTTAACCTAAAATGAGGCCATATTTATTGTGAAAAAAGGTGTCTTCAGAGGAAAGTCTAGTGCAGATTAACTAATCCTCTACAATAACATATTCAGTTAATTGGAATTAATTTTGAAGTATCATAATGGAGACAACTACCCTATTGAGGAAGTCTTGTGCTTATGAAATACTGTTATTGAGTGGTGGTTCATTAGCTCATTTTTTAAATTCATGAAAGAAAAAAAATATTTGCATATAAAATTAAAGGTACTCAACTTCTTAATTCAAACTGTTGGTGTGTGAATTTAAAGTAGATTAGCTGAACAATTCATTCCTGAATGCATGCCTTTAAGAAGGGTTATTCAAATTTTGTCCAAAAAATGTTGACTTCTGATGTAAATAAACCTAAAGCACATTTTAATTCTCAGTGGAAGTTCAAACAAGATTTTGATGCAGTTTAAAGATTAAGCGATATTATTTTTCCATGTAGCAGAAGTGTTTGAGTGTTTGGTTTCCTCTACTTGATTAAAATCTTACTGGGGCTATGTGATTGCAACTTAAAGAAAAAAAAGTTCAAAAATCCAGCCTCAGAATGGAAGCATTTGACATCACTGTTTGCTCATACTATGAGCACTTATATGTCAGGTACAGTATTAGATTTTACAGTCATATATGTATGATGTCATACGAGTATATCTTGAAGAAAAGGAGTTGAGCTTTTTAATGGGTGAACAAGAATTGTCTGTAAATATGACAAATTTGTTAGTCTGAGCCAAGAATCAGAGTTCTTCTCTATGAATTCAGTCATAGAAAATTTGTGTGGCTTTGCATCTTTATATGCCTTTAGAAATGGAGCACCAAAAATTACTGGCAAAGCATCAGAATGAAACTGACTTCATTCTTTCGTAAAATTGTAGAAAGGATACAGTAAGAGCTCCCTGTAGCATGGACCTGATACTGCTAAATTCAAAATAAGCTTCTGGAGCCTTATGAGTGCCAACTGACTTAACAACATTACCTTCATCATCAGTTGTCACGGAGGTGACAGCTCCCCATAGATCTCTTGGCTGTAATGAGCTCTTGGCTAGAGTTTCATTTTCTTAATTGGAAGTATATCTGTGAAGCTTGCTGCTCCCAAACTTAGAAACCTTTTAATTTCTTCTCTAAATGCAATTCCTCCTCCACAGCCATTTGTTCACAAGCCAGCAAAGTCTTCTGGCTCAGTTATTCCTTTTGCTGTTTTATGTTCTCTCCACACGTCTTTCAGCATCTGTGCTGCCAGTCAGAGCAAGTTGCGCTGTTCTCCATCATACCTCTACTATAACACGGAGAAGCACAGCATGGTGACATCTGAGCTGGTGCCAAGCAAAGGGCTGTGGTACAGTACAGCCCTGGCAGGAGGCTAGTAGTACTAAAGACCACAAGGTGCATCCTTATGCTGATGTGACTCTATTGCTTCTGGTTAGAGGTTTCACAGTTTGGACTTTTCCATACTGCGCTCAACTAAAGAGGTACTCTTCATCTTGTGCTCTGATAAGCTTACCCTAACTTTTTTTGAATAACAGACTGTTCTATCATAGTTTAATTTGCCCAGAAGAAAAGAAGTATATTACAGTTTGCTATGTTAGCCAAAGTACAATTTGGTGGGGATTGTTTGTTCACATTTTTTTTCCTAGCTAAGCTCTGTCCCTAGTGAGGTCAAACACTCTAGGAAGAACACAAAATTGATGCTGCAAAATGATCAGCTTTCCAGCTGCACTCCAGAGCTTCTAAATCATGGTTAAATTAGTTATATTTTCATGAATCTGGAGCACTGATTTATGATGGTGACAAATGTTGGAGTTAAGAAATAAAACACTGTGAAACTCTTAATAATATATGGGAAGGAAATTATATACCTTCATATGTCTCTATGTGTATTTTTCCACTTTCTGAAGTCTCTCCTTTCATTCAGACAGAAGATAAATGTGTTACTGGGTTTTCCAAAACTTAATCATTCATTACATTTGTTGGACTTACACGGCAATATTAAACACAGTAACTCATAACTTGAGAAGATTATTAAAGTTTCCTAGATAAAACAGGTTAATTAATTCCCTTAGGGGACTAATGAGGCTGTGCTTTTGGTATATAATCATGTTAGTTTCCTGACTGTGTAAAGAAGGTACTAACAATTGGACAAATGCAATAACAGATCCTCTTAGAAAGCTGTATGATTCTGTAAAGTGCTACATTTTTAAATTATCTGGTTAATTTAGTGCTAGCTCTCTGTGTTCAGAAATTAACAAAATTAATTTGCCTGGGTGAATTAGGTTTCATTCATACCAGTACTGATTCCTGTTCAAAAGAACCTATTGACACTGCTTAGTGACAAAGAAACTAATACTGTATTTCTGTGGAAACTTTGGATCAATCCACTTGTTTCCATGAACTATTAAGTTATCCAGCTTTTTCTGATGAGTTAACCAAAGCCATAGCAGAAACTCATTAGTTCACACTGACAGGCCCAAGAAAATATATCCTGATTGGTTTTATCTTAGTTCCAGTGTCATTTTACAAGGTAATTGAGATTTAGTAGTATTATATCAAAGTTCTCTAACATTTAAGTCTTTATGTATCTGTGATGTTCAGACAAAATACATTTATCTTCACAAGAACTAAATCCCGCAGGACGCCAAGCCAAGGCTAAAGATACACCTAGTGAGTATTTTTCAGACTTACTAGATTTTTAGGTGCCTTGAATACTGTGAGAAGAACTGAATTTTAAGTAGCCCTCAATATTTTAAGTGCTAAATGTCTTTGAAAAGCACAACATTTTCTGTTCTTCTACTTTTGAGTAAAACTATAGTTTTCATTCTTCACATAACATAGTATAAAGAAATACAACATCTACCTTAAAACCAATTCTGTAGCACAACTCACTTCCTAAAGAGTCAGCTTGTACTAAATGACATGCAATAAACACCAAAATGAAATATATTCTGACCGGAACTCATCTTCTGTCCTGTAGTGAACAGATGTTCACAGATTAATTTTGCTTATAAGATACATGTCAAAAGAAGGAGGATCTTTTAGGTTTTTAAATGAAGATAAAATTGTTGTCTACATTATGTTTTCTTATCCCTGTAGCCTTAATCTCTTATTTCTGATGGTATTTTTAAAACTACAAACATCACTTTTAGTACTATCGCAGATTCTGCTTCTATTTTAATGGAAACAGATGGAAATATTTTCCAAAATCCTCCTGACTTTAGAGAGGGGTATTTTAATCTGAACCATTGTAATATTGCATAAAGCAAACATAAATTTAAATTAGAAAAAAAAAATCCCAAATCTCCAACTAAAATAACACCAAGTTTTAAGATGGAAATTTTATAGTACAGCTTTTCTTCCCAATGGGTTAAAGAAAATTGAAACCAATTTCACTTCACGTCCCTTTACTCTGACTCATCTCCTCAAAAAATATATGACTTACTATCACAAGGTTTTCTGATAGTGAGTAAATATTTACATGCAGTCTGCTGATATGAAAAAGCACCCTCATATTCTCATTCTAGAGGCACTTTGGTTGCAGAATTAATCACATTTCATAGGCTTACTATGTTCTTCCTATTTTCTCAGAGTGCAATTACAAAAGATAAGATTTTGTATCTTGTTTTCATTTCATTTAGTAAAGGACCACTTTGTTTCTAACTAGATTTATTAGTCTGAAAAGAAAGTTGTTGTGCAGTCTGAATTGTAGCTAGAAATTCAGGGAAATTTCAGAGAAAATTGTGTGAAAGCTGAAAAAAAAGGTACCTCATTTTTTCAGGGAGGTACAAAATGAAATGATTCCTAAGCAAACCTGAAAACACAGAACCATGCAAAAAGCATCTGTCCATACTTGCAAAATCCTCAGTTAATATAATCAAGAGGCAGCCGAAGAAAAGCAAGGTACTTCTTTCTGAGAAAAATGCTTTGTACATTTCACAAGGAAGTACTCTGAAAGAGCTGACTCTGGGTTCCCACTCCAGGTGGAGACAGATCTTTACCTCTGTGACTGCAGCGCGGCATATACTCTGGAGGTGTCATCTTAAAAACTGAAACAGTTTAGGCTCATCAATATGGATATCAAACACTCTGTGAAGCTGAGAACTTTCAAATTCCACTGTTTTCCTTTCCGCATTTTTGTGATATATGACTGCCTCCTTCAGTATGAAATCCTCTTCTGTTAAACTTTGTTTCCTTTGTGTCTCCAAACATAGAAGAATGTTTGATTTTCTTTGTATGAAGGATGATAGTGTAGTCTTATAAGTGTGCTCATATACTTAAGTTATGATTCATACCCATAGAAACTAAAACCTGTGATATAACGTATTCTGAAAATTTAATCTACTTGTGCTCTACAAATCTCTTAAATTTAGTCCTATTCTTCCAAGTGAAAGCCAAGAATCTGAACTTCTGATATTAGATATACTTAAGTATTGCAATGTCTTTCTAATTTCTCATTCTAATGTACTACTGTCCCTTGTGCCAAGATCTCCTACAGCAAACCATTTGCATTTGCATAATTATTCTTTTATAATCTTTCGATTTGTGATGGGTGTATTTTCTTCTTGAATAGGTAACTACTATTTGAATATTTCATATTTTATATATATTACAGGAATTGAGTCCAGTGTCTATGTCTGAATTTCAAATATAACACAGGTTTAATATTGTTTGCTTCTACTTTGCTATGAATGAATTCTATTACAGCCAGCTAAATCTTCTGTTCATTTGAAACGACTTGGGCAATTCTCATGTTGATCAAGATAATAGCATCTTTATGTTATAATAAGACTTATGAAAATTGTTGCTTCTGGAAAACTTTAAGCATGTGATCAGCTATTTTTCCTAATTGTTCATGTATTTACCTCATTCTCACAGTAAAATCCTAGATCCTCTTGGAAATCCTCGAGCGAATATCTTTATGTCTGACAACAGCAAATACTGTTATGAGACACAGATTACATTTGGAGATGTTAGACTGGTTTCACAATGTTATTTCATGTTCTTTCTGCATTACTTGTCCATTAGTTTGCAAAGCAATAACAGTTTTCGTGTAAAAGGATAGAAAAAAAGACCTGAAGGGATCTCAATTTTAACTTGCATACTTTTTAATAAGATATTTGATAACAAATTTTCATTCTAATGTTAGCCTCTTAGAATATTGCTTTTATAATTGTGTCTCATGATAGAGAAGAAAGCTTTTGAACCGTTGCTTGGGTTGTAACAGCAGATATATAAACTCGGCAATAAAGAAGTCAAATTGTAAATGGTCAGCACTATAAAATATGTCTTTCAGGTTGCCAGAAAAGCTTCTTCAATCCCTTAGCAAAGAGAAAAGCTGCATATTGACACCATAAAGAAAATAGAAGCAACAATAATCTCCACACTTGGTAAGCAGAGTAATATTTTTGAGAAATCTAATTAGGCTCTTGGCCGTTCATTGTTAAAGGATGTCAGAAGAATTTTGGGTTTTTTTGAGGTATCACAGTGGGTTTGAACTTGCCAGCTGACATTTTAATACAAAAAGGGATATTCATTTTCTTACATGGATGAATTTATTCAACTTGCCATTGTAGTGCTACAAAATAAACAGTGCTTTATAGTTTGTATGTATCTTAAATTGCTTGCTTGTTTCACCATAGCGATAAGCACTGTCCTCAGAAAAAAAGGAAATCACTGTTTCAAGCTGGAACTAACACCCAGACTTAAGTACGTGAGAGTTAAAGGGCTAATAGTGTCTGAATGTGGAATTACCTGGAGCAGTGACAATAGTTATTGCAAGAACCAGGCAAAATAACACTACCAGACTCATATCCTGAGTTTCCTGAGCAAACGAAAATATGCTTCTCTAAGTATCCCCAAAAAATATTTTCTTCTGAAAACTGATTATATAACTGTAAAGCTAATAGCCTTGATGCTGAAACTTATTAACTAGAAATATATGATTGTGTCAAAACAAAGCTTTCTAAGTATCATATGAAATTATAAGTCAAATGTAAGAATTTGAGACCTGATTTTCTATAAATCTATGGCAAGTCTTCTGTAAATAGTCATGGATTTGATTAAAAATTGCACATTTTTATTACTACTTCAGATTCTCTGATATTTGCAAATGTATTGAATATCATGGCTTCTGTTGTTTTTCAATCGTTGGGGAAAAATAGTGATGTTAGTTAATAGAGTGGAAAGATACTTTGTTCTCAGTGCAAAATATTTTTTGATTCACTGGAGATAATTGCTAGTCATGATATCAGTATTTATTGACTTGAAGTCCACAAAAAAAAAAAAAGTTTAAAATATCTCTGCTGGGAATTACTTTAAAGGGATACTATTATTATTAAAAGTTAACAGATTTAGTGATATATTTTTATCATAATAAGAGGAAAATTTTCATTAATAATAGAGTCTGAGAACAGTATCCAAACAGAGAACTGTAGAATTGCATTATTGTGTTCAGCTGTGATGACACTGATTACTAGGCCTGCCTGACCATTTTTCTATGATAAATTGCACTTCTTAAAATATACTGCAAAAAATTTGTAATATTTTCAAAGATATTCAAATTACTCTTAAAATTATGTATAAATTTCTATATGCTTGTGGTATTATCTTTCTGATTACTTGTTTCTACTGCAGAATGAAAGAATCTTGCTCACTTTTTACTCCTGAATTCCCAAATTTTACACGTGTCAATTTATTCATTTAGTATAAAAATGCAAGACTAAATCAATTAAGCTTTTCAAGACAAGAAGACTAGACAAAGTAACTAGTGGTTATATTTTTTTCGCAATGTTGAACTCAGTTGAAAGCGACATACTTTTATTAAAAAGATAAAAAATATGAAAAGTAAATCCATCAGAATGTCTTATTGTGCTGCAACAAGGCTACATCAATTTGCTTTGCAGTTAAATGCAAAATAAGTATATTTGAAGAATGCTTCTAAAAATCGTTTACCTAAAGAACTGTTCTCAAGAATATGCTCTCAAGCTGTTAGTATCGAAAGAAAAATGTGTCTCATTACAAGCTTAATAATTGATTCAAAATATGGGTTCAAGCATTTAAACAAAAAAAAAAAACCAAGAAGACGGTTTGAGGGTTTGGACTACTTTTTGTTCCCATAATTAATAAAGATAGAGCTAGAACTCCTAAGAAGTTAACAGTACTTCGTAGTTTACAGACATTTCTCAGGTGACCATGTTCAGTTAGAAAGAGAGCAAAAATAAAATCAATAGCAGAAATTTTTATTTTTTGTGCTGCTAAGAAATGTTAAAAAACCCCCGCAACAACCACAAGAACAAAAACAGTGGAAGGACTCTTACTGAAATAATTGTTATACTGTGGTTTGAGTCCTAGTCCTTCATATAGACCTCCTGATTGTATTAGCAAACTAAGTATAGTTTTCTGAGATTTATCATTAATCAGTGTAATATTTTTTGACAGAGGACTGTTATCTTCTCTCTCAGTTGAGAAAATGAAGTTTTGGATGCAAATGGTGTATCTAGGGCCTCCAACACCACAGGAAAATCATGAAAATAGAAGTATATACTGACTCAAAGTCCAGATGGACATTAGTCATGAGTGGCGTCCTTCAGCGGTCTGTACTGGGACCAGTGCTATTTAATATCTTGGTCAATGTCATAGACAGCAGGAATGAGCGCGCCCTCAGCAAGTGTGCAGATGACAGTAAACTGAGTGGGGCGGTCGATACACCTGAGGGCCAGGATGCCCTCCAGAGGGATCTGGAGAAGCTCGGCAAGTGGACCTGTGTGAACCTCATGAGGTTCAACAAGGCCAAGTCCAGGGTCCTGCCCATTCCCTGTTACAACAGAACAAGGGGTAATGGTTTTAAAATGAAAGAGGGTAGATTCAGAATAGATCTAAGGAAGAAATTTTATACAGTGAGGGTGGTGAAACACTGGAACAAGCTGCCCAGAGAGGTGGTAGATGCCCAGTCCCTGGAAATATTCCTGCTCAGGCTGGATGGGTCTCTGACCTACCTGATCTAGTTGAAGATGTCCCTCATCGTTGCAGGTTGGTTGGACTAGATGAACTTTAAAGGTCTCTTCCAACCCAAACCATGCTACAATTGTATGATATTATTTCAAATATTTACTATCAATTTTAAAACTTTTGCATACCTCTATTTGTAAATCAACTAATAATATTCTTTACATGTACAGGAAAATTTAACTGAAATTTGTAGTTGAACTTCAATAGACATTGCAAATCTGCAGATTCCTTGCATCTATTCAGGATAGCTTAGAAAAGGTAGGTTTGCTTACAAAATGACTGGTTTAGATTGGAATGGACGTAAAAACTGACACATATTCAGAGAGAGAAGTTAGAACTAAAGACAGAACATTTTCCTGTTTCCTAAAACATGATTGCTAAAAAAAAAAAATTCACCTGCTTTACAGCATCTTTATGCTATTCCTCACACAGGCAGCCAGGACCAGCTATTTTCAGATTTCTACTTGACATTAATTTCTAGAATTTCCTCTAACTCAGTTTCTCCCCCCCTCAAACAAAACTTAGCTAAACTACTAATGGTGACTTCACTGATGGAAACATTTTCAGAAAAAACATTCAGTTGAGAACTAATATATGCCAATGAAAGCAGACCCTTCCTGTTTTTTCCAACTTTGGCATAATTATTTTCTGATAAGGGTTAACTTTCACTTTTATGGCTAAAAAATGAATCTCTTACTTTCAGTCACTTTATTCATATTGCAGTAAAGCGTGCAGTAGTTAATAAAAGAGTTTCTTCTAGAGTTTTCAATTTAATTCTTTCTTCAAGAATCAAGTAACTTTTACTAAAAATAGTAATACCCTTGAACTGCAGATAACAGAAGACCATTTTATATATGCCTTTTTTTGCAAGATTGAGAAAATGAGGTGTGTTTTGTACATATGCAAATTTGGCAATTGAAAAGAAAAGAACAGCTAGGAAACAAGTTAAACATGGAACTTTCAAGATCAAGTGATGACTTATCTGCATCAAAAATAATTGCATTATGCAGTATATCAGCTCAGCAATGAGCTGACAGCAAATGATCATTCTCATCTTTTCTTCAAATAATGGATAATCTTTTGTATCCAAAAGTTAACAGTCGCAGCATCAGTGACAAATTTTATTTAACCAGGCTTCAAACAATAAGATTGTGGTATAGATTTATATATAGATTATATCTGTAATCTATTTCCTGTGATGTCAAGAAACAATCAAGCTGAATATCAAGGGTTTGCCTTTCAATGCATCATAGAATCATATAATAGTTTGCGTTAGACATGACTTTTAAAGGTCATCTAGTCCAACCCCCCTGCCATGAGCAGGGACATCTACCACTAGCTCAGGTTAGTCAGAGACCTGTCCAACCTGATCTGGAATATTTCCAGGGACTGGGCATCTACCACCTCTCTGGGCAGCTTGTTCCAGTGTTTCACTACCCTCATTGTAAAAAATTTCTTCCTTAGATCTACTCTGAATCTACCTTCTTTCAGTTTAAAATCATTAGCCATTGTCCTATCACAATAGGCCCTGCTAAAAAGTTTCTACCCGTCTTTTTCATGCACCCTTCTAAGTATTGAAAGGCTGCAATAAGGTTTCCCTGGAGCTTTCTCTTCCCCAGGCTGAACAAGCCCAACTCTCTCAGCCTTTACTCATAGCAGAGGTGCTCCAGCCCTCTGATCATTTTTGTGGCTCTCCTCTGGATGTGCTCCAAGAGGTCCATGTCTTTCTTGTGCTGAGGACTCCAGAGCTGGATGCAGGACTCCTGGTGGGGTCTCACCAGAGTAGAGTAGAGGGGCAGAGTCACCTCCCTGGACCTGCTGGCCATGCTGCTTTTGATGCAGCCCAGGATATGGCTGGCCTTCTGGGTTGTGAGCACACACTGTTGGCTTGTGTCAAGCTTTTCATCCACCAGTACCCCCAAGTCCTTCTTGGCAGGGCGGTCTCAATCCCTTCATCCCCCAGCCTGTATTGATATTGGGAGTTGCCCCGACCCAGATGCAGGACCTTGCACTTGGCCTTGTTGAACCTCATGAGTTTTAGAAATGCCCATTTCTCGAGCTTGTTGAGAAGTGTTCTGTAATGAGTACTAAAAGGAAAAGAAAACATGCCATGTTAAGGGAAGTGGTGTATCTTGTGAAAATACTTAGAAATATAACTACCAAGTAGGTACATACGAGCCCTTTTTTACATCAGAGCGTTACAGATGTCAGTACTTCAACTGGAGCACAGAAGAATCTTTTACATGTTAGACTAAAACTAAACCCCAGTAACTTTCCATTCAAAAAATCAGGGATCACAGGTACTGCTTATGATTCCCTTTGCTACCCTGTTACAAGTGTGCTTTCAGAAGAACTCTACTGCTTGAGAGAACGTACAAGACATTGCTCTGGTCATGCGTTTGTTCTTGTTGGTCCTTATTTATGAGTCAATAAAATTATATATTGAAATCTCCTAGAGAACAGTCACAAGCACTGGAAATTAGAAAAAAAATATCTGGGATATGCGCCTTCAAAACCTGCTTATTGAACACTTTGCAACAACACCGATGCAGACTACCATGTAAACCTTGCTGGTACCATTCAAGCAAGAAGGCATGATAAAAGTCTTTAATTCAAGAAGAACATATTTTTAAAAGCACACAACGCTGAAAGAGTAGTGATTTTTATCTTCTCACTTTCTTTAGAAGGAGCTAATTAAGCCACTTCTCTTTTGTACTTCAGGTAGGGCTCAGTATCAGGATTGACTGCCTGTAAAAGCAAGCCATAGGAACAGACAAGCATTTTGCTTTTTTCTGTGACAGCCTGGTACTTTATGTATCAAATATTTATTGAATAGAAATCATCAGGATCCCATGACAATCTGTTGAACCCCACTCCTTTACAGCAATCAAATCTCTGAGACCATACCTCTGCTTTTTGGTTTTGTTTTGTTTTGTTTTGTTTTGTCTTTCTGTCTTTAATTGCAGTTTCTTTTCTGTTAGTATTTTCTTTCAGGTGTGAAGTGCACCACTCCACAATCAGTTTTCTTTGAAAACTTTAGCTTCATTTCAGTCTTTTATGCCTTGCTGGAAATGTATTTATTACGTAGTATAAATGAAATAGCATCTCTTGGAATTCTCTTCCTCCAAATTTTAAATGTAGCAATAAAGCAAGTTTCTTGTAGTGTCACTAGACATTTGTATGTCTACTACATAAAATTCTATTGCACTCCCAAGATGTGATGTACACATATTTTCCTCTGACGAGTAATCCACCTTTCTGTTACTATAGTCTTTGTCACTGTCATTCATCTATTGTCCTTTTTTTTGTGCATCACCAATACTGCAGCTAAGAAAGTGTGTAAGTTAAAACCAGTAAGCAACGTATTAATTTGCCATAGCTGTCTCATGTTGCTCAGTAATTTGCTGAGAAATCAGCTTCTTGACAGTAAAACTCTAAGCACTTCTACGTGCATGTGATAGTTGTCTGATTTAAACTTTTAACATTGAGGACAGCATGTTAAAATCAGTTCTCTGCTGTGCTCAGATTTTAAGGTTTTTAAAAGAGTGGATAAGCACTTAATAGATGTAATATGACAGTAAGTGTTGAGTAATCACCATAACAGCAAGATGCTCATGTTAGCCAATATACGTTTTTATTTGCTGCGGCTTGTTTATTCCAAATTCTCTAGTTATACCCACATTTAGGAAGCTAATTGAATCATTTTCTCTGACTTTTTTCTATCTGGAGTCTCATGAATAACTGACTCTTAGCCTTGGCTTTTTTTTGTAGAAACTCTTACGCTTATCTCTTAAGAAGAATCCGCTGCTGGAGATTTGTGCACATACCTATAGGCTAGATGATTTTTCTTTTCTCACATATAACTTTTAAAAAGTAGACTAAGTTATACAATTAAAATTAAATATGTGGATATATAAAGAAATGGAAAAAAACCAACCCCAAAACCTAACAGCTGAAGGATGTTTAACATATATTTTTGCTGGTGTCTATTTCCACTTCCATGTCTGAGATAGGAGAATACACATGATGTGTAACTAAACTTTTGTTCTTAAAGCAGAGACAGTTCTAGTAACTTTTAATTGATCGTGTGAAGATAACTGCAGGAAAAATGACACTGCTCTCTATCCTTTGACTTGACTGAGTTCAGAGGACAACTGAGAACTAAGTTCTTCCCACAAATTTGAGGTGAAAAAGACAGAGTTACTATCACTTAACTTTCAGTGCTGAATGTATCTCTGTCTGCCTGTCTGGCTATCTGTTTTATTTACCGCTATGGTACTACTCTTAAATAGTCTGGACAAAACGTTAGTCAATATAGGGAAGGAGAGGGACAGTAGACCCACAAAAAGTCATTGGTGATATAGTAACAAATAACCTGATGACTGGTGAACATTAGTTCTAGAAGGCAGAAAGAAACTTCTATAATGGCATGCCAGTACAGTACCTAGTAATCTTGGTGCATCTTGGTGTTGGGTACATTTGGGATGGCAATAGCTTTTTACCGCTGTCGTATTATGCTCCTACTAGAAGAAAGCAGTAAGGGTTTGTCAGGTGGATCTTGAACTATTGTTCCATTCAGAACTGTACTTTCATTCCTGAACACTTTAATTTCATGTACCTACTGTAAAAAATAAAAATATGTGAATTTTTTTTCTTTTTGAGATATGAGTCATTCAGTGAGATTTTACAAAATTAGTAAACAAATAGCTATTACATGATACTGGAAAAAATCTTGGAAAATAATGTGACTAAGATGTCTATCCTGTTGTCTGTAGAGAGACAGCATTGTGCCAGTAAAATATAATCTTGAGAGATGTAAAAAAGACATAGTAACTGTACCTGTACTTTTACCTGTGATTTTCGTTGATTCAAACTCTGTAGTTATATATGAGAACAAATTGGTTGATCTATACTTGAATTACTATCCATTGCAATAGTTAAGTAGTTGTGAGCATGCTAGCAAATAAACTTCACTGAATTTTGCAATTTTATACCCTGAGAAAAAGCACTGCAACAATGGTATTCTATTTAGTTTCTCCTTGTGAATACAACAAGGTAGTAACACCAAGTTTTCACATCATGATTTATGTCCTTTTCATAGGCCATTTTCACATATTTGCAATAATTTAATAGTCAAATACTAAGGATGCAAGAGAAATAAATATTCTCTTTAAATTCACAAACTTCAACTAGTTCCATTGATTAAATTAAATAATTAAATAATTGATTAAATACATGTTTCTAACAAGCAGGGCAAAAGTGCATATATTTCCCTCTCTTATGATATTATTCCCTTTTAAAATTTATTTTTATTACAGTATTCCCCCAATACAAGGTCCTTCTTAAATATATATTTATATGCAGTAGGTTGCAATTCTGTGACCCCAAATGGAAGTATGCAGATCTGAAAAACAAAGTCTGGTAAAGAGAGTGTTTATTTCAAATTCTTCTACACAGTGGTAAAATGGAACTTATTTTCTCAGATATTTTCCAAATTTCAATGTTTCAAACATTGATGTACAAACATTTATGTTTTATACTTCTGTATGTAAGGTAAATATGAGTAAATGAGTTGTAGAATGCAGCATGTGGAAAATTACTTTTCTTTAGCAACACAACTCTAAAATAAAAACCAGGCTTTTTTAAACTCTTATTTTTCAAATTACCTTAAAGACTCAAAAAAAAATAGAAACAAATCAAATTAAACATTGTTTCAATGTAACATTTTAATATTTTTTTAAGTATTGTTACATTTACACTACTCCTACAAAGATGGATAAGTATATTTAGAGTAACTTAAAATTAATCAAAGAAATTCTATGATGAATCTTTCTCATATGGGATGAGATTGTGCTTTCTGAAGCAGGAGGGCCTTTATTCCAAACAACCCTTTGAAATGACTGTGTGCTCAGTCATTTTATTTTGACGATTTTGCAGGTGATTTCATAAGGTTAAAATGTTGACCTTTAATTGGTGTCAACACTTCCAATTATTGATAGAGGGTCATAAATTGATCACTACCAACATTTCTTCCTAGGCTTGTGCAGCTGAAGCTAGGAAATTGCCTGATTTGCCAATTAGAGGTGTTAATATGACAGATGAAAATGAACAGAACAAAGACACTCTACAGATGATTATAGGTGGTGAATAACACTGCCTGCAAATAAGGTTGTGTAAAGCTTCCAAGTGTAGCCGAAATGGCTTGCAGTTTTAAGATTAAGTGCAGAAAAAATTATGTTTCTTCTCCTGTTGTGAAAAGTGATGGCTTTTTTTCCTTACTATTGCAGTCCAAGGAGAAACCTGAAATCCTGCCAGGAACTGGCCTTTGCATCTTTTGCTAACCTCATTAAAGCCCAATCATCATCAATCAAATCTTCAATTATAAGCAGATCACCATGCTGAACAACTTCCTGGACCTTAGCAGTTTAAATCTCAGATGGCCCTGTCTTTACTGGTCTCATGACAGCTCTTCTCCATTCACAGTGTTAAAAAGTCCAAACACCCCAATGTTCTCCACTGTTCTATAAGGCAACAGCAAGGAAACAACATTTCCCTCCAGCCTCTGCTCTGCAAAGGAAAACCAGCAAGTGCTGAACCTCAGATCAGCATTTGCAATTACCCAGATGCCAGATACTTCAAGTAAACGTGAATCAGTGTTTTCCAACCTGTGCTGGTCACTGAAGTGGCAGAAGGTACTTCCTAAAATGATTACAACATTTAAGCACAAACAAAAAAAGTTTAAACAAAACGTCTATGCATATTTCTATGCACACAACCAGGGACTTCAAAAAGTGGAGAGAAAATAAAAGGAATACTGAAAGGGCAATCTAATTTTATTTGGTTGTAAGTGAAAACCTTTTTAGCAACGTTGTGGAAAATAGCCCTTGCCTCCACCCCATACATCCTTTGAAAAGGATGAAAAGGGTTAGGATTAAAAAAACAACCAACCAACCAACCAACCAAGTTAAAAAAAAATTAAAGCATAACACCATAAGACAATCCTTCTTCACATCCCAGTAACTGACACAGCAAAAACTCTAGCTTGCACTAGACCTAAAACTTACAGTGGGACACAGCAAGGACCAGGCCACAGGGAGGGAAGGGGCTGAGAGGTCCTGCAGTGTCCAGCATGGGGGAGGAGAAGAAAGACTAGCTGTCTTGGGACAGACTGCATGAAAGAACTTGAGTGGCCAGAAGGAGAAAAGGGGTTTCTCTCAAAAGCAGGCTGTGTTGACAGGTCCACATCAAGTTTACAAGTGAACTGCAGTATCTTTCATAGTGCCCCTATTGCCCATCCTCCCCCTCAGATGTCACTAGCATAAATACGGCCCCAGTACCCACATGTGAGGTGCCACACAGTCCCATGTGTTCTCGTAAGCGCTGTGTCAAAAATCCAGACTGTTTATTCTCATGCCTCATGGTCAGCTTCTCCTTCTCTTCAGCTGTTCTCATTAAGGCTCATTAAGCCAGGGGTTCGGCTACTTAGACCTTGGGAATCGTTTTAAGAAACCTGGTCTACTGGGGGCTGATGGGGTCCATCTGCCAGAGAAAGGAAAGAGCATCTTGGGTCATAGGCTTGCCAAACTGGTGAAGAGGGCTTTAAACTAAAGTTGCCGGGGGAGGGGAACCTCAATCCATCCCACTGATACCAGTTTGATGCCAGTGCCAGCAATAGATGCTCAGAGCCTGGAGTAGGATTACAGGTCAGCAGGAGAACACCTGAAGGGAGGGCAGCAAAAAGAATTCCAGCCAGTAAGTCAGCTTCATTGGGGGCCCAACTTAAATGCCTCTATGCAAAAGTGTGCAGCATGGGGAATAAACTAGATGAGTTAGTGACGTGCGCTCGCCTGCAAGGCTATCATCATTGGCATCGTGGAGACATGGTGGGATGGTTCCTATGACTGGAGTGCTGGAATGGAAGGATACAAGCTCTTTAGGAAGGACAGGCAAGGAAGATGAGGAGGGGGTGTCACCCTCTACATCAATGGCCAGTGGAAGTGCATGGAGCTCCACCTGAGGATGGATGAGAAGCTGACCAAGAGCTTATGGGTCAAGATTAAAGGCAAGGCAGGGACAGGTGACATTATAGAGGGGGTCTGCTACAGGCCACCTGTCCAGGAAGACTGAGCAGATGAGACCCTGTATAGATGGACAGGAGCAGTCTCACATTCGCAAGCACTGGTCCTCATGGGGGATATCAACCACTCCAATATCCGCTGGAAAGACAAGACAGCTAGACAAACACAGTCCAGGAGGTTCCAGACCATTGATGATAATTTCCTTCTCCAAGTGGTAGAGGAGCCAACAAATATAGGTGCCATGCTGGACCTTGTTCTTACCAACAAAGTGGGGCTGGTAGGGAATGTAAAGCTCAAGGGCAGCCTTGGCTGCAGTGGCCATGAAATGGTGGACTCCAATATCCTTAGGGCAATGAGTACGGTGCACAGCAAGCTCACTACCCTGGACTTACGAGAACAGACTTTGGTCTCTTTAGGGATCTGCTCAGTAGAATACCACAGGATAAAGACCTGGAGGGAAAGGGGCCCAAGAAATTTGGTTAATATTCAAGGATCACCTCCTCCAAGCTCAGGAGCGATGCATCTCAGCAAAGAGGAAGTCAGGCAAAAACTCTAGGAGACCTTCATGGATGAACAAGGAGCTCTGGGACAAAATCATATTCAAAAAGGAAGCCTACAGAGGGTGGAAGCAAGGACAGGTAGCCTGGGAGGAATACAGAGATAGTGTCCAAGCAGCCATGGATCAGGTTAGGAAAACTAAAGCCACAATAGAATTGAATCTGGCCAGGGACATCAAGGGCAACTAGAAAAGTTTCTATAGGTAAGTCAGTGATAAAAGGAAGACTAGGGAAAATGTGGGCCCTCTCCAGAAGGTAACAGAAGACCTGGTTACCTGGGATTTGGAGAAGGCTGAGGTACTCAACAACATTTTTGCTTCAGTCTTCACCGGCAAGTGCTCCAGCCATACTGCCAAAGTCACTGATGGCAAAGGCAGGGACCGGGAGAATGAAGAACCACCCACTGTAGGAGAAGATCAGGTTCAAGACCATCTAAGTAACCTGAGGTGCACAAGTCCATGAAACCTGGGAGTTGCATCAGAGGGTCCTGAGGGAATTGGTGGACAAAAAGCTAAGCCCCTATCCATAATATTTGAGAAATCATGGCAGTCCAGTGAAGTTCCCAGTGACCGGAAAAGGGGAAAAATAACCCCCATTTTTAAAAAGGAAATAAAAGGAAGACCTGGGGAACTACAGGCCAGTCAGTCTCACCTCTGCGCCCAGCAAGATCACGGAGCAGATCCTCCTGGAAACTATGCTAAGGCAGATCTAAGATAAGGAGGTGGCTGGTGACAGCCAACATGACTTCATTACGGGCAAATCATGCCTGACATATTTAGTGGCCTGCTACAAAAGAGTTACAGTGTTGGTGGATAAGCAAAGAGCAACTGATGTCATCGACCTGGACTTACGCAAAGCATTTGACACTGTTCCACACGATATCCTTGTCTCTAAGTTGGAGACACCTGGATTTGATGGATGGACCACTCAGTGGATAAGGAATTGGCTGGATGGTTGCATTGAAAGAGTTGTGGTCAATGGCTCGATTTCCAAGTAGAGATCAGTGTAAATGGTGTTCCTCAGGGGTTGGTATTGGGACTGGCACTTTGTCGGCGATGTGGACAGTGGTATTGAGTGCACCCTCATCAAGTTTGCTGATAATATCAAGCTGAGTGGTGAGGTCAACATGATGGAAGGAAGGGATGCCATCCAGAAGGACCTTGACAGACTTGAGAGGTGGGCCCCTGTGAATCTCATGAAGTTCAACAAGGTCAAGTGCAGGGTCCTCCATCTGGGTCGGGGCAATCCCAAGCACAAATACAGGCTGGGCAGAGAATGGACTGTGCGCAAGCCTAAGGAGAAGGATTTGGGGGTGTTCAACATAACCCAGCAATGTGCACTTTCAGTCCAGAAAACCAACCGTATCCTGGAGTGCATCAAAAGAAGCATGGCCAGCAGGACAAGGGAGATGATTCTGCCCCTCTACTCTGCTCTGGCGAGACCCCACTTGGAGCACTGTGAGGAGACTTCAGCACAGGAAAGACATGGGCCTGTTGGAGCAGGTCCAGAGGAGGGCCACGAAAATGATCCGAGAGCTGGAACACCTCTCCTGTGAGGAAAGGCTGAGAGAGCTGGCGCTGTTCAGCCTGGAGGAGAGAAGGCTCCAGGAAGACCTTCTAGCAGCCTTCCAGTACCTGAAGTGAGCCTACAAAATAGCTACAGAGGGACTTTTTAAATGGGCATGTAGTGATAGGACAAGGGGTAATGATTTTAAAGATTTTAGATTGAGATCAGATATAAGGAAGAAACTCTTTACTGTGAGGGTGGTAAGGTACTGGAACAAGTTGCCCAGAGAAGTTTTAGATGCCCCTTCCCTGGTAGTGTTCAAGACCAGGTTGGATGGGACTTTGAGAAATCTGGGGTAGTGGAAGATGTCCCTGCCCATGGCAGGGATTTGGAACTAGATGATCTTTAAGGTCCCTTCCAAGCCAAACCGTTCTATGATTCTGTTGTTCTGTGATTCTGTGATTCTATGATGCTTCCTAGGCAAAATGGCCTAGACGGGAGAACCTCTGAAGCCAAGAACGCAAGTGTAGCCTCCTGCGGTGCTTTCTTTGGGGACACGTGGGTTGTAGGGAATAGCACAGGTTGACATAAATGAAAGTGTCCATGTCTCCCACAGGCAGTATGTGGAAGTGGAAAAACCACAGTCCCAGAAGTGGGGAATTTACCCTTGCCTGTGAGGGGAGGGAAATTTGCTGTCATTCCGTGTGTGCGTGAGAACAGAACTTTTTGAGATTAATTATGGAAGCATGCTGAGCAATTTGTGTGTATCTATTAACACTTTGCAAGTGCCTAGGACCGTGGTTTCCCTGTTGCAACGTTGATGTTGATCCAGATCCACTGACTGTAGGTTAATTATGTATCATTAAGAAATCAATAAAACACTTAACTCATGATTTGGTTTAAACTACACAAACTGAACAGTTTTGCCATGATGAGAATTTCCTATGAGTCTTTAGCATCAGTCCAAAAGTCAGCTAACAACTTAGTTTGCACAGTAGAAAGGTGAATTTTCGTAGAAAATTACTTGGCTTGGATACTAGATATTTTGATGCGGATTCAAGGAGTTTGTTGTTGTCAGACAGGTTTGGGTAAAACATGGGATATAACACACCAATAAGCATCTTGAAAGAACATAAATAAAAATTTCAAAGGAGTCAAACACTCAAAATTTAACACACAAAAAACTCAGCATGAGATAATACATTCTAAATCTTAAAATAGTAATGGTGAAGTTTTAAATATGTAACATGCAGGCACTATTTTCAGCATCTTCTTGCATAAAGACCATGACTCTGACATTTACCAGTATTCTTCTTATGGGAAGAATTCCATTTCCTTATGGTTATTAACCAGCATTTTTAAAACTTCTATCATAACATGGAATAAAAACTACACCTGAATAATGTTTATACTCCAGCCGAAGAACATTTGATAAAAGTTTGGTCATCTCAGTGACTAATGTATGTGCTTGAATGTGATCAGTTATTGCAGCTAGATTAAACTAAGAGACTTTTCCAAAAACATAGATCACAGAAATGAAAAAGAAGAATTAAGCCTCAGTTTTTTTCAATAATGTTTCCATTATAGCTCCAGAATACTATGAACACATATACTGCTCTGTTTTTCAAATAAATTTCCATCTAAGGTGCAGTGAATCAATTTTTCCCGTTTGTGGGCCTGAAGCTCTCCTAAAGAATCTGTAGAAATTCGGTATAATGGTGAAACATTTTTTCACACGCTGAACAGACTTCACTTATCTCAGTTTCTAGATAAAGTATGCCAAGAACAAAGGAATTTTGCATTTCTTTTTCTGATCTGTTCATAAAATCCTCAAGCTCTGTTTCTGTTTATTCTTATTTTGTGAGTTTTTTGTTTAATTCTAATGTCTTTTTTCCTATGCCCTTGTTGGAGAAAGGGAATATGAAAAAGTATTTCCCCTTACTGGCACATTTGAAACAACCCGGGTTTCTTAAAAATTTAACTGTCATGTCCAAAAGCACTATCTCTAGAAATCCTGTCTGCTTTTTTAGCATGCCTAGAACTCCACTCACCCTGTATTTAATTTACCCATGGAGCCTCCAACATAGCGTTCCTCTTCAGGAATCAGGGTCTGTACCTTGCTTCCAAATGAAAATAATTTTATTTAATGTAGAAACAGAGATATTTTTGCCAATGCTGTCTACAGAATGTACCTACTTATTTTTTTAAACTTCTGTGGTTTGTGTAGGAATACCCCACAGCTTCTTATGCTTGTCTAATGAAAATGTGACTTTCTCGTTATCTATCTTTACTGTACAACTTTCCTGAATATCCTGAAGAACATGCGATTGCATGATCAACAGGAGAGCTGATGAAGACATTTTGTAATAAATTATTCTTATTAAGTCCAAGAATCAGCTGCTTAATAATGAAAATCTACAGACTATGGAAATGTAGGGTAGTATACATAATAAAATAAATCAGAGACTTAAGAGCCCATAAAGTTTGTTCTAATTTCTTGAGAGCAATAAAAGGAAAAAGTGCAGTAATAAACCAAACATATGATGATTAAGCAACTTTGGACTGAACAAGTTCTCTTTGTAATAACTTACATTATTCACGTGTTGCTTTGTAGTGTATGTATTTGAATTTTTATGACACTGCATTATCATGCAGGAGAAACAGAATCACTGAATCCGCTCACATGAAATCTAAGCTCAAGTACAAATATAATTACTTAATCGACTGTTCTAATTATATTGTCATTATCTCAACAAGAAAATAATATAAAACTTTAATAACTTTGATACTATTTCTCTTCATTCAAAAACATTTAAGTAAACAGATGATGTGAGACACTCATACAGAATTCACTTATTGCACAGAAATGTTCTCACAATTTGACAAGTACAGAAAATGAATGGAAATCTGACATAATTCTGATTAAAAACATCCATTTTACTTGCTTCCTGATACGTCAAGTGACAGTACAAAAATAAGACATTTAACATTACTAACATTAATAATGATTCTCTCCACTCCAGCTCTATCTGCTCTTCTATCTCATATCACTATACTTCTGTTTTCTTTTAAGGAAAAGAGCTGAAGAGCCTAATTTCTATTTTACTACTGAAATAGCTAAATTTAAAGTTTAAAGAATTAAATTAGGACCATGAAGTTGCTCGTCCTCCTTTTCTAGGAAGCAACAGATTATATAAAATTAAACATCTTTTCAGGGAGCTGGACTTATTTAGCCTGTAAAAAAGAAGTCTGAGAGGGGATTTTATAAATTCTTATAAATATTTTAAGGGTGGGTGTCAGGAGGATGGGTCCGGACTCTTTTCAGTGGTGCCCAGCGACAGGACAAGGGGAAAAGAGCACAAACTGAACCATAGGAAGTTCCTTCTGAACACGAGGAAGAACTTCTTCACTTTGAGGGTGACAGAGGACTGGAACAGGCTGCCCAAAGGCGTTGTGGAGTTTCTTTCTCTGGAGATATTCAAAATCCACCTGGTTGAGGTCCTGTGCAACCTGCTCCAGGTGAACTTGCTTTGGTGGGGGGGTTGGACTAGATGACCCACAGAGGTCCCTTCCAACCCCTACCATTCTGTGATTCTGTGAATCTGTGATTCTGTGATTCTGTGATCTTTTCTTCCTTATATTTTTGAAGTACAGGTTTATTTTAATCAGTTAACGAAAACTTACATTCAGCGCTGATCCAGAGAGGGCCTTCTGAAGTCAGGCACTCATTCTCTTGTCTTTATCCCTATTATGAAAATATGAAGTTCATAGAATAATCTTTGACGCTGAACTCTCAAAGGCATGTTCTAAGGCTCAGATATATGTATGAACTTGATCATCAAATCCTTGTCACAAATAGATGGAAAACAGCTGAGAAAACAACCAAAACTTAAATATGTTGCAAAACATGTCACTAAAAATTCACACAGCAATCCTGTGTTTCCATGTAGATTCCTTGAAAGATATTATCCCTCTGAGTTCCTGTTAGTTATATTAAATAGTTCTTTTTTCAGTAACGTAAAAATCTTCCCCTCCATTCTGTACTACGCAAGTGGAAACATGGTTTAGCAGAGGTATTTCTAAAACATTATTTTTACTCAAGAACTTTGAGTCTTGAAAATAACTTGAGTCCTAAGAGACATCTTCACTCGTCTGCATTAGCTCTTTCATGACTCTTTAGAGGCAGAAAACTAGTTCATAAAAAGATGAAGTGATGCGTCAACAACTCTAAAGCAAGCTTCATGGGGAATATAACTCAGATTCCTGCAAGTCTCAGTCACTGAAAGCACAGAGTAATGTTTTCAGCATGTATTCATAGCAAGTGGAAAATAATGCCTCTAAAGATTTCCCCAAATGAAGCATCATTTACCTTCCCCAATATTTTGAATATTTACACTGTGAGGGGCATTGCTAGAAAGCTCCTTTTCACATCTTTGAAGATTATTTTCTTTTCACTATTTTTAACATTTTATATGTTTACATTACTTGTTTGTTTTCTCCTACACTGTATCGTTTTTATATGAATATCTCATTCATTATTATCAGACAAGAAAACCTTAAAAACTATTTATAAAATAAAAGACGATTAAGATTTCATAATGCTAATTGGATATTTGTATAATTTTAACTTGTGAAGACATGAAAATCTGCTGTCTCCAGTGAACTCAAAAGCTTACAGAATACCTTTGTAAGAGTGAATTTACTCTTTCTATTGGGATTTACATAACCATTTGGTATAATTATTTGCTTTCCTGTTGTGACATTCTATAAAGCAAATCAAATATCTTTTATCTTTGCAGGCAAAGAATAAGTACACAAAGCATTATTTCATTGCTTTTAAACTCCAAAATACAGATAAAAAGCTATTAGACAAAATTTTAATCATTTGCACATTTCATAACTGAAAAATGAAGATGTAGATCGAGAAGTGAGACTGTTCCCAATTACTGTGTTCTGGATTACTTTCTATTTTGCAATATCAATTTTCAATCATGAATAAGCAATATTCTTTAAATGTGTCTTACTACAGAAATAATTGGCAAAGAATTAACATTTCTTTTAGACAATAACAATTGAAATGTTAAACATTGATTTACATACCAATAGAAATAAATTCTATATCAAGGAAAACGGCACAATGGAAAATACTTTTTGCCATCACAACTTCTAACACTTCTCAAAAGAGTATTAAAACTGAAAAACACAAATTCACTTCTGAGGAACATCTTTGAAAAGAACCTTTGATGATAAAAAACAACACAGAAAAACTTTCCATGATGCATGACCTATTTTTTTTCGAGATATTTTTATGTATGTATGTGTAAATCCATGGTAAATTGTAAAATTGCATGTAGCAAATACAGGACTAAAGGAGCAAATAGGGAATAAGACTGTTCAGAATAGGTCAGTAGTGCTAGGAAATTAAAGACTGTTAAGCCCTTCACAGTGTGAAAGGCGTTATTAAAAGGTACCGAACAATGTAATAATTTTTATTCCTATTCTCAGCTATAATAATGGGTCACAGCTAGGCCAAAACGTTTCACATGTAAATTAATTCAGATCCATTAAATGAAAGAATTTGACCTTGTAAATTTGTGATAGTCAGAGGATCTTTACAACAGAAGATGTCTGACATTTATTGCACAGATTAATATTCAGTATCATGAAGGAAGTTAAGCTACAGAGCATCATGAGCACAATCATCCCTAAATTTCAAATGAAAATTGTTTCATTGGACAATTTCTAAACAAAATCTATGAAAACTAGTGATCTATTCTCAACAAGCATTGAAAGCAGCTAAAAGTCTTTGATACTCATTCAGTGAGTTATGATATGAGTTATTTCTGTTGCTTTTTAATTAATGTATACGAGTGTAAAGAAAAACATGAAGATTTGAATTAAGATTTGAAGAAGGGGAACAATTTTCTGTCAAACAGAATTTATTAAGATACAATCTTCTTCTCCTCATGTCAGAGCAAAGAATGTTTCTTTAAAATGAAGAGCTGTTTACATGTCATTGCCAAAAAGCCAATTGTTCTTATCAAAAAAAAAGCTGTTGAAGTACAAGTGTCTGACATGAGATACAATTTTAAATGCAAGTGACCTGTAGAGAGCAGTAAAAGTGCCATCTATGCCTCCTGATTTTCTCTTAGGTATGAATTCCACACCACATTTCATCATTACTGTAACGATAGATGCTAAATTCTTAAAAATAATAAATAAATTATTTGCCTTCATTTAAGTTTTTAAAGGAAAAATATCAGTTACTTAGATGCAGCAGGGAATGAGAGGATGATGTATGGGTTTTACAACTTTGCTTAAATGCTTTTGAGAAAATGCTTCCTTGAATCAGGACTTTTATTTTGAAGTAACAAGGTCTATTGGATTTCTTTTGAGGAAATTTTCTTTGCTCTTCTGCTCTGATACCTGAGCACTCTCCAATTTATTGGAGTTTATTTCATTGTCTAAGACAAAGTGACCAGCAAGTTCCTGGAGCACAGAAGTTCAAATGTAGTCAAAGAGGTGGCTGCTGGAACCTGAGCCCTACGGGCATGTGGACATGAGTGTCACCATGATTTTCTACTCTGCCTGAAGCAGCCTTGCAGTAGGCTCTGCTCTCACACATGCTGCTCATCCTCAGTCCCACAAGGTATAAAAGCAAAGTTAAGCATTCCTAGGAACAGCCCTCATTATACACCCAACGTGTTTTCATCTGTCATGGAGATGATACAGAGAACAGACAGAGGCCTCAGCTTCCCTTACATATGGATTGCTTGCCTGGAGGACATCTGAGCAGATGTCTTCTGGCAGATCAGCACTGCGCAATGACATCTGAAATTGAAAATGTTAGGGTGGGCAAGGTGCATAAGCCCATAGTTCAAGCTGGTTCTCTGCTGCAGCTGAACACACACATCTCTGTCAGCCTGACCTGTCCCACACCTTTGAATGTGGAAAGATGAAAGAGTTGTGGGCCTCTACAGTCCTGGGTAAGATACAGTCTCCACATAATGCCCAGAAAATACAAAGCCTTGTCCAGATCTCAGTAACCTCGGGTTCATCCTTTTCTACCCTTCCATACAGGTCTCACCAGCTCCACTGGTGAGGCCCTCCCCAGGGGCAGGGGGGTCAGCTCAAGCATGACAATAAGCTGGGCACAGGTTTTGCGTCTCGCTTTGATTACGATTGTTTGAGGAAGGGAGGAAACAGTAGCAGTGTTTTGTGCCAGTGGCCAACCTTTGGCAGCAAGAAGAGCAGCTCCACAAAGTCACAGCTTTTGATGTTGGGGAGGTTTCCAGAGCTACCTCTCTCCTCCCACCTCCACTTTACATGATGAGGTAAGAGTATACCCACTAGCAAAATATACTTTCTAGGCATGCAGAAGGTTTCATTCTAACATACAGCTTGATTCCAAAAAGAAATACTGTCTTCTGTGACTTGAACATTCAAAACTCATTTCACGTCCCCTTAGACAAACACTGTACAGCAACTTTTTCATTTACTCAAATACTGAGTCATTCATGTCAGTGACCTAGATCAAAAATCTTCTCTCTTGTGACTTGTCAGAAACTGGACAAGACTGCTGCTGTCTTCAAATATCTGCATGACTGTAAACATATATTTATTGTTCTTCAAAAAAATCTGTAAGTGTTTTAAAGAAAATAGACTCACAAGCATTCAGATGATTTTTCTTTTATGGATGTATCATTGCTCAGAATAACCGAATACTGTCATGCTTGAACACAGTCTTTCCACATTTTTCCCAGAAGCCCACTAAAATTAATTTGTTTCCCACAGCTCTTTACAGAGAGCTGCCCTAAATTTTTGCTTTGGAACAGAAAATGACTGAAATCTATTTAAAATACATTGCTAAACACTGCTACTTTTATAAATATGATATGATAATCTAGCTGAACCACTTTTTCCTTATCTGTTTTTTACAGATGTCATTTTTTAACTATGTCATTTTTTTATAGACATGATATTTTGTGAGATCGGATATTCTATACAATATCTGTTGACAGTAAAAGTAATGGCAGAATCAGTCACCTCTTTCTTCCTCACAAACACTGAGTCTTTCTGGATATAGTAGCCATCAGAACCACTTTCCCAGAAGAGAGGGGTTGGAGCTCAGGCACTGTTGAGGAGGTGGGACCCTGCAGAGGAAGGATGAGTGCTGCTGTCCCTCTCCATCCTCCTCAACAGCTTCCAAGCCAAGGTCGTTGTCAGAAATTACTACACCCTGTATGTGCTTATAAATTAGCCATGACTCACACACAGACATGGCTAGGCAAAATTATTTCAGGAACAGCTTTAGCCAAATAAAAAAAGCCTCCACTGGCTTGAGAGGTGTTGTGCATTGCCTTAGGTGGCTTCACCTTTTGTACTGCAAGGGTCTTCTATCTGCAGCTCCACGGTCTGCTTTCCAGGTGCAGCTCCAGACCCCTTCATGCAAGTGGAGTGTTTTCTAGAGCCTCTGTGGCAGTGTTTTTCCCTGCTGTTCTCATGCAATTGCTCTTGTGCTGTTACTCCCATGGCCTTGCACCTGCAAATCCCAACAGTGTTGTACACTACATCTCACGGGCAGTGATTGCCACTGGTCACTCCTTACTTCCTTCCTTCCTTCTCCCAGCCCTTGGCTGTAGCTTTTGATTTGGTTTCGGCTGACAATAATCTTCGTTCAGAGACCTTAACAACCAAGGAGGCTGCAGAACCTGCCCTTGATTTAAGTATGCTCTAGTCAGCAATAGCATCACCTTCCACCTCCCTCTCCCTCCGTCCCTCCCCGTCTCTCGCCTGTTTCTTATTTGCAATTTTCCTTGAACATAACTTCACGGTTCATAATTCTTCACATATGTGAACTTATCTCAAGCCCCTTTGTTTAACCATGAGTCAGCACCATGTGCCAAAATGGTATTAAATTGAAATCCGCTAACTTGTCATGTGCTAAGTAAATCAAGAAATTTGTATACAGACATGGTGAATTGCTTCAGATGTTTTGTGATATTCCAAACGATAGCAAACACCAATTGATCCCATCATCACTTGAATTAAAGTTAGAACATTTATCGCTTTTTTAAACTATTTAAAGGGCTAGATTATATGACACAAATGGACATTGAATGGCATTACTGGATACTCCAAGAAAACTGTAAGATGTTGTATATATATTATATTACAAATAATATTTTATGATATTTTAGCCTCACCATATTAATATTTTAATAAGACATATAGAAAGCTATAAGAATATTGAGAAGCTTAGATAACTACAGACTTTGTTATTTCAGGAATGGAAATAAATTTATGATGCTGCTTGGAGTATAGAATGGGACACAAGTTTTCAGTTAATGGTATAATTAGGTAATAAATCTTAGAAAATTAATTTGTTCTATTAACATGTGGAAAGGAGGTAATGAAACTGATCTAGCTGTGTCTTTTTAAGACATTTCTGAGTTTAGGATATGTTGATGCACATTTTGTGATACTTGCAAAGAGGAGTTAATGCAACTGCCTTATCACTAGCTTTCAAGTTTGTAAATGTTATGCTTAACTTGACAAAAAAAGTTTCAAGCATGCTGTATCATACATGAATTATACCGTTTATTTAAAAGATTGGAATCAGACACTTTAAGGCAGAAAACAAAATTTTTGTGACAGCCTGTGTGTCTGCTTTTCTGAAAAGGCATCTGACATCTCACCTTATTCCTGCCAAAGCAGTGGGATGCGAGTTTGACATATACATACGTCATGTGGTAGGTGGTGTATGGAATAAAGATTTAGCTGGCCAATCTTCATCTAGCAACCAACTACATTTCAACTAATAGTCACTTTAACTCTCCTGAAAGACTATGCCCACAGTGCTCAGTTGATCATAACCTGTTTCTATAAATAATGGCCGTGTTTAGGCACCAGAAATTCTCCTCCTTCAAGTGTTTATTAAGAGTTTATAAGTAGATTTCTATTATCAAATATTTTCTGTAAAGGTAAGTGAAAAATAATATCTTTCAGTCTTTCAGTTTGCAGGTCTTGTGTTGCTCCCTGCCAGGTGTCACCTGCCCCTGAGATTGCAAGTCCAAGATCTGTAGTGCCCAGCTGTGAAGCCTCCAGAATCAAACCTCACACCTTGGTGTAGCAGTTTTCTTCCAGACCCACATATCCTGAAAGCAGGACCCCTGGAACCAGGCAGCTGAAGCACAGTACTGTCCCAAAAGCACTCCATGTGGTCTATGATGAACCCAGCAGCCCTTCAAGATTCCTGAGGGTCATTGGCAAACTGTGCTTTTTCCGTGTATTAACTTGTTCATCCAAAACATCTCTAACTACTAAGTTCCTAGCTGCTTCAATTTCCTTTTGACTTCTACCATCATTCAAGCTTTCTGTGCACACCTGGCTACTCACTGTGCTTTCAGTAACAGCAGAAGCTCTGCCAGCCTACACCCACACTGCAGTTCAGAGGTATGAAGCTACAGGAGATTTACCAGGTCTGGTTTTAAATTAAACAGCTCTGACATCAGACAGTACTAACTTACAGAGTTGAATTGTTGTTAATGAAGTGTGGAAATCTTCCCTAAACACATTTTAGATGTTTTTACATTGGACTTGCTCTACTCGCATGTTCTGAGTGCTGATGAGCATTTGGAGCTAATTAAGATGATCAGGAGATTCAAATCAAAAGTGAATTTCCAAACTGAACTAAGATGCTCTTGTTGATGCACCAGTATCAGTATTCTGTTCTAGGGATGGGAATGTATCTATGTAAGTGCTCCATTTTAGGTAGCAGGTCCTATCTTCACGATGCTTAAGTACTAAGTAACTTTTACCATGTTTATGCAGTATGGTTATCATTATTACTCTTATTTTACAGAGAGCAACTGTTAAGGACATAAAGATAAAGGTCACTACTGGAGCATGGCTAAGCTAAGACAGTTAAGTCAATATTTATACCCCAAAATGACTGAATTTTAAGCATGCAAAATGCTGACCGTCTAGATTAGATTTGTTCTCCAGCAAAACTGTCAGTGAACAGCTAGCAGTACGTTCTTGTTTAAAGCCATTTAAAAGAACTCAGTAACTGAAGTTATTTACCACCAAAAAGGTAAAGTGTTGCCTATGTATTTCACTTGGATATTTTCAGATATGCTTTCTTTTACAGTCCCTGTTTTAACAGTAGGTGTCAAACTGTCCTGGATAGCCTCAAAGAACATCTGTGTCTGTCTTACAATGCTGTATTTTTCTAAACATGCAAATGAATTTCAATTTTCTAATAATTTAAATTAGCATAATAATAGAAGTAATAATAATTTTGTACTGTTAATAATAATAGCTTATAATATTTGTTATTATTTGATAATAATTTATAATAATTGTACAATTCCTTTGAAAACAGCATATCAACAGCGTTACTAGAATGCAGAGAACAATGCTCCTGCTCTATAACAATTGAAGGGGTATTTTTTAATAATGTCTATGTCACACTAGGATTTTTTTTACAATGTAACCTAAATAATAAAGAAAGATAATGCTCAGCAGAGTAATTTACATTTTGATACTTATTATAGATGATTCTATTAAAATAAGTCATCTATTCCAGTATTTTTTCACTGGTAGTTGCTTTAAGTCTCTTTGCAATCTACTTACTCAATTCTCATTTGTATTCCCCAGTACCCTCATTTTAGTCACGACATTATAAATCCTAGCAACTAGTTTCTTTCTTTTATTTTCTTTTTGTTTTCTTTTTAAAGGATGTTAGTAATCAGGGCTTTTTTTTTTTTTTCTCCAAAACTCACTCTCTACCAGAATTCCATGTTTTATTTCATATGTCACTTACAGCTGTCTTCATTTTGGCACCAAAGGCAGTATGTAGGTTGTAAAGAAAAAAGCCAATTGGAATGCAAGGTCCTTTTATATTTGTGGTCACAGTTTTGGTGATAATGTCACTGGTTACACAATGAACGCGATTACTTTCTGCCTTAAAAGCATCTCTAGGATTTTAGTAGCATGTTTCACGATGGCATCATTATTCTGTGAACAGCTCAGTGATATACATCAGAAAAGGAGAAAAAAGAAGTTGACACCCTAATGAAGCACTGCATGTTGGTACACTGAAGCTACACAATGCTCACAAGAATACAGACACAATACCTGTTGAAAGGTAAATTAAGAATCAAAGCAGTGTTTTGGAAGCAAGAAGGGATATTTGCAGTAGTGACAGAAGGACTTACTCTGTTAAAGATAAACAATGTCTCATCATCTCTGAAACTGACTTTGTCTCTCAAAGTGAATAACTATACCTGAGGGTAAAAGCTCAAAAGTCTGCAAATCCATTGGATTATATTAGCTTAAAGGTATGTCAAAAGGCTTCTTGAAGGAATACCTTTTTATATTTCAGCTCCTCTGTGTGTGCATATCTGAGGATCAAACTGATGCTACTTTCTGAATAGCAGATATTCCACCACTCCTTAATACAGCTCCTCCTCCTGTTGTTACCAGCTGATATGAACTAATGGTTAAACACATTTTCTCCAAATACAGCTTAGTATTTAATTGGTCTTTTTTTTTTTTTCATTATTAATAGACATTGTGTTTCTTTGCAAATTCAAGCTGATTCCAAGTACAAGATGGAGAGAACTGGTGGTCGTTTTGGCTATGGTCTGCTATGAGATTCTCTTCATTATGTAGATACAGGCAGATATAACAATGTTTAAGCAATACTATAATATTTTGTTTCATGTATCCATTCAGTAGTTCAAGGTATATATGAGCTGCTTCAAAAGAAAACAAATCCCATCCCCCAAAAAAACCTCCAAAACAAAAGCCCAAACTCATAAGACTGTGATTTCAAAGAAACAGGGCTAAGAATCTTATGCACTGAAGAAATCTTAGGAAGTACCCTGAGTTTCAAAGTTACTGCACATCCAGTCATTCCAGTAACTTTAAAGTAGTCCGAAACATCACAAACTGTTAAAAATCCATTAATAGTAAATGACAGGTACAGACATACAGCAACCTGACATTTTCAATTTCCTCCTATTGAATGCTTTACCACCAAGCAGCTGAGTACCTTAGACCTTCAAAAAATATTCTAGGATTTTGTAAATTGAGGGGGATTTAGCGGTCTGTAGACACTGAATAAAACTGCATTCTGTTCCTTCAGATACAATGAGTTTCTGATTGCTTGTGATATTGCTGAAATATAGAGGAAACATTTTTACTAGGAACTTAGCTTTATGGTTCTACAGCAAACTAACTGTGCTCTTGTTAATATTTGCTGACAATATGCAGTTCCTGTATATTGTATCCTAAGTCAGGGAAAAAAATAGCTGGACAGAAAAGGCATTGAAGAGGGGTGCATTATGCTGTTGTATCTGTTTTGTCTCTACTGGGCTAGTAATGCACATTCCTCTGCACAGATAATAGTGGAATTTAAACCAGTGGAAGCAGCTGTTAAGGTTTCAGGCATTTTAATGCTACCCTTTTTCCAAAGTCAAAATCATCACTTCATGAATTAGTTAAGCATTAAAAAAAAAAACAAGAAGAAGCTGAATAAATACCTTCCTTTATGTCACCTTAGAAATAAAGATGGAAATCTTTGAAAAGCAGAACCCAGCAGAGACTAAACTGATGCTGGATTACATAATAATGTTCATAGGCAGCTCCAGGTAGCCAACAACTTTTCCAGAATTTATCAGAAATGGCAATAAACCAGCCTTGAGAAAAGTGCCTTGGGAAGACCAAACACGCTAAAACTAAAAACAGACATTGTGATTTGTGGTAACATTCATCATATACAGGAGTGAAAAACAGGTGGAAAGCACAAAATATTACCAAAAAACTAGTAGAGGAAAAGAGAAGTAGACACCAAATGTCAGAAAATTACCATAGAATCATAGAACAGTTTGGCTTAGAAGTGACTTTAGAGGTCCTCTAGTCCATCCGCCCTGCAATGAGCAGGGACATCTCCAACCAGATCAGGTTGCTCAGAGCCCTGACCAACCTGACCTTGAATGTTTCCAGGTATCTGGAATCCATCTACCACCTCTCTGGGTAACCTGTTCTAGTGTTTAACCACCCTCAGTGTAAAAAATGTCTTCCTTACATCCAGTATGAATCTACCATCTTTTAGTTTCAAACCATTGCTCCTTGTCCTATTGCAACAGGTCCTGCTAAAAAGTTGTCCCCATCTTCCTTAGAAGCCCCCTTTAACTACTGAAATGCCTCAGTAAGTTCCTTACGGAGTCTTCTCTTCTGTAGGCTGAACAAACCCTCAGCAATTCTCTCAGCTTTTCTGTTTAGGAGAGGTGTTCCAGCCCTCTGATCATTTTTGTGGCCCTCCTCTGGACCCGCCACAATTGTCTGTGTCTTTCCTGTGCTGAGCAGTCCAGAGCTGGACACAAGACTCTAGGTGGGGTCTCACAAGAGTGGTTCTTTGACCTTCCTTTTCTGGCTGACATACCTGTAGCATGCCTTTTTATTGTTCCTTGCATCCCTTGCCAAGTTCAGCTCCATCTGCACCTTGGCCTTCCTGACCCCATCCCTACGCAACCAGGCAGCGTCCCTATACTCTTCCCAGGATACCTGTCTCTGCTTTCACTGCCTGTGCATTTTCTTCTTGCCTTTATTATGACCAGCAGGTCTCAACTCCGCCATGCTTGTCTCTTCCCTTCCTTGCCTGATTTCTTACACCTGGAGATTGAGAGCTGTTGCGCTCTATGGAAAGTGTCCTTAAAGATCTGCCAGCTCTGTTCTACTCCCTTGTCCCTGAGAGCAGGTTGACTATTGATTAACACCTTGAAGAGCTGGAAGTTTGCTTTCATAAAATTCAGGCCCTGACTTTACTCTTCATCTGACCCATATCCCTCAGGACTGCAAATTCCACCAGTGCATGATCACTGCAGCCCAGGCTGCCTTCAATCTCTATGTCACCAATTAGCTCCCTTGCATTGGCGACCAAGAGGCCCAGTATTGCATAGCCTGTGGTAGGGCTGTCTACTACTTGGCTTAAGAAGTTATTCTCCATACACTCCAGGAGTCTCTTGGATTGCCTACAGCTCACCGTGCTACCTTTCCAGTAGATGTCGGGGCAGTTGAAGTACCCCATGCAGGACAAGAGCCTGAGAGCACGAAGCCTCCTGTAGCAGGAGGAAGAAGGCTGCATCGATAGGCTCCCCTTGATCCAGTGGCCTGTAGTAGACACCAACCATGGGGTCTCTTTTGTTGCCTTGGTCTCTGATTCTTACCTATAAGCTTTCAACTTGCTTGTGGCTATTCTTCAGAGACAGCTCTTCACAGTCTATCCATTTCTTGCTGTAGAGGACAACACCTCCAACCTTTCTTCCTCGCCTGTCCCTTCTGAACTGCCTGTAGCCATCAATAGCTGCTCTCCAGTCATGGGATTCGTCTTAACAAGTTTCAGTAATGACAACTAGGTCATACCTTTCTAGCAGTGTGGTGACTTCCAACTCCTCCTGTTTGTTGCCCATGCTGTTTACATTGGTGTAGAGGTGCTTCAGCTGGTCTGCTGGCTGTGTCACCTTCTTAGAGGAACACCCCTTAACTACTTTGAGGTATTTCACTGGTGTTTCCTCTTTGGCCTCGATCACCTCAGGAACCCCTGGCTCATTCCATTAAGACTTCAAGTGTGCTGCCAGCACATCTCAGAGCAACATGCTGAGGGCCCTTGCTAGCACCCTGTCCCTCTAACCTTGGCGTATCATGCCACAGCTGGTCACGGGCAAGCCTGATATTATCCCAGTTATCTAGTTTAAAGCCAAACAAATTTAGAGAAATAACTGTGGATTGCAATCCCAGTCAAAGAGTTTACAGTAGAGATACTATTACATAGTACATTATAAAAGCAGCTTTATGAAGCGATTAAGTCTATATATAGTCATAGTAATGTGCAACTGACTCTGCAGTTTTAACTTTCTGGTGATGCGCTTTTGCTAACGTGCTCATGGCCTACTGCCATCCACTCATATTGTAAAACAATAGCTCTGATACAGTCACCTCTTTGCACCTAGACCCTCTGATACCTTTTTATACATCTTGCCTAAAAATAAACCTGATTTCTCTGCTATGAATGAAGCTAATTTCCATTCAAACACTTGTATTTTTCCTTTTCTGATCTATTTCCAATCCCTCATGCTGATGGAACTTTTCACTTTCTTTTATTTCTTAAAACACTTCTCTGTTTTAGGGTTGCTTGCATATTGCCCTTTGGAATAAAGCACTTTTTATTCTCCATTTTCCTTCATCCAAATCCCTCATAAGTTATATATGCCTACCTAAATACTGGAATATTAGAGTGCAGACTCACTGATCATTCCAGCCCTCTCTCACTACAAAGCAGTGACTACTGTTTCTTTGTCTATTCAATATTTCTTATATTGCTTGGTTTTCAAAATATGAAAAATGGCATCTGAGCAAAGAAAAGAATAAGTCACCAGTAGTGTGGAAAAGCATAAAATAAACAAAAATTATCATAAATTAAATGGTAAAATTCACTCAAAGTAACAGTTAGCCAAAGTTACTAGAGATTTTTAATACCTAGCTTGTTTTAGTGCCAAACCCACAAAAAACTATAAAATAATTTCATACTAAGTTAATGATTTGTCTGACATAGTTCAAGAATAATTTGTAAGTGGTTTTCTGATTGCATTTATTTATAAGACTGTTTTGTTCAAAACAATACTGCTGTGCCTCTCATTCTCTATGTGTGTACTCCTGCCACAACAAGTCTTTACCACGGATTTCATGTTCCTGTTCCCCAAATAAAAAAAAATAACAATCAACCTGAATTTTATTCTGTTTAAGTATTTTCTGTGTTGTATAGAGTCTTCCACTCTATACAACACAATAAATGTTTCCACTCTATGCTATGTAAGACTCATTCAAGTAATTTAAGGAACTGTTGAAAATCCCCAGTATGTCATTCAAATGAAGATGTTAGTGTAGATAATCTCTCCAAATCAGGATTCTCCTTCACATTATTTCCCTTCTGAGTATACACTAAAAGACCAAAATGAAGTCATCTGCTGAGAAACAATCAATTCTAGTTCATCAGGGGCTGAGATGTTGCTTCAGAGAAACTATGCATAAAGGTAAACAACAATCAGGGTTTTGCTGAATTGGTGCATTCACAGGAATACTCCAGCCAGATACCTTTATGTTTCTGTTTCTCTCCTGAGCCAATTTGTGGAAGCTTTATCTTTAGCAAAGTCAATATTAGGTCAATAGACGGAAGTCAATGAGGCACTTTAAGGTTGTATTTGCAATTGCTCCTTGGAGACATTACCTCATTCTGAACTGTAGATTTCATATCTTGATTTTGATTTATTCTGCCACTTTGAATAACTCTGCATTTATTATGATTAAACATCTCTTTTTGGTCTACTTCCTCTCTGTTCAAATACTGTTAAAGTATTTTGTAGGTTTGGTGCTTTTCACTACTCTGGTAGCCCATCTACCATTTTGAGTCTACCTAGAAAACTCGTAAATCATAGAAAACTTAATTTTATATAAAGCAGTAACAGTCAGACAAAACATATGGGGATTTTCAGAGGCTTCACTTGGTCAAAAAACCCAGCAGGAAGTTGCAACCAACAGGAAGTACAATTGCTTGAAGACTAACAGATGATGCCTCATCACAGTACAGGAAGCTGTGTGGTAAATCAGCTGGAAACACGCCATACAACCCATCAGGAAAACTACTGAGCTAAAACTTTCTATTCTGCCAAAGGCTGCTGCATACACACACACATACACAAAAACACAAGAGGGATTCAGTTATGGCGTTCACAGGAACTCCCACCAAATGCAAACCAGTATGTTAGGGGTGAGAGTCAATTGTTTGTTTGTCTTCTCAAACAAGTGGAGCACAGAGAAGAAGTTTATATACAACCTGTTTCCTTTCTCGATGGATCATGGCAAGTGAAAGCACTGTACCGGTCACTTCAGCCTGAACACTGTGCTCTGTAGTAGATTTCACAGCATGGTTCCATTCTTCTAGATCTAAGAAAAGGCTTTTGCAAGTACACTATGTCTAACATACAAGGCATTCCGCATAAAATAAAGAGAAACAAAAGTAGAAGTCTAGAGAAAGCCATCTTTCTGAGCAGTCATTGGCCAGGCACGCTGAAAAACACAGGCTTTCTCTGCAGCTGTCATACGCTCCTTCTTTAACTTAGTTAATGATGATCTAGAGAAGCTGATTCGAGTCACAAACAGTTTCACTCTGACTGAGTCTTCTTCTGAGAGGAAAGGAGTGAAATTGTATTGAAGAGACAGGAAAGAAATAGGTCTCACAGGTGATGCCAGAACCTTGGTTTGTAAGGGACCAGCAAGAAAATGAGACTTAAAACCATATTATTGAATTGGAAGGTGGTATCTGATCATGGCAGTGGCCTATCAAGTTCTCGTAAGAATTTCTTCTTCCATATAATTACTTTGCACTCTTCAGCCGGTTGCAATTGGGACTATGTGAAGTGATACACAGCCTGGTTTAATTTATTTCCTGTTGTCATGGAAGCACACAGAATTTTACAGTCTTCAGGATGGCCTTGACAGATATTGGATACTCACACAGTTATGATGGATCCACATGTATCTCCTTACAGTGAGGACTTTGATATGAACTATGTTGCACAGGAATGAAGATGTTGCACAAAAGTACCATTTTCCCTGGCTGGGGACTGATATATAATTAAAACGCTGATAAGAATCAACTTGTCCCCCGGAGAGCATGTAATAAATACTAAGACCTTCATTTTCTCATGCACTTTCTACAAATCCTAGATAATAAACATTTATGAAGATAAAGAATTATTATTTCTTCTGCTTAATTTTATTAATAGTAGGCTACTGTGAGGTCTTTTTTACTGTAGCAGTATCTCCTAGTCTTCAGGTGCCAGCAGCTGCTATAACTGAAGCTGAGTGGAGCTGACCTTTTAATCCTCAGCAAGAAGTAAAACATAGCAGCATTAAGCTCTGATGTTAGATAACCTCTTTCAGGTAAGAGTTAGAGCTAGTCAGATTCATAAGACAGCAGATCTTTTAAGAAGTTTCGAGAGAACGAATGAATCCCTGATATCCTCATGATGAACTAGAAATTTCCTACATCACAGCATGTCATTGCAGGACCAAACAGGACTAAAGGAACAACACAGCAGACAGATGTTTCTTTTTGAGTCTTACTTTTAGTAATTTTTGCCTCATTCTGTACCTAGTTCATCACTAACATTAGAACATATTGAGAATTATTTCTGCCATTTCTAAAAACATATTTTAAATGTATTTTCTATTTAGATATGAGACCTAGATGAACAGCACAGACTTACTTTATCCTATGGTTGAAATTCAAAATATCTGTATTATAAATTAAACAAACTTCTTAGGGAAGAATGAAGCATGAATTTATCAACAAGAAGAGAGGAAGGGAGGGGAGGGGAGGTAAGCAGAGAGGAGAGGAGAGGAGAGGAGAGGAGAGGAGAGGAGAGG
>Ga0065711_1028539_pt1 | contig 40612 bp, 19 predicted proteins | sample Hoacrofraction12_FD_59098 | JGI IMG/M metagenome (GOLD analysis project Ga0065711, IMG submission 59098) | Hoatzin crop microbial communities from Cojedes, Venezuela - Epithelial fraction 12 v2 (version 2) | ecosystem: Host-associated > Birds > Digestive system > Esophagus > Crop | place... | reverse complement strand
GGGGGGGGGGAGCTGAGGGCGATCTGAAGTAAGAAAATGCAAATAAAATGAACTGCCTGCTTCTGAAGTATAAAAAAAATTGAAATGTCAATGGAAAAAAAAAAGACCAAAATGGACCTTTGAAATGGATAGGGATTAAGGCTTCACTAAGGAGTGATGATAGACTTGGTTTGGGGCAGGATAAGAGGAAAGCCTTATTGGAATGCATGTAATCAGTGAGTTCGGGTGCTGCGTGTGAAGGAGAGAACATACACCCCAAATGTGCTTCAGAGTGTTCTTTAAACCAGGTGTCTGTGCCCAGCCTAGGAAATACACTCTCTAAAAAACAGAGAGAAGAAAACCGAGCAAGGTGACGACTTGGGGAAAGGCTTCCAGTTCTGCAATGTATTATTCCTTTCTGTTGATCCTGTTTTGATGAACTGTCCCACAGCTGGGGGAGCATTGCAGGAAACTCTCAGGTCCATTATTTCTGACATTCACCTTGAATTTCAGAAGCAGGATCTAAAGCTCAGGTTTTACAATCTGATCCTCTCCCTGCCTTAAAGTTTCTTTTGATTAAAGCTGTAGAAGCCTGTAAGCTTTGGCAGTGTTTATCTTTGGCTCGTCTTACCTGCATTACAGATCAATATATTTTAACTGTGTAAGTTCTGAGAGTATTTCTGAAGGTTTCCAAGGGTAAGCCCAGGCATTTTGGGCTTGAAGGCGCTTCGGTTTGGAAACCATAGTCAGTTCAGAATTGCACTTGTTTTCTTAACATAGTACCAGCTTTCCCCGAGATGACTGTTGACAAAAGAAACTATACTCTGAGCTAATGTTGCTCGTAGCCTGACTTCTGGAGAAAAGAGGTCACGCCTGCATAACACACTGACTTTCAATAATTCAATATCTGAGCAGTTTTAGAAGTTGTGTAGTTGTGCTTTTATTTATAGAGAGGGAGAGGCCAAAGAGAATAGCTTTGAAAGAAACAAGTTCAGGCAGTCTTCATTTTTAAGGAGCAACAAAAATTGATTCAGCTGCCTTTTGTCAATAAAAATGCGGTCTGGTGGAGGAGCAGTTTTTACAAACATCTAAGGTTTAAGTCCTGTTGCTAGCAGCAGAATCACAATTTGTGCTTTAAAGGTACTGTCAGTTGTGTGTCATTCAGAGAAAGACAAGAAAAACCAGCAATTTGGAATCTCACGTTACACTGCAAAAAGGCAACATCAACTTCTTCTTTTACCATATAGCTTACATGATCTGCAATGAATTTACCTTTTTTTGTGATCTAGTGCTTTTCCATATATTCCTAATTCTTTGACCTGGAAAATGTATCTCTCATTGTTTAGTGTGAAACTGACTTTATGTGGAATTACATTCCCCACTAATATACCAGGAAAAGTCATTTATTTATTTATGTCATCATACCTTATGTATTATACCTTATTTACTGACGGAGAAATGTATTGCATCAGTGCGGTTGAGGCTTACAGAATAACCAAGCTGCTTAGCTTTCAGAACAGAAAGGAAGATGATGATCAAAAGCTTGCTTTCGGAGAAAGAGCTACTCTTCTCATTTACCTTTGTTAGCATTTTCTAAGATGCCTTCCACCTCTCACTTTTATTAGAGGGAGTTGCAGAATCAAAGTGGCATCTATTTATCATCCAAACCGAAATTCCAGCCGTCACCACCGGCCTTCTTTGGCCATGATTTTTCCCCTTTTACGAGCAAGTGAGCATTGGAGCCTGTCAGGATGCATAGCTGCATGAATCATCTCTGCTCGCTACAGCCAAACAAGTGGACAGGAAGCATCTATTTACTAAGGGCTGGTCTACATGGGGAAATAGCTCAGACTGCTCATTAGGCGTTAACTCCTTCCACGGATTCTCCTCGAGCATTTTTGTGTAGTTTACCTTTAGGCTGCGTTGGAAAATATGGAATTTTGTAGTGGGTGTAGTTAAACCACAGAAAGTCTGTATTAGCATGCAGCATGGCTTCAGAACATGATCCTGTCTCCACGTGTCACTTAATCTTCTGTAACTGACCCTCTTCATGCTCTTAGTCTGTGGCAAATGGAAGGTAAAACGTGTTAGTTCAAGCCTCTTATATAAAGGCATGTGTGTAATTTGCTTCTGTGTCCATGTGTCTGTGCGTTCATACAGGGGAGCCAGAGCATCGCTGATAGCAATTTGGGTGCTAGTGAGTTTTTTAATAACTCCTGAAGTAAACAGATCCAACGAGAACTCACTATTTTTCAGTCAAGATAGGGGACAAGAAGTGTGTAGGATGATCTTCTACACCTTGTATGAACGATCTGTTATTTAGTGATGTTGAAGTTCGTCGTGTTGGACCGTCTTTTGCACAGAAAATTTCTTTGAACAAAGATGAGTAGTCTTCTGGAGACGAGCAACTTAAAGGCTGTTTAGTACTAGTGTATCATCATCCTGGAAATGAGGGGCTTTGTTACTATGGCAGCTGAGCTTCATGAGAAACTTGCATCACTTTACAAGAACTGTATTTTTAAAGCAATTTATACTAGTGCAAGCTCCATTGTGGAAACTATTTAATGTAGCTTAATTTCATTAACTAAGCCTTAGCCAAACCACTCTAAATTGTTTTTTAATTGAAATTGCATTCATTCAGAAGTTTGCTAAATGCATTAACAGTATGTGCATTTTCAGTGGTGGAATAGAATAGAATAGAATAGAATAGAATAGTTCAGTTGGAAGTGACCCTCAACGATCTAGTCCAACTGCCTGACTGGTTCAGGGCTGACCAAGTTAAAGCGTGTTGTTAAGGGCAGTGTCCAAACGCCTCTTAAACACTGACAGGCTTGGGGCATCGACCACCGCTCTAGGAAGCCTGTGCCAGTATTTGACCACTCTCTCGGTAAAGACGTGCTGCCTCATGTCCAGTCTGAACCTCCCCCGGCACAGCTTTGAACCATTATTTTCTCATGTAACCAAAACTCCTGTGGTTCTGGATGTTCCTATGTAACTGTTAATTTTGTTACTAGCTATAAAGAAATACATATTTCCCATGTATTTAATACCTATTAAAAGTTGAAATATCAAGGAAAATACTGCTTATTTAAAAAGATTAATTTTGAACCTGTACACATGAAAAATTGCATTGAGACAAATCGTCAGCAGAAAATACATGATATGCTGCAGTTTACCTAGGGACATTACCTGGAGTAAAACAGGATGACCGCTACCAAAAAAAAAGTAGCAGACTGAAAGAAGTTGGTGTAGCTACATTGCTAGTAACAGATTTGGCTCTTTTGACTATATTACTGTCTTTGGCATCTGTGCTCTTCTCCAAGCTAACTTTGCTAGATAAAGTTTTATTCACTGATTTCTGCCAGGTGGGAACAAAGGATAATTTTCTTCTAGTTTTTAGGACAGCATTTGCTATTTTCTGTGAAATTCCAGACTGGGGTTGGCTGGAGGGGCAGCGGAATACAGGATTACGTTTTAGCCATGTACATATATTCGTCTTAGGTAGCAAACAACACCACTTTGACAGCCTTTGTTTGGGGTGCATGGCTATTATTTTGTCTTTCTCAGCAGCTGTTGTTGGTGCTTCATCTCAGGTTTTATTATACTCCATTTACAGTGACTTACACTTAGCCTTTCTTAGAAATTCTCTCTTGGGATGGCGCCTCAACATTTGTGTCAAGTTCTCTCTAGTAGGGCAAGTTAATTAAACAGGAAAGTCCAGGTTTGGTTTCAAAAGAAAAAGAAAGAGACTTGTACTCTTTGTATACTGATGATTCAGAATGTTTGAGCTTAAAATTCAAGTATCATATGCCTTAGCATCAGTGAAGGACACTTACTTAATCATTTTGAATGAAATACAATACAAATGAAGTAAATGCAACATCAGGGATTAAAACAGACCTTACCCATACGTGTAGTAAAAGTATTCTTGGAGCCTTTAATTCTGTACTGTCCTTGGCTCTGATTTCTGTAGTGGCTCACTGCCATCTTGGAATGGCACAAGGTAATAGCAAAAGCTTTCTTGTAGTCTACGTACTGAAGTTGGAAAAAAAAAATTAAATTGCAGAAAGCAGCTGAACACTGCAGTTTTGTATTCATGTAGTCCTGTTTTCTGACTGTAGTGTACTTTATGGAGCTGTGCAAAACCTCACTCAAAAAGTTGTGTAACGTCAAGGTTACAAGCCTAGCAATCAGGAAATGCAAAAGGTAGGGGTGCGCCTAACAGCACAATTATTTCCCTTGCACATGTGAAATACTTAGGATAACTATGGTAATAAACATCTCTTTTGAACAGACCATGTGCGCCTTTATCTAACAGTGAAATGAAAAGTTTTTCATTAGGAATGACACACATACAACATCCAAAAATCTTCTGTAGTTTAATAACTTTCAAGATGACAGCATGAATTAATCTCCTAATACAAAAAGGCGCACTGAAGGATTCCGTAACTGTTATTAATTTAAAGTCTAATTTTCTGAGTTTAATTAACAAATTTTGCCTATTTCAGCCACAGGCATTTGTTACATCTTTCGACTTTGGTGTCATTGAACACCCCCCTAAATTTTCCATTGTGAGGATGTGGAAGAGCAGTCAGCAGTTGAAAGTTTACTCCAAAACCCTGGAAAGTCAGCAGAAAGGCATTTGTTGATTTTAGTGGATTGGGATTAAGTCCAGAATAAATATCTAATGATAGCAAAACACTTGCTGGTTCTTAAACATTTGAAAATTACTTTGTATGCAAAGTCTATGTTTCTGATAGCCTGCACTCTTGCAGAAGAGGGTCTCCTGCTACCAGGTGCCCAGCTGATCCTAGGTTATGCTCGTAATATAGCATGCTCAGGAAAAAAAGAGAATGGTAGGCAAAATGTGCGATTGCTTTTGCCAAAAGCTTTGTCCTCACCCTAGCAGCTACTCCCCACACTTCTGGATCGCTAGATCTGGAAGGCAGTCCTGACGTTAAACTTTCTTTTGTTCCCCCCCCTGCCCCGATGACCTTTATTTCTGCTCAGTCAAAACATTTTCTCGTGCACTTTCCATGTGTAAAATCAGGGGAATTACCACTTTTGCTCACAGTTGTGTTAGGAGAGGAAGACTAAATTTAGAGTTTACCCTCCCACTAAACTGGTGATGAAAGATATGTTGTAACAGCAGTTTAAATTGTAAACGATAAACTCGCAGAACTTCAGAGTACAACAAAGACCTGAATAAGGTCCAGGGACCCAAACTCTACATCAGCTCGCAAATTTGTAATCTGGATTTTAATTGGAAACTCCGATTTAATAGAAGAGCAAAGCACTAAGCATTTGGAACTACTTGTACTGTTATATATACCATATATGCTATATGCTACTTGTATACTGATATATACAGTGTTATGCTTACTATAAAAAGGTACACTTCAGGAAGTAGTAGAGCCCTTATTATAGTGTGCATATAAATATGAAGCTAAGTCTGTGTCCAAGTTTCCTAACCACCCAAACTCAGCCACTGTCATGGCATGAAAGCCACAAAAACTAGGATTGAACCTAGCTTGCTCCTCCTGTTGAGCCTGAAATCTTTTCAGCGTCTGGTGTGGAAGAAATAATAGCAAGCTCCGGGGATGCGGGACTGAAAGGCAGAAACTAGCAGCTGAGCAGTGGCAAGGATCAACTTCTTAAACTGTCTTTCCTTTGCAATTAACTGCATACCGAATCTCAGCCAAATGGTGGCTAATAGCAGGGATGAAGTTTAACCTGTTTGACTTTCACTGAAAGGGACGAGCGCCACAGGTAGCCTCACTTACAGGGAAGCACGAACAGGAGATTTAACAAGTTACTACTTGTCAGCTCTTAATTAGCAGCTCCCATCAGAGCAGCAGCACCCAACTGCAACACCGTCTGCTTCAGTGCGAAGTCCAATTCATTAGTTAGATTTTTCAGAAGCATCGTATTTTGCTTGGACTGTGGTATTTAACAGCTAAAGCACGGCAAGATCTGACTTTCTTCCAGTTGTTTTTGTCTGCAGGGAGAGTTTCTAGCTAAACTTAGTACCTGATAGTACCTGCTAAATTGGATGCAAGCAGCAGGTCAGGCGGTTTCTTGGGCTAAATCCCTAGACATGCTGCAAGGTGATTTTTGTTTATTTTGCGTTGACTTGCAGTGCAGATTTCCATACCCTCTACTATTGCAACAGACAGCTCTGTAGCATTCAGTTTGGCTGAGTGTGTGTCTAGCTACTAGTAGCCTTGCTGTTTTGACAGTGTCTGGTTTGCCTCTGCTGTAAGATTGCCGCCGCATGGCAATGCGCACTTCGCTATGGGCTTTTGAGAAGATAAACCACGCTGTGTGTATTCATAAGGTGAAGCGCGGTTTGTTGAGCCTGCCTGTAAGAAATGTGGGTAACATTTATCTCTTGAGGAAAGTTGTGTACAATGAAGTGGTATATTTATCAAAATATTGTACATAGGACATTTAAAAGGGATTTAAAGTATAAAATATAGTAAACCTTACTCGGATTGCAGTGAGGAACAGTTAGAGAGTTGAAAATTGAGCAGATAAATTATTTGCTTTAGGCCCAGTGTGAATGAGCATGTGATGGCAGTGTGAGCTGGCATGGCAGCCACACAAAACTTCCTTTATTTGGATAATCCTTCTTATATTCTGCAGGACCGATGAATGTCTAGAAAACCTAAGACACATCCTGATGATATAAATTCTTATATCTTTGATTTTTAGCCATCTTTTGATTGTCAGCCTTTCTCTAAGAAGCTGCATCCTACCATAACCTTGCTAGCAGAATGTGACAGAAAAAAGCATGAAGCAAATAGTTTCGTATGGACAGGGGATACCACAGCTAAACAAGCATGATGGCTGTCAAATTAGCGTTTACTTCAGCTTTTAGTTTTTCTTTCCAGGATATTGAAATGGATGCTGTAATGAAAGAGGGGGATGAGAAACGTCTTCAAGAATTTATATGTTAATGTACGTTTCAGTATTGTGGTTTTAAGGAGCCTCTGGAGTTCTGACTTCTTTAAAACACTGCATGGATGAATCAGCCTCTTTCGGTACTTAACCTCTAAGCCATAGATTCTTAGACATACTCTCACGCACTGGACGTTTATGCTTGTTCCCTTGCGTGTGTGTGTGCACCCACACATAACCAAATAATCAGGAGTGATAAATACAGATTTAAGAATCTAATGTGTCTCCCATTAAACTTTAAACTATTATTTGCCTGAATAAGTTGTGTGTGTTGGAGCACTGCGAGCATTGTCTGCTGCTTGGAAGTAGCACTCCAAAGCATTTTATAAACTATTAACAGGTTGATACAAGTTATCTTTAAGATTTTTCAGTAATACAGAAAACGGCTTAAATTTTTGCAGGGAGTAAACTGTTGTGGTTAGTTTTACCATGGAGGAAGAGTGACAGTGCAGTGAACAGCAAGAAATATGCCACAGTCTTTTAATTTTTAACGTAAAAAAGGCTTCTGCACCATGCAATTAAAAGATGAAAATAATGCTAAAGTGGTATGGGCTTTTTCAGAAGAAAAAAAAATAATCTGGTTTTATATTTTTCGAAGTGTGGTTTCTAAGAACTGCTGTTTCAACAGTGGAGTGTCAACTCTGAGTTTAACAAAAGTGCCCTTAAATAGTAAACCAAAGCTATAAAAATGAAACATATACTCTTTGAAGGCAGAACACATGCTAAAATTATTAGATCTTACCAAAAAAAGAGGAGCAGAATAAAACCTGTGTGATTTCGGTGTCCCGTGTGTAAGAATCCTCGTTGCTTTTATTAGTGGACAAAGAGGGGGAAGAGCCATGGCCGTGCCTGTGCAAGCCATGGTGGGGAGCAGCGGGGTGGACATCTGCAGCAGCTGTGATTTGGGGGGCTGCTTTGGAGTGGGTCCAGTCTGCTCCCATGGAGCGAGCTCCTGTGGCGGCCGGGGCCGGGGAGGCGCAGGCCCACACCGTGGGCTGGAGTTAGCCATGGCACAGGGCATAGTGTTTGCATGCTCCAAGCCAGAAAAGCGTGATAAGGATGAGGCAGGAGGGTACTCAGGAAATTTGTTCCAAAAGCTCACTCCAAAAGAAATGGGGAGCCCATAGGGCCTTTGCAGGGAGCGGCCTTCCTCTGCCCGCTGGTGGCCATCTTAGGTGCAGCTCTGCAACCACTGGGCTTCAGGAACTCACAATTACAGCGATCCTTCGCTCTCCCTGTCTCAGATGTGGGCTTCTTCTCCCACCCCGAGACACAAGAGGGAATTCCTCAGCCCCAAAGGTCAGCTGTTTCTTTGGCTGCACAGCGGGGACGCGGGGCCACGCGGAAGCAGCAGATGGGTTCCCCGGGGCCCTGCCCTGCGCTGGGGCCCTCGGGCCCAGGCGTCGCAGGGGGTGAGAGAAACCCACCTCCTTCCACTCTGCCAGGCGCACTGAGTGCCGCTCTCACGTGGGCAGCCATATGCCAGGCTGCCAAAAATAGCGGTTATTTTTAAAGTAGTTGGGATAACAGGACCCACTTCATTTATGACAAAATAAACTGAGAACTGGTCTGTTGGTTTGCCCTGTTATCAGGGTCGAGAATGGTGAGTGTTTCCTCCTTGATCCTCACATGTGGACGTGATACTGCGTGAGAGGCTCTGTGTCCAGCCTGTCGGCTGCTGTATCAGCCAACAGGTTTTCAAGCAGATACTTTGTAGAGAGCTAGAATAAAAAGAGCGATACCACTTTAGTCATTTCTGCTTTGGGAAAGGAGTTTTATGCTAAGAGAGTAGGGCTATAAAGATTGACATGGTAGTGTCTAACCCTTCTTTATATTTTACAGGTGTATTTTGCTTAAGGATTAAATTCTACAAATTAGCATATGTTTCTCTAACAAATTAGGAGGGTTTTTTTGCTTGTAATGTCCTCATGTTCTGTGAAATGAATGCAGAGGAGCTCACAGGGATGCAGGGTCTTTTCCCACTATTCCCAACAGAGGCTTTCTTTCTCTGCATCATTCTTAGGTGATGCTATCTACTGATGGTCACTCTCAGCTGCGTGTCGGTCATACTTCTCATCCTTCCCTCAGAAATATATTCTTGGCCTTTCTTTTCTGGGAGAACTATCCCGTTGCCCTTGCTTTAAATTGCAGCGAGATTTTTAAAGCAGAAACGTGGGGTCGATGTGTGAGCACACCGTGTCTCCGTGAGCGCCGCTCTGTTCTGCCCTTCCCTGCTATCTCCCGTGGCCAGAGATGCCTCACGCACCAGATACAGTTGCAGCTGCATGTGCACATACCAAATTATGTCATCTTTTTTTCTTTCTTTTTTTTTTTTTCCTAAATGGGCTACATAATGTGAAGTGTAATACTGTGAAATCATTTCTCGTCCTTTATAATAGAGTGTTGCACTTTATTTCATTACACCTGTAGGGTGAGTGGGCGTTGCTGAGCTAATATCGGATCTGAAACTTGACAGCCCTCTTTGACAAGTACCTGCATGTCCCATGGACTTGAGAATTGCATTGCTGCAACTGATGGAATATATGAATCTGTTCAATTTTTGTGAATTTGAAAGGAGTGATGCTTTTAATATTTAAATTTGCATCTTTAACATTGCACAGATGGTGTAATGTTTTTGCATTTTTTTAGATTATTTTAGGTTACTGAAATTAATATTCTGCTAGTTACAAGTATCCGCATGCATACCACAGAGTTCATTTTGAGGACAGAGCTCTAAATTAAGTTATAGACCTTGGTAACAGTCATAAATCAGTCATTTTTTTTCATTGAGAAAGTGGTGGCACTGAAAGTAAGTTATTTAGTGATCAAAGCATCGTTAAGGGATTCGGTGCATCTAGTAGAGCTGTAGGCAATTTATGGCTCATCTGTACTCATTACCTCGAGCTTTTGGAAAATTTGTAAACAAAGCCAGATGCTCATTATGTTCCCATTCAGGGTTGGTTAGATGGGTAAATGCCATCAGAAGCACTTTGGTCCTGTTGGCTTTTAGCATGTTACAGGAAATGGAATTGCTCCAAAATATTTTTTTAAATATTTATCATCCCTGAAAATATACTCTAGGTTCTGCTCATAGAAAGGATTTTTTTAAATAGCTGTAAATAAAAAAAATATGAAAGTAATGCTCTGAGAACTATATTGTGCACTAAACTGTGTTTTTTTCTGTGTCAGAGTTCATGCTTACACCGTGTGCTGTAGTCAAGTACCAGTCACCCTTTTGTAAGGGTTTCAGGCAATGCAGGAGGCTGAGGAAGCTTCAGGCTAGGGTAGCTTCTGCGTTTTCATAACCAGTTTGATACATTAAGTCGTTTGCTATTGGTTTGATAATTTTTACTGCTCACATTATGTCTTCGGTTTAGATCATGTGATGTGAAAGGGATTCTTGTAAACTACTTTTTTTGCTTTTTACTGCTCTTTAAGCATAAGGAAACACTGCCATATACAGATTGAATTGCTATAGTTTAACAGAATTTTCCTTGTAATCATATTTATTGCAATATGATCATCATGTAATCAATTTCATAATTCATGATTAACTTTTTGGTGTATTTTTTTTATTTATCGGCTGCAGCTGACCAAGTAAACAGGTCATGGCACGCTTAACGAAGAGACGACAGGCAGATACAAAGGCTATCCAGCATCTTTGGGCAGCTATAGAAATAATCCGGAACCAGAAGCAAATTGCTAACATTGACCGTATTACAAAGTAAGTGATCTGTTCCAAAAAAAGTCTTGATGAGGGGGAAGGTTGATGCTATTAAAAGCCCTGGGAAACAGAAGTAAACGTTGTGAGAGACTGTGAAAGAGTTACAGGCACTTCTGTGTTACTAAGTATCTAATTATAATAAAAAACCTTGTAGAAGTGAACATCTAAAGATCTCAAGTGAGGTTTAATCCATGGAACTGAGATCTTATTCACCCTGGTTTTGGTTTTTTATAAAGATCTTTAGGAAATATGCAACATTTATAGTACTTGAACTGAGTTTAGCATGTCAGAGTTCTAGTCACTTGGTAGCATGGTCAAAATACAAGAAGTAGATAGAACAGTAAAGGAGAGAAGAGCAATAAAATTTGTAAATAATCTAATTCTTTAAGAAAATGTGATAGGCCAGTGGAGAACTCTTTTCCAGAAGGCAAAGGTAAACCTGAAGTGTTAGGTTGCTCAGACAAATAAGGTGTTGTATTTACTGAGGTGAGCATAGGATGCTATTAAAGAAGACATGAGATGATTACCACCTATGCTTAATGCTATAGTTGGTATTAAAATAATCTTCAAAATGTATTAGGTGCTGTATACACAGAAATATATATTCTTTGTTCTGTGGAGCTTGCAATGTGTAAAAAGGTCTACAGTATTAAAATACCTTTGAAGATAACTTGGAGTAGCCATTGTAATAAAAACCGAGGGAGGTTTTGTGCCTTTCTCTGCTTTGTCTGCCTTTCCAGGCCAACATGTACATCACGTTCGTCAAAGTAATCAATATGAATAATTTAAAAGAGCAGAAGTAACCAGCTGGCAACTCTTCCGTTGCCAGAACCAATGTGAACTGGTAATGAGGCCAGAAACCACTAAAGGGGAGAGTTATAAACAGGTGAAAATCAGTGTAACATGGTCTACAGACAGAGTTTGGAAGCTCTGGGGTAGAAGTGACAGGCAAAACTGATTTCATAAAAGGAAGAAGTGTAACAGTTTAGGTTCCCCAAACTTAGCAAACAATAAACAAGAAAAAGAAAAAAGATGACGTCCCAAATGATTTAGTGTGTACCTGGCTCCTACAACAAATCAAAATGCACCATTAAACTGAAAAGCACCTTCCCAGAGATAGAGAGTTCCAAACAGGCTTGAGAGGGCCCCACCAAAGCTACTCTATCACTCCCCCTCCTTAGCTGAACAGGGGAGAGAAAGTATAATGAACGGCTCATGGGTTAGGATAAGGACAGGGAGAGATCACTCACCAGTTACCGACACAGGCAAAACAGACTCGACTTGGGGAAAAATTAATTCAATTTATTACCAATCAAATCAGAGTAGGGTTATGAGAAATAAAACCAAATCTTAAAACACCTTCTCCCCACCCCTCCTTTCTTCCCGGGCTCAACTTCACTCCCAAATTCTTTACCTCCTCCCCACCTTAGTGCCGCAGGGGGATGGGGAATGGGTGTTGCGGTCAGTTCATCACACATTGTCTCCGACGCTCCTTGCTCCTCATATTCTTCCCTTGTTCCAGCATGTGATCCCTCCCACAGGAGACAGTCCTCAACAAACTTCTCCAATGTGAGTCCTTCCCATGGGCTGCAGTTCTTCACGGACTGCCGCAGCGTGGGTCCCTCCCATGGGGTGCAGTCCTTCAGGAACAGGCTGCTCCAGTGTGGGGTCTTCCACGGGGTCACAAGCCCTGCCAGCAAAGCTGGCCGTTGTGGGCTCATCTCTCCACGGGGCCACAGATCCTGGCAGGAGCCTGCTCCAGTGTGGCCTCCCCACGGGGTCACAGCCTCCTTTGGGCATCCCCCTGCTCCGGTGTGTGGTCCTCAGTGGGCTGCAGGTGGAGATCTGCTCCACCATGGGCCTCCATGGGCTGCAGGGGAACAATCTGCCTCACCAGGGTCTTCTGCACGGGCTGCAGGGGAATCTCTGCTCTGGTGCCTGGAGCACCTCCTCCCCTCCTTCTGCACTGACCTTGGTGTCTGCAGAGTTGTTTCCCTCGCATACTCTCACTCCTCTCTTCAGCTGCAGTTGCTGTTACTCAGGGTTTTTTTCCCCTTAAATATGTTATCCCGGATGTGCTACCACCGTCCCTGGTGGGCTCGGCCTTGGCCAGCGGTGGGTCTGTCTTGGAGCTCTACCGGACACAGGGGAAGCTTCTGACAGCTTCTCATAGGAGCCACCCCTGTAGCCCTCCACTACCTAAACCTTGCCATGCAAACCCAGTACAAGGTTGTGCTTGAGTTTCAGGATGCTTTAAAGCATATATTTGCATCATGTCTCCAAGGAGACAAGTGGGTAAACTAATGCTGTACACTTTCCATTTTAACATTTCAAATTACTTGCTCCAGGCCATGTATTAGCTGAGTTTGTTAGCTGTTACGCTCTTTTTGTATGTAATAAAGGGAGACAGGCACGTTTAGCTGGGGATTCGTCCCACTCTTACGAGAGATGCCTATTTTAAGATGGTGCGAATAACATTCAGCTGGGTAAGGTTAGGTAAGACAAATCCTACAGTTACAAGCAAGACTGAGAAAACAAGTAATTAGCTACCAGAAAGAGAAGTATTGCTCTTAGTAATTGAAGAGTAGTTTCATTTTTTAAAAAACAGTCTAGATCCAGATTGTATGACTCATCTCTAATCAGGAGAAAAATAAGTGACTAAACAGAGATGCAGGCAGCCTTAGTACTTTGAGAAAGACATGCAGGGTGATAGCATTGAAGAGTAATCTAAAAATGCTTGGACACTGTAAATGCTCCGTGTGCACATCAGTGAGAAGAGTGATAAACAGTGATCTAGTTTGTATTAAATGATTTTTTTAAGGAGCTAACTGTTGGCAAGAAAGAGGTAAAGACCTTGGAGTTGCTTTACAGTACTAGTCATTGATGAAGAAACACAGATGACTTGGTAAATGAGTATGCCTATTATGTAATATTCAAAATAAAGTTCTGAAATTAGCAGGGAGTCAGAGTATCTCTTCTGATGAAAACTGAGCAGCTGATGTATTCTTCCAGGCTCAGAGATCATTTGGTCAAGTACAACTGCAATTCCTTAAAAGATAAATCAGTGTCTGGGCACATAGGCACATGTATGAAAAATAAGAAAGATCAAAATCAAACAAGTGTTAAGAAGTGAAAATTGTGACCATATACACATAGTTGGAGCTGAAGGGAGGATTCTAATGCTTGGATTAGTAACATTTTTTAGAAGGGTTAATACCTCTTGAGGTCGACTGAAAGAGTGACTTTGCATGTTGTAATTATTTGCAAGTAATAATGACAATGAAATTCATGGAAGCATATCTTATTCCTGAGTAAGGATATAGAAAACCAGCAAGATAATCTTTTTTTATGAATACGTGTTTAAGATAAGTGACAATCATCCTACCTTGTCATATAGTGAATGACAAATGTGTACTTTCAGAGAACTTCACAAGTTGAAAAGATGATTCATGATTTGATTTTTGATTTTATTTTCTTTTTGCCATAGTTCGAAGGTTCATTTGTTACTAGAGAAAAGTTGTCCTGTATATTTTGTGACCTGTTAGTCCAAACACCTTCAGAGCAGAATCTCTATTGCTTTCTTCATCAGATGGTTTGCTCTTTTAGGCAAACCTGTTTGCTGGCTTTTCTCCTAATCGGCAGCTCAGCATCGTTGTCTCCCTCTTCCTAACATATTCCTGTTTATTTCATTTACTACCTGCTTTTCTTAGCCTTCTGGTACTGAGTAAAAGCCACTGTACATATCAAGGAGCATTTGCTTTTTATGACCAGGGAGGAAATTTTGATAATATGAAAAGATAATCAATTGTTTATAGATTATGAACTGTTTTGACTCAGTATGTAAAAAAGACAAATTTATATAACACATTAAAATAGATACAATGTATCCTGTGCACTTTATGTATAATTGTTAAAAAATATCTGGGGTAAAGAAAGACTTCCAGAAGATACTGGGAATGGAAAGTATGCAAGAAGTATCTATAGACCTAGCCAGGTATTTTCTGTAGAGAACAGAAGAGTAGGAGGATAGTGTAGGAGGAGCCAAGAGCACTAGAACGTATTTCTAATATTATCAGGAAAAACCTACAAGAAAATAGTCCCTTCAGTTAAAAGTAGACTAAATGAAGTATGCTTTGCTTTTTAAATTGCTGAGGGGGAAAAGCAAGAACAGAAAAATTTGTGATTAGAAAGTGATTGAAAACTGTCTTCCACTGAGGAAAGAGTCACTTGGAAAATTTGAATACACAAATTAGAGCCTTTAAGAAATTAGCCAGTAAGCTTACTGAACTTTCAGCAATTGTTTTAGAAAAGTCATTGCATGCAGAGAACTATTAAGAAACACAAGAAAGGTGTCTATTTCTGAAGGAACTAAAAATGTGTGTGTGTGAAGATGTCAAGAATATGACACTGTTAATTGGACTATTATATTAATACTTAAGTAAAAAACATTGGTAGGGAAGAGACCACACTGCACAGGCTTCGTGTCTCAAAAAAAACCCCCCAAAAAACCAAAATCAACAAATCATTATATGAAAGAGATTCTGCAATTTTAGTGATTATATGTGGTGGGTACCTGATAGTTGGAAAGGTACTTTCCATTGATTGGAGATAAACATTCTTCAATAGCTTGAAAACTAAATAAAGGACTGAAAATCAATACTAACAAAAAGTAACAATGTCGTGACTTTAAAGGAATTAGTACTAAAAGTGAAAACTGCCTTTTGAAGAGAACTTTAAAATATATATAGAAGTTCTTATTTTTGTACATAGGCTTCAGTGTGTTCAGTGCATTATTATTTAACGGTGAAGCTCATCTGAAACAATGGTAACATTTCTGTAAAGGTATGCAAAATAAATATTCTCACCTGGCCTGTATTATCATAGTGTATATCAAGTCAATGAATTGTAATGATTTAAAATCTAACTACGAGAAACATCTGACATTTCAAAACTAGCAAATTACTTAATAAAAAAATTATATTTCTAAGAGTCATTTATCAAGAAATATGACTTATTTTTCTGTCCAGACGTGATGTTGGGATAACTTAACCCTAATATGCCAATTATTTAGATGAATATTATTGTTATTAGTTATGCTGTAAACACTAGTGGAGAAACGGCTTCCCATATCTTGTGAATTCTCTGTCAAGAGCTCAGCTTGACAAATTGTTCATACATAAAGTGTGTTAAAAATTATAATTATGCTTTGACTTTCTGTTTTCTCCTCATTATCTTCCATCTGTTTTGGGTTTGGGGTAACCTCAAAAATTGATTCTATGGAATAAAATGCCTTAAAATACACTGGAAAAAAGGCATGCATAATTAAATGAGTACAACAAATTATTGACATTCAGTCACATAGCAGATTGGTAAGTGTTTCTGTGCAGACATGTTTTTAAAGTTCTCTTTCTTTGGCTACTCCAGTCATCCAGTTTCTTTTAGTGTTTTCTTTATAATTCCCTTACAGGTAATTGGACTCCTAAGGTTTAATTAACAATTAACTAAATATTTACCCTTTTTCTCTCTAGGTATTGGGTTTCCTCAGTAGCAATTTATGAACATTTCATGATCTTTATGATTACTTCAGAGTTCTTTATCTATTAAGTTAATGTTATTACTATACCCAATTGGCAAATACTATGTTCTAGAACTATTATTGGCCATTTTCAAGATTTTGGTTATTGTAAACAGATAATTGTTCTGGTTTCTAAACTATTCCATGAAGACTGAAGAACCAAAACATAATTCTTTTCTTCCATACTTCCATTCTCTTCTTTTTTTTCTCTCACTCCCTTTGATGTGTTTCATGATTTATTTAGTTGATTGGGTTCTCTCCCTGTCTCTTGTAAAGGCTGTGGCTATACTGTCTTTGTGTACTGTGACAGGGAATGCCCTGGCACCATCTGGAGCAGATAGCTGTGACTACACCGCATTGCCTTTGGCTCGTGGAGTGTTTCTTTGGCCCTGACATATTCTTTGTTTGTTTTATATGTGTGTGTGGTTCTTCAGTTCTAAGTGCCAAAAATAATCCAGCCCACAGCAATGCTATTCTTGAAACTTGAAGCTAGAGGCATGATAGTTTGCCATTGGGCATGGCCTGAAGGCATCTGAGGACGCATAGCGTGCTGGAACAGTGTTGGAGTGCCCTTGGCAGAAGGAGCCAGTCTTGGCATGGTTTACATCCATGTTCTCCATCAGGAGCAAACAAACCTCATGGCCATGCTTTGCCTTTTTCCCAGGAGGAACAACTTAGCTTTCTCCCGAATGGAGCCTGAGAGTAAGTTAATTTGAGAATGAAATCAAGAGTGACCGTAGGCCACAGGGTAGAGGCATCACAACTTTTTGGGGGATGAAGCTGATGGAAGGACCATTAACTAGGACAGAACTGATATGCTGTAACTGGAGAATTTGTGTTATTTTCAAATAGAGCGAAACTGAAGCTATCAGTTTCATCAATCAGAAAGCTGTTTTACAATATTGGTAATACAAGAAAATGTCTTTTTTTCACAAATAGATACAAAGACTCTCATCTTTTTTATTTGACTTTCGAATTGGATGATCCAGTACTAGGTCCTTAAATGGTCATAACCTTTTTTCCCATATTTGTTCTGTGGACTACTTTTTTTTATGTTCTAATTTAATATAAGTGCAGCAAAGTCAGATCATCTAAGAGAAATGAGCCGATCCCAGGCCTATATAGAGCAGACTCTGTCAGTCCCCTGTTAGCTTTGTGCAGACTGACATTAATCAGCGTTGATGGGATAGCACGCCAGAAAAGAACTACTCAGTATGAAAGATTACTGTAAAATGATGAGATTTTCTGGTCCTACAGTTAAGGTGGAGTTGCTAGCAGTTGTAGATTGAGTATGTGACCCTCTCGATTTGACATTTAGTCCTAGGAGGGGGATTTCTTCTCCAAATATCACTCTATGAAATTTCTTCAGTCAGTCTGTGAGAACAGTTAAAGTTAAGGGCCTCTCACCTCCATAAATCTGTTTTGGTTGCCTTAGTTCTTCTGTGGTTCTCTTTTTAGGCCGTCTGCTTTAACAGAAAACAATTTCTAGAAGCACTGATTAAAGCAAAGATGAGAGTGAGCAATTTGAACAGGTAGAGAATAATCACAAGAGAGTATAAATAAGAAAATGAGCAATTTGAATGGGTAGGAAATAATCACGCATGTCTGTAAGAATATGCAATGCAGTGGCAAGAAAAAAATGAAAGAACAAGATTCTTACAGTATTCCTATTTGAAGCACAGAAACTTGTTAGAAAAAAATCTGTTACTGTTTATAGTACCTTTGATGAAAATTTAAATCTTCCTAGTATAGTGCACGTTGCAACTAAATAGTCATGCATAAACAAATATAGTAAGCCATAAGAATGATTAGGAGAGCAGATGACTCTGGATTTATAACTAGATAATCCTGTTGTTTAACTTTACATGAGCAGAAGTATTGTAGCACCTGATACTGCTTTGACTGAAATTAAAGTTTAGAAATGTTTTTCTGCTCTATTGGTTTCTTATTCTTTGTCAAGCCATTCCCCTAAAATATCTGTATTTTTGTTACTGGAGAGTAGGCTCATCTGAAAACAGTTGTTTGAAGTAAAACATCCTCCTGTTACAGAGAAGAATATAGTTGGTTGCTAGAGTTCACTTTTAACCAGTGTTACTGGCTCCTTTTCCACATCTTTACATCATCCTTGTGTATATTTTAAAAGTGACCATGTGAAGCAAATAGCATTATTAAAAGCAGCTCTTCAGAATCTGGTGCATGTTAATCAAACTCCAGTCAGTTGTACTGTGTGGGACAGGTCAGTATTGAAGGACATACTTAGGAAAGCTCACATTTTACCAGTTGGAAAAGGATGAGGAAGAACAGCACAGGGAAGTCTTTGTCCATGCCATGCAGTGTACTAGGAGTTTGCGATGTACGCAAGGGTAAGCAAAAGTGCGGAGTACAAGGTCCTGCAGTAAGCAGCATGATCCTGCTTCCTCAGCAGGCCACATTGCTGCTGTTAGTGGCAGCCTGTCTTTGAGTGTTCACCTCTGAGAAAACTGAATTCAGGTTGTATTGGGTTGGCTTTAGTATAGATATATGCGTTACAGAAAACTAACACAGAAACACATCACCAGGTGATGGCAGGATAGAAAACTCGTAGTTTTAAATACCTCTTTATGTGTTTTCTGTTATAGTCAATGACAAGACACTTCTTTCCGTCTGACTCCACTAAGTCAATCTCCTTTTCTTTTACTTTCCTTCTCTCTTTCCTGATAAACTTCAGATGTTTCCTTTAGACCAATGTGTTTTTTTCTGTTCTCATAACACTATTTTTCTGTTAAACCAGGAGAATGAACCAAGTCTAGAGTTTCAGAGCTTGTAAATCCCTAGTCATAGAACGTCCTTGGGGGGGAAAAAAAGGTCTTCTGTGCTTTTTAAACATTTTTTATCAATTTGGTTAAAAATCATTATATTAATAAAACAAAAAAGCAATCTAAAACTGGTGATTTGAATCTGTAATAACAAAATTTTCAGTAAAACTACTATTTTGGTCATATATGGTGTAAAACCTCTGCATTATGTGTGCATAACTATCAGTTACAAGCATAGCAATACGTTGCATAGAAATATGATGGACACCTAGCTATTTGACTTGTTTGTAACATTAAGTTTTTAAACTTATGGCTTCAGAGTGAGGTTAAATGATACATTCAGGTTGAAATTCTCGGATGTTTGCACAAGTTCAGATATATGCTATGAAGTAATAAAAAGAACACTGACAACTGCATATATGCGTGAAAGTACAGGGAAGCTCACCAGCTTTCGCATCATAACCGATATACAATTTTGCTTGTAAATTTGTACTGAGACTGACCAATGAGGTGATATTCAGCAAGCTCATAAGGATTTTTAACATCCAGATTCACAAAAATGTTGAAGAGAAGTGAGGAACTAAGATAAACACTCATATTTAATAAGACCCTTAAGAAGGTGTGACAGATTGTCAACGATTGCACAAGGAATGTGCACAATGGCATGGGTTCATTAAATTTCACCTGTGTTCCCTGTAGATAGCTGCATTTGTCATAAAGCCTTTATTTGTTTACATAGTGTTTAATCTTAATTTTATTTGTGAGTTCATAATGATTTTCTGGTTTTGATATTCTGTAAATTTAATATCACTGGTGTTAGTGGTCCATTTTAAGAGCTGCTTTTAGACATTTTTGTCTAAGAAGGGTGGAAGCAGGGATGACAGGAAAATATTGTAAACTTTTCTTGGAAAAAGGCTATAAAGAACCTAGCTGCATTTGCTCTGAGTAGTAGAAGAATTAAAATTTCTAAATTGGTAGATATGGTAAAAGTGTCATCTTGAGTTTATAATGCATATTAATAATTACTCTTTTTCCCATCAAGCTCTTTGCTTGATATAGATAATTTCTTCAATTTGTGTAATGATTATATTTAATCACATTAATTAAACTGGTTAAAGGAATACATAAAAGAATTCCAGAGATACTAAGCAGCGTTGTTTCCGATTTGTTAGGGATAATTGTTCCTTCAACTTGGTACTGAGCCGTTGTCCCACGATGTGATAAAGAACATTGCTGCCCTGAATTACTGGGTCTGCTTCTCAGTGCTGGCTGTGGTAAGACCAATTCAGTGTGTAGTGTAGAAAACTATTCACTGTGGGACTGACAGAGATTCCTCCAGCCTCGCCACCTTTTCTTCCTGCTTTATGGTGACAACACGGAATGGAAAGGATGCTGTAGCTGGCTGTGCACCTGTTAACGCCTTTAGGGGTTTAGCATAAAAGGCTGTTTTGTTGAGGACTAGAGCTTGAGGTGAGACTTAATTCTTTCTCTGTTTGCTTTGGTCAGAAATATTAACACATACACATCTAGTTCCTACAGCTCATTTTGCAAAAAAACAATAAATATGTGCTCAGCTGTTCTAAGGAGTTTTGCTTGATCAGTTTTCCTCATTGTACTGGCTTTGCATGGCAAGGCTTTGGTAGCAGGGGGGCTATAGGGGTGGCTTCTGTGAGAAGCTGCCAGAAGCTTTCCCCATGTCTGATAGAGCCAGTGCCAGCAGGCTCCAAGATGGACCTGCCACTGGCCAAGGCTGAGCCCATCATCAACAGTGGTTATCCTCTGTGATACCATATTTAAGAAGGGGAAAAAAACATGTGTAACAGCATTTGCAGCTGGAGAGAGGAGTGAGAGTATGTGAGGGAAACAACTCTGCAGACACCGAGGTTAGTGCAGAAGGAGGAGAGGAGGTGCTCCAGGCGCCAGAGCAGAGATTCCCCTGCAGCCCGTGCAGAAGACCCTGGTGAGGCAGGCTGTCCCCTGCAGCCCATGGAGGCCCATGGTGGAGCAGATCTCCACCTGCAACCCTTGGAGGACTCCATGCCAGATCAGGGGGATGCCCAAAGGAGGCTGTGACCCCGTGGCGAGCCCTCACTGGAGCAGGTTTGCTGGCAGGACTTGTGACCCCATGGGGGACCCATGCTGGAGCAGTTTGTGAAGGACGGCACCCCATGGGAAGGACTCACATTGGAGAAGTTTGTGGAGAGCTGTCTGTCGTGGGTGGGACCCCACGCTGGAGCAGGGGAAGAATGTGTGGAGGAAGGAGTGGCGGAGACAACGTGTGATGAACTGACCACAACCCCCATTCTGTGTCCCCATGCGCCACTTGGGGAGGAGGAGGTAGAGAAGAAAGGGAGTAAAGTTGAGCCTGGGAAGAAGGGAGGGGTGGAGGGAAGGTGTTTATAAGATTTGTTTTAATTTCTCATTATTCTCCTCTGATTCGTGATAAATTAAACAATTTTCTCCAAGCTCAATCAGTTTTGCCCATGACAGTAATTGGTGAGTGATTTCTCCCTGTCCTTGTCTCGACCCATGAGCATTTCATCATATTTCTTCTGCCCTGTCCAGTTGAGGAGGGGGAGTGATAGACTGGTTTTGGTGGGCACCTGGCACCCAGCCAGGCTAAACCAAGACACTTATCTAATAATTCTTCTGGTAAGAATGCTTTTATGTGGTATTGCTAGTAAGGCAGGTTTTTTTATCTCAAAGGTCAATGTTCTTCATTGATTCAGTAGGTGAAGTCATCTCTGGGCTGAGCATGAGTATGACTGGTAAATAAAATGATTCACACTAACAGCACAAACACATGGTTATTAACAACAGCCATATTCCTTGGTTGATGTTTGCTAATGAGTGCAATCTCTTTTAAACTCTATTTACTGTGTGTTACTATAAAAATTGTAATATTCAATGTTTAGTACTTTCCATGGATAATACATGCAAACTATGAGCTCCAGTATAAATATTGAGAAGGAAAGTGGTGGAAGTGTAACTGACTTGAAAATCACTGTTGCCATTTTAATTTTAATGAATGTTCTGGTGCACTGCATATTTCTATTATTATTTGTGTTGAAGTTGTGTAAGTTTACACAGAAAAATATGTAACAGGCTATCTTTATTTCTAATTACTAAAAGCAAACAAATTTACTTTTTATGTCACAACCAGTATTGATTTTTGCTCGAATCATAACATCTTCATAATATTTGAAAGTGAGACTTCCAGCTTATGTTTGGTTTCTTTGCTGTAAATAAACGTGGCTTTCTATTAGAAGATAAAAATGAGTATGACATAGCCATTTAGCAGGTTGTTATCTGGCCTGAAGTGCTCATCAAGGCTTTCTTTGTAATCAGTGGAGAGAGAATGATCTCCAAAGCACTACTCATACCGTCTATTTTAGGCTGTGGTCTCATATTCCCATTCATATAAACAACATAACCACCGAAAGCAGCAGCCCTGCCCTGATGGCTTTTCCAGCCGTTGTACTGAACATTTGTGTGACAGTGTGATGATTTTGAGACTCAGCCCAGCTAAAAATAATCTAACCAATAAAGAATCCCCAAAGTTTTTGTTACTTTTAATCCAGATAAGAATGGAAATTAGATAGAAAACTCTAAAAAACTGAATCATGAAAGCACTTGAATATATATTTTTTAAAGCATATTTTGAATTGAGGAGCTCAATGTGAGCTGACTAGGTATTTCATTTGCAAGGTATTAGCCGGGATGTTATATTCTGAGGCTTGTATTACTCATTGTCTCTTCAGTACATCTGCAGAAAAGTGCTGGATGGAACAGTGGCTCTGCGTGTACCCAGGCAATTGTACATACGCATGTGTCTGTGTTTGCCAGTGGTGCTCAGTGCACATATGTGTACATTGCCAGCAGTATCACATACAATGGTTTAGGTTGGAAACATGAAAGCAGAGACTTTTTTTAGCAAAGTTCCTCCTTAAGAAGGTGGTAGTAGTTCTGAAAGGGAGATTCTTGTAGATAAGGATTTAATGGCTTGATACCTTAGTTACTTGCTTTTCATGGTCATATTGGTGGGTTACACAGTCTTTAGTGAAGTTGTTACAGGGAGAATTTAAATTACTGAAACAAGGAATTTCCTGAGTTAAAATTACCGTGGTTTTGACAGAAATGACCCAGGTGATTAACATTATAGGAAACTGCCATGGTGCCTGGGGTATCTAAAGCACACACAGACAAGATTACTCCTTAGCTTTGTTTTAGCAGCAGCGTTAGAAGCATCAGGCAGATCTGAGTTTCACTGAACTGCTGGATCTCACTGTTTCACTATCGAGTTTATGCTTTCTTTTTGTTTTATAAAAACACTGTACAAAATTAGATTCTGTATTCATGCAAGTGCTGTGTTTCTGGACTGTGCAGGAGAGATGAAACAAAGTTTTAAAACATTTCCTACTTAGATAGTGTATGTGTCTTCCAAATGAGTGTTGCAGACACTGATGTCAGAGGGAAAAGAAAATTTGTAATTTCTCTGTAATTCAGTTTCTCGGTGTCCCTCACTTGGAATTTTGGACTGCACAAAATGTAGATCATACAAAATCAGTGTTTCATTGCACAGGCAGCAGCTCTGTCCATGCCAGTGTGGTCTGTGCTGTGTGCTGTTAGTATGTGGAGCGCAGCCTGTTCATATACATGCATCTCTCTTTGTGAAGTGTAGGCAAAGATGAAGAGTGTTATGCTTTGGTTGTCTTTATCATAGTGAATTCAATCCAGAATCGAAACTTCAGAAACTGTAAACATATCAAAAAGTATCTTAGAAAACAGTAGTGTGCTGCTACATCCCCGCTATAAATGGTTCTGCTTTCTCTGTGTGTCTATATTGTCTTCAGCTCTCAGACCTACTTTCAGCTTCTGGCAAATAGGGAATATGTATTTCAAATATACCATTTCGAAATACAAATACCCATAATGTTTAGCCTGTGTTTTGTGAAAGTTGATTTCTACCACAATGCTGCCTCCGGTGGGACCAGGCAGCCAGCGCTTCTGAGTTGAGACCTTGACATACAACTGTGGGCACAACTGTTCACCTGGTTCTCCACAAGGATAGCCAGTGGATTCCTGAGATTTGAGCCTGGGTCTTTGAAGTTCTTATACTATGTATCTGTGTTTGTTTTAAAAAAAGAAAAAATCACGGCCATCTATTCCATTTTTATTTTCAGTATGACCAAGTGACCTATTCTTTGCAAATTAAAAAAAGTCTTACAAGAAGTGCATGGGCCTTCTATAAAACTGCTGTCATACCCTCAATCTAAAGCAAAAGGTGTCATTTCTCCAGTTGCATCAGAGATAGGAACACAATATAAAACTCAGATTTTTGGCTGCTTTCCATCCATTTTATGTATTATTCCTTAAGGTCTGTCCCTGGATCTGGGACATTTTCATATACCTGTAGGTAACATTTAAAATTAATGGCAGTCTCAGTTGAGTTTAATGGGATCTGCTGTATTTTATCAGATCTCAATAGTGAGATGGGCTGTGCATACAAGGAAATCTTAAGACCTCTGTTTTTCCCTGGATGAGTTTCTTAGCAGACAGTCTGCTGCTGCCGTCAGACTGCTACTTCATTTCGTGTCATGGAGGGCGGAGGCATCCAGCATAGATAAAGATAATTGATCAGACCAAGATTACAGTATTTGCCACTAAAATTAGCATCTACCTACACTTATCACACTGTCGTATTTTATGTAAGGCAGCTATTTCTTATATGTATTTTACTTTTTTACAGAGATGCTTGCTGTAGCATTTTTTCAGTATTTTTCTTTTGATGAGTTCAGGTGGCTGAAAATGCAGTTCCTTATGAGTCCAGACAACTGAGTTGTTTTTGTTTTTTTTTTTTAAATATCTCTGTCAACTTTCTACTTGAAATTTACTTCCTTCCTTGGCCAGCTTTGTTTTTTGGGCCACAGCCCAGCTGCACCCATGTAAACCATTTGCTGCATCTCCGTAGACCACAGTTGCCTTCAGGAAGACTCTTTGGGGGCAGAGTTAGCTATTTGTTTGCACTATTTTGTGACCATGTGTATTAAGCTGTTTGGTACAGGTTTTGGCTTCGTGTTGTGTCTTGCACAGCACCAAGAAAAGAATTGTGAGCTGTGTGACAGCTGTAGGCGACAAGTTCACCATCTGATCCCCTGCAAGTGCCAGCTACTTTTGTATCTGTTTTGCTCCCATGGTGATCCTAGCTTCAGAGCCTGCTTCCTCCACACCCCTTAGATCAAAACAAACCTTTTTCTTGAGTTTTAAGGTATGTTATGAAGCACATGTATGAGATGTAGGTTTTGAATAGGAAGACATGCTGAACACGGGCTAGTTTCAGAAAATTTTTTTTGAAGTTTCAGGTGTCAGTTGATCGTATGCTGACAGACTTCAGTGCTTCTATAATGTCTGTTGTATATTGGGCAGGCAAGCGGTTTAGAGGTGGATTAGGGTACTCCTGTGGTCCAGTTTTGTTTAGCAAAGGGAGGTGGCAAGATCCAGTTGTCACTTAGTAGTGAATTGAGTTACAGGAGCTTCTGCAGTTTGTGGCTGTGAAGGAGAGAGACTCTAGAAGGGCACATACGAGGTTTTCCTGCAGATCGTTCCTCCCCTGTCCTTGCGACGTGGCTCATGTGGGGTGTGGAGCAGATGGCTGTGTGCCTCCTGGATGCCCTGAGACCTGTGAGAGCTGCTTGAGTCCTCACCTCCAGCTGTGCTGACCTCTTGGGCTGTCCCTGTTGTGTCTGAGAGATGGTCAAGGTTTTAGAATGGGTAACAAGAGTAAGGTATATAAACAGAAGAATATGATGATGTTTTATTGCTGCTAGATTTGAAAAGACCTGACTACTGTTTATCTGCAGTCCCAAATAGGTTTAAAATTGTTGTTTCACGTTTTTCTGATTGGCATTTTATATACTAAATACAGATCAGTATGCACACACACATACAGTCTACAAATCTATTAATGGTTGTCCTCTGTCATTCTCATCTAAATTTTTTCCTTCGCTGCCGGACAGGTGTGCACATATATTAGCTATGTGCACGTGTGCATTTACCTGATGCTGTTGGTGGTACCTCATTTCTGAAGGTCAGTGCGTTTATGTATAGACTTGATGGTGTGACAATGCTGAGTTTTGTTTGAGTGGTAATCAAGAACTTACACGCTAAAGATACGTACCCTTTGCTTTCCAAGAGGTGTTGCAATAATTGAAAACATGCTTTAGTAGACTCTTAGAAGTTGGTTACAAAAACTGTAATTTTGCTAGATTTGCTAGATTCTTCTATGCAAATGTCAAGGAGGTTTGCACTGCCAGTTGATGGATAGAGGCAATACTGACCTGTAAATACTGGAATACTGGGCAGCAGTTCAGTTGCTTCTGTGTCCTGCAGACAGGCAGCCTCATTTGGTGAGATTTGGAATTTAACGTGCAGATTATCAGGCCTAACCTCTTTTTTTTTTATCAGACAGACTCTCATTTTATACAGTAGGGATTAGCACAGTTAAATTGTATTTTGAAATGGTTGTTTCAGCCCCCTATCTGATTAGGGCTGGTTTTCTGATTTAGAGGGTTTTACTTTGTCTCCATGCCTTATTCTCACCCATCTGAAGGCGTATTTGCTTGGCCTCCCCTGGCTGGCTACATAGTAGCAGTATAGGGATTATATTACATTTCCCAATCTGTTGATATGGAGGACAGGGCAAGAGCAGAACAAACCAGTATTGCTTCAACTCCCTGTCTCCAAGGTAAGGCTAATCAGCTTTTTTTAAAAACAGGAGTCAGGGATTGCTTTATCTCTCTTATTTGTTTTTAACTTCTTGGTGCCAGATGCTTCAGTGCATGCAGTGCCAGGAAAAGACTTGTGCTCCCTAGATTAGTAGTTTCACTTTTGCACAAAGACATTTCAATATTTTTTTTCCCTGATCCAGTAATGAGCCTGATGTGATAGTTAGGACTCCAGACATCATGCTTGCTATCTCTAGGCTTGAGTTTAGCTTATTTTGTGTTTCCAGCATCTTTCATGTGTTGTGACTGTTTTTCACATTTCATTATTTTTAACTATCTTTTCTAGTTCAAATCCTGTGCCTTAATAGCTTCTTAGTTTAGCTGCAGTCCTTCTGGATGAAAAGAAACAAGATAGGATTTCACCCTGACCCTGACAGTGTTGTTTTATAGTCTTTGTGAATATCTAGCCATGTACACTTCACAGGTTTTAATATAAGTAAAAAGTAGGGGCGACAGTCACTTTTCTAACAGCAATTCTACACTTCGAAGTAAAAACATTCTCCCTATATGTGTATGTTTTCCTATGAAAGCTGATAGCATTTTGCATTAAACATGGAAAACATAGCCCTTGTGGATCTCCAGACTGCACAGTTTGAACAATGACTAAAGTATTCTTCAGAAAGCCATTGGGGATTTATTACTCCCGATTTACAGCTGGAGAAAATGAGGAGATTGTTTAGTTGGTGGCAGTACTTCCACTCTGGTTGAGAACACAGATTGGATTTGAGAAATGGGAGATCTTGAGCCTTGTGCTCCTTTTCACTAGTGCATACCCTGCCACTGTTGAAATAGGCAGATTAAACCTCCTAGCTGATAAGAATTTGGTTTCAGGCTTTTTGGTTTGTATTATATGTTTGTTCTGTTCAGAGATGTGGGTGAAAAATAATCACTAAATGTATAGCTTACATTCAAGAGTTTTGTTAGACTGTGTTTCTGCAACTATGGATGACGCAATGCAAAATACATGGTTTCTTCAGCAGGATGCATGGAAGGTTATGGCACTGGATTAATGCCTGATTTCTGTTCTCAGACCTATAGCAGCCTACTGTATAACTGTAGGGAAATCACCTCCTTGCTCAGAGCCTCATTTGTTCTGTTGGTAAAATGGGAAGAGTGATAGTACCTGTGCTGTGTATTTTGAGACCTACTAAAGACTTGAAGAAATAGCAGGAGACATGAATGCTGTGGCTCTGATGGGGAGGTTGTTAGTACAGAGTTAAAATGGAAATTTGATGAAAAACCAATGAAGTTAGCAAGTGTTGACAGAGATAATGTGCACTTTAAAAAGCTAGTTGTGTTTGCATAAATATGTGCATAAGTGCACACACACATGAAATACATGTAACAAGAGTTTATAAAAAATGAGTTGTTTTCCCTATTTCAGACAGTTTTGAACCTTCAGCACTTTATGCCTCAGCAAACTAATGGTGTTCACTTGCACTCTATTTGAAAATGAAGTAATAGATTTGAGTCTTTGCCTGTTTAAAACCTCCTTGGAATTTGGAGAACTTGGAAAACTCATTTGTAGTGTTTAGTATCACTTGAACAGGTTCTCATGTTGACTTTTGGTTTGTACAGAAGCAGAAAGGGATCAGGTAGGGCAGATAAGCATCCACCCAGCGTGATACAGAACTGATGTGCCTGTCTTCTGAGTCATTGCTTGGCCCTCTGTCCTTTTTGCTAGCCAGCACAAGATTCATATTAGTCTGGATCACAGACTTGCACAGAATTTGGTTCTTTCTCTATTAATTTAATTTATTATTACTTACTTTTTATGCAGTGGTAGCATGCACAAACCAACCAGACTTGGACCATGTGGTGGTAAACATTGTGAAATATAGCCAATGGCGGCATCTGCTTCTAAGAGTTTTTACCCTAAGAAAACCTGCATTTATGTAATGCCTCTGATACCAGGCAGAAATTTATAAATTACCTGTGTTTCTCTGATTGGTGTATTATTTACTACACAACTATATACTGCTACTCAATCAGAAATTTACTAAATGATTATATTCATTTAGTTTCCTTTAGAGCAAAACAGAAAGATTAGATGAGGGTAAACCAGTTCCAGCAAAAGCTTGTGAGAGAGTGCAGGGTCGGAAAAGACCTTTATGCATCAAAAAAAATGGCATATGTTTGAAAGGCATATGTCTTCAAAGAGAAGGGTTGACCAGTACAATCCAAGGGTCTTCGTCCCTCGTTGTAAGTTCATAACTTCTAAGGCATTAAAAGTTCCTGTCAGCCATGTTATTAAAAAAAATCTGAACTGATGTAACTCTTTTTTTTTCATGTAATGATAATGCTTTAGAATAAATTTTCCTCAAGTTTGCTTCTCATAATGATTATATTTTTTTGTGAAGATGTTTGTGATGACAGTCACAAAAGAATCATGGTTGCTGGAATGCATTATGAAGCATGAAACAGAGGATACTATAGCTGACTTTGTCTTAAAGCAGGCAAATTACAGATTTCTCTCCTAGGAGACAGGTAAAGACGGAGCACCTGGGGAAACCAAAAGGGAAAGAAATTCAGTTAGCCATGTAACTGTAAGAAAGCTGTGACTAGAAAAATATGTCCACGAAACAATTGGTTCCAAGTCAATACACTTATCTGCTGATTGTATGCGACTGCAGCTCTCTTCACTTCTTGAAGTGACTCACAGATATGTTCTTGGAATTCTGCTAAAAAAATGAAGTGTAATGATTTTAAAACAGGGAGGTCGTCTTTATTTGTGGGAAGTTCATTTTATGTTGTTTACTTCAAGTTAATATTTGGTGTTGGTCTAGCAGTAAATTATACTGGGTAAAGGTGAAGAACTGAATCTCATGTTTATATGTTTATAGTTTAGGCTATATATGTTTTGTTCTCACCAGCGCAGTTCATCGTAGCGTGATCATTGTGATTATCTCAAGAAAAGAGAAAAACCACTTAGTACTGTAACTCTGGTTGTTGTGTTTCATATGTGATGCATAAATTTCACATTTTTTATAAAATGTGTTGTACTTACGAGCATCACGTAGATTGAGTGGTACATCTCCAGACTCATTCTGTAGTATCTATGCTATAGGAAGTATTACTGAAATGTAAGCTTCAGTTAATTTAAAGAAGTCTCTTTAGGAGCACAAATGGATGTGGAAGTTTAGCAGAGACAAGACCAAGCAGCATGCGTGTTAGTTTTGGGGTGTGATCATTTGTTTTGGTAGATGATTAGTGTGCTACTACTCGTCTAAGTGTGTATGTGTTAACTTCAAGGGGAAGAAAAGATGATTTGGAGTAAAGGGGGAAACTGTATAAATTTTGAGAGTTTGAAAACAACCTAAAACACAGACTGTGTGTTATTTTAAATAATTTGAAAAAGAATGTTTTTTCCTGATGTATTTTGTAGTTTAACACTTAAAAACTTTTGTGCTTTGTGTGCAGGTATATGTCTCGAGTCCATGGTATGCATCCAAAAGAAACCACACGTCAGTTGAGTTTAGCAGTCAAGGATGGTCTTATTGTTGAAACCCTGACGGTGGGGTGTAAAGGGTCAAAAGCTGGTATTGAACAAGAAGGATATTGGTTGCCGGGAGATGAGATTGTGAGTATAAAGTCTTTGAGAAAGTAAATCACAATTTCTGGTATCGTAGCATGAAGATTGTTTTAATTTCTGTTTAAAGTTATTTATAGAAGCTGTGTTGGTGCTTGTGAACAGGAAAGCAATGCACTCTTAAACTTTTTTAACCTTTTCTATTCCATAGAAGCTCTTCTTAAATTCTGAGTTTTCTGCTATGAAAAACTGGCACAGTCCTTAGCTCAGTCATCCATTACATTTATGTAGTATTCTCTTCTACAGCTGTACAGGAAGACAGTAAATTTTATTGGTATTACTTGAAATCCTCAGATGTCCTCAAATCCCAAAGACAGTGTCTTTTAAAAAGAAAGAAGACAAGAATTTTTGATTAATCTTGCTTTAGTCTGAATCTGAGGAAGGAAGAACTCCTCCCATTCAAAAGCGCAACAAGAATTTGTGTATTTATATACAAACACACATGAAAAGATGTGTTTTACAGATATTTGTGAACACCAGGGCATTCAGTTAAGAAGGATTTTCTTAGCAAATTAGTTACAGGCATCCAGACATTATTCTACTGGATGTGTAAAATATTTAAATAGAGTTAAACAGGTTGAAAGTTATGTGAAGGGAAGAAAAGCATGTTTTCTCTATCCCTCCATAGCCGAGATGGAATGCACTCACAAAATTAACTTAGAATAGTGACATAGACTAGGAAAAAGCTTGCACAATTGCTTTGCCTTATTCAGAAGCCCAGTCTCTGTATTTAAAAGACCATGTTTTTGTAATTAAAAAAAAGAGTTTGGCAAAGCTTTTAAATAACTTGAACTAGGAACTCTTGCTTTGAAATATCAATTGCATTAAATACTGGTAAAATGGACAGCATTGTGTCAGACATAGATAATAATTTAAATTTTGAGGAAAATCAGAAAAGCTCTACAGGAATATAAAATCTAAAACCCACCGAAATACTCATTGCATTATTGCAGCCATCAATAAGATCCTGAAAGTGAAACAACAGATTATTTTTTGTTTTAAAGTGAGAGAAATAGAAAACGGAAACAAGCAGTATCCATAACAGAAAACATTATGGTTAAAATTACCCCTGTTACACTAATTGAAAGTATTTAGATATATATTTAATGTACATTATGTCACTGTTAAGATTGTAATTTCATTAGTAACCCTCAAGGGAGCCTTTAAAGGGCATGTAGCTTTGTTTTCACTGTTCTCCCCTGGTGTAAACATTTCAAAATTCCAGCTTAGCTCTCTTAGGTATTTCTGATGTCAGTTTAGAGGTGATGTTAACTGTGTAGACTCAACCTGACGTGAAGTCTGAGATCTGTAGTTATCTCGAGTATTCAATATGTTTGTTTCCTGTATTGCTAAGAGAGTAAAAAAAAAAAAAGTTAAAATGCCTCACAATAGCCATTTCTTAAATAGTAATTCAAAAAATGTTCATGCAACTTATTAGCGACATCTTTTTAACAAAATTTGTAAGATAACCACAATGTAAATTCCCTGTGAGTCATCAGAATTACATAATTATTTTATCTCAGAATAAGAAGAGTTGTCTTTGACTTGACTGAAGATGCTGCTTAAGTTGCATTATGAATAGCCCTTTGGTTAGACATATTGACTGTATGTTCAACATGACTGCTAATCACTGATGCCTTGTGCTGTGTCCATATGTCTGATAGCCTCTGATAGCCGTCGCAGTTGTTCAGAACACCAGTGCGCACTTGACTTAACAGGTTTTTGCAAAAATAGGAGTTAGCTTCTGATCCAGGCTGTGTTTCAACAGTACCCAACCTCCAACATCTTGAGCCTAATACTGAATCAGAATGCTGGAGGCAGATGTAGCAAAACACATTGACTTGCTATAAAGTCATTCTCTTTGTTCTTTTATTCAAAAAATTTTAATGAGTAACAAAGTGTCATTGTCATCACTGGACCTCAGATAAAGTATTTTCCATTCTTCAACAATTGGTGCAAAACCATGAAGTTTGCGGCGTTCTCTACATTGAACACACTGGATAGTTTTACAGACGCTTTGTCTGCACTTGATCAAGATGCAGTTTATAGTTCTTTGTAATGCAGTAGTGCTCAGATCTGGTACTAATGACTGTTGAACCATGAGCTCAAGTTACATTTCAGTGAGGACAAACACACAGAAGTCTTTTCAGAGATCCACTTGTAGGAGATAGAGCTCTATGAAATAGGGCTGTTAATGTTGGAACAGGGATTTCAGGGTCGTCAAACTTTAGCATTTACAGACAGACGTTTGTCCCAATTGTCAAACTCGGTTCGATTGGTACTACAGGAACTTGCAAAGCTCATAATGTGAAAGAGAAAGACTTGAGAACTGACCCATCACCTATTGACATCAGTACAAGAATGCCCTTGGATTTTAGCTCGTTTTCTGGCACCACAGTGGAAGTCAGTAAGGATAAGCTGTTTCAAGGAGTTAGCAAAGGGACACATTCCTGTTGTCCCTCCCCTCATTTTTTACATGAGTATTTGCTTGATATTTCTTTATATTTTTGAAGTTTTGGATCTAAATCTTGCATTTTAAATCCATATTCAAGTAAATAAATTACTGGCCTGGACCACAGAACTGCCGAGCACCGGTATGTGTTACTTATATAGGTGCCTGACTAGAGGCTGCCACAAGGCCTGAAAGTGCTGGTTTTAATGATGACTGCGGACTGATTGCTAAATGGTAACAACAACTGAAAGTATGCAGATTGTGAAAACACAGCTCATTTGGAAAAGATTCATTAGATGATCTGTGGTGCTTACTTATGTGCTTCCAGACATTGCCCTATCGAATAGGTTGACATAATAATAGATCTATGCAGTAAGGGCACGATCTCTGATAGGGTTACTCAGCCTTCAGAGGAATGTGTTAAAAAATTTATGCTACTTTGCTATCGTTGTTCTATCAGTATGTTGAAGCTGCAGTAAAAAAAATGAAGCAAAAATTTCGTATATTTATGGGTATCATACAAAAGAACAAGCTGAGGTGCAAAGACAAAACAGTTTGAGGACACCAGGAGGCCCTGCCAAAAGGGACAACTCATGTGAAAATGAATATTCTGAAAAACTGGGAAAAAGAATGATCAGATTTAAAAGACTATAAAATTTTCTGTTTTTCTCTCAGATAGATGTGGGAGAAATATTTTTATAAAAGTTACTAAATTTAAAATGTGAAGCCAGTTGCCAAACATATTGTATTCCAACTGATATTGAAGGGTTGACACCTATACAGAAACTTTGCTGCAAATATTATACCTCTGGGGCTTGTGCAGGTATTCATTTCGTTTGCTCATTTGCCATCTATACAGATGTTTTGCACATTTTCAAATTTTGTTCTCATATTACAGGCTTTCTCATCTTGCAGATGATTAATGCATTTGACACAAAATAAATGAGAGAAGAAATTACTTTCCATTGTTATCCAGGATTTTAGTTAGGAATTTTGCATTTTCACTGTTTGTTGATGCCATTATTATGCAATTCAACAAAGTCTCTGCAGCTTTTTGCCTTGCAAGGGAAATGTCTGTCCTGAAATCTGGTAATGGAAGTTTACTTTTTCTTTCTAAAAGCTTTATTTCTGTTTCTCACAGAACTTGTGGAATTTGGAAATGTTATTTATTATCAACTTAAAAGAAATTATCTCCTTGCTGTTCGAGTTTAGAAAAAAATTTGCACATCAGTGTTGTTAACTATGTTTTCAATGCAGTCGATAAAACGGAAGGGAAATATAGTTCTTGAAGGAAGGAAATGTGAATCTCCTTACCTATTCATTTCTGTTTTCAGTTATGCCATGATTTTTATGTACTTTTATCTGTGTAAAATAGTGCTCAGTCAAATCCCAATGAAAGAAGTCAAATTAAAGCACCAATGTCATGTAGCTTTATGGGGGGTTAGATACAGTTCTTAGAGTTAGTTTGTCTTACTCATTTACATATTTTGTGATTTTTCTGCAGACAGTGTGCATGGAACTATTTTGAGCCTTTAACATGCTAATTCTCCTCACGATTGCAGTCATAAAACTGCACTGACCCAGACAGAGGCATGATGAATGTATAATTTCAATTTACCTGTGTTCATAAAGCCAAGCAGTATCGAGCTCTTCTAAAATGGAGATGTGTTACTAACACAGATTTACTGTTTGCATCTGAGTGCAAGATATCTCATAGCACTACTGTGGTTTAAAGTTGGTTCATGGTAGCCAAATTCTCTAATGACATGTGAAGAGTGAGGCTTCATGCTTAGTTAAGGCACTTTGAGCTATTTCTTCACTGACAAAATACAAACAAGGTGATTATCTTTTCAAGAAGTTACTCTTTTACAGAGTTCTCTTTTCTTATTATTTAATTGATTGCTTATAGAAAGAGTCAGCAAGTGAAGTTTTACTTTGGGCTTTAGTTACAGTTACTTTCCTGTGCATTTGGTCCTCTCCGTATCTAAATAATTGCCTCTCCAGTTCTTCCCTCTCCAGATATGTTAGTTTAGTGGAGAGCATGCTATTTGGAGGGACAGTTTGCTTGCTTTTCTGTTTTCAGAAAAAATTAGAAGTAGAATGTGCTTTTCTCCCAACATGCTCATGTATTCATAACTTGCTAACTCATTACTGGGGCTTTTCTGATATTTTATATCTAGAAAGTACTGGTGCTTGCTCAAAGTGACTCCAGATTATTTAAAGTCTCAGGGCTGCCTAAATAATCCATGTCTTCACTCTGTCTGCTTTCTCATCATTTTAACCTTTATTGTAACCCACTGCCAGCACTATGAGTTTTGAAGGTGATTTTGTTAACCCTAAGTAACCTTAGGCACACACCCAGTGATAATTGTGATTTGATGTATTGCAGGTTCCATTTTGCTAGGATCCATCTATGAGAAATGAGTATTTTGGCTGTTATGTTTGTGTTAATCTAAATAGCTTTAGATTGAGCAAAGGTTGGGGTCCTTACTTGCCATGCTTAATTACTTTTGTGATTATATTGTTTTTTCCATGCTAGGTCAGTATTGGTAGCCAGAAGCTGTTTTTTGAACTGGCTGTGTCATCTTGAATCTCCATAAATATGAAGATAATTGTAAAGAGCTTAAGAATGGTCACTGAGACAGTTTGAATCATGATTTTCTGTACATAAAATACACTTTAAATTAAAACAAAACAAAACAAAACAAAAACAAACCTTAAACAAAAAAAAACCCTACATAGGGTTATTGCTAGCAAGCTACGGGCTTCTAACTAACTAACTAGGTTGAGGAATGGTTTTAATGTGCATCCCATTCATTTCAACTAGGAGCAGAAGGATAGTATGAAACAGCAATAGTGACAGCCAGTGACCTCATCATGAAAGCTCTTACAACTGAGATCACAAAGAGGAAGAATACGTCACACCAAATGAAGAAAAAATTCCTTCAGTATTTAAAAAATTCTCCATTTGTCTTATCCATCCATATTGGCTTTAATCTGAAGTCCTACGGGAATCCACTGATCCAAGGCCAAACATAGCCCAAACCATGATAGTTACTATTTCTCACATATTGTAACAAATTGAGGATATTCAAGGCTGGAATGCTCCAGGTAGATTCCTAATTACTGTGCAAGTACCAGTGTTCTTTACATTCTGTGATTCACTGATGCGAAGAGTTAATGAATAATCCTGTGGGAGAGAAGAGTTCAGACTAGTTTCCATCTCTTATTCCACACCTCAGGCAGAGCGTGAGGAGGCTTTGGGGGTCAGGCCACATAACAGTCTGGTCACACGAGAGCACACGAGGGAAATGAGCTTCTGGAACTCTCTGAATCTTTCTTTGCTGTCTATCTTTCCATTCTCTAAGGTCCCATCATTCAGAGCTTATTTTGGCAAGAGACTGCCACCGTATCAATCCACTGTGTGCTAAAAGCAATGCTTTTTCTTGCAAATTATTACCACAAAGTGCACCAGTGCAGAATTCTGCTTATTAATGAACCAAAAATTAGCATCCACTGGTGTAGTATCCTGCTGTGGATTTGTGAAAGTTCAGAAAAGCAAATATTTTCAAATAGACAAATCAAAGCATAAACTATTTTGTACTTGAGAAGCAAGTTTGAATTCTGAACTCCCACCTCATGGACAAGAAATTCTTGCTATATTAAAGCCAAGACCCTCCTTTGTCTTTACATTAATGATATTAGCGTACAGCTCATGCGAGTGGCCTCACTGCCATTCCAGTGGCTCTTCCTGTTTCCAGATGGGTTAAGAATCATGAACAATTCTCTACATTTCTTTTCCAATCTTGCTTTTCTCTTCCCATCTGTTCAGGAGTATTTCTTCCCTCTCCTCTGCTCATGCTTACTTTTCATTCCCTGAAAAAGGAGCTCACACTGTTTGGAGGATCTTCATATTGCTGAACATGACACTAGTAGAGTCCACCTTATTGCATACCTAGGAGATGATGCTTCTTTTAAACTGGTAAAACAACCTCATCAGCATCTTCACCTGCCTCTCCCAGCTTTGACAACTTGACTTTTAAAAATTCAGTCAGTGTAATACTGTATTCTTCTTTGAGATTTCATTCAGTTTTCTGGAGCTGAGATACTGATGATGTTCACAGATTCCCCAAAATGTTTTTTTCTGATTGAAAGGGTGTTTTGAAGAATGATAATTTACATACTTTGAAGTAAACTAGTCAAACTAGTCTGTATAAACCTTCCATCATGGGACTTAAATTATGCTAATAGACTAGATGACATAGATCAGTCCGTCTTGAGTTTGTTCTGAAAATATGCATCTTGGTTTTTCGCACCTCTTTTGTGCCAACCCTGACCTAGTAGTGTTGTTTTTATTAACTTTGTGGGTTCAAAGTGCTCTGCATCTCTGGCAATAGTTTTGAATCTTTTATTATTACGTTATGCTGGTCACTGAATGAAATTTCATTAAAGTTGCTGGGCTTATTAATATTCATGCTTCATTATTCAATACAGTCCTGATGCCTTTACATCACTGACAGCTGAAACAACACCAGCCACACCTACAGTACAGGGGACGTGGACAAGAAGTTGGAGATTTAAGCAAAGTGTGCAGGAGGTTCTGCTGTTGGTTCAGATAAAGCGTTTCTCTGTGTGCAGAAACATCAAACTAGAGAAATACTATAAAAATCCATGGAGAAGATAAGGCCAGAAAAGCAGTGTAAACATATTTTAAGAAAGAAAAGGGGAGGGAGATCCGCTTTGTGCACAGTTCTTCTTGGAAAGAGACTTGGAACTGCAAGCAAAGAGATGGTTTCCTTCTGGTCTGGATTCATCCTCTTTGTAGGGGAACAAAACCTTCACATACATAATGTCGGAATAAAAGGTATTGCACCTAATAAATACTTCACTCCATCACTGATTTAGCTCCCTAATGAAAATAGCCCACAAACCTCCTCTTGGCTCAACCTAAGTAAAGAATGGTGACATTAATAGCAGAAGCGAATCCAGTTTCTGAGGAGATAAACTGAAAGTTTCTATTAACCTTGAACTCACTTGGAACATGAAGAAAGAAAGAAAACATTTTCATTTGAAACTATTTTCAGTTTCTAATATCCTGGCGGAGAATGCTTGTATTGTCTCACCTCAAATAATGTAAACTGCTGCTACCCAAACATGGTCTTCTTGGGAGTAGAAACTGAGATTTATTCATTACGTCAGGAACACAGCTCATAGGCTGAGAAGATGGGGTTTTAGCAGTCATTTTGGCTGCTGGCATGCTAATACACTTCTTGAAAAAACTTCCCTACTTCTTTAGCTCTGGGATCTGGAGACTGGCTCTATGCTTTGGAGCCTATCCCTGTGAATTGTCCAGAACATAACTACAAGGTAGGAAAGGGAATAAAAATCTACCTGTCTTGGCAAGAATCCAGAGAAGACTTTGGTGGTTTCTGCCAGAAACAGAAGACTTCTAAGACATACTGGCAATAAATTAATTAGGCAAATTTGGGCTTGCAGATTAAACTCAACAAAATAAAGCCAAAAGTATTCTGAGAGGCCATGGAATTCACTGCAGAACCTGAGTCTTCTTCCATCAGTGCATCAGAAGAGGAAGCAGTTATCAGTGAAGAAAATGGAAATGGATTATCACGAGTCTGTGTTCAACATGCACTATGGAGAAGGAGATTTTGGTCTGTCGCCTGAGTGATTTCTAAAATGAGAGAAACTACAAATAATGTAAAAAAAGAACCCAGTTGATTTCCAAGATGATGAAAATCTTGGCCATAATATTTAGATAAATAAATAAAAGTACTTGAAATTAAACCAGAATCCTAGGTAGTTGTGAGGACATACGAACTTATAATTGCTTTGGATTTCTTCATGATAAAATATGAGTAACGAATACCTACAAAGTGTCCTACAGAGTCAGTTTATGGAAATCCATTTTAAAGATGAAGCCCAGGTCATCAAAGGAAAGAATCTATAAAGGCAGCTGATATGGGCAGATTATTCTGTCTGTAAAAGCACACATCATTGTAGCTACCTGCTGTGGTAGTTTTGTACAAAAGGAAGGAGAAGATAAAATGAAACCATTTTCATAAAGGGATTTTAGCTGCTGAAGTCTTTTTGGCTTTCAAAGAAGGGTGGACGCTTGTTTATTTGCTGAGCACTTTTGATGAGCAAAGGCAGTAGAATAAAAGATAGGTGCGAAACAGAAGGCAATGTATCTAGTAAATACACACATACAAGGAAACTACTGGGGAGAAAATAAGCTTATTTTGATACTGAATTTAATGTATTACTCTAACATTAAATGTAAAAGGATGATCTAAGAAAAAAAATCAATCATCCTGATCAAGTATGGATCTGTACAGCAGTGATAAAAGGGAAATACTTTATTAATCAGCTAGTCCACCATTTACCTGCCGTAAAGATGGCGTAAGTCCTCTGAGCCATCAAGCAATTAATCATGCCATCCCCAGTTCGAAGCCTAACCTGTCGTTCTGATGAAGAGGTAAAAGCAGATTCAGTGGGCTACTGAATGCAAGTTTACAGGAGGATTCATGCTTGCTAAGGAATAGATGGAGCCAGGGATGCTGTGGCACGAAAGGAAAGCTGACCCAAAGGGCAGGAGGAGGGCTGCCCTCACAGCAGGCTGGGACCTCTGGTGAAAAACATACACAGTGTCCCCACTGTGTTTAAAAAAATACTGGGAATGGTGTTCCATGACACATTATGTTTGTTTGACCCAGGCAGTATTTGATGCACGCTAGTGCCTGAGTGAAAACCAATATATCTGCAGAGATCCATGATAAGCTGAAGATTTCTTACTAGCCACTGTACCCAACGAGGTATAGCCTGTTTAAAAAAGAGGCGAGTGTGCACGTACAAGGTGCACATGCTAGTCGTCCTCTGAAGAAAAAGGAGTAAGGCTCCAACCTGTCCAGCTCTACAGATAAACAGCCACATTTTGTAAAACTCCTCTTACTGCAGAGCAGTTACCTGGAAGTTCAACAGTATTGCAGAGGCAGTGGGTAGATGGGCAAAGGGAGACATTTCAAAGCTGAGCACGGTTTAGCATTTCAACAGTTTTTAAGGGCTCTTGCAACTGCTCCTGACTGAGCATGTTTCAGACTGCCTTTTGTACGGGGCACAGATTCTGATATGTACACGCTGAGAGAAGTATTGGTGAACAGACAAATAGTCTAAGTGTGCAGTTGCTGTTTACAGCAAATGTGTAAGTAAGAAGCGTTTCCTTCAGATTTGGTACTGGAGGAGAGGAGTACACGTAGGTAGTGTGTCCCCACAGTGGTTCATTATATTTCTTGAGTCATAAAGACTTCAAAATGCTCTGCAAAGTTTTAACAATTAGCTATAGTAAAGCTTATGTCTAATTGAGAAAGCTTTGATGGGAACAGATGCTGCCTGAAAAAGCCAGAAAGGAACTGATTGATTAAGAATGGAGAATTTGTTTAGAGAGAAATAGATGCTGCTTTGTTGAATGCAAGTGGGGGTATAGATTCCTGCAGCATACTCTGAGACCTCTTAAGGAGAAGACTTGGGTATCAGAGAAGAGTGATGGTATGGAAGATACACCCATGCTAGAATGCACAGGAAGTTCCGTCTGAACATGAGGAGGAACTTCTTCTCTCTGAGGGTGACGGAACACTGGAACAGGCTGCCCAGGGAGGTTGTGGAGTCTCCTTCTCTGGAGATATTCAAGACCCGCCTGGACAAGGTCCTGTGCAGCCTGCTGTAGGTGACCCTGCTTCGGC
>Ga0065711_1028538_pt1 | contig 40618 bp, 31 predicted proteins | sample Hoacrofraction12_FD_59098 | JGI IMG/M metagenome (GOLD analysis project Ga0065711, IMG submission 59098) | Hoatzin crop microbial communities from Cojedes, Venezuela - Epithelial fraction 12 v2 (version 2) | ecosystem: Host-associated > Birds > Digestive system > Esophagus > Crop | place... | reverse complement strand
CCCCCCCCAGCAGACTATACAACACTACAGGGCAGGAATTTACAGGCTAGCAAACTTTAGAGCTCCACTCTGTGCATCATTTTCTGTTCTATATTATTTCTGATGCAAGCCAAAACACCCAACACAAAAAGCACCATCTCTTTCAGAGCAAGCAGAGGAGAGTATCAAAGCAGCTAAAATTGCTTACCAGCAAAGGAGAGGGCACAGAGCAAACAGGAGCCACTTGCCAAATGGCTACTTAAGGCCTCCAGCCGCTTTGCATCACCACCTTTAAAGGGCCAGCAGGGCATGGCACGTGGGGTAAAGCAGTGCATCCTTCCCCAGGACAGCTTTGCCTAGGAAGGCAGTTGCAAAGGAGGTGCTACTTTTGTCTTTGTTGTGCCCAAGCAATGCATCATGCAGCTGCAGCACACGCTAAGTCTTATCTTACAACTTGCTCTCGGCACATGAGCTTCCCTGAGTGTTGTTCACCCATTATATTAATTCTCTGAATCCACGGTCGTTTTATTTGATGGGCTGCAGCAGCAGAATGACTCTGTGATGAGACTGCTTTTCCTAAGCATTAAATGTCACTGTAAGGAAATGTACTAGAGATGGATACTATTAACAGTTAAACCACATATACCTCCTTTAGACACTAAAACAGAGTCCCAGGCCCTCTAAGCCAAAGGGTGAATCACCTGTAGCTTGTATTAGCAGAAGGTCCCTTTCTGACACATGATGTCACGACCTCTCAGTTACACATGCATCGATTGCATTTCTGCACAGTCATTAGATCTGTCTAAGGTCATCAAGCTGCTTAAAACAGTTAGCACTGAAATCTGCCAGGAAGACAAAAGTGAAAAACTATTGCTCGTTCAGCAACTTGGCCCAAACCCAGATAGCATCTGGCAAGCCAAAAGTGTAACACTCATCCTATAAGAGTGTTCTGGTCTGTGGGTTATGCTGCCTTAACTGATTCCGTATGCTCCCTAAAAGGCAAATCACTACATCAAAGCCATTCTCATTTTGCTATCACGTGCATCACATCTGAAAAGACTGGTGCTTACAGTAACAAAAACGGGACGCTGAGCTCTAAGCTGTGAATGGAGTACCTGGCTGCAGCACTGTTTTATCCCTTCCAGAAAAACTACTTCAGCGCATGAAGTGCTTTTGCTGTTTCACATTCCTAGGCAAGAAAACTGGTGAGCAACCTGAAACCAGACGGGCAGTTGGAATGGTTAGCAGACAGAACAGAACGTGAGAAAGCAAGCAAGCAAGATAAATCCCTATGCCTCTGGTAGGGGCAGTCAAGAGGGAAATCCAAGAGCAGCTTCTCCTGCCACCACACAGACAGCATCTCCCTGACATGTTCCACAGCAAGCACCTGCAAACAAGGATTTTCTAGTTAGTGACAATTTTTGTGACAACTGTTGCCAGTACTTTATCATTGGAGGATGTGGAGTCAGCATCTTGACTGACATGGCAGCCTTCTGCTGCTGGCTTCCATTCAGTCTCAGCATTCTGAGGTCAGCCAGCACTAGCACAGAAGCTGATGCAGGTCATGCAGAAGTTTGTAAAGACTACACAGCACTCATTCACTCCCATCTAGCTGGGGAGCATGTCGAGGTGAAACAGCTGACCCCCATCAGGCAGTGGTCATTTGATGGATTCAGAATAGCTGGCACATTTCAGACTACAGACAGATAGAAACAGAGGGAGAAAGAGAGAGACAGTTGTCTCCAGCATCCTTGCGGCTACATTTCACTGGTCACCTCGAGACCTCCTTTCCCCTCCAACCATGATTACACTGCCATGCGCGCAAGGCTTCTCTGTGAGTGTGGAAAAGTCAGTTGCCCATTCTACTGGCTCATCTTCAGCTGAGCACCTCTGGCAAATGTGAACCTCTGACTGTCCTCTGTCTCCATCAGATGGTTCAGCACCGTACATGTCCTCTCTTTGCTTTAGCAGATGCAGATGAACCCTTTGTGGTCTCTAAAATGTTCCTTCTTATCATGCCTCCCTGAGATGGGGAGCCCTAATCCTCTCTTTGCAACTTGGAAGTTAGGGCAGAGAGACTAAAGGCAAGTTTTTAAAGGTCCTTAGGAAGCCAGTAGATGCAGAGTTGACTGATACACTTTTCAAACACGAAAGGCGTAACTGCAATTCAAATCGCTGAATTGAAAAGCCCTGAGGAGTCTATTTCCTTTTGATTGATTTCAACGGGAATTAGACACTATTTGTTTCTGAAAATTGTCATCTGTAAGTACCTAAAAGCCTTACTCTCAGCACCTTGTCTACAACATAGCAGGAAACGGAGCTGGAGCTTTCCAAGCATGAGGCTACTTTTCTAGCCACAGGTCCCCTGCTTAATCATTCCTTCTTTTTTTTTAAATGAAAGTCACCAGCCAGCCTTCAAAGGAGGTATGTGGTATCATCAGGTTCAAAAGTTACTAGACAAATTCAAGAATAGTTCCACAAGTAGATACAGAAAACTGGGCAGGGATGTATCCCCTAGCATCCCTGATCTAACATTTCTGAATGCTACAGGAAAACAACAGAAATTGCCAAGGCTTCTAGGCTCCCCCTGAAGAGTATGTCCTTTTGCTGTGTGAGAGACAGAACATCTGACCAGATGGACCATCGGTTTGCTCCAGGAAGGCATTTTTCATGCTCTAATGTTATTATGTCTTAAGCAGTTTGTGCTAAGTGGCAGTATAGCTGCACTGATAGCCTGTACTGAGCACCAGCGTAGAATCACAGAATAGAATCATAGAATCGTAGGTTGGAAAAGACCTTGAAGATCATCAAGTCCAACCATCCACCCAACACCACCATTCCTACTAAACCATGTCCTGAAGTGCCACATCTACATGTTTTTTAAACACCTCCAGGGATGGTGACTCCACCACTTCCCTGGGCAGCCTGTTCCAAAGCTTGACCAATTTTTCAGTAAATAAATTTTTCCTAATGTCCAATCTGAACTGCCCCTGACACAACTTGAGGCCATTGCCTCTTGTCCTATGACTAGGTACTTGGGAGAAGAGACCAACCCCCGCCTCACTACCACCTCCTTTCAGGTAGTTGTAGAGAGCAATAAGGTCTCCCCTCAGCCTCCTCTTCTCCACACTAAACAGCCCTAGTTCCTTCAGCTGCTCCTTGTAAGACTTGTTCTCTAGACCCCTCACCAGCCTCATTGCCTTGCTTTGGACATGCTCCAGCAACTCAATGTCTTTCCTGTAGTGAGGGGCTTCTATTACAGAATCACAGAATCATAGAATGGTAAGGGTTGGAAGGGACCTTAAAGATCATCTGGTTCCAACCCCCTCTGCAGTCACTGCTTCTGCTGCACCTCTCCTAGCTGGACAGGAACATGTGGACCTTGAATGATGCAGTTGCCATTTTGCTATGATGTAGACTGCTTTTTTGTCCTGATCGCATACATTTTTAAATTGGGGTCTGAGCTGGTTATCTTCTTTTGAGCTATTTCATTGCCACAGTTCCAAACCTGTGAATATGCTCTGTTTTCTCTTTCTTCTTCAAACTCTTTTGCATTCCATTTTTTCCCTTCACAGCACTGCTATTGTGGCAGTGTCTGGCATGATTATTGCTGCTTACTCCCAATCCCCCAATGGCAGTGTAATACCTCTTTAATTGGGTATTTCTCCCTCCCGACACTAATCTCCTAACAAATGCCGATGCTGTGTTTGATGCTGTGTGGGGATCTCTCATCACTATCTCTTTAAGCAGGCAGTTTTGTGTGGAATGGATGCATAGTCACTCAGGATGGATGGATTTGTCTGAGTCTCTGTCAGCTCCCTGTTTTTGTCACTGAAATCTTGCATTGCGGATCCGGATTTCTATTGCTTTAACTTTTTGAGGCAGATTTATCTCAGCCCCTGTCAGATCAATGGGTTTTGTCACAGAAATCTATGTGACTTTGTTCCCTGTAGAGATCTGGCTAGTCAAGTTTGTGGGGGCTGATTTGGAAACCTGAACCCGAGGCCTTGTTTGGCTGTGTCAGAGGGGGGAACAATAAGAACTGAGAAGAGCAGAGGCCTAACAACCATGAAGACTTAACTAGAGAATACAGCAGCAAAAGAAAGTTTACAAGAGACAAACAACACATACTCCCAGAAAGCACATTCCTTCTAAAGTACGTGCACACGTGTATTTTTGTAGGTTTGGGGATCTCCACCTGCTAGCGTCCTAAAGAGCCGCTCCTTCTGTTCATGGACTGCAGCCATATAACAATGACTGCAGTCTTCTAAGGTTGTAGGTCTAGGGCAGATCAGCCTTTGCAAGACAGGCTTCTAAGTATGATTGCTCAAAATACCCCTACAGCCGTGGAGGTGGTAAGTCCATAGGAGGCACTTTTCCTTGAATGCCTCAACAATGTATTAGGAAGCACTGTGCTATCAGAGATGATCTTTCTCAAGGGACACAACCCCAAATTTCTTTTTGCCTGTAGCCATCAGGCTGCATGGTTGTCTCACACTGAGGTGATGTCAACAAGAGAGTCTTCCAGATAAAGCTCAGCTTTAGCGAACTGCTACATGTCCTTCTTGTCTCCCTGGTTGATTGAAAAATTTCCAGGAACAGCTTCAGTAAATGGAAGTTTCCTGATGAAAAATACTTTTTTCAAATAATTTTTTGGTTGGACTGAGGAGTAACATTATTTCTTTTGCTTATTACTACACGAAGAATTTTTGACAATGATTGTCACAGCTGAATTTGACTATGATCAAGGTCTGAATGAACTTCTAGAACAAAGCAGTGGTAGTAATAATACCAACAATAACAATAATAGGAAAGCAGGTAACATACATTAAAGGAAGAGCCTGGTGTTGACTGATAAAGGCACAGACTTCGCTGGAACAGCCAACTCAACCTGAAAGCTCAACACAGCAGGGCTGTAGTCCCTGTTGGTGAAACTGCCTCAATTTTGTATTTGAAGTTGAACATTTCAAAAAGAAAGGGTACCCCAGGAAAGAGGAGATTTGGGGGAGGTAGCCATTAGCATCTCAGCATTAATGAGAAACAGTGCAAATTGTTGGCCATGGGTCACCTCATTGTTCTCTTTCCAATATTCCAGTCATGGGCTTTCTTTACAGCAGAAGCTCATTTCTGTGCCTGCCTTGTAATAATTCCCTTCTTTCTTTTTAATGAAACTCTCCGTTTGTTGTATGGTTTTCTATTTCAATTTTACCTCTGGAAATTTTTCATTCCCATTTTTTACCTTCTAATCTTTCTTCATCCATCCTTCTCTCTCTGCCTCATTTAAACATTCATTTTTCTGTTTTGCTTCTTCCTCAATGTGATTATCTATTCTCTTTCAACTGGCAACCCTCCTTAGTTTTTTCCCTTTCCCATCCTTTCATCTCTCTCTCCCCTTTTGCTGCTTGCTCTCTCAATCTCTCAGCTTGCTGCTTAGGAAGCGGTAGTCCTTAGATATTGAAATGACATGTTTAGTTTCTGCTTGCAATTCTGTGCTAGATACCTCTATACGTCTGTGCGGTTTCAGAGTGTAAGCCTTGGTAAATACAGGAAACTAAGCTGAAAGCAAAGCAGAGTGAAAGGTTGCTTACTTGTGCCTGTGATTTGTAGCTGTTTAATAATGGCCTCCTGATTAACACAGTCTGCAATTCCAGAAATGCCACAGTGATAGATACTCAATATATACCTAAATAGAGATACACAATTCCCTTAACATTTAAAGCCAGTACTAACGGTACAACTATTATCTTGTAAGTTGTTCAGGCCACTGCCTTTGTGCATTATTGCCTGGTAAAACACAACTTTAATTCTGCATGGGTCTCTGAGGACTAACAAGGTGTTAAATGATCATTATTACACGCAGCTGTCAACATGCCTGCAGTATCCTCAAACCAAAAGAATTACATTGTAGCTTTCATGTTTTCACTTCAGAACAACGCAAAAAAGTATGTCTAATAACACTGCCGAAACTGTCCCCTCATAAGTCACCTTGTCTGCCACAGTAACTGCTTTTCACAGAGGTCCTTGTATTTTATCTGGTTCTAGTTAGTTAACAAACAAGAATTACAAGGCTTGGCTAGACAAAGAGCAATGAGATACCTGTAGCTATGCTATTGCTTTAGTCCATCTCTTTTGGTACAGCTTAATGTGTATGTAGCAAGGTCATACCAATAAGGAGCTTTGAAATACTTGCTATTGCTGCTTTCAGACTCACTTGCAGAAACATACAAGATTACTTTAGTCAGATTACCTCTCTTTGGTCTCCTTCTGCAGGTAATGTGTCCGCAGGATGACCTCCCAAGCCGGCAGGCAGAAAGGACCAAAGGACAATAGCAGGTCAGTCATTAGTAAGACAGTCAGAGAGCAAAGGCTGCCTGATCTATCCTGAGCTAATTGTCTCTCCTGCCTTCACTACAAGTGTAAACCAGGCTGATTAGTTCAATCTGCCATCCTGGCTCAATAAACCAAGCTGAGAGTTGCTGTTACACACTCTGCTAGGGTTATAACTATCTTTTAGCAAAGATCCAGGTCTAGGAATAAGGAGGTGCAGAGGTGCATTCACAAAGATGAATACTAACCTGGATTGCTGCAGTATTAACTGAGAGTGCCTGTGAGAGCATATCTATCTCAGGTGCTGTTGCATGTCAGAACCTGGAAGAAGATGTCCAAAAACTGGTTTGGAAAAGGGGCTTGTGTGGGAGCCCACATTTGGAAAAAAAATAGCTAGACTGAGTTGCACCAGCACAGCTATGGGAGGAAAGCTTGCACAATGCCTTGACTGTAGCCATGGCTGGTTTTCCTCACATTCGTGGGCTCTAATTCTACATAAAATAAGAAAAGGGGGAGTGAGAGACAACACTGCATCATCTTGACAGTCCTTTCTAAGTATATAAAAGATGAGCTGTAAGTTCCTCAGCGTCTTGCTACCATATAAGCAGGCAACAGCAAATTGCCATCTCTAGAGCCATGCAGGACACAGACAAATTGGTGAAAGCCAGCCTAATTTTGCCAGTAGCAGTGTCCAGCCATGTTTTCCAATGTTGGCTAATTAGTAGAAATAAAGATTTCCAAGAGAGCAAAAGACGATTAGGGAGCTCTGTAAAAGCCTCAAGGCTGGCTATGGAACAATCTCAGAGGACTGTGATATAAAGTCTTTGCATGTATGTCCCTGATTTTAAGCTGACAGAGATCAGTGTTGGACTAGCGGTCTGATGGACGTTTATTGCCTGAAACTGGCTGATGGTCTCAGTCCACCTTCTACTGGATAGCTGCCTACACCACTAAAGAAACAGGCAATCAGCTCATATTTCCAAATTTGCAGGCATTCAGGCTAGCACTTTAAACTGACCATGAGGGCTAAGGTGTCTTGCCCCTCTTGGTAGAGATCCGTCTGGTTCAGGACTGAGGCAAACTGGCAATGTGTGGAGAGAAGGAGTTTATGGTAGTTTGCTTATGCTGTACCTGTCCAAAAAAAAGAGAGGACTCACATTTCTATGTCTGTCAGTCTGGCATACATCCCAGGCACTAAAATTCTGTAAAACTTAGAACTCTGGAACATTTTCTTTAAATAGCCAGAAACACCGGTTAGCAAAAGGTCACTGGTGGAGCAGAAACATTAGGTTACAGCCTAAATAACAACTTCAGCAACAATGGGAAGTCAGGCAGATTTACTGATTGCAGTGCCACAAAATTAGCTTTGCAGGAGTTATAACTTGGGACAACACTGTATAGCTGTGACTGCAACTTAAGCAATTGTGTAGGACCACATCTTCTCCTTGAAATGGGTGATAGAAATGAAAGAGGTCACCAGATGGTTGTACTCAATGTAAAGGCAAATAAAATTAAGTCAATACTTGAAGATAACTGCAAGATAGGAAGCCTCCAGGGATATCAAGGAGGTTCGATCCTTTCCAGTTTGGAACAAAACAACTGATTGTAATTAGCCTTGTGTGAACTACTTGCTTGAATACCCAAAAAAGGTCTGGTTACTTGTCCAGAATCTCTTAGATCTGGAAACTACATCAGAAATCAGACTCTCTTGTCAGATCATCAATTTTGTGGTTACAGTGGCAATGTAAGGATTTCTTTGGAGGTTATAAACCATATATATGACTAAATGCAACCTCCTTCTAACCCAAACCTAATGCAAATCCCACTGTACCTTCTTGCACTCAGACTCCCCTCTGAGACAAAGCCTGTAGCTAAGTAAATGTTGCATTGTTTAAAACTAAAAATGTTATGGTAAAAATGAGGAGCAGAATCATGATGGCTCCAGTAAGATGCTTTGGTAACAGCCTGCCACCGGTTCTAAGCAGCAGGGAAACGTACTTCATGAAAGACAGCCTCCGACAAAACCTGGGCTCAGGTCAGGTGCCACTGTATACACCAAATCTCTTGCTTTGAACTGCACTCTAAAGGAAACCAGCAGCTAATACTATCCACAGAGAACTGTGGTTTCTGAAACTGTTGAGTGGTCTTTTAAGTCAGTCCCATACAGAGCCTCCATTACAACAGATAATCAGAGTAAGAGCTTCTTCAGAGAGAAAAGGGGTCAGTTCCTTGGAAAGTACTTGGAAAAGAGCATTTCAAGCCATCTGTGCAGGAGAAGATCACAAAGAAATAGTACATTTTTATCCTTGCAAATAAGCAACTCAGTAGTGGAAACAATTCTACATGTTCCAGCTACTTCTCAAAGAAACTAGCACTAGCTGTCTTGTCTCCGAACTTCAGCCCACTTGTGCGCCCGGTGCTCCTGCGGAGAGAGCAGAGACGGCTGCTCACAGAACAATGAGGGACAGCAGCAGAGCTGATGGAGCTACATCACTTTAAGCCTATTTGAAAAATTTTCCCTGGGACTTTGGCCTTAGAGATAAAATCAAGTGCAACACAACCTGTGTTCCCAGACAATGTGACATTCCTGTAAAAAGAGGAGGGTTGTTCAGTGCTATGGAAAAATGTGAGAGATTGCATCATGGCAAATGCTCTGCCAGTGCCGATGCTTTGTGGACAAACAGCTAAGGGCACTAGAGCACAGCTCCATTCTTCAGCTAAGGTAATTCCCCTCCTGCCCCCAGGGTAAAGTCCTCCAAATCAGCTAGGCTAATCCTCAGAGAAAGTGTAAATTATCCAGCAGAATCATTACAGCACATACAAAATTATGCAGTCCATCTAAGAAGGACTACTATTGCTTTTTAGATGGGAAGACTCTTAAATTTAATTAATCAGACCACCTTCACGTGTAATTAGAACTGTATCTCCCAGTGATACTTCTGCTTTGATAACCACATGACCTTCAGGAAAACGGAGCTTAGTAAGTTACTGCTTCTAAATTTTACATATTGAGGATTTGGTGGGTCCCCTGCAGACATGACTTCTGGGTGTGCTGAAATGGTGATACAGGTGAGCCAAAGGAAATACTCTCCTCCTTCTCTCTGCAGTGCTAAGCATACATCTTCAGTTGTTTGGGAGCTGACAGCATTGGAACAACTCTTGTCTTTGGTAAAACATCCATCCCCCGCTGTAAAGATAAGTTTATCAGAGACAGATTCCCATGATCAGTCAGGGCCAGCTGCTCTTACAGCCTCCTTTTAGTCTCCTCTAACATTTGTGAGATCACCTGTAAGTTATCATAAAAAATCAGGGAAAGCAGCAATGCTGGAAGCAGTTCAAGCTGAAAGTCAGACTAAGTGTACACCACTGCAGTCACAGGCTCAGGTGGGAACTCTGATAAAATGACAGTGTAGAATGACAGCTTAAGAGGAACCTGTGGGCGGGTAGGCATTAAATCTGTCCCAGACACACAGACTTGTCACCTAAGTCACACAAGAAGAGGTTGGTGAAACAGCACAAAATTATCTAATTGTATTAGGAAGAAGAACAAGTTACCTAATTCGTGTGTTGTGCTGCCGGAAACCCAAATCAGAGCTCACAACAGTGGAATTTTGGATATCTTAAGGCACAGAGCAAAGTGGCAGATAAACTCATCTCCTCATTATTCAGGATCAAAAGCCACTGGATTTTTTTGTGGCCATCACAAACTCAATCCACATGAAGGAGAATGCTAAGTTTGATGGTGCCTGTCTCCTAAAACCTTCCATACCATAACACCACGACAACATTTGGTACTGAAACAGTCTCCCCGTCAGCCTCAAAGGTAGATGAAGCAAAATCAAAACCATGACTAAAGCAAAGTGAAGAGGAGATTGCCATGGGCCAGTTTTATATCTCTATTTTGTACCTTACAACACAGTCAAGAAATCACGGATGGTGTTTGAATTCTTCATTCCTTCCTACACCTTAGCAATGCTCAGTAGCGAAAGAACATTAAGAACACACAATACCACTGCTTACTGAAACAGCTAAGGGTCCTTCTACAAGGACCTTGCCCTAAATTTAATTTTTTCTAGCACCTAAACAGTGTTAAGAAAACCACTAATTAATTCTTGAGCCCTTGCAAACAGCCACCTTTCTGTTGTCCACTGTCTTTTTACAAGTCAACGAATATGAAACTGTCAGGGCTCTGTCTCCATGAGGGGCCAGGCCTGGTGAGAGCATGATAAAGCACTTGAAATGGCTTTGGCCCTTCCTCTCACACGGTGCCCAGAGCAGCTGTTCCCATAACTGTTCCTGAGCATCCAGAGGGATGGCTTTTGCCTAAGCCACAATGCTGAAAGGCAGTCCTTGCCATCTGTGATCGGACAGAAAGGTTGTATCCTTCGCTGCTCTCAGCCATGCCTGTATCCTCTCTGCTGATTATAATCAGGGAGACACCTGCCTTGGAAGAGCCTCGCTTGGCATGCGGTGCAGCAAGGGATTTACAGTCGGATTAATGGCTGTACGGCTGTTTTTAAATACCTCACAGGACAGATTTGCTAGAAAGGGCAAGCATTGCAATGAGACTGGCAGAGCTCCCTAGCTCACATGCACCAGGCTCTGAATGCACTAGAGCAATGGGAAGGACCAAGGAATATTGTACTTTCACAGTGATTTACTAAACCAGACTCCAAGAAAAGCTGTAATATTGGGATGTGCTCCCACGGTAAATTTGTTTATGCTGTTCAGTTTTTCTTGTGACCTCCCAGCAAGCCTGTTTTGAAGGCTTTCCTGTGTCCCACTACTCTTTGTCCAGCAGCAGAACTTCTCTGGACCGACTGTATAGACATCTTTCTCAGTTCAGCGAAGGATTCTTTGGTAGCCAGTAATCCCCTGACTTCGCAGACCTTGGTCTAATGTGAATAACACACTTTTTAGTAGCTCGCTTGACATGTACTCCAGTGCACAACTGGTGCCCTGAGCACACAGAAGTCCAGTGTCCAAGAGGACAGATAGGCTCTGGGCAATGGGAGGTGAGCTGCATACAGATGCACAGAAGCATCACTGCTCTCCAGGGAGCCAGCATGAAAAGCATCTGCCAAAGGAAACCCTCCTAACTTCCTGCCAGGGGGTGAAAAGGAATGACACCATGACAGACAGAGCAACAAACAAGGAGTGACAAGTGTGGAGTGATAAGTGTGGAGTGACAAGTGTGGAGTGCCTCACAACAGGGGTCGATCTGTTAGTAATGCTCAGAAAACCCCTAATCCCCACAAGGAGGAGGAAGGACAAAGAGCCTCCACCAAAGCTGTCACATCCATGGCGTCCAATATCCTTTCCACATACTCATCAATCACAAAGTCACATCCCAGGCAGGCAGGCTAGTAACTCTAGGGTAATGGTGTACACACTGATATCATTTGAGCTCCCTAGGGTATATCTGTTCTACAGCTGGGGCTCCCATTCAGCAGTTCTCAATAATAAACTAATTCTCTTAATCATGAGATTGCACCCTTTCTCCTCCAGAAAGATACAAAGAATAGTCCACTTACTAGCAGAAAGGGCCTTCAACCTTCCTGACAGATTTCTGTGGAATCTATCCTGGAAACTCCAGTGGAAGTGATTCATGTCTTTCACATCTACGCAACAGTGATCTGCAACTGGAGATTTCTCATTCTCTGTCTCGCTGTTTCATTTTGTAGGATGACCATCACTGCTGTAGCTTAACGTCAACACTGAGCTCATGCCACCTCCTGCAGTCAATGTATGCCTGAGGAGACAGAATAAATAGTTACTAAACCTACTCTAGATTTGCTGTCATATTGTAACTAGGCACTGGAAATCAAGTAAATATATAAGACAAGCAGTTAAAATGTCTGCTGAAAAAACAGATTCAGGCAAAATGGTTTAATCTGCAGCATTAACGAGTAACAGATCATTCCATCAATAGTATATGAAGAGCAGAATACAAGAAAGCAAAACTCGTACAAGTTCCCAAGGACTCATACCCTTGTCAAAGGCCCAGTTCAGAAGAATACTCAAGAACATGATTAAGGTTAAGCATGTGTTTAAATCCCATTGATTTCAGTGAGACTGAGGTACAAGCTTAAATGCTTTTTTGAATCAAGGTGCTTTACTGAACTGAAGAATATTCTGTCCCGAAAGCTCAAAGTCAGAAGCAAGCAGAGCTGGGAGGACAGGGCTGGCTCGCTCTGCATTGATGGACATACGTAGCCATCTTGCAATCCCAGCTATTAGGAAGAGGGAGTCATAGCTCTGTGTCATATCTGCAGCCGAAGAATCTTCCCTAAGATGCATCTCTTAAGTTAACCTTTGCCTATGCCACAGACTAGCTTTTTTCCTAATGTAATCCTCAGTACAAGGATAAAAATGAAAAGGGATTCTCAGACTTTGCCCAGTACCAACCACACATCCTGACTTCTTGCCTGCACGGGCACAGCTCACAGAAACATCCATGCACAGCCATCTTGTGCTCCCTGCTGCGCAGCACATGCACAGTTGCAGATGATCAGTAGCAGTTCCAGGATCCAAACAGGACCAGGGCCACACTTCACATGCAGAATGAAAAACAAGCTGCTTTCTTAAAGAGCTTGCTGACTTTATGAATGCTGAGAGAAAGGGAACAGAGGTATAAACCAGAGAAAGCTCAAGGCCTTTAAGGACAGAAAGGGAGTCTGAGAAAGGGAGATAGTAAAAAACGGACAGATAGTATTTCTTCTGTTCAATACACGCACCTAAAACCCAGCAGAAACAATACAAGGGTATGAATTTGTGTGTGCAGCCCTGCCTACCAGAAGGGCCCATACCCATATTAATTGAGTACGTCTGCAGTGCCATTAGCTAGACGCTGCAGAGAAAATAATGAAATTGCTTCACAAAAGCAATAAAGACAACTGGCCAGCTCTTGCTATGGCTAATTCAGATCGGATCTGTGTTTCTCATGTATTATTATTCAGTTTTAACTTATTGCTTTATTTCTTATGTCTGATCAGGCAAAGCAAACATAATACTCTCTTCCATACACACACTATAATCTGTTTCTATTCCCTTAACAACAATTTGTGTCATTCTGCTAGCAGCAAGGGTCAGCATGGACGGTGGTTAGGAAAGCAGCAAAAATCAGTGTGACTGGTGCTGGTGAAAGGCCTGCTCTTTCCATGAATGCTTTGCTGCCTAAAGCTTAAGAAGTCACATGGGGTGTTTAAAGAAAGGAGAAAATTTCTATTAATTGGCAAAGCCTTTGGAGCCTAAGGCTTTCATCCAGCTGTCACACTGAGGTGAAGCGAAGCCTCCGGGCTGTTTGTAGAGGGATGGATCTCACAATTTTCCTTCTGTGACAAACACGTTAGGTAAATGTGCACAAATATGGGGAAAGGGAAGGACATCTCTGCCATGCTCAGTGCAAAAATCCTTAGTTATGCCTCCCTGGCAAGACAAATTGTCTTGATGTTTAATCTTTTCATATTCTTTAATCAACTCAGTGGTGTTAAATGCAAACTAGCTCAATTCATAGGCGGGATTTCTGCAAAGAAGTCCCTTAAATGGTTCTGCTACTATTCATGCCATATTCCCTTTTTAAATCTCTTCGGGAAAAGAAGACTTAAGTCCGCAGTTTAGAAGCAGAAGACATGGATTTCATCTTAACTGCAACTAGAAATCATTGCAGTGACTTTGGATCAGTCAATGACTTTCTGGTGCCTGTCAGATAGGGAAGAGGGAGCCTTACTTGCCTGCATGGGAGACCATACGGGTTGGAGCTAGGTATTGTGACCAAGTCCTTTGAAATTCTGGAGTGAAAGGTTTCAGACAAGACAAAGTCATGGCCCTCCCTCATCCACACCTCTGTGCAGCCCACCCATCCCATGGGGAGGTGCAATGACATGGCCCATTGGAGCAGAAACTACTGGGCTGAAAGGAGGACTCACAGTATGCTCATATCCTTAATTACAGGGGTGTGTGTCTCTTGGCTTGCATTTCTCCACCTGAACATAGTGTGCTCGGTATAAGTGCTAGGTAGAAACTTTCACACGTGCCAGAAAGCTGCCTTGGTTTGATGCCATGGAATAGACACGTTCATTCTCCGAGTGTTGGGGCCTGACCAAGGATGGCAGCAAACATTTACGAGCACAGGTGTTACTGGCAGGTGTTTTGTTTCCAAGGAAGCTGCCTTCTGGCTGAGCTGCTGCCAGCCCATCTATCCACCTCCCCCATCGCCACGCAACCTCGCCTCCCCCAGGGACTTTCAGGCAGGCCTATTTGCAAACAGCAGGCACAGGCAATGAACACATCAGGTAATTAAATGGCAGATCAATTCGACTTAGCTTCTCTTGGGAAAGCAGCCCTTGGGAGACAGAAGAATGAGGCAGCAGGAGACAAAGGCAGAGAGAAAAATTGAGAGGTACAGGAGAGAAGGAGTAGAGCAGAAGAGCAGAGATGGAAACGCAGCAGGCAGAAAGGGGTACGCACAATGCGATGCGAAGCCACAACTGCAGGGGAGGAGGCATTGGGGGGAAAAGGGCATGGCTAGTATAGGCAGCATGAGAAAGCCAACATTGCAGGGAAGAGACAGGAAGGAGAAAGCATGCCTAAGGGAAGGTAAGAGCAAGACAGAGAAAAAAGAGACTGGAAAGAGTGGGATAATGAATATAGCAACTGTAGAGCATGGCCGCAACTGGCTACCTGGATCTCAAGCACAATGGGCCCCCTATAAATGTTTACATACCTGCAGAAATGTAAGCTTCATAAATTTGGAGCAATCAGCAAAAAATAAATTTGTAATATCCTATTAATTTTATTTAAACTAAGATGGAGAATCACTGGATATTGACAGAGGACTCCCTCCCTGAAATATGTCATGAACCCAGGAGCCTTCTGCTACCAATATGAAAAACAGACAGTGGAAATGACAAGAAGGAAGAAAAGAAATTAAACAGGCTGCTATCACTCCAGCCAGCTGAGCGGAACATTAGAGAAAAAACCAACATGAACTCCTAATTAGTTTTGAGTTTCTATCTTTAATAATCTGAGATACTGGTAGTACTAACCCACTTAGTAATGCCAGTCTCAGGCCTTGAAGAGTCAGGAGTAACGCACCAAAAATCTGAGAGTCTTTTCCTTCAAAAAGTCACATGATTCTTATTTTCCCCTTCTTTAAAAAAAAAACCACAATGACTGGGATTTGCACTTCGAACTTTTTGTCTGCAACAGAGGTACTAGAAATGTCATTACATTTTTAAAAGAAAGATGAATTTCACAGTTGTAACCTGACTGGGAGATGGAGAACACCATAATTAGGGGACCCAGAGCAAGTTTGAGAGTCAGCAACACAAAGGGACCTTTCACTGTGCGACCTTCATCCAGCCAGACTCCCCTCCAACAGAAGTGGCCTCTAGCAGTTTGTTTCTCTTTGCACTACCCCCTCAGCTGGGAACAGTGCAGATCTCTCTCCCCCTGCTTATAAATCTACTTCTGCCTGCTCTGCAGGACTCTGCCCCATCCTAGGGGTGCACTTCTCACATTCCTTTTACAGCATGGCAGGAGCCAGCCACAGGAGGGACATCTAAATGTCAGGGCTTGAAGCTGCTCTGTCAAAGCACACATGAAAATATCTCATAGCGACTCCAGAGAAGCCATGTCTTTCCAGTTTTTCAGCTAAGGCTCTGTAGTATCATGCTATGCTCTTACAAATTCCTTTCTTGCATGGCTTCCATCCAAGCATATCAAGGCTATTTACATACACCCACCATATTTACAAGAGTGCTGTGAAGAAGCAAAAGACAAAACCATACCAAACCGTGCGATGAGTCAGTGGCAGAAATGTGAATAAACCCAGACTCCTTGCTGCCTTTTTCTTCTTATTAGGTAGACAACACTGCCTTTCTTCGGCTCCCTTCAACCGTCCTGTGATAGATTTTGAAGAATGAATCTATGAAGAGTTAATGTTCCAGTTTCTGCTTAGGCAGACGAGCAAAGAACATTAAATCCAACACTAAGGATGACCAGGCAATAGGTAATCAGTTGGGAAATCCTAGGCCTGACTGCCTAGGGGAAGACCTAGGACTCCACACCTCAAGGCCAGCACATTAGAAATGCTTTTTTCTGCCATCTTTGATTCTCCCTTGCCAGAAAAAGAATGAAGTTGCCAAGTCTGAGAATGCCTAGCACCGGTTTGTCCTACAAGATGGAATCTGATCATGCTGTTCATTTAGTTTTCTTTCTTTCGTAAGCCTTGTTCCCTCTCCCTCTTACAGCCCACCTCCACATCTTGCACTGTTTCTTCAGTGGTGACAAACTCTTTTAGTCCAATACATTCCTGACAGTTGTTCCGCAGGCCATGAGGTCCACACTCTGCACTTTGAAGCAGAGTACCAATGACTGGCACTGTCAGGGCCCACAGGTAGCTGCCACAGAGGGACTGAGGATGAGGTTACCAGGCAGCAGCCACTTCACCCTCTCTAACCTCAAGATAGTGATCTCTTTTGCCAAAGCACTGAATGGAATTAGATAGCCTGCACTACAACTAGGAGGGAGGTAATCACACAGCTAGCAGGGTGGAGAGGGAAGAAAGCAGAAAAATTTAAACAAAGTTAACAAGAACCAGGAGGGTGGTAGAAGACAGAACATCTGGTCAGCTGGCTTGCTCTCTGTCCTGCAAGCACACACACACAGAGGCAGATGTGGACGTGTACACACACTCCTCCTGTCTGCTAAATCTGGGCATTTGGACTTCTATCAGCTCATATGGGAAACTCTACATCCCTCCTTAATATAGGTTCTTTGGCCACTTTGCAAACAAATTGAGTCCTTACATGGATGACACAGACCTGAAAAGCTATCTGAAATCTGCTTCCTCCCAAGGTTTGACTGTGTAAACAACTCAAACTTTCAGCCTCTGCTTGTCTGTCCTTCTAAATTTTCCACTGTACTTACACTGTAAATGGGAAAAGGGCACATTGGCAGAAGAAGCTGCAACCTCAGTTCCCTCTTTCTCCACAAACTGAAACCACGCATGAATTAGACGCTGCATGCTCCATAGAGACCAGATTGCTAGTGGTTGTGCTGCCACAGAGCTCTTTGTAACAGCCCTATCCCTAGCACACTCCTGAAGGCTTCAGGACCATGGCTTCAGCAGCTGCAGTTGCAGAGGGACGCTTCTCCTAAGGCTGGAGTGGACAATCTGCACAAGCGCCCAGAGAAGCCTTAGCAAGCCGAACAATCCCATCTCTTCTGCCCTATTGCGGCACCGGTATGATTTGTATTCCTAGTGCACAGCTGGAGACAAGCTGTAGCAGAACACCGGAGAATCAAGCAGCAAGTTCCTGCAGCAAGGCAGAAGTACAGGAGCTGGAGGTAACTAGAAAGGGGAGATTAAGTCCTCCTGACTCTCAGCCAATCCTCACTTCCGCTGTTCTTTGTCATGAGACAACAGGGCTACATGGTACCTGCTGAGAGGATAGCTAACAGAGGAATCCTAGCTATGCTTTAGTGGTCTTGTTCAAAGCAATCAGCTCTTTCTGATACGAGTTCCTCTCTTTTTTCAAATCATACATTTTACTATGTCTACACTGTCATCAAGGGTGGCTGCTGCACTTGGAAACATATCAGAAAGGGTTTTAAACTATCTTGCTACTCTTTCGTGCAGCGTATGATCCAGATGCCTGCATTCCCTCTTTCTGACTTACTGAATTGCTGCTCCTTCTTTCACTTACATCATTAAATGAATTCTTGAATGGAAACCCAATCTGGCTTTTTCAGTCCAGAATCCTTGACATCGTGATTTCTTCTTTGCACCGCGGAGCTGTATCCAGTTTTGACAGGATTTAATGTATGCACACTACCAGAAATCTGCCACATTAAATAAATGGAGCAGGTAAATATGATAAATATTAAATTAAGGAATTTATTTCCATGTAATAAAAGCTGGCTAAGCTTTGTAGACTTGCGTTGTATTAGCTCACTTCTGTGAGGCACTTGCTACAAATTAAAGGTTGGTCAAGACTGTGTAACTCGAGTCGAGACCTACAGGTTTTTCAAAAGGCAGTTCACTGAGATACTAGATCTCTAAACTGGAGGAACATGGTAAGAACTTCACATCTGCCTTGGTGCTGGCTGCAAGAAAGCCACTCAGCCCATTGTCTGTATTCTGGAAATTCAAAATCAAGAATCCCAACATCAAGACATTAAAAAAATCAATAATTAGTTGGCTTTGAGTCTGTGCATGTTTGTGCTTCCAAGCCTTTCTCCACAGGTAAACAGGTTAGAAACTGACATTTTATAAAATGAAAGCAGAGACTCACATAATTGCATGACCCGAGAGCTTAGGCTTTAACATCAGATTTTACAAGGCTTACAATAAAAATGTGGTGGCTGGTAGCATGGGGGATTCACATTCCTTTCTTTGTGGAACAAAAAGAGAGAAGAACATGCACATTCCAAATACATTCTGTCACCTGTGTTTTTCTTGATCTTTTTGAATTTACAGAGCCTGTCAGCTACAATGGAGGCCAGTTTGACATGTGATCCCCCAGTGGTAACATTCACAAAATAGGTTTGCAGTGTGTGACACCACCCCTATAATAAATGCTGTGGTTTATGAACTATTCCTAGGGCAGCTGAAAAGGAACACTAAAAATTGATATAAAGGACACTGACCATGCTGCCTGGCTTTATGTCCTGGCTTTTTATTCCCTCCCTTTTTTCTTCAATATTTGTTTCTTTCTAAAATCTTTACCTTCCGAAAGTTCTTCCATATTTTCACTCTACTTTCAGTCTCCTTTCTCAACAGTGATTCTGATTTACTTTTGTTTCTCTGTCTCCTCTTCTGACTCCTTCCCTTTAGCTGTCTTTTAGCATTTTGTAATGTATAATTTTTCTTCTATGTCAGGTTGGCACCAACTAAGCTGCGATCAAATCTTTTATCCTCAGGGATGCAATGTCTCTGTAAAAAGACTTTGTGCCCTACCAAAGTAGAAGGATTCTCTCTGCATCATAATTTCCAGACATGCCACACTCTTGAGCCCAATTTAGTTTCTGTGTTATCACCTTTCATATGATCATTGCCCTTTGGTCATGACACCTACATGTCCCTGTCCTAGTTACTGTGACTTGCTGATCTACAGGTGCTGGGGAGAAGCATATTGTTACCTACTGCTGCATGTCGACCATCAGGCTGGATTAGGATTCTTCTGGTCTGCTGCCTGGCCCAGATCTATCATTTACAAGTCTGTGAATATCTTATGGACAGAGCTGAGGAGTACACAGGACCCAGGAACAGTCCAAATTGCCATATACTCATTTCTACCTGCAAAATGCTTTCCTGGCCCTTTCTCAGTTTTCAAGCAAAATAATTATTTTTTATTATTATTTTTCTTGCTGAAAATTCCTAATTTCCCAATGGAAATTTCCCTCCATTCTGAGCTTTCTGACCAATTCTGGAGTAGCAAGCCCTTGCACACGTCTGCCAGGGCCTGGTACGTTATCTTACTATACCTTGATCAGTAAGAGTTTGCAGAGGAGACCTGGACAGAAAAGACAATCCCATGCTCTGAAATAAGGCAATTGGCAATTACAGAGACATTCAGCTTCCTGAGGGCTGTTGCAATGGGGGCCTGGGGTAGTCAAGTGACTCTTTAGCAAACCAAGACTGTGGTGATCTGCAGTCACAAATTCCAAACTGATAACCACATTTGGCCTCCCTGAGCCTTCCTGATGTGTAAGTGGATCCAGCACTCGCTTTCTTGCTGGTGACTCCCTGCTGTGTGGTACTGGTAACACTACGGGACTCATACAAGGTGTGGAGCATTCTCACCTCCCAGTTGCAGCAAATGGAGCCTCAGCGAGTCGGCACACCGCAGGGCTGGGCCTTGCCTGCCTGCCTGCCGCATTCTGTGTCGCCAGCAGCTCTGCTTCAGCAGGGGCGGGTGCTCTGGAACAGGCTTTATAGCTGATGCATTGTATTTGCATAGGCCATTGTCATTCTCTGCGCGGCTCCTTGCAGCTGGCATCCTGAACTGGAGAAATATCTTCTTTAAGGAGAAGCATGAACGACGCAGCTAAAGATAAAAATAACAATAATTTTACTAGATGAAACTTCATGTTAAGCACTTAAAAAGCAATAAAAAGTCAATTTTCTTTCCTACAATTATTTTTCTTATTCCATTTTTGGAAAAAAAAAGGGAGGAAAAAGGAAAAAAAAAGGAGGAAAGTTTCCTAGTTATAAAGACGTCTGTTTTTCTCATCGGCACCCAATGCCTTCATCATTTCTCAACTCTCTCTCCTTATTGTCCCCCAACCCTACTCAGGTCCCACTCCTCACCAGGAGGACATGAAGATAGCTATTATCAGGCAGGGCTGGGGCTTCCTGCCATGTACAAAGGAAGGGAAAAGAGTACTGATAACTCATGAGTGCTCGCTGCCTTTTTCAGCACACAAGCACCTTTTCAGAGAAAGTGAAAAAGATAAAGGCAGAAATTACTGCTCTTGCACAATATATGCCAAGTTCGTAAGAGCAGCATTTAACACTTAATCAAAATGGTTTGACAATGTAAAAATTAGGTTTTCGAATGTCATTAGTGCCTTATAATAGGTTCAATTTATATCATTCCCATCCCTATTTTTTCATCTCCGCTAATTGTTTTCATTCATTTCTTTCATTTTTTACACTGTTGTCTTGTTGGTTTTAATTTTTAATTATCGTAGGACTTTTTCTTTTACCTTGCTAATTGGTCTATGTTTGAAAAGACTGGTTCTGTCATTCTTTTTCTCCTAGGGCAGCTATTTTTTAGGCAAGTTCTTTTCCATTGATAGGTAAGCTCTCTTCTGGGCTAATTTGGGAAAAAAAGCGGCTTGCTTTTAGGTCAGTATGAGCACCTTTTTTGTAGTGTGATTCACAGAAAAGCTCTCTTGTATTGACCTGTAAATTTCCTTCTGCATTGGCATGCAGGATTCCTTTGGTATTGGCATGGAAATTGGACCTCTGTTCTACAGTTGATATGCAAACTCTTTTCTATTTGGAAGAAGATGAAAGCTCTCTTCTACTCTGGCTTGCAAGGTCTTTTCTGAATGGGCTCTCCTTTCTGTCACCCACGGAACACAAATACATACACCATTTCTTTTCCCTTTCCATGTACAAGAATGTTCCAAGTCTTGGTTATCACAGGACTGCAAGATGTCATTTGCATGGAGATGTATATTGGCATCTTGTTGGTTTTTTTCTGCCAGTATAAATGGAACTGGTTGAAATAATTCCACTGACATTCTGGGGGCAGAAAACCATTTTGGGAATGGCCATTTTTTAGAAACATGCTGACACTTGCTTAGCTATATTTGGCAAAGAAATGTACTTTGGGTCTCAGGGGGAAAAGCCTGAAAAATTAAAACAGAAAATCTAGGCAAAAATACAAGTTGTGGGCAAACAATGATTCTCCAACCACCTTCACTTGTAGACAGATGAAGAAACACTTGCAGGGACTCACTCCAGGGTAACTTCGTGCTCATGGAGGAAACCAAAGCTTGTAAACATGGAAACTTTGTAATTTCTCTCCCATTGCCAGCAAGATCGGGCTGTGGCTTCGCACCAGTAAAGCTGCATTACTTTGGCACTGCAGGATTACTTGGAAGTTTATTCTTACTCTCACTCCCACTCAGTTCAGTCCTACTGACTGCAAGATCCTGCCTTCACCTTCCTGCTGGCATTGGTGCACACTGACTGCTTCAGTGTGCTAATCAGGCAGGAAACTCTTCACTTAGAAAGAAACCATCTTAGTAAACGAGAAAGTCCTGGTTTTCTTCACAGATGTAATACAGGCAGAACCCCTCCTTGCTCTTCACCATTTGAGAGGGAGAGTGTCCCTACGATCACAAGTTACAACTGCTGATGTCCAAAAGGATCTTTACATCAGCATCTCTTCTATGGCAACCAAAGGCCCCATAGCCAAGCTGTCAGGCATGAGCTACATGATAGTTGTATTCATATGGTCTTTAATGGTGTTTTTATTTCTTCCTGCCGGGGAGGCTTGTACTTCTGCATCCTGCCTAGAGGTCTATACTGTCTCTACTTCTTCTCCACCCACTGCACCTTGTGTATTTTGCCCCTCAGCTTGTATACAAACACAAGTGTTCCTTCCTACTTAGCCTTAAGATCCCCTGCAAATAACACGGAGCAGATCTCTAATTAAACCTTCAGTGACAGTGCTCATCAGCAGAGTCCTACCTGACCAAATGCCAATGTGCTGCCTGGCCCTGAGAGACCTCTCATTCTGTTTAACATGCTGCTGGCTCCAGGCAGCTTTGTGCTCTATGATGGACAGGCATGGCTTCATCAAAGGTTCTCCAGAGCCTTAAATCAGGAACGATACAACCTGTATCTATGAGATGCCAAGAACCTACACTGATGCTTGATAAGAGGAAGGCCTTTTACTCACCCGTCTCTATATTTAGTGGCATTCTCAGGCAGTGTTTCTAAAATTAACAGCTGCAGTAATGTGATTCACACCCCCATCACCGCCAGCATTGGATAGGAAGAGTCTAAATGACATGCAGGAGAAAATCATGAGCAATATAGCCCAAATCAGGACTGTAATGCTATATTCTTTAGTGCTTGTATTGACATCTATGCCAAGCTTTCACATAAAAGCAGTTATCTGATCTCTGAGTCTGTTCTCTCTCACAGCAGTAGGTGGGAATGTCCCAAGCTGTAAGACACTCACCTGAAGAGAAAAGGCTTGCAACTATTTTCAAGCCATGTTTTTGGGGAACTCTGAGTATAATCAATAATGACAAAAGATGTGCATAAGCTGTTTTTGCAAGGACACTGTGCTGCTTAGGATGTGAATGCTGTCACTAGAGCAGGCTGTCTGCTATCTAAGAAGGGTTTCCACCTGCAGAAAATTAAGAGCAGACAGGCAAAGCATCCGTATCAACTGTGGGAACCCACTCTTCAGACAGAAAGAACCAGTGTTGTGGTGGTTGTCATAGTCTGCCCTGAACCAGTCTGGAAAGAGGCATTACTGTGGAGTCAGTCCAAGAGCTGGAGCTGTTACAGGTAAATACCATAAACATCTAAATCTTTTAGGAGATTCAGTCTGCGTATCTGGGCCATTATAGAATATTAGCTAAAATGCTCATTTGAAAAATTATCCTGTGAACCACTACAATGTAGCAGAGGAGCTGTTTTGCTCAGATAAATAATAATTGAAAACTGAGGCAGAAACCTGCAGCCATATCCGTCTGTGTTGTGATCTTGTCAAATCTCATCACCTAATTACTAACAGGCCTTGCTGGTCCATGGATAAGACACCTGCAGAAGAGGCAGAGAGCCTCAGAAAATAGTACTTATTATCCTGAGGGAGAGCTCTTCTCTCAGACTTGGTGCTGAACCAATCCCTCAATAGAACTAAAGGGAGCTGTGCTTCTAGGAACGCTTAAAAAGAAATTTGAATGCTGATATCCTTAATTACTGTTGCCACTAAAGACTCTTGTGCCACGATGGGGTATTTATCCTGTTTGACCTGATCAAATTCATGTTTGAGAATTATGTCCCACCACTAAGAAATATCCCTCCTTCATCTCATCTACACAACAATTTCAAAGAAACACTGGGCTGTTCCTTTCTTCATACTTTCACTTACATTTCCCAGTGCTTTCAGATAGCTGTTCCACAGCCCGGGTTGCAACAGTTATTGCCGTGCATATTGGCAAAGGGCCCTTGGACCATTTAGGATGAAAGCATCTACGTTTACTATAAGAAACTATGCCACTGTTCTTGTCTACCATTGTGACAAGTTGTTAAAGACCAGAAATTAGAGCAGTAATGAAGTAAGACAGAGGAAAGAGATCTCAAAGATACCTAAAACTCTTACATGTGCTGCAGACTATTTTGCCAGTTGGATTGCTCTTTGGTAATTTGTTTTGGAGACCAGAATAAATCCATATTCATCTACTGTTGCAATGGCCACAGGCAGTACAGAAAAGGAAGGAAATCCTCACTGTGCACTTTAGAAAAATCTTGAAAAATCTCAGACCAAGATAAACCATATGCACAGAAAATTCCATAATTCCAATGGGTGGCAGCAGAGCCAGGCAACATTTTATATTTCACTAACATTCTGACAAAACCTAGATAATAGAGAAGTCATAAGAAGACAAAAGTCTCCATTTCCTTTAACAGAGGTGAAGAGTATGGGTCTGATGGGAAAGGGGCCGAGTCCTTAATATGAGGGGTTGAACACAGAAACCCAGTAATCCATGCTCTCGCTCTCTCTCAGTAACATTTACAATGTATGCATAGTTACCTTCATGGTATTTCTTCTGTTCAGATAATTTTCACTGTCTTTGCAGAAATTCCACAGATTTCTTTTAGAGTTTTTATTAATTTCCACCCAACCTCCCCAGCTTCTGGGTAGCAACTACAGAAGGCAATGGTAGGCACATCAGGACTGGAACAATGAAAGGGTTAGCAGCTCCTCCCCAGAGAAGGGGATAGGGGGCATAATTTTAAAATCAAAGTGAAATACAGTTACGAGGCAATTTTATTCTTTATTAACCCAATCAATGGAAGGTTCCCATAAGCCATTAGCAGGGAGTTCAGATGCAGGAGATGTCGTGAGGGGTTAGATAAAGATGTTTCTGTGTTCATTAGTACTGACAGCTCAGGGAAAGAGAAGGAAGGAGACAAGAAGGGTGAGAGAGAGGAAAAGAAAATTCAGGATTGGGACACAAGGAGAAAAGAAATTACCTATCAACATGTAAATTGTATACAATTCCTGTGCAGATGTGACAAGATATACTCAGGCAGCATGTTAAATCATGCATTAGGAACAGGAAATTATGAGGGCAAATATACTAAGCCTCACCCTGCTCAGAGGTGAGTTTGGGACTGACCTTGCTGTATCAAATTCAGATTTTCACAGTGCAAACAATGGTGATGAAGATATGCCTGTGCCCCTGCTTGTGACCCACAAAACAGTTCAGCCATGAACAGCCAAAACAGTCGAGCCTCCAGCAAACATCAGTCCCCACAGCACACAGCAGTGATCTGTACTGAATCTTAACTTCCCTAGTAGAAAGCCTCTAGGAGAGGCCAAAGTTGATGCAGGAAAAAGACCTCTCCCAGGGAGTCTTGACAACCTTTCTCACTACCATATGTAGGTCTAACCAACATTATCTAGCAATTTGTGAGTGTTACGATTCACACATAATGGCGGCAGCAGTCAACAAAAATAACTCATTTATGAAAAGAAGTTCAACTGCATCATCCATCTGAAGTAAAAATTCAATGTTTCCCGATACAAGTTGTTTTGATTTAATGAATGGAGAAATCATCCCTGCCCTACTTCCTAGTACACTTATTACTGCAGCGTTGGAAAGCGGAGAGACGTTAACAGAAATGCTGGGAACTGCTGCTAACGCATCCTGGAAAGTATCCTCATGGGAGAAGAAAGGAAGTGTGAGCAACCCCCTGTTCTTCCACAGGGTGTGGGGTCCTCTGCTTGTAATCCGAGTCTCCCTTTCAGCTCTAAGCTGGAAATCTGGAACATATTTCATGCTGTCACCAAAGGAGAGGCTTGGCACAGTTTCCACGGTGGAAAGAGGCTAGAGGTCTGTAAGGGCTCTGCAGTTGGGAGAGGAGCTGGGAGGAAGCATGGAGTGATGGTGGTGGTGAATATGATGTGGCTAGCTCTGGAGACACCTCTCCCTCCTGATCTTCCAGTGTTTTTGATGACACTAGTGTAGCTCTCCCTAAGGAGACAAGACCTCTCCTTGGTCATCTGAGTGTGTTTAAATTTCCTGGAAACCTCGCTTTTCTCTCCTTAATCCTTTAATTTCACACTAATGTAGTCTCCCTGTGCTGTTTACTAACCACATGCAGGCAGCTATTCCCTGTTGCTTGCTCAGGACATTAATAAAACGCCTGCCCACCCATGCAACCAAACACAAAGGGGGCTGCTAATGGCATCTTCCTTTTGAAGTGAAATCCCAAAGCTTTCATTTGGTTCATGTTCCTCCCTGATAAAACTCTCCTGCCTCTGTCTCAATATGGGGCACTCTTATCTAGTCTCACTTGGGGGTAGCAGAAGCTCTGAGGCTGATCTGCGGAGTGCTCTGCCTCCCCTCTGGAGAGGAGGAAAAGCCAGCGACCATAGCACATACGAACCAGATGTCTCAAAGAGGACACATGACCATCATTATTCTTCAGGCAATAAGGCATATACAATATATCAGAAAGGCAGAGAAACAGCCAATGTACAGATGGTGAGAACCATTTGAATATCCCTAGGATCAGCCTGCAAGATGAATTTTGGGGACAGGGATCCACAGACATATCCTGGGCATTGCAATGCAGCTTTGGGACATGGCAGCTTTATAGTAAATACTAAGCTACTGTGTTCATTTGCAAGAGAATGTGTTTACACAGACAGACAGATAGCTATACTTTCAGAGACAGACACATCTCAGAAAATCATATCCATACATTTTCACCTCTGATTCTGATGTGGTAGTCAGTTCTGCAACTATAAGGCATTTGTGTTTCTCACTATTGCCTCTAAACCTACAACATACTTGTTGTCTGTACAGAAAGGCATCTACTTTGTGAGGCTGGGGCAGCCTGCTACAGAGGAGATGCACACTGTGCTGTCTCCAACCTGGAGAATTTGTTTTTGTACTTTCTTCTCTTGTTTCCTTCTCTAAAGATTGTGAAATCCTTCTGGTTCTTCTTTGGCAAGTGGAGAATCAGAAGAATGGCACCAAGGCACATAGTCAGGACCCACTTTTCTGTAAGACAGTACCTCACAACATGAGATGTTGTTTGGTAGCATGTACCCCTGGGAATCCACTGGAAGAGAACCAAAGATGGGGAAAAAAACCCTGCTGGTCGCATGTTCTTGGTACTCCACCAAAGTCTCATTTGATTTCACAGATGAAGCCAATTAGATAAGGATCTTTAAGGGATCCTAATGCAGTTTAACAGGAATTTGAAAATCCACACTGGGAAAACCTCACTTTTCCATCATAAACACAAAGGATGTCACTGCTAGATGAAGCATGAAAATCCCATTCTGGGAATAAGGTGAACATCTGAGACAGGCCTAACTGCCAGTGAAAAATTATGACTCCTTTTAAGAAATCTTGATCTTAAAAATTATTAATATAGTCCATATATTTATGTAGTTGCTGATAGATTACAAATAGAGGTTATCAGGCCTACTCCAAATCATTTCCATTCCAAAGATGCCCATGCTGTACTATGAGGAACTGAGAATCAGTGTTAAGCATCCTGGCCTGTGAGCTCAGGAGGAATGCCTACATCCATTCCCACCTCCTTGCAGAGGTACTGCTCCTGCACCTCAGAAAGCCTCCTTGAACACAGGGGATGTGGTCTTGAAGGGGACGGGAATGGGTTCTCCTTTCCTACCATGCTACCGTGGTTTCATTCTTCACCTGCTGAGGCTGGGTGACATGTTTCCACTGACTTCACTGATTCAGCATGATCGAGCCCTTGGTCTCAAATAACTAAAGACTGCAAACTGAATATTGTATCCATGGCAACAGGCAGCTCAACTTTAAACTCTCTGATATATAAAAAGGCAATTTTCTTTATTTTTTCTCTCTGCATTTTTTTATTTCCAGAACTTACAATGGTAATAATGGCCTCCGGCCCTAACCTCCACCAGCCAGCCATTAACTTCATGGAAATGCCTTCTCCATCAGCCCCTATTGTCAACAGTCAGCACCATTCCACAGAAACCATAGGGTCTCACCACACTAACACGACTGGATGTCTCAGCTGTGTCACAGCCCTTTGCAATCCTGCTACAGACATATTTCCTGATCGTGACAAGTGAACCAAGACCCCATTTAGAGAGGCTGCATGACTCTGCAGTGCTCCTAACTTCCTCCTGGAAAATGGGGAACAAAATGTCTCTCATCAGACTGATTGCCATTGTGTCCTGCACACTGAAGCTCATGGGTAGATGCCCATGCCTCTGCCTTCCCCCCTGCCTTCCTTGTTCATCCCACTTGAGCCTCTCCCCATCCATCTATCTCTGAATGGAGCAGGAATACTTTCATGTCTCAGTTTTATCTGGTTTCCTGTTTGTGCATCAGAAGCATTGTTAATGCCATTGAGAAAACACTGGAAATAGTGGAAATAGTTCTTTGCTAACTGCTTCTAAAGCACAGGCAACAAAGGGATTGCATTTTAGGAAATTCTTTTTTTATTCCTTCTCAAATTCTTTCCGAAACTTTCCTTCAAGAGCTAAGGCTGGATTAACGATACAAATGAGCTGTTTAGCATGTGTAAGACAATGCTTGCCTATTCATAACAGGAACAGAAGACATCAATCCTACATGTACTTTTGTCATTGACTCTGTATGCAGCAAGTGGTTTAACCTCTTTGTGCCTCAGTTTCCCCTTCTGTTAAAAGAGAAGATGATACTTCCATCTCTTCTAATGGTCATGAAATTCATTTCACTAGTAACGTGTGTGTAGTATGTAGAGATGTCAGGATGAATGGCAATGGTTGCAAGCATTATTATATATTACTTTCAGCAGCTAGCAATTTCTACAGTAGGTTAAATTCTGGCCCAAGAAGTACTTGACTGTGTCCCTTGAAGGTCACAAGCTATTATGATGTTGAAGACTAAAATCCTTTGTATATGATCATGAATAAATGAATTGAGTATCACGGCCCGGCCATGTGGGATATAGAAACGATACTGAATATCATCAGCCTGAACTATCCACATCCATCAGCTTTCCCCTTGCTCATCTCTCAGCTGTCGCAATATGAAACCCCCTCTCCCCCGAGATTTCAAATGACTGGGGCTAAACAGCAAAAACATTCGGTGACTAAATTTGCCAGAGAAGGTCTCAGTCACGAATGACTAAAAACAAAATTATGGAGCAATCTCGGCTGACTGAGAGCAGAATGAAATGTGATTCATTTTCATCCACCTAGCAGGGACTGCAGGGGGAAAAAAAAAAAAAAAAGACTGGATTAACCCCTTCCCTGCTAGCAATGCTCATGCTCCCTGGGCTGATGCGCATGCGGTTTACATTACTCAAACATTAGGTCTTCTGTTTGTTTTGTAAGGCAGCTCATAGCTTTTATTCCTCAGGTGGACCAGACCAGTAAATTGACTGTGCAAAAAACATTTAGCATGGAATACTTTAATATCGTATACAGTATATGGGAATATTAACTATAGATGCCACTGTCCTCTACCAAGCCAGACACCACTCCCTGCCCCAAAAATCTTCTAAAGATGAAAGACAAAAGCTGGACAATGACATACGGTGGTGGGATAAAACATTTGCTAGCAAAGCAGGCAAAGGTGTCAGCATTGCCTCACCTTGTGAGAGATAAAGGAGTGTTATAAGGTGGGGAACAAAGGACGATAATGATGTGGCTTCCTGAATGCTTACAGGAAGGACCTCTGACATGTGAAGAACAGCAGAGGAGAAAACACGGAGATGGCAGTCTGAATGTTTGACCAGGAGATGATAGAGCCTGGTCTCATGGGTATACGGGTGGATGCTCTGGGCAGAAGCCATTGCTGCAGGCTGCCTTTCTCATCTGTGCTGCCCTCAGAGTCTTGGGGATCACCACTGGACTCAGCTAGAGGCCTCTCTGAGGAAATGAGACTGCTAAAGTGCTGAGTCCACTTCGTTGTGCAGGAGTCTGGGGCAAATCTCCCCATGTAGCTTCTATCCATTATTTGAAGGGGCCATGTGAGACAGTACTGGAGTTCCCGTCATGACAAACACCATCACCTGCAGGCTGTGTGGTTAGCCACATGCACCAGGTGGTTCTGCATTCTGGGTGACCACCTGCTGGAAAAACTAAATTAAAAGCATGTCTGTTGTCCCTAGCCCAGAACAGCTGTTTAAAGGAAGAAACCAAGGTAAGAAAGATTACATTTTTAGAAGTAAACATCACAAATTATCTTTGCTTCAGCTTTTTCTCTGACACTTTTCCTAAAAGTAGAGTAGCTAAAGACTGACAATATAGCAAAAAAAAGCACAAACAATTAGTACTTTATTATCAAGTCAAAAGGAAAGGTTTTGAAAGGCCATACAGTGATCTCTCTGGAAACAGAAGCCAAGGACCTGTCAATAAGTTGACCTCCCTGAAGCAGCATTTTTCCTGAGGTCAGAGACTTAACTAGGATACGACAACTTGTGCACAGGTTGCTCCTTGGGTGTCTGATACCATGTGTGTCAGCACTGGCACTAGAAATCTCTAGTATAACCACCGCAGCAGTCAGAGTCATGATACTCCAAGTCAAACTAACGGATGATACGTGCAATACTCAGAGCGAAGTGCTGGTAGCACAGGTGAAGTACTGGAGCAGGAGCAATTTACTCAGAGCTGCACAAATGCTACATAGAAGGCAGACTTCCCCTGCCATGTTTTGAGGATGGTAGATAGAAATCTCCCTAAAAAACTCACAGATTAAATCAAGAGGTCAAGCCAGTGGCAGGATGACAAAAACCAAAGCAGCAACTTCACGAATCAACAGCTTGTATAGGGTAAAACAATGGCCCAGGATAGGTTTGGCTGATGCCAAGTGTTTTCTGCTTTATGCACGCTGTGGTACAACTTATATGTTTGATTTGGTTTCCTTCCATAAATGGAGAAACTTCTCATGAACCTTAAAAGACTTGTTTTAAAATCATCCACATTTACAGCTTCTTCAATAAATTTATTGTTGGTCAGTTTAGTCATATGACTGTGCTTTTCAAACAATGTCCACAAACCCCTCAATTTTTCACTATTAGCAAGCGGCAGAAGGAAAAAAAGGTGAAAATACCAGAACTGTAAGTATTAGGTTTTGCTGGGGTGTTACAAAAACCAGAAATCTCTGTTAATATTGGAAGGTTATGGTCTGCCTGGGCCGAGCACAGCATCTCAGCAGGGCTACAAGTCTCAGTGGAACTATCATCACAGCTGCAATGCTTCTGCTCCATAAGATGGCTTGCGCAGAGCTAGCTCAAGTTTCACGGCTTGGCATGGTGGAGCTGCGTAAAGAAATATCCAAAGACTCCCACACTGCATTTCCAGCTTGAAATTGGTTCTTTTCTCACCTCTCTTTTAAACTAGCTTGTTGTGTTGATTAAATCTAATGAAAAAGATTTGCTTTCCTTTCTGGTTAGCAAAACACCAACATGCCTGTAACTAAATAATAGTAATTGGCCAAATCCTTGCGCCGATAAAATGCCTCCTGAACACCATGATGGTTATCTTATTCTTTGTCATATCCAAACAAATCTGTTATCTTCAGTGGAGCAGCACTTGTATAATGGAGGGAAAAAAAGGAATTTGGCCTAACAAGACTCTTTCAAGAGAAGTGACTGAGTAAAAGGGCTGTGAATGCTGATTACTAGTTATTTTAGGAACCATATGTACAGGCGCTTTCTGACTCATGTTGCTGTCAATGAAGGGCAGCTGTGCAACAGCAGACTGAGTCCAGTAGTCTAGTTCTGACTCTGATTCACAGCATGATCTTCCGCAAACCACTTACCTCTAGGGTCAAGACACTCTGTATGAAAATAGGGTTGGCAGTATTGCCCCTCATTATCCAGTGTTTACAGATCCTCAGAAAAGGTTGCTATGCTAGTGCAAAATCAGGAGTCCAAACTGCCCATCTACCCTCAAAGAGTCTGAAGGGGCGGGAAGAGGCAGGCTGGACTGGGCTGGATTTGAGGGTGTGAGGTACAACACAGTATCCTTTAGGTAGTATGAGACACAGTAATAAAAGAAGATGAACAAACACCTCCCAGTGTTTGGCTTAAAATAGAAAGGTATTTCTAATATCTAAATATATATAGCATTTGCTTTGGCTGTAATTTGCTTCGCTTGCTTAAAGTAAAGCCAAAGGATGCAATTAGGATTTCATGTAGATGAAGTTCTGTTCTATTTCATAGAATGAAATCCATTTCCTCGACCCGGAACCACAGGCCACAACCTGTTCACTGCATGAACAGAAGTTGTAATAGAAATTATTATTAAAACAACACCTAGAATCACAATCAGCATCAGGATTGTTCTGGATGGATACACACTGAGTAGCATTACTTGACCAAGAACCTGCCATCCAGAGACAGAGGAAATAAGCGGAGAAGTGCAGTGACCTTCTAAAACCACACAAAATGCCACTGGCAGACAGGGGATGGGGCCAAGGTGTCCAAAGTCCTCACTAGTAGTCCTAATTTCTCTCTTCCCAGAAGAAATCTGTCACTATTTTTCCTGTCAGACAGTAAATTTGCACAAAATAGTATTTTAGCAGAAGATTCAGAGAATAAAGCTGTTGATGAGACTCCACTGAATTTGCTGAGCAGTATTTGCAGAAAATCAGGGGAGAGTTTTCAAAATGTCAAAACAGTTCATTTTTATATCTTTTTGTACAAAACGTTTCCTTATTGCTTTAAAACGTTTTTGGCTTAAGAAATTGATTTGAAGTAAAAAAACAACTTGAGAAATCAACAAATAAGCTGAAAACTAAAGAAAAATGTCATTTGATTCTCACAAATCTAGAATTTCAATTTTAGTGTTTCCTGGTTGAGCCACAGAACCAATAAATTCATCATCTTCCCAGCTCTGCTCCTGACATTTTAAGCCACATGTTCTCCATTGGAAAGACCGGTGTTACCAGCTCCAGGTCATTACATATCCTGAAACCCTAGTGACAACACTGTGCTTGGAACATTCACCATGGGAGCTCCTATGAGCACAGTTCTGACACCAGTCCTTCCATGGGCCTCCTATGCTGTGAGGAATTAATATTTTCCAATATTAATTAAATAATTACTTTTCGTCTGCAGCTCACAGGTTGAATAAACACGTGGGAAGATGGATAGCAGCTCCTTCTGATGTCCAAGAACATTTGTGCAGCCAGGTAAACTCTTCTCACGTAATTCATCCTGATTTCTTATGGATCATGTCAAACTCCATGATAACTGACACCACAAACACACTTGTGCTCAAAAATCGCTTGCAAAATGAATGGAGACTTGAAATCCAAATGCAAAAAAGATAATCAAAGACATAAAAGACAGAACCTCTCTTTGCATTCAATCTGTGGTCCCAGGGGATCCCAGTCATTTCATTACCACACAAGAGTGCAGTGAAAGTGTGAGCAAAGACACGCAGTTCCACTTGAAGAACCAGTTACATGCTCCTGCGACTGAGGACAGGCCAGAAAGTTAAGGGAAATTTTCAGGACAAGCTGCAATCCCTTCGGTTTTGTGCTTTTTCCAAAGTCAAGGCAAACTGGTTTTGTGCAAAGCACAGCTTCACGCCCTGGTTAGAAGCAAGCCAGGTGAAGATGTGATGGCATGGACTGCACACATCCATTGTACAAGTCCTAAATGTAAATTTGGGCAGGTGCCCTACTTTGTACCCTGCACTGCTGGCACGCAAGCGAACTTGCTTATGTTTGCATATGCTGCAGTTGCACCTTACATTTACACTGCAGATACGCGCTACAGGTGTAGCCTTAATCGTGCAAGGTAAATCGCACCTTTTTATGGACACACACAAGCAAATCCCTGGACTGCTCCCAGGAAGCAAGGCTGACTGTAATTTCACTCTTGGCACCACCTGGTGCAGCACATACGTGCCATGCTACACTGCTCCCTTCCCTCTATCGATAAAACAGCTCTGTCTGGCGGTCGATGCACTTGTCACTCAGCCCGTCCTCTGCTTCCAGTGCCTCAGCTCAGGTCGGGCAGCAGGCTTGGTGCCATCAGGTTTTGAAAGGACTGATCACACACAGACTCAGAGTAGGGAAAACCCACAGTACCTGGGCGTGCAGTGGGACTGTGGCCACGTTACCTGTGGAGTTCCACACTTGGGCTCAAGAGTTTAAGAGCAAGGGGTGTTGCAGAGTAATAACACAGCAGTGAGGAGAGAACGTGGGCATCACAGGTCACAGAGGAGGTGCTTGCTGGTCTGCACTGGTTACAGCCTCCTCTCACTCCACATTGCACAGAAATAAGTATTTAATTAAGAGTTGTGTGTCGTGCACAACTCTCCTGAGAGATGGGCTGGGGCGCCCATATAGCCACCCAGCATTTAAGGAGCAGAGGCCCTTGGGAGAAGGATGGGGATTATTTACTTTTCCTTGTTACCTGCAGCATTTCCATCTCAGACTGCCTAATTTAAAGTCCTTCCAAGCCTGTGCTCTCTGAGTGCCCAGCCCCATTCAGCTCACGGACAATGGGAAACAATTTAGGTCTTGCAGCTACAGCAGGGTGATGCAGCTGATCAGAGAACTTCAAGGTTAAATAAACTGTACTGTGGGCAGAGGACTGGGAAAGGAACTCCACAGAACCAAGGAGTAAGGTGGGGAAGCACAGGCAGTGGGGAGCGGGCAGGATGGAAACACTTCCCTGAATGCAGAGAGACTTGCCCAAGGCCACTGCAAACAGAGGGCTCGGAGAGCTGATCCACAAATAACACACTATTTGTTGTCATTGTTGTTGTGCTTTGTATAAGGGAAAACAGAATACAACAATTTTTGGCTGGGCAGTACTATAATAAGTGAAAGCTAAATTAAAGATTTTTTATACTTTCATAGCATCTTCTAGTCAAAAAAATTGCTGTGCTTTAGTCCTATCATCTCAGTGATGCCAAAACAAGAATGAGTGAAATTTCTGTATGACGGAATGTCTTCTCTGTAACTTATTGCACAAGTTATGTCACACAAAATGACATTCACCCTGCAGGCAGGCAAACAAACCCTTTCAATCAAATAGTCCAAATGCAATGGTATTACATATTTCACCTATTTGCATGCCACGTCTTCTAGAACTTTTTATCATCCAGTACTCTGCCATCACACTACTGTCCACGGCAAGGAGAGCTTATCATCCTCACATCACACATAAGGAAATCCCTGAGGGAATAAGCGTATTGCCCATGGTTTACTACAAAATGTCTAGGAATGGACCTTAGGGGTTGCTGCCCAATTCCGTCCTCTAAGTGTCAGATATTATTCCATCATAAACAGTACACTTATCTCCGCTTAGCAGGCCCAGATCCTAAAGGAAGGCAAATCCCAGTTTTACCTGTGTTATCAGTCACGTAACTTCAGCTGGACAGCAAAGAAGAAAGCGGCACTGTGTAGCTGGTGCTTTGACACTGTTGTTTCAAGACATCAGCAGGGATTGGGCAAGCGTGTATTCTCATATAGCCTATAATCATGCTACTGCTATTTCTCATTTGATAATTGCTTACTGCTAGCAAAGAGTGGAACTCATAAGGCACATCCATCCTGCAGGGAACTGGAGTCTTGCAATTTAGGCCTCTCTAGCAGAAATATCATCAGTGATAAAGAGTCTGGGCCTGATGGTAGATCACCATTCAGGTGATTCCCGGATTCCTTGAGACAGCTTTCTGTTTCCTTTAATTTTCTCATGCTATTACTTTTTTCTTACAGAGACTCTGATGTAAGAATGCAGCCCCTAAGACTGTCAGTTTGGCAGGTAATTCTGGTGCTACATTTCCTAATAACATTGTCAGTACATTATATAAAGTGACTATAAACTCCTGCAATAAAGGAGTCAGGATGGTCACTGGCACTGTCCTCACAAGACAACGGGAGAACTGGGAGATCGCAGCCTACCCACAGGAGGTCTTGTAAATTGCCATAATTGTGTATAAATAGAAAGAAATGTAGAGGCAACCGTCAGCAAGGTCCTGCTGACTCAGTGCCACCTTGTGTTTTTACCAGGAAGCACAGAAGCACAAGGAAGATTGTCAGTGAGGGGCAGAGAGGGTTTCTGAGTAAGAACTCAGCCTACTTTAATCTGTGATTTTCTGGATTTACTTAGAGCAGCCACTGAACAAACCCAAGATGCCTTTCGCCCGCAGGAATGCTATGGCTCTCAGCCATCCAAGTCTTCCTGGAGGAAAGCTGGCATCGCTGGGGCAGAATGAGGCATAGAAGTGTAGAATTTTTTTGCCCAGCATCACAGCCAGTGAGTGGAGAGCTTTGAAGCAGCGCTTTGGTTTTTTAGTGGTGACCTACAAAGTCTAACCTCTATTCCAGACTCCTTTGAGACAGAAATATGTGGGCAGCATTAGTAAATGTCATCATACAGACTTGCAGAATGCTACACAGAGGAGAGTAAACTTGCCCATGTTCCTTCCTTTCTTCCTTTTTTCTTAGTGGTTGGCTTTGCAAAGAAGTGGCCCAGGAGGGCCGTAACGCTGTCACTCCTCAGGAGCCCTGGTGTCAGTGATTGAATCCTTTGCTTGTCTGCTCTTCTTTCACTGAGGTAGGAACACTCGAACTCAAATGAGGGAGACAGGACTATATCCATCTTTGCTCTTGTCTTCCCTGAGGAGAGGGTGGCTTGTGCAGTCTTACAGCACTGTGGCTCTGAGAGGATGCAGGGTCATGCTGGGAGGGCACGTATGCATCTCACATCCCACAGGGCAAACTCTGCACCAGGTAGCACTGATGGGAGGCTGCTGGCCCTGGCAGCCTCCCTCTACTCCTTAGGTCTTCCTAAGTCACAGATAAAGGAGAAGCAGCTAGGTGTCACCTTTCATTTCAGTTCCCCTCCAATTCTTTTAAAAATAGTGAATAGTTTCCACTTCAGCATCGAAATTGCTCTCCTAGGTTAACTTTGCTGCTTCTGAAAAGAAGGCTCTGATGACTTTACCTGTAACAGTTCAGTGCAGGCACCTGCAACTCCTGCCTGTGCTCCCCAGTCCTGGCTGCATCACCCCATCGCTGGGCCTGCCTTGATCTCCCAGCGGCTCTGCCAAGGTCCTGCATGCGATGTCCTAACCCAGAACTGCTCCTGCTCTTCCAGGCCTGCAAATCTCCACCCAGCTTTGCCCATACTTCTCCCTCAAAATCTGAATGCAAGCCTGCTGTTTATGAATAAAAAGCCTGCATACTAATTACCTCAGGTTCTAAGACCACTTTCATTATCTAATACTTTTATTTTACAGATAAATAGGTCTAGAGACAGCTGTAGACATACAGATACATAAATATGTATTCTTGTTTCACTGGAAAAACAGTGCTACAGCATCTTTTCTAGCCTAACCATAGCAGAGAGCATTAACAGAAAACCTCACTTTTCCATTTAGTACACATCAAGTACACAGGACTAAATCTCCCCCCAGAGTAAGCTTGCTGAAGTCAAACAGGGCTTGTATCAGAGATGAATTCGGCACTCTGTTTTTACTGAGTTTTACAGCAGAAATTCAGACACATTCTCAGGCATATTTCCATTGAAAATACTGAAAGCATGAGGCCGTGATCAGGAGAAAAGTTAAAATTCTGCCACTATTTCATGACTATGTCTTTTGGATCAGCCCATCTGTCCGATGTGCCCTTACTATGTCCTCTTTTCAAGAGAATGGAGAACGTTAGGAATTGTCTGCCTGGGAGGATGAGGACACATCTTGCTCACTGTAAGGCAAGGCATCTGTATTTGCACAAGAAATATGAGAAAACAGGATAAAACGGTCTACATGAGAAAGACACCCCCAGATCATGGTTTTCCACAAGTAGAGAGGCCAGGTTTCCACAAGTTAGAGGGCAGCTTACTGAAACTGAACACATCCTTAAAGCTCACGCAGGCCCTAGTAACCAGTGGGATGAACTCCTTTACTACAATAGATTGCTAATACACATTGGCTTATGCTAAACTCCCAGAGACAAACCTCTCTACTGAAGCCAGTGGAAGCTGTGGTACTAGTTCCGGTCGCACCAGAATTTCGTATCTCCCACCTGGTTTCTGTTCTTCACTGTTACTTGCTGTCAAGATGCATGGGATGAGAAGCTTTTCACTGAATAATAAATTGCTGCAGATAAGTTGAACCCATAGGAGTAGTTACTTTTAACAGCAAAAGGAGCATGGGGACATCAATACAGCCCTGTCTGATCCTGTTCTTCTAATATGAATCTGAACTCAACAAATTTGAAACTGGTGAAATGGATCTGAACACTCTGGATTTTCTTATGTACCTTCTTTTATACAGTGTTTTCTTATTACAGATGCTAAAAGTGAACCTTTCCGCTATGAAACACTGATTTCACATGGAACTTTCTGTCCATGTAAAGAGAGAAGCTCATTAAAATCACCTGGAAAGATTTCGCTACTGAGTTTTGATTGCTCTTGATAATTTCATTTAGTCAGTGCTAGTTCATTAATTTACCAAATACATATATTTCAGAATTGCATTTCATCAAGCTTTATATTTTGTCAAGCTGCAAAACAAGTTCCTAGGAGACTCAATCTGCCAAAAGGCTGGAGATGGGGTATAAACCCATTTAATCCAGGGTCCATGCATCAATGTGACCTCAGCTCACCTTCATCAAATATAATGGCGGTAGAATGGTCCATGTGTGATACGCTAGCAATCCCCATCTAGCTCTTCCTGGAAAAGGATCTACACCAAAGAAAGCCACCATCAAAACTAGAGAGTAGAGAGATACTGACCAGACCTTTAAAATACACCTATCAATTCACTCCTACAGCAGATACCTCTAGTTCAGGAGCAAGTCACGTTGGAAGGAGAGATGGTGATCGGGAAGTGTCTCCTGTTCCTGTCCATGATGCACAAGTTCTGTCACTAAATAAAGAACCTCATTCCCCAGAACCCTTCAGGTCAGGACCTTTCACCCAAAGTTAATCAATTTTTAAAGTTGAAAGCCCAACTTTGAGATAGAAAGGAGAGTTTAAAACGGTATTTCATTCTTTCAAGCTGTGCTACAAATGGCAAACACCTAGGGGGGAAACATTAACTCTCAGGACCAGTGAAAAGACATATAAATCACATAGGAAAACATCTTGGCCTAGAGGCTACTAACCCACTGCAGATAAACCCAGGAAAAATCTTCCTGGAGTTTTGCAGATTTTATTTTAAGACAGAAGAAACAGGAGAAAACAGTTTATTTGCTGTTTTTTCTTCCAGTTCAGCGGCAAATATCACTCAGTATTACACTTTCTATACAATGCACCTTTCCCTACATCAACAAACCACAAAAAAATTATCATATCCCTTACGTTAGGCTGTAAAGCTGTTACAGAATTTTGACATTTCAGTAGCAACCTTGTATTGTCCTGGTCTGCATTCACACCTCCTAAGGGTATGAGTTTAGCAAAGTTCAAAGAGATAGAGTATGCAGATAAAATGTAGAGAAGAGGGCACCTAGGATCACTCTGGGGAGAAAAGGCAGAAAAGTCTGTGCCCAGTAGCATGAATTCCCTTTCAGAGCCCAGAATATACTCCAGGATTCAAGAGTCTCACTATCTCTTGTTGTTAGCAAGCATCTGTAAAACCCAGATGCAAAATGTTTGCCTCATTCCCCTCTGTATGCTGACCTACAAGGAAGATAACTATGTACTTCTGCTATCAGTTGCTCCCACAGCCTGAGTAGTAGAGGTCTATACACTGTATATAAATGTGCCCATGTTACTGATTAATCACCTAGAAATGAATCTGAACTCCCATGACGGAATTTCTGAAGTTTCCATTTGCTTATTTTTTTAAACGCTTCCACAGACACATACATAAGAGAAGCAAGGCACTGAAAAAAACTGCTGATACTGATAAGTCATGTATTTAGAAGATAGCAAATATCAGGTGCAAATTTAACATGAAGACCTAGTAAATCCAGCTCCTTTGAACTTATTTCTGGTGATCTGGTCCTTTCTTATCCTATCACATACTATTTGCCTGCAGAAGACTGACTCACATATTGCACAAGGCAGACCTATTCTTCGGCAGAACAGGAGGTTGTACTGAAGGAGGATGTTGTCTTTAGGATCTCTACTCATTTACTGCCAAGACGGGAAGGTGTACAGTAAATGAGGCAAGGAACTGAGAGGAAAGAAGAGGTGGGTCTCAAGATTAATGTAGCTGAATCTCTGGAGGGATGGATTTTCCTCTGCCTGGTAATACGAATGTCATTTGTACAAATGTCTTGGTTTAAACAAGACACTTAAACCAAGTACCATGAAAGGTCACTCGCTAACCGAGTATGCCCTGTTTTCTTGATTCCTGACTTGAGGCCTGGGCTGTGATTTACAGACATCTTGAACATACCTATCTACAAGAAACAAAGCTGGGAGCTGCTGTTTAAATGTATGAAGCGCTTCAAAACTCCCTACTGCAATGTCTCTGCCTCAGTTTCCCAAACAGGAACCCAACACAGGAGGTCAGGAGGATGGGGCCAAGCTCTTTTCAATGGTGCCCAGTGACAGGACAAGGGGCAATGGGCACAAACTGAGGCACAGGAAGTTCCGTCTGAACATGAGGAAGAACTTCTTCCCTCTGAG
>Ga0065711_1001684_pt1 | contig 40621 bp, 25 predicted proteins | sample Hoacrofraction12_FD_59098 | JGI IMG/M metagenome (GOLD analysis project Ga0065711, IMG submission 59098) | Hoatzin crop microbial communities from Cojedes, Venezuela - Epithelial fraction 12 v2 (version 2) | ecosystem: Host-associated > Birds > Digestive system > Esophagus > Crop | place... | reverse complement strand
TTTTTTTTTTTTTTTAGCAGAAAGATCTTTAAACAGTTCGCTGCCTCCTTGGCATTTCTTCATTCCGCTTTTCATTTCATGTGAAGTCTCCTGGGCTCTGACCAGTTCAAAAGGCAACTTTGTAGTTTTCTATGGTAAATGACTGACAGTCTTGGAAACTATGCTCTTTGTCTGACAGACAACTGCATTCACACTGCTAAGCATTTGGACTGAACTTTTAATTTAACCCTGCTGACTTCTTTTTCTCCTTCTTTCAGCATTGTCTGTATTGTATTTCCTACTGTGGCAATGTACTTTCTGTTTCTGAAGTGGCTGCATTTTTTCTGTGATCCTAAATGCGGCTTTGGTGCACAGTTTGGAATCTAATGAAGATGTGCTTTGTGTGTGTGCTGTTGCATATAATAACCTGAGACATTCATATCAAAGCCAGTTAAAAAGTGGCCCATGCCAGCAGAAATAGAGCTTGTTACTCTTTGATAGCTAGTAGGTGACTGATATCGTCTCAGTCTGTTTACTAATGAAATAAAATGTGCTAGTAAGACTATGTTATGTGGAAATTGTAAGCAAAACAGCTAAAGGATGCATACATCTGGAGCTTGACTAACTTTCTCATGTTAGTGTCCCTGTGCCAAAGTTGTGGCATGTTGATGAGATGGTTTGGGAATTCTTCGATATGCTCTAAATACCGTTGTACTGTCTCACTGAGCAGAGTACCGTGAAGAGGTCTCATTAGTTCACATGCTTGAAATTGCACATGTACTTTGGTGCTGCCAGTCCAAATACTGCAAAATTCTGCATTTGGATTTCTAGAGTGGGTCGAGGCTGCGGGATGTTTCCAAGAACCTGGCTGCTTCTTCCTTGGAAGAGGCAGGGAATAGCTGTTAGGGCAGCACGTTTTATTCTGCTGGTCAGACATCTGTACCCGTCTAGGGCTAGAATCTGAACTGTAGCAACTATCGCCACAGTGAAAGAGGGGACAAAATACACGTGTCCTTCATCTATACTCAGACTGGACCTTATTGCTAGGAGGCATGACAGATACATCCCAGCTTGTGAAGAGGTTCTGTAGCTCAGATCTAGCCCCAGTGATTGCCATTTTTGAGCCAATGAGGTCCAAATAAGCAATGTTTGGTGCTTAACAAAGTAAAGAGGGCCGTCCTTGGTCCCATGTGAAAAGTACTGGCAACACGTAACCTTTCATAAGTAATTGATTCTCTTTAATAATTGGGAAATGGGAAAAGGCAGAAATCCTTTAAATTACAAAAGTGATGAAATATTTGTGTGTGTGTATATATATAAAATAGTATGAATTTAGTATCTAGCACAGATAGCATGCAGCATTTTGATTCCAATATTTGTGGCATTTGAAAGAAATTATTCTCTTATCCATATGTCTCTTTGCTATAGCACTCAGTTTTGAGATGTGTAAGCACTAGCGTCTATAACACTGTATTATATTGGTATAAGTTTTGTCTGTGCATGTTGCAAGTTGGTGTATAAATGTCTCCTGAATGTTATCAGTTACAGATATTCTCTTGCTTTAAAACATGAAGTACACTAATACTACTTTAGAATTTTCAAGTTCAAATACACCACTGACAGAATACAATTCCAAGATACCACAAACCCCATTAAAAACCCAGCTTTACTTTGCTTCTATATCTGCTTGCCTAAATGCAATCTGTAGACCACAAATCTCACATTTACTTATGCTATTTCAGATGCATTTCTAGTGTAGACTAAAGAATACCTACACAGTGCCCTGCGGGACGTGTATCTCCTGTGTGTCAAAAAATGCCATACTTTGTTTCTGCCCCTCCAGCCATGAATTAGCAACTTGACCATCTTCCATTATACTATTCTTTTGTAGTCAAAGAATGACAACATATTCCACTACACTTGTACTTGTCTGTGCTTGCATGGCATACAGAATAATTCTGTACTATGCTACAAATAAGCAGAAAGACCAGTTTATCTTCAGATGCCTTTTAACCACAAATGATAACTCTTCTTATATTGTGGAATCCTGTGGTATGCTTGAGATCCAAGGGTGTGTGGGGAGCCAAGATGCAAGAGATGAAAACTTGAGACTGTAGTTTAGAGCAGCCTCAGGAACATCCTTTCCAAGCAAACATGAGCAGCTCAAAGGAAACACTGAAGTCTGGACCTGGGTGATACTGTATTTTAATGCATACTTGCAGTATAATAAATACAATATAAATTATAATATATATAATTGTTGTATATTAATAATCATATTAGCTATATTTTGTTATATTAGCACGATATAGTTGTCTCTTTAGACATAAGCCTGTCAAGGACTTGCACACACAGAGCAATATTTTTTGCCCATATGTATAATTATAGCAGGATATTTACCCAAATAACCAATAAATGTATTTATTCATCACCCAGAGCAGGTGAAGGCTTGTTCCTTTTCTGTGGAGCTGCTATCATGAGCCTTCTGGACACAGACCAAGAGTGAGGATCATTAAAGGGCTCAGAGACTGTTTAAAAGGATATTACCCTGTTTCTGTACTCTGCCTATTGTAGAGCTCACACACCTCAGAATGTATTATTGCTAAATTACTTATTGATTCTGAATATGGCACGTCAACTCATCTGTGAGTCTGATTTTATTTATGGGGTGGTTCTGAAAGAACAGCATGATTTATGTATCTATTCAAGTCAGTGGAGAAAATTTATAATTCCATATTCCTTTCTGTAATGGTTTAAAATTCACAAGTCAGTGTTTCAAAATTTTTTTGCGTTTCTGCATGTACTGTGTTTTGGCTTCAGCTGACCAAATATTAATGTGAAGAATGTCCCTATTTGCCCTATCTTTCTGATCTCCCAAGTAACATGATGTAGTACACTTGTTTTCCAAGCAGCATACTACAAAGACTGCAGAAGCTACTGCAGATTTGAGAAAGTTCATGGAAGTGATGATAACATTTTGTAGAGTGAGCCTACAATTTATTAGATGGAAAGCGCAGACATAAGCGGCAGTCTGAATTGAAGAGAATGCTGGGAAGTGAATGGATTTTTAGGAGCAGAATATGGTCACCCACTTTCCAATTCCATGGCCAGCATTTTTTCCATTATTTAAAGGGTTCCCCGTCTCTGGCTTCCTACTTGTACTTTCTCCTCCAACGTGCTTGTGTTTGATTTCCTAGCTCAGGTTGGATTTTGCAGACTTTAAAAGACTGAAGGGTTTGTTAGGAGAAGGAATGGCAAAGGACAAAGACTGGAAGGAGGAGTATTTCAAATAGGCAAAATTGCTTGGAAAGTAGGTGTGATGAGATGATAAGCAAATCGAGTAGTTTTATAGAATTTATTCCCCTGCTACCCATGCTCACACCTTTGCAGTATGAAATCTAGTCACTTCTTTCCAGCTTAGTCTTCCTGAGATGGAATCTACCTGTTCCGGCTGACATTCAGTCCTGTCCCTTCAGTCCTCTTCAATAGTGTCGTTGATGATGTCATTTACCCACTGGCAGAAGCAACGTCTCCCCAGCCTTCAGTTCTCTCCATTCAGCGTGTGGCTGCAACTGCGCTTTACGTGGCTGCGAATCTGTAGCTTGTCTGACTGTTACGGTAATCGCATAGACCATTTCTTTGCCTTTCCTAATCAACTGGCTTATACAACCTCTCTGTTTTCCCAAAACCTTGTAGTTGCCTGCCGTTCCAAGGCATTGTTTTGGATGGTAGGTTGCGGTGTTCCTTTCTGCATTTAATGCAGTTGGATGAAGCTTTTGCAGTGTCTTAACAGGTTGGTACGTCCTTGTACAAATAGCATGATTTCTGAGTCACATTCAGCTTGCTTCTTGCTATGTTTGTAGGAGAGTTCATAAGTGGAAATAGAATCTAGAGCCACATTTCTCTCAGTTGCCTTCAACAGTTATTGGTTGTGCATTTCTTATTTTTTCTGGTAAAATAGCGAAGCTTTTGATAGACATTATTAGACCAAGAAGACTAGAATTCTGTTTAACTCTATAGTGAATATGCAGAGCTATAGACAAAACGTAGAGCATTTTGATTATTTTTCATTATCATTGTATTCTCCTATCCTTGAAGAAAAGTGAGTGAAAAGCAATGAACTTCTTTTGGAAGTGGTAAGATGCCCATATTGTGTAGTGATAAGGACAGAGAACAGAAAAATATATACCTACAAACATTTCAAGAATATCTTCTAAAATAATATTAATGACACATTATTTTTGTTATTAATGAACTGTTAAAGATAATTTTTGTCATATCAACTTATATATTGCTACCATTATGGTGATGTTAATTGATTACCTTACAAGAATTACAATTGCTAATTCTGTATTCATAGTATGTGAATTTCTTCATTAGCAATTATTTTATGGCTCATTTTAACTGTGAAAGGACTGTTTCACTGCATTTTCTTTTCCTTTCTGTTTCTGTATTTTTTTTCAATAACACCAGTATGGAAATTCATCATGTCAAACTTCTGGAGAGCTCTGATTCTTGTCTCCCTCTTAGCTCTCAGTCTATTAGCCAAGCAAATGTGATTTGGAGTTCATATTGTTAATCCTCTGTTGCAAAGCTGGTCTGCATGGTGATTCTAAGCTACAGACGTCTAAGCATGAAGGTCTGCAATGAACTGAAATGATATTGTCAGAATTGTTATTAGCACTGATTTCTGCATTTTCGGCAGAAGAAGGTTGTGACAGAAGGACCAGCTGACAGGCAGCCCATGAAAACATGTGTCTTATTATACCCAAGTGTCTCTTGTGGTAGAAATTAGGTTCTTGTCCCAAGTAGACAGGGAGATACACAGCATCAGAGAAGCACCTAAAAGTGAGCACACCAAACTGCTCACTGAGAACTTTGTGCATGGGAGGGTGTCTGCTGTTTCCCTCTGTTGTGGGTTGTTTTTTCAGTGGTGGTGGGAGAACTGTCATTTTTGCAGCTTATGTAAACAATTTTGTTGTAAGGAGGTGACATTTGCTGGACATAGCCCAGGGGGCCAGCAGTGATCTTTTTTCCAGGCTAGGAGGTGGAAGCACACTTTTGCTGCTTTCCTTTGCAGACCATTTGGTCTGAATGGACTTGCAGCCCTTGCCATGTGTGCAGTACTAAGTGGAAACAGTGTTCACTGGTGAGTAATGGTGTTTTATGCCAGTAAATTTGACTCTGTAAAAAAAAAAAATGCCTATCCCTGTCTTTTCATCTAGCTTCCTTTAAAGCAAGAATGAAAATCTGAAGCATTTAGCTGATTTTTTTTTTTTTAATGCTATTTAGGAAACAGGTTCACTGGCACAGATGTGCGGTATATACCTCTGGTAAACAGAAACACATCATCCACATTTCAGTTCATTTTTTCCAGCAAGGAGATTGTTGAATACTTAAAGAATGGAAAAGAGCAGAGCAGGCAAAGCAAGGGATTGTTTTATCAATCCCTTTCACACTAAATGCGTGACGTTTTTCTGAGCAGTAATAAATTCGTTTTCAAAAGATATTGTCAAGTTCACTGAGATTCATTGACTCCTGGTAGCAATGTAAGCTTGAGACAGTAGTGACAGGCTTTCTTCCTGGACACTGCGTATCGTACAAAATAAGCTTCCTTCAACTGGAATGATGTTTGAGTTACGGTAGCACCATGAAAATCAACAGCCATTTAAATCAGCCAGGCAAGAAGTATGCAGAATTTCTGATCAGTCACGTACAGCTCCCTTCAGCTTTGCTGGTGATACTTTCTGTAGGCAGCGTCTGTGGGGGGGGGAATCCTGCAGCTGGGCATCCCTGGCTCCCTCTCCAACCTGTCCTTCCAGGAATTGCAGAGAGTGCAGAATGCTGCAGCAATACTCGGGCACTAATTACTTTTTCCAGAAGGGGCTCATTTGGCCTTTGATTTTGAAGTAACAGTTAATAGATGGGGCAGTTTCAGGACTGAGTGTGTTTTACAGCACTTGGCAAATGACTGCCTGACTCACAGGTACACTTTGCAATTGCAGTGATATAAAATATCTCTCTGTTCACTCTCTTCAATTCAGTATATGTATTCACAAGGAAGATATATTTTTTTCAATACAGTGAGTGGTATATTGGCATTGATAAGGTGAACTTTACAGAAAGTAATTGGGTAAATGTTATTATCATTGCTTTTCAGGCAGGAACTGAGTTTGCATTCAGCTGCACAAGAGGTATGTCTACAGGGAGGAGCAGCCTGAGGCAGCTCTGTACAGTCTGTAGAGGGTAGAGAGCCTACAGTATGGACTGGGGTAGCTGGAGCATGTAGGGCTCCATGGCTGTGTCTATTCTGCAGAAGAGACTAGGGCCGGGAAATGAATTCCTGGGGCTGCTGATTGTCCCTCATACTTAACACTTGTTTTGCAGCCTGGTACTCTTTTGTGTTGCGAGGACTAGGTTTGTTTGCCCCCCCCAACAACATCCTAGGATGCTTTGCACCTTCAAGTCTTCTGCTACACCACAGAGCATGCAACGTATGGCCTCAATTTCATGCTGATAAAATGTTATTTTGATGAGTTGTGATGCAGCCATCACATTATTCAAAATGCTCTGAACTGAGAAGAATATGCAATGAAATAGTGTTTATGCATTCAGGCTACGAGGCAACTACAGGGGATCAAAGGGAAACCCTGGGCCAAACATTATGCAGAGCGGTCAAGCAATGCCATTCAGGGCCTTGAGCTTTACTTAACAATATAGATAAAATCTGAATCCTCAGCTTAGCATATCTGAGTTGATGTAAGATGCTGTCTGGTATGAAGTGTGTTATCTGGGGTCATTTTATAGCAGTCAGACAAAGGTGGTAGTGTGGGCAGGTCAAGGTGCTCACTGCTGCTTCTGAAAACACTCTAAGACTTAAGCTGGAATCTCATGCACTGGTGTGGGAGCAAGAACTGAAATTTAGGACCTCCAGACTCCCAGTCCTTGTGCTTCTCATCTCCAGAGAGTGCTGCACTGAAATACCGTAAAAGAGGAAAAAAAGCACCTGAAGAAGGTAAAATTATGGTTGCTGATGACTGTTTCTGCCATCTCATCAGTCCAGTGGAGAACTGCCACAGAGCAGGGCTAGTTTTGCTCTCTGGAGCCTCTGGGAGCTTTGACTTTATTTGCAGCAGAAGTTAGATGGAATTCTGAAGTAATAAGGAATTTAAGTCAAATGCATTACTAAAATTATGTGTTATGGATGCATGAGGGATTAAAGAGTTTAAAAATAATGATTTACTCAAGTCAGCCTTGAGGATCAAAGCTTTGGCTTCACTGCTGTCTCAAGGTGAACTTAGTACCTCATGGGTTAGTTTCATGGCTCAGTGCAACACAGATAATTTGGCATTCAAAGCTGTCAACAGCATGGATTAATAAAGCTTTTAGAGTATCTTTAAACTTATTATTGCAGGCAAACTCTTATACACTTCCTGAGTGCAGCTGTAACCATTTCTGAATGCAGAGTTTATGCTTCTTTTTTTTTTTTCTTTAGGGAAAATATCCTTGAAAAGATGGGGCGATTAAAACCAGCAGGAAATTTATAAGGGAATTGTTGGTGGTCTAATCAGGGATTCAGAGACTCCAGCAGGGGAGAAGTATTTTATAAATTTAATACGAGGGTAAATAGCGTTATCATCATTTTGCAAATCCAAGAACTTTTTCAAGATCATTATTCATAGCCCAGGAGTTTTTGTGTTTCTTTTCTTAGCTAACTGCATCATGCCCCTGTCCCCAGCAGAAGGGCAGGAAGATACATATAAACTGAACTTCTTAGCTGGGATTATCTCATAAACCGACCTTAAATTTTGGCAGCAAGTCAAAGGTTTACAACACATCAGCAAATGAAACATGAGGACAGTTCATGGTGCTGCCATCAGCTCTCTCTATCAACTTCCAACAAGCAGAGGTCAGAGTAATTATCTCCTTGTCGCTTTTGGGGTCTTACTTTGTAGCAAATGAGCCGATCAAACTGTGCTATGGAAGAGCATTACAACGCTTGGGTAGTTTCAGCACAATGCAGTTCCTTTGCAGGGCTCCATGGCCCTCACAGAGCAAGCTCCTGGCCTGCTCTCAGCTTGCAAGGAAATGATCTGATGACCAGCATGCCTGGTTCCTCTCAGTGCGCCTTCTCCAAAGTGGGAAATATCTGATGTGCTTCCTTGCCATGCACTTGCTGGAACAGAGTTCTAGCGGAAATTAATACGCTGCATATTGAACACCCATACTTCGCACAGGTTTGGTGCCTGCAAAGGAGCCTATAGACAGACCAATGGAGTAATTGAGAGATGCTGTATGGATAAAATTTAACTGCTAACTTCTAATGTACATGTCAACATTTAGACAAATTGAGAGAAAAGGCAAAATGGCTACCTAATTATTATGAAAAGTGGTATTCACCTTTTGTACAATTATGACTATATTAAGCCTGTTCCAAGCAACTAATATGCAGATCTGATTCAGGAGAGATTGACTGATGGTATGAACACTTAAGCTGTATAATTTACTGTGATTGAAGAGGCAATACTAAAATGTGGCCTTAGCAGATGTTGGATGTAGTTTTGCTCTGAATCCATTCACTGAGTATGCTAGATAAAGCTCTCCTTATTCTAAACAATTAAATACTGTAATCCCTGGATTTGACTTCCGTCTGTGTTTTGTTTCTTAGAATTATTCTCCAAGTGCAGTTGCTGTAGCAATAGCCAGTTCTGTGACGAAATAGAGCGCATTCCAAATTCAGCTGTTCAGGCCTGTATGGGTGCCTTTTGGCAGGATCAGGCAGGGTGCATATTAAAAAACACATGATCCTTTCTGTTTAATATTGAACACCATATTTGCTTTCTCCACAAACTCACTGGTCATCACTGGACATGTCTATGGGCACTCCGCTGGTGCTGTGAATTATTCACTGCCACTTTTCTCGCCCTAGAACAGAGAAAGTGCGTTTTGTGCATCATGCTTGCCCCAGAAATTCCCTAAACCCACATTTTCTGAGGTGGAAGGGAAGCTGCAAGCCATCTGCTTAATTCCATTGACAATGAACCCGTTAAATACATTCATTCACTCAAGCTCATAGGTTCTGATCCAGATCCAGAATTTCATCTGCAGTGTGGATGCCCCTGAAAATTGAGGTGTGAAGGGAAGAGATAGACAAATTATTAAACCACAGTATTTCAAATAGACATAATAAAACCTGACTATGATCAGAGTTCAATTGGGGGCTAAATTTTTCTGCACGGTATAGTTCTGTTTCATTTGCTGTAAGCACAGAAATTACACCTGCATGCCAGCATACGTGCTATGAAAATTTGCCTTAATATTGTAAAGTCCTAAGTATTAGCAGAGCTGGATCCTATAAAAGCTGTGTCCAAAATGCCAAACTGTGTGCTGTTAACACAGATGTTAAATTGAACACTCCTCTTACTATTATAAATGACTGCTTTGCTGTCTTTGTCAGCAGAGTTGTGGCATTCATCCTGTCACTAAGAATAAGATGACCATCTGCATTTCTGCAGAGTGATGGCTACCCAGAGTGAGTTCAATAAAAGAAAATTATGGCTTTGTGCTTTGCTACAGCCAATAAATCACAAGCAGGTCTTGCACTGAGGCAAAAAATGAAAAATAACATTTTGTGGAAAGACTCCTTATAGGGTACCAGCTGAGCAGCCACTTGAATTGTAATACCCCCAAAATGAACACCATGCAAGGGTGATAAGTAATGACTTGTCCACGAGGAAATGAGCACATGGGGTTGTTAGGGACACTGGTGGATGCATGTCAGGGAAACACTAAAGTTACCTGGTGATCTTTGTGTGAAAAAGTGACAGCACATGAACACAAGCTATCAGGCTGTCTTCTGATCAGCTTCGACTTTCTGCCTTCAAAACAAATCTCTTCAGTGCTAGTTCAGCACATCATTCCTTTCTCTTTCTCTGACCTAGGGTCTTCTGCAACAGCCTATTCTTTTACACTGAAAGACTATTACCAGAAAATCAAAACAGGTTAAAAGACGGCCTCAGGAACCCCTTGGAGGTGGTATAGGCCTTCTTTTTACAGTTTCAATACACCATGTTGGAGACTGGGGTTCCTCTGACCAGACACATCACTGTAAAACCTCCAGTTACCTTATCTGTCAAGTATTAAAAGCCTTTCTCAGTGGTGGAGACTCTAAAATACACTGAAACCTAAGCAGGAGTTTTTGGTCTGCTGGAAAGATTCTTCCTAAAGGCAGTTGATTTTCTGTTTTTGTATCCTCTTCCAGTCTACTTTGAGTCAGTGACTAAAGCTCTAATGCTTTACTCCCTGTTTAGTTGTCATGAGTAGGGGGTTCATTACATGCATGGCTTTGGAAATGAACAGATATATGTGATAAGTAAAGATGGAGTAAATGCTGTGGAAAGTGGGTTTCTAAGTAGTTTTGACTGTCATCTCAGAAATATTCATTGGGGTCTATAATACAGTCAATATAGTAGTAAACTAAATTATCATTTAAAGTCTATTTGTATCCATTTTCTTACATTAGTAGGTAAACAACAGTTTGAGGCCAAATTTCCATCTGAATTTAGTAGGGATAGCTTGAGGGGTCTCTGATTAAATCAGGTGTAATACAGATCATACTGTGGCTCCAGACATCCACAACTGTATTTCTATCTATTTTTTTTTCAATTTTACAGTCTCTGGTTAAATACCATGGTGATTGTCAGTCAAGAAATGCCTCTAGGTGGATTTTCCCAAAGCACGCAGCAGGAAGTCAATGGGAACAGTGCTTTAGAAAAGCTCAGCTTGAACAAATATCGACAAGGACAATAAGCATGAGAATTCGTTTGTCTGTAAACACTATTAAATGCACTGTGGGGAAAAAGGGAGAGAAGGGGAAAAATAATACTTTTTCTGAATTTGAGTTTATTGTTCTTTGTTGCTAATTAACCAACATTCGGACGGTGTTTATTCTCTGAAGGACCACTAGATGTCATCACATATCTAGGCTAGCACAACAGGAGCAACAACCATCTGGTAGTAAAAAAACCCCTTCCGTCCTGTAATGAATGTGGTTTGGATAGCATACCATCATTGCCTAAAATTGTTTTGCTTGGCTTTATAAAGATTTCAGTGACTGTTTTGGTCATCAAAACAGGGGGACTTCTATGTACGTTACTTCTTGCAATTGTTCTTGTTCTGCAAACTACACTCGTCATCTGTACTCGGTCCATTGTGTTTCAGAAAGCGCTTCTCATATGAAAGTCTACCAGGTGCAGCTTTATAGTGAGGATGGCTGTTGGTTTTTTTATCTAATGATTTCATGGCCAAATTTATTTTAAACATGAACATGACAGCTAATTCTATTGAACGTGCGGAAAAACAGAAATCTGAACAAAACTTCAAATGTGATATTCATAGCATAATATGATGTGCAACTGTTCTGTGAGATTTAGGAAAAAAACCTGCTATATTCTGAATGTGCTCAACTCACCTGTTATTATGCATTCAGCCCATTTAAAATGCATAGACACTGTTCACTGCTTTCATTATTTTTAAGCTAGATCAAAAGCCTTCTTGATCAATCTTGCCACACAGTAGTAAGGATGAGTATTTGGCAACATATGTTCATATGCTGTGTATTCATTTCTTAATATATATCTAGATCCAGTGTCAAAACAAAGAAGAGTTTGGGTGTTTTTCACAGGTAATCCATTTTTCCTAACCATCCATATCTTCAAGACGATTGCATTTTTGAAAATTAGACATATAAACTGGAAACTGTCATTTAAACAGCTTTTTTGTAATACGGTGGATTGCAGGGTCCTTAGCTATTTTAGCAATTCAGAGAGAGACTACTCCAGCTGCTGCTAGTAGGAGTTAGGGGACATCATGTCACCACTGAATCAGGCTGCAGCGAACTATAGTGCAACCCCTGCGGTGCTGTCAGTCAATTAGTTATCAAGAAAGGGCTCCGTGCTCCTTATTCACCCCACTACATCAGAGACACTCAGCTGAAGCAGGCAGGCTAGCGGCAGAACAACTTCCTTCCCTCCAGAGACTATCTGAACTGTCCCCTGAAGGGCAGGTACAGAGTGAGCCTAAAGATTAGATGCCTCAGTGGAAGACCTGAAGTTAGCTGAGGTGAATTTGGGTCCATAACATGAAGTTACTATGAAATTATTTGTCTCTTGGCTCATGACTTACTAGCAGTAAAGACCCAGGTTCTCTGCTTCCACCATGTCTCTGCTGTAGCACTGCACAGATTCCTTGCACTGGGTGACAGATTCCTGCAGTCTCTGTGGCCCCATGTGTCAGATTCAAGGAGCTGGAGGAAAAGCAGAGAGGCTTTTCAGTGGCTCTGGATGGCTTTCTTTAAGCCTGCCCTTGGATGTGACCTGATGTGAGGGGGGTAATCTCATAGCAGTTGCAACCATCCTATTTGCATATATATAATAAAATACAGCATATTTTGCATGCCCTGTCCCAGCATCTGCCAAGAGTTTGCACTGTGTATTTTCATCATGCTGATGGTCAGGGGCAGAACATTCAGCAGGTTGCCAGGCTTAAGTGCACTGCAGTAATCAGCCTCTCCCATGACGGCTGTATTGGTCAGAGCATCAGCCTGTGTAAGGACGTGCTTCATCCTTGCAGTATTTCAAAGCTGATAAACAGCTGACCAAGTACAGAGAGGCAGAGATGAAGACTAAGGGTAAACTTGGAATCAAGAGTGAGATCAAGTCTGCTACCAAATTTTGTTCACAGAAAATATATCTCATTGAATTACAAACTTGACTAACCTTATTCACACTGTGCTTAAGGCAGGTTGCCTAGCAGCAGAGATCTTAGCAGGATTTAGCCACAAACAATTTCTTGCTGTCCATGTCTCATGTCTTAGTAAGATTTAGGATTCATAGGAATTTCCACACCAAAGGTGGAAGAAAGCAAGACACAGCCCCTCCGGACTTCATACAAACAAAGCAAAGAAAACCTAGGCAGACTGGCTTTATTTTTCCTTGAAAATGAAGACTATTTGGATTGCACGCACCACCTCATCTTTTTCTAAGATGAAATAAAGGAATTTGCCTGTTCATTTAAACAGATTGCTATAAATTCTGCGTATTTGAGAAGGATAAATAATGGTGAAAAGTGGTAGGGAGCTGAGGGGGAGTAATGCTTGGTTTAAATTTCATTGTGACTACTTGCTGTCATCCTATCATATGAATACTTGAGAAATTGGTATCCTTGGTATCAATACAGGCTGGGGGATGAAGGGATTGAGAGCAGCCCTGCTGAGAAGCACGTGCGGGTACTGGTGGATGAAAAGGTGGACATGACCTGGCAACATGCACTCGCAGCCCAGAAGACCAACCGCATCCTGGGCTGCATCCCCAGCAGCATGGCCAGGAGGTCAAGGATGGTGAAACACTGGCACAGGTTGCCCAGAGAGGTAGTGGAGGCCCCGTCCTTGGAAACGTTCAAGGTCAGGTTGGACAGGGCTCTGAGCAACCTGGTCTAGTTGAAGATGTCCCCGCTCACTGCAGAGGGGTTGGACTAGATGACCTCTAAAGCTCCCTTCCAACACAAAGCATTCTATGATTCTATGAAATCTGTGAGGAAACTGGCTGAATAAATGTGAATCTTGGAATCTGTTAGAAATACTTTGGTTGCCTGAGATAAAATCAATTATTTGCATAATTATCCTGGCTCCCCCCCACCCCCAATCCAAATGGGTCTTGTTCCTCAATGCAACCCTGTACAACTCTGTCCCCTGCCCCAAAGCGGGGGCTGATTGTCAGCAGTGCTAATGAAGAAATGACAGCATCCCTTTAGCTGGCCATTGAGTAAGAAGAGGTTCAGTAAAGGGGAAGTGAGCCTTGCAGTTTTCCAATACATTCAATATTTCTTGTCACTCCAGCATCAGCCCAGGATGAACTGGCAAGTTTTTTGCTCACCACTGATCATTCTGTTTCTCAGACTTGATCTGTCTCCATGGACGTCTGTTACTTCTGAGGAAAATCTTTGGCTTCTCAGACTTTAAATCCAGATATACAAATAGTGCTCAAGAATTTTAAGACTGGTGAAAGGTAGGATGATAATTTTCAGTGTTAGTGTGGTACCTGGAAGTATTATCATTTCTATTTGGTTCTAGAAGATGAGCTAAGGTATCTGCTGGTGGAAGCTTGCATATCTTTACTACAGTCTATGCTGTCAGTTAAAATTGGCAGATAATTTGGCTGAATAGTTCTGTAAACTACTGCGCTGTAATAGAAAATATATATGTACATTAGTTCTTAGTGTGGTGTTTTAGCTCATAAGACAATAGCATCCTCAAAATCCATTCAAATCTGCCCTTATTACTGAATCAGGCCTCTTCCATGTTGAGGATCTGCAAATTTTTACTTGGTAGCGCTTCTTTGGTACTCAAGTGTTGTGTTCAGCTTTGTCCCACCTTAGTGAATAATTGTTGATTAAAAATAAAACCAAAACTGAGATTTTTTTCAGTCACTCTGTTTTGTTGCTTAGGGCAGAAAAATATCTTCCCTCCTGAATGAATCAAAAAAGATTATAGCAACTGATTTTACATTCATATCTCTAATGAGATGGAAACCTTTAGTCTCCAGTTCGGCCATTGGGTATAAATAAAAGAGAAAAGCTGTGTGGGGATCTATTCTGTCTAGTTCCAAGCATTAGTTGCTTTTCCTGCTATAGCTTGTTGTTTACACCTGGAAGGATCCCAGAAAGATAATTTTGTAGCAGTTGTCCATGATGATGGACATTGGGATCCAGATAAATCAGGTGCACCTTTCTAACAAAGAAGTTAATTAATAATTTGAAACCATTTATGTAGAATAGTGGTGGGTCCTTGACAATTGCTAATTTTTTAAACCAGGATTCAATGTTTTCTTCCAAAAGATTTCTTCTAGGTTAATTGCACACAATCATTGGACTTGATGCAGGAATGAATAAAGGGAAATCTTATGGCTTTTCATATTTTGAAGTTCATTAACCATTAATCCAAAATTATCAGTTCATTGCTAAGAGGAAATAGTCTAATAACAGTCAATGAACAGTGCCTGCCTCTCCATGCCAAAACCTTACTAAAAGGGAATTACAGGATCAGAGGTCTATTGATTAATTATATATTATTTTTCTGAAATAAGAAAATTTCTCTATGTACATCATATTCTCTTTCTACTTAGGGAATTTTGTTCTTGTATGCAACTTGCAAAGAGGCTTATTGCTTAAAGTAAGGCTAGTTTCACCAAATACGCATCATGGCCACATCTTTTTGGACAGGTCTGTTTGGGGTTGCAGTGTGCTGCGTGTATCTATAAACCCTGAATCTTGTGTGTCACGGCACTCATGGGCTTTCATGTCCTAAACCAGCATAGGAACTTTGCAAGTTGAATGACTGCACTAGTGTATCCCTAGTTGTTAATTCTGGAGTAGTACATGTAACTTTAAATGATGAATCAGACAGAATGAAGCTGGCCATTAGAGTGCACTTGATATTAATTGAAGCCATGACTCATTCATTTGCATTTTTCCTTCCAACAAAGAATGTTTAAGTAAGGTCCTTTGCTCCTTTTAAGATCTTGAAATCTGTGTCTAGTCATATAACAGAGACGCTATTGATCACAATGGTTGATCAGTAGGTGCTTTGATCTGGTATCATGGGTGTGTATTGCAATTTGAAATCCTTGAGCTTGAAAACTGACCAGAATTTTTGGGCAGCCTGCCGGTTGGGGTTACACTGCACGTGAACAGTGTCTCCTTGCCCAAGGCCTACTTGTCAGTCTAGTTACTCATCATGCACTCACATTGCTGAAGTAAAAGTCAAACAAAGTAAATTTTCCTTATTTCTTCTATCGTATTTTTCTTGCTGAACATCAAGTACAGATCAAGTCACAATAAGCACAGCAATAGACTGGTTACTGTAAATACACCTAATAATTGACAGTCGTAGGCTCAGGAAATTTTTGATTTAAATTGTCCAAGTATCTGAAGCATAGGAAGGGAAAACACTGCGGAACAGTGACAGAGTTAGTTGTACGTTACCCAGCAATCAGGGGCCATATAGAGATCCTGTCTCCACCAGGAATGGACTGGCTAGAATTCCCTAAATACAAAAATCTTGCAACAACAGAATGTCTTTATAAAATATATCCTTTTTTATACCCTAGAAAAAAATAATCCTGTAGCATTGTGTAGTAAGTATATAACTTTCAATCAACTTCTGTAGCTTGCTCTAATGATCTTCACAAGATTTTTTTCACTTCCTATTAGATTCTAACGACTATATAAACTAGGAATTAATTTGGCCCATTAAATAATAAAAGATTAACACTTTTCTCATTTTTCTCACAATTTAGGAATGAATTACATAGTTGCATTACAATCATTCCACTTAATGTTACTTTCTGTGTCATTTTTCTCCCAGCATTAATTTTGTCCATGTTGTAGCATTCGGCTCATTTCACTGCAGTCCATTATCCGACCAGTCAAGCCTGCAGCTCCAGGGAATCTTGCTTAATTGGAAAGATGCACTGACGCAGAAAAGGTACACATAACTTCTTGCATTAGCTGTACCTTTTAGAAACACATCATTACAAAGATGACGAACTGTCATCTGTTCTTTGATCTGAGAGATCTTCAGAAGCTGCCAGAGTCAGAAAGTAGAAGGGCTGAAGCCTAAAATTCCTTCCATGTCATGTTATGGAATAGATGTGTAAAGAATGATTGTACGGAAGGCATCAGGTGAGAATTTTTAGAACATTTTCAAAGCAATCAGTGAAATCTGATTCAAGAGCACCACTTCATTTTGCATTTAATAGTGTGCTCCAGATAAACTTATTCCAATATGCTTCACAAAGTTAAATAATACAGCTACTGAGATAAATAACAGCAGAAGGAGACAGACACAGCAAGTTATATGCTCAAGGAACAGCTGTTTTCAGCTGAGATTTAGAATGAAATGGCAAAATTACAGTGCATTATTCTATACCACAGTGGCCAGAGGTTTTCAGTGAACTTGACCATACCTGAAAGCTGTCAAATAATAAGCAAAATTAATCAGACAAGAGTGGTTGGAAGAGTTCAATGACCTGAGCCCTACTCACGCAACTTCATTTGAAGCTCAACCTGACTGACACTGGACTGTGCTTAGCAGAGAAGACCAAGTGTAATGAGACATTAATTTTCCTCTTTCTGACCTTGCTTGACTGAATGCTCTGGAGCACTTAATTCTTTACACTCCCGTCAGAAGGATCTAATGCCAAAGTCCAGTGGTAGCCGGTCCCTTCTGTGGCTTGTCTAGTAATGCAGTGTGAGCTCCGGCAGTTCAACCCTGGAGTATGGTCCAAAATTCGACTGTCCTTAGCAGTTGGCAATTGTGAAGTCTGTCTAGTCTTATTTTTCTTGATCCTGATACCAGAGCAGGTTTCCAAGTCATCAGCTGCAAGAGCAGCATTCTTCTGGAGATGGAAAGCAAACCTCAGCCTAAAAAATGCTATAGAATTACCTCAATTTACACCTACTGAGAAGAGCGCTAAAGCAGCTGTAGCTGGTTAGCCTTTATATTCTCAGCTCAGATTCAAATCATAATCAGAGACAGTTTTAAAATTTTGAATAGTACGATGAGAAAAAGATGGATATATGTGCCATAATATTTCATCTGAAAAGGTCTTGTTGGTATGGTCATCAATTATTTAAAGATTTCACTATTTTTATCTCTTTTTTGACAGTCAGTTTCTTTCAAAATGTATACATTTTAGACTTGACACACTTCACACACTTCAGGCAGAGAGGTGATATCTCTACAATACCATATCACAAGCCTGAAGAAACACAAATAATGCTATAAAAGCTACACAAGTTTTACCACATCTCAATTTTTTACTGCAGAAATGTTGACTTAGTTAGATCCTTAACTGTCTTTTCCCTGTAGTACCCTCAGCATCCCAGTAACAAAGACCAGCTGCTTTTCCCAGCCTCCATTTAACACTTGAACAGGAGGAGTCATGCTGTGCCCAGCATTATCGGGCCTCACCAGGAAGAAATGGGAATATGTTCAGCCTATATTTTAGGGTTTGCCTAGCAGCGTTGGAAATCAGTGGCAAGATTCACCTGATGTTAGGAGCTTGTATATATAGGCATTTCTCATCTAAAAGACAATTTTTAAGATTTTCTCCATAGCTTTCTCCTTCTACCACAATAACAACTACAAAATGCACTCCAGAGAAATTTTTTTTTGGGGGGAAGTCTACTCCAGATATGATCTGTGCTTGTTTTAGAGCCTATTAAATGTTGAACAAAGCAAACTAATCTGCAGTTATTTTGTGGGACTATGGTATTGTGTTAATACTAATGACTCTGATGAGTGAAGGATATAAACGTTACGTTCCATAAGGATCTGACAAGAACACCTATCTTTGTAATACTTAGTGCGTTGGTGCTGTTAATGGCATTCTGGGAATCAGAATTTGTGAAAAGGAAAATGATTCTCTGTATTTGTTGATTTTTGTAAATGTTCACTCCTAAGCAACACACTCAATATCCGAGATACTCTGCTTTGTCGTTCCTGCAGTAGAGCCTTACTTACTTAGGCTAATTCTTTTTTGGTTTATTCTCCCTGTGGTTGAAAAGATGCATGGACTGAATATGGCTCATCATCCCTCCCCACTTATACCACTTATGTCAGGTTTGAATATGAACAAGAAATCAGTGTTGTACAAACGGGATACAGTGTAATGACAAAAAATACTGTGTAGCAGAGGATTTTTCTTTTTTTAATACTAGGGCTGGAAAGATTGCTGTTTTCCAGAAACTTGTTTAAAATGATAATAAAACAAATGCTTTACTCAGGAAAATGACAGAATGCAATTGGAATTTAAAGGATAACTTCAAGGGGACAAAAATCACTGCAATTCTAAATGGAAATGTCTGATGTGTTTACAAGGAAAGACGTTAACAGTATGCTGTCTGATGTTGCTTCTCATTGCCAAGAGTCTCAGAGTCCAGCTTAGGAAAGGTATGAAGAAATGGAGAAGATTTGTAACCCATAAATTGTGAGGATCAAGAGGGTTTATCAGAGGAGAGAGAAAAACCTGATGTATAGTCGTTAAGTGTTCTACAAAACTGGTAGGTGAAAGTAAGCTTTTAATAAGCATTTGCCAGCAGCCACAATGTTGAAATACACATGGTGGTAAACATTTTGGAAGCCTTAAGTCTTTCTGGACTGCATTCCTGTAAACTAATGAAAACAATTTTGATGTACGTTTGGCTGGTGAGCATTTGACCACCCACAAAGTCATCTGCTTGAAAGCATTGTCTTTGGCATTGCTAAGTGCCTATATCTCTAAACCAGTGCTTATTAGAAGTCAATCCAGCATGGAGTTGTGTAGGGGAAGAGAGGTACAGATTTGGGGTAAAACTTAAACATTTCAAAGTAAGACAAGTATAAAGCCTAAAGGCTGTCTGACGTTCACCTGAACTGGCAAATTCTTTGAGGTAAGTAATGAAATGTACGTGAGATTGGCTTTTTCAAACCATGAAGCTTGCAGGAGACTGACTGTGATGAGAATAAGACTCCTTTTTTGTGTCTATGTTGGTGGCAACAGTGAGAGGATATATCTTCAGAGGGCTGTGGTGCTGTAGGTAATGGAGCTGAACGCAGTGCTCATTGAAGCCTAGCCAAAACCCCTGTTTGTCAAAGACACCCTGTTTGCAAATATTAAATGGATATTGAAAGCATGGTTGTGAACAATTTGTATTTTTAGCAACAGGAAAGCAGGATAGAGAACTGTGTTGCCAAAGCATAATACATGTAATACACACTTCTTCTGAAAATAATTATAATTTTCTGAAACTACTGCAGAGTTGTATGCTACCATGACTGAAAAAAGAGGGCTTTGTATAATGTTAACATCAGGAGATATAGGTTCTAGTCCCAGCTTTTGCAATAAATTAAAGTAATTTTCTTTCCAGTAGTGCCTAGCCTCCCCATCAACACTGAATTGGCTTTTAGGCTGCTTTGACCTTGTTTACAATTGCTAGCCTAAAAGGATCAAAGTGCTTTGTAGGAATTTAGGAAGTAGACACCTACATTTATTTTTACTTCTGTGAAAACTGAGGCAGATAAGTATGATAGTCTGATTTTTTTAAGGCCTCCGCTCATTTTAATGTGTCTAGTAAGATGGATGTCAGTGTATGAAGAAAACAAGAAGCAAAAGTCTTCTATGACACCAAAAGGCTAAATTTCTGGATTCACAGCAGAATATCAAAGCTTGCTTTCACTGAGTATTTTATTCTTCTCTGTATATTTTCCTCAGCAAGAAGATTGCATCCCTGTGATACACATATAAACAACTAAAACAAAGATCTACTGTGAGTCATTAAAAAGTGCCCAGATTCAATCTCACAATTACAAGGTATGGAAAATTTTGTGGCCTTTTGAAGGCTGAATATAGAATGTGCAGTCTGGAAAAATGGGTACTGCTGTACCGCAAACATTAATTGGTGAACGTGTTGCCAACGCAAGCTTGGGTTTTCATTATGTTGCTAAAAACTGGGCTCAGGGAGGGGAAGTACTCGAGAAATCAGACTGACTGTGTGGGAGATATGCTACATCATCAAGGAAAGCTGTCGAAGCAAAGCGAGCTGGCTGACAACTTTCCAGCTCCTGGTACTGCTCGCCAGTGTCCGCTGGAATGTGTCAGATGACTGCATATGAATGGGCTCCGGTGGGAGGGATGGCCTTTTCCTTGCAAATATTTCTTCAGCTCTTATGTTGCCCCTCAGCAATAATGGTTGGCTTTTTATAGAACACTGTTTGATTCGTCTGCAACCTTTAGGTATTTTATTGATTCAACATTTCTTCTGAGACGCAGTAAAATATATGATCCATGGACAATGCAATTTTTTGAAAGCCGATGCTGATGTCAGGGTATGTTGCCTGGTTCAAGCTCTGTTGTCTCTGGAGTTCATTAGAAGTTGCTTTAAACAAGCATTCTACTCTGTTTATGAACTACATTTCTCTTTCCACACTTGGTAAGGGTGCTGTTTTACACTGCCTTTGGTGTATATTTCAAACCCTCTTGCTGAATTGAGTCATTTCACGGTGAAGTAAACTGAATGTAAGAGAAATATGCCTTGGTTGGGACACTGTGGTTTAGTATATCAAAGCAATAAAGAGCGAGGAACAGGTTGGGAGAACTTTCAGAATCCATTTTATTTATTACTGAAAAGTAATGAAGCAAAATGTAGTTGTTTGTGCCCTCTGAATGTTAATCTGCCCAGCTGCTGAAATCACAGTGAAAGGTGATGGCAAACTCTGAAAGAACTGTGTGTAGCTCATCTGAACACAAGGCTAGTTGGCAGGATACTGAATCAGAATCTAATGAGCAGGCAGGGCTGGGATTTGGCGTGTGATGGAAGTGGGTTCACCACACAAGGGTTTCAGAAATAGAAGCGCAGACCTGAGCAGCCAAGTTTGTGTTGAGGCACGGGCGGGCTAACTGTAAAAGCTTCTGACCATGCAGCAACCACTGCTGACTGTTTGATGCCAGTGTCTAAATGTAGCTCTAACTTGTTTCTGTTTCTGAAAACTCTGGCCCACGTCTTCAGGGGTTTTAAAATTGTGCTGCAAAGGACAAAAGGTGTACCAGAATAGAGGTAAAGGTATTCACTGTCCTTTGGCAGATACTTTGTGACACTGACATGTCAGGCTGAGCATCCTTCAGCTCATGTTCCTGTACATCTGTATGTTTCAAAAGAAGATATGACTGAAGGAGATCCTACTTTCTCCCTCCCCTTCCTCACACTTGCTTTATCTCTCCAGGCATCCCCTCAGGTATTAGCATTGCCGCTTCTGCTATTTCACCAGTACTGCTGCACGGTCCCCATTCTTCTTTTCCATTGTAGAGATGGAGCAAGAAGACATTTAATAAGCATAAAGTTTCTCCTAGTCCACTAAAAGCTTGAGCCAAGAAATTAGGAGACCACGTAGTAAGGCAGCACCCTTCCACACCATGCAGCGGATGGCTCAGTGGCCACACTGAATAAGCAGGCCAAACGACTGGAGCCCGTGCATCTGGATTTTGGCGGCAGAGACAGTAGCTGTTGTTGCTACACATGATTAGCAAGGTGTGGAAATAGGCCCGTGTACAAGCAGAGGGATTTCCAAAACTGATGGGGCAGTTTCGTGCTAGAGCCAACAGTAGTGTAATACAAGCTGAAAGCAGCTGGCCAGCTGGCCTTTCCAAATTCTGGCAGGAGCTGTAAATCACAAGGTCCCCCTCTTAAGTAAGCAGACCTACTGTAACACGCAGAGCTCATCTCCGAGGAGCTCTAAATAGCCAGGGTGGAATAACTCCTGTGTCACTCTAGGTTTCTGCTGACGCGTGATAACGTTACACTGGGATGGAAATGCCATGGTGGATAAGATTGGAGCATAAATGGTAATGACTTTTGCGTGTTTGCTTAAAGCAAGGTGATAGCTGGTTCTGCAGAAAAGCAGAGTGTAAGTGAAATCTTCCTCATCCTACTCTCTGCAGTGGCCAGTGAGGACTGCATGTGTTGAATAGCTGATGGAGGTAGGTGGACTAGATTTCTCAAAAGAAAGCCTGATGAAAACAAAACTGTGGCCTTTACCCATCCCTCCAGTGCAGGCAGCAAAACTAAGGCATGTGAAAGGCAGTGGACATTACAGACCCTCTACAGTGGCTCAGAACTTGTCTGAGGACTTCTGCTGCCACAGGCACCCTCCCTCCTGCTTTCTAACAAACCTGGTGTCTTAGAATTAATTCTGATCTTTTACTCTTTAAAGCAGGAAGCAGTGAGAGCAACAAAATTTAATCAACAAAGTACTTTTTTTATCAAGTAAACGGATAATTGTGACATTTGACATTCTTATGAGAGTCTATTTCTTGAACATTTGCCTAATTATCTTGTCCCTTTAAAAATTCTGTTCAGATTCTGTTCTAGTTCAGCAGTTCACCACATAATCAGATTCAGCTTTTCTGAAACATTTTTTTATTAGTATTGTTGTTGTTATTGTTAGATAGTACATTCTCTTGGAAATGTCAAGTATGTTGTCAAATATTGTACTGATTTCAGTTTTCTTTGTCATAGCCTGGACTTCATTAAGAAACTACATACTGTGAGTGGGTCATTCCAGTAATCATCTCTGTCCTAAAGAGCAACGGGATCACTTGGATCAGAGGCAAGAGGGTCTCTGTGTAGTTAAAGGGACTCTCTTAAAGTCCCTTTTAATTTTCTGGGTTTCTTGGATCGGCTATTTACAGCAACAGTGTCTTTGCATTCCAGAGGCATGCTTTTGGCAAGGAATCTGTGTCACCTAACTATACTCGTGAGAAGCTAGGCATTCATCAGGGTCCCTCCTAAGTTTATGGAGGAAGAAACAGCATCTCCAGGAGGCAACTTACCCTTGACGTCTGTAATACCTAATCTTAGGATGAATGGAATTTCCCTCTGAAAGGCCTGCTTCTCCCAACTGATCGAGGGACATTGGAAAAGTGGCTTAGACTATTCATTCAAAATCTAGACTGCAGAAGTTAGGTAAAATTAGGCTGCATGAAAGAAATGTCGTTCTGTACCTTACCAGTTTGTGCAGGTTCCAAAAGTGACAGGACAAATGCATGGACTAGGAAGTAAAACTACATCATCAATGGTTCAGGAAGCTGTAAATTGCTGATGGCTGGTATGGTACTTTGGGACAGCACAGCTACATGTTAACTCTGTTCTTGTTCTCTTTCCTAAGCATCCCATTCTGGCCCCTGTCGTAGAGAGGAATCTGGCAGGAAGGACAACTGGTCACACCTGCCATGACTGCTACTACATTCCTGAATTCCACTTACATCAAGTATTTCTTAGCATTCACTCAGGTGTAGTCAGAAGGGATACGTTGTGTGTGTTTGGAGGATTAGTACAAGGACTGTGTATCATCTGAGTTTCTTTTCTGCTTCAAACAGTCCATAGACCATGTGCCAGCCCTCCGCATGAAGTTGGCATTGAGTCCACAGAGTGTGAGCTGGTTGCCTGAATGGATGAGCAGGCAGGTGGCAAGCCAAAAAAAGCTGGTTTTCAAAGCCGTGACTGGAGAATGAAAGACACAGATGTGTAAAGAAATATCTGTATTATAGATCTAGACAGGCATTAATGAGTGTGTGTCCTAACGATCATACCAAGGTTATAAGCCCCTGCTTACACACAGGACAAATCTAGTTTGTCTAGCTCAAACACTGGCAGTTCAAACTACCTCTTAATTACAAGATTTATGCCTTTGCCTTTATCCAAAGGGCTGATCTAAAGGAATGAAAGAGTAGTTCAGTCTCTTCAGTCTCCTTAGTTTTTTTTCTCATTATCATAAAGGTAAAGGTGCCAGTTAGAGTTGGTCAAACATTTTTATAGTTAAAGCTTTAAAATAAATTGTGAAGCAAATGTCTTGCGCTTTGGCACCTTTGGTTGCTCCATCAAATAGTGTTTGTGATCTTCATAATGAAATGAATGCAGTGGGGTGCTGAAATACTTCAAATAATTTGTCCTCAGTTTTCCTCCTCTTGATCTCCATTTTTGTTTTCAAAAAAATGCTTTCCTGCAGTGCAATGGTTTGTGAAGTTCTGGCAGTGTCACCCAGTAGTTCAGATTAGTCCTGAGTCCTCCACAGGATAAGGAGTCGCACGTGTATGTGATGCATGGCTGGAACTCCTCTGAATCTGCCAGCATCTCTGCCACTTGTCCCAGGGAACATGGAGAGTAAGGATGGTTCATTTAATGTATTAGATGGCAGGGCACTTGGAGCTTTTCATTCATTCAGAACCTGATTTTCCTCCTTTTAGAGTTTAGTAGTCTACCAGAGTGATCTCATGTTGAGGCTTGTCTCACAGCTTCCAATTTATTCCAATTTATCTTTAAAAAGACCAGGAAACGTTTTGGTCCCACTGAATTTGGTAGGAAGAATCTCAAAGATACTCCAAGTGGAGCTACAAGCGTCTTTTCTCTTGCACCTCTGATCTCATAGATGATCTTGTCCTTTCCCCTCTTCCTCCTCCTGCCTCCTTTTCAAATGCATTCACATTTTCTTGCAGGCATTTCGTCCCTTAAGCAGTCCCACTAGCACTTTATGTGCTCTGCAATCTGCCAGTAAGTGCCCACTTGGTGGTGGTTTGTGCGGCAGTAGTTTGCTCGCTACCTGGTGTGTCCTGGCAGGTGGGGTGTCCTTCTTCAGAGACAGGTGAAGAAGCACTGCTGCCCTTGCACACAGAGATCAGTAATTCCCTTACCAGTGAAGCAGTGGCTTTAGTGCTCCTTCATTGCCTGCCTACAGAGACTGACAGTTCAGATTATTGTGTACATTCTGAGAGATCTAGGAAGAGCATAACAAGTTCCCTGTGCCTCAGAAGTTACTCCTTTTACAACATAGATTCTGCTAGATAGGCATATACTGTTTATATGAAGAAAATAAATCAGTATGTGGTTTTTTTTGAGAATAAAACATCATAGCAGAGATTTAATTTCATTGCAACACTGTCATCATTGATAGCAAATATCTGTAAGGCAGAACAGAAGGGTAATGTATTTCTTCTTTTTCTCTTGTCATCTTCATACTGTTTTCCCTTCTGTTTGATCCTACTGCTGTAGACTGAGAACCTTTGTGCAAAGCACAGAAACAACTTCAGCTCTCATCAGATTACTCAGCACCTAGCAAAACTGGATTTTAATGGGTGCTTCATGCCATATTGGAAAAATAGTATTTTGTGCTGCTCCACAGCAACATCATTTTCACATTCAAGTCCTTGAAAAAAAGTGCTTCTGTGCTGATTGGCTCAAAAACTCGATCTCAGTTTTAGTGTATCTATGAATCTTTTAATAATGCCCTACTGAAAGCATTGATGTCCAGCAAAATTAGCATACCTTTTTGAATTAAAACAAACTATGAATCTCTCTTGAACCACACTTGTTTAAAGTAGCACAGGTAACCCTACTTTGTGTGAACACGATGCATTTTGCATACTATGTTTCTGCTCTGCTCTACTTAAGCATTCAAGTAGAATCGAAAGGAAAATCCTCGGGAGTAAATACAAAAAAAACCCACACATCTTTTATGGCTGTGCCTACCTAGCAGTGAGGAGGCACAGCATGAATACATTTGTCAGAAACTAACCTGTACATTAGGGGCACTTCTGCAAGTGGGTAGGCTTCAGAAGAGTTCACAACACCCCTCTGTAGCATCTCTGCAGTTTTTCAGAAGAGTATTCATATTTATCCTAACCTCGTGGGAGGAAATTCAGCTCTATTCAAAAGCCAGGAAAAGTTATAGACAACCATTTATGTCTCAGTTAAAGCCTTGTTTTGAAGGTTTAGCTGCAATTTTCTACATGGAGATGAATTTCATTCTCTGGTAGTTCTAAGTATGCTGTTAAAATTGGCTATATGTCACACTGAAGAAACCACTCATCTCATGGTCCTTGTGATGTTCCTTAACCTTTTTACACATGCAGTATCTATAAAATGCCTTTGCCCAGAGCAGAATTGCATCTTGCTTGCTTGCTTCCTTCCTTCCTTCAGCAATAAATAGGCCATATGTAGTTGGTCAGAACAGGTCTTGAATTTAAGATTAATTCAGCAAATTATGTTGGTTGAAACAAACAAACAAACAAAAACTAAAAAGATGCGACAGAAACGCTGACAAGAATAGTTCTGATATTTTCCAGACAGAAGTGTTTCAGCATTAGGGATTTGATTCAGAAAGGAACTAGATACTACTTGCAACAATAAAGCAGGGGCTGATGACTTCCTTCTCTCCACTAACAGCCCATATTCCAGTGATTCTTGCTTGGGATTTAGTTGAGGAAGGTTTAAATCTAAGCTGAACCTAAATCACAAGAGTGGTTCTCACATCTTGGAGCAGACCTTGTTGCTCATCTCTAGGACATTGTGTGGCGAGTCCTTCTGATGTAACATTTGTACTGTACAGTAATACAGAAGCATTTATTGCAGCAGATAAGAGAGGCCAGATTGCTTCCTTTACAAGGAAGACCTGGAACCATTCAGGATGATTCTCATTGTCCCTCTTTTCAAACAAATATTTGACTATGCTCTATATTAAAGATAATTTTCAAATTGAAAAGAAATAGTTAAGTGTTGAGTAAAAATATTTTTTCCATTTCTTGGTTTGATGGCTGAATGAGAAAAATTGCATATTTTTGTTTTTTATTCATGACTCTAGCTCCAGCATTTACAGCTCTCCTCTGTCCAGCAAGTTTATTACATTTAAAATTAAACTTCTGCTAGCATTTTGGGTAGCATGTCCCAGCTGTCTTCTGAGACTCTCCCACACATGGAGTATCCTCTTTTTAACAGTTGTATCAGCTATCTTAGATGAAGACTACTATACACCTCTCCTTCCCTGCCTGTCACCCTCAGGAAACAACATCGAGGGCTTCTGCTTGAATTGTTACCATTTCCATTGGGTTGCTAAGCGCACTCTAAAAGTAGGCTGTCATTTCTTTCTTCACTTTCTTTCTCCTCCTCTCTTTTCCTCCCCTTGTCTCCACATTCATTTGTGATATGTTTGTGGAGTTGTTCTTCAGCTTCATTAGAGCATTGATTTTTTTTGGCTAATTTATCTAATTCCCGGTCAAATGAGGACATGGTATTTGTAAATCGTTTAGTTTCTCATTAATCTCTTCCAGTGCTGGCTCCATTTTTCAGCTGTCTCCCTATTTACTATCTCTAGCAAAAAATACCCAGTGTTCCCATCACTTGTCACAAGTAATGTCACGGTTGCTGTGGATCCATTGGCCTGAATAATCAACATGATTTTTTTTAAATTAGAAATCAAAATATTTTCTGCTGCTGTAGAAACCCACATCTGAAATCCCATACAAGGAAGTTCACTAAATGAAATGTCAATAAACAGAAGATCTCAAGCCTGCTCTGTTACTTTGTGCCAAATCTTTTTCATTAATTTTTATTTAACAATAGCTGTAGAATTTGAAGATGTTGTTTAGAAGAGCAGAAATCCTGAGAGCTGCATCCTTATGCCTTGATACCTCTCTGGCAAGGATCCCATTGAGATGAGAGGAATAAGGACTTCAGCATTCACTTGAGAGATGCAAGTATCAGCTTAGTCAAACCCACAGATCAAGAATTCTCTGCTGCTTATCCTTGACTATAAAACACTGGTATCACATCAGACTTACAAGCTGCTTATAGGTAGATTGCCAGGCCAGGCAGGGTGCCTGCTCATATAGCAAACTAATGATAAAATAATTTTCTCTAGAAATGAGGAAGTGCTTTTCAGGGCAATAGGCGGTACTCTCCCTTCCAGGTCAGCACTAAACAGCACCCTAGCAGGGTAGAAAAGAGAATTAGGCTAAATCTCTGCTGAAGGGAAGGGTTGTCATTCCCCGTAGCTGTGAGGTTAGTTTTATTGTTGAGGTAAAACACGGCCCCACCTTNAATGTTCGCTGACCAGATCTATCCTTTAGCTGCATGAGAAGAGTGGACTCCAGTGTCCCCTAATATTGCTCCGTACTATATGGCAGCTTTTTCAAAGTGGCTTTCGTTGCATTTCAGATATGTTTGCAGATTATTTCTGTATAAGCATACATATGCTTTGTGGCCTTTAGATCATTAACCTTAGCCACTGTTATCATCTTATTTTGAAAAGAGACAGATTTTGCCAACAGACCTTTCTTGGTGTCACTTATCCTGACTTTATCTGTAGGCTTTGTGCAATAGTCACTGAAAACAACTTCAACGCTATGGTTATTTTAGTTGCCACTCATCTTCCTCTAACTGTAATGGGATTTAAGGAGCATTTAATGTTCTCTACCAAGTAGGGGGCAGTTTCTTAGCCAAGAGAATGATAAGCATCTTAGACTTACTATAGATAGAGACTTTAGGCTGATGGGAAGGATTAAACCATGTACACATTTTGTATTTGAAGCAGCAAATAATACCTACTGCTTCTTCAAGAAGAGAAGTCCTATGCAGGGAAGATCTTCAGGTGTTTCTTCACGTGGCAAAAATATCAGAGGAGATGGAAGAAATAAATGGTGAAGCTTTGTCTGTGAAGTATGCCCCTGTTAAATTGCTGCTCCCTGCTGATCCGTCTAATCCTTTTAATGAGGCTAGGTAAGCAAAAAGGAGGCAATAATGATGCTGATGACTCAGAGATTTCTCTCTGTGAAAGAAAACAAGCAGAAGATGGTTGTCTAAAGAGTGCAGTACAGTGACTCTCCAGGTGTCCTTTTCACCTGTAAAAACGATTGCTGGATTGTAAGCTAACCAAACTCAGAGGCTCCCAGTGTCCCTGGGTACAAGTGCTAGAATACAAATCAGTATGGTGTAAGAGTGTGAGATTTGTTATGTTTCAGCCACCTTTTGGCTTGCAGCATGCATTTTTCTGAAGGCTGGATTTGTGTTGGTCCTTTTTGTTTAAAGAATTATGCAGCAGCACAAAGGTATAGAGGCTGGGGCCAGCAGGTAGAGACACTTTGGCACTTTGTTCTGCTCTGCTGTATGGGATTTAACTCATCTTTCTTGATGAAATTTCCCCAATCTGACAATAAAAGATGGTGTTTCTTTTATACCCACTCATTCTAGTTTTTGTAAGATAATTAAAGATTTGGAGGGGTATGCTTTGTATTCAGTGATTCCGCAATGGAGAGTCCTGGGACAGCATCCCTTTACCGATGTTGATTTCACTGCAAAATTTGTAGTCACTTCTATAGACCTAGGAATGAGAACTCCCTGGAGAGAAGACTGACCACTAGGTAACAGAGCCAGGTTACTTTCCTTCACCCAATGAGCTATTAATTTTTTATACAGAGTGAAACCAGCTTAGCCAGCGAGATGGTAAGGACTCCTGCCCCATAAAATAGCTAGACACTTGTCATAAGAACAGTCTTCTGGAGAGGCCAGTTTGAATCCCGTCAGGTAGAAGATGGCTTTGAATGTTTTTTTTCTGTTCCTTCGTTTGCTGAATTTACTGCTAGATTGTGGTACAGTAGGGGGAGCAGTAGTTCATTGGTTAGCTGTGCTTCAAAAGGCAGGAGGAACACTCTTCCTTTAGACATCCTGAGAGACCACCACCTGGATCACCCCTCAATTGGAACACCAACTGGTGGGACACAGCAGGGCTTGGCACTCAATTGCCAAGTGATGTTAAGTATTTGTGTGCATGGCCAGAAGTACTCTAGATACTTGGGGAACACTCACATTTTGGCTTGAGTCCCTTGAGGGACTTGAGGTTTTATGTGCCAACTGAGGAAGGAGGCAGACAGCAGTTTTACGTATCTCAGCTTCAGAATTTGGTGGTAAATACAGAGACAAGTGAAATGTAGATGCCCTAGCCTTTTTGTGCATCTGGTACTTAGTAGCTTTATCACTTGAACAACATGGCCTTCTGCCATTGCAACCTCATGCCAAGAAAACCACAGTAATGTATGTTTCATGCCAGCTGTGCAAGTTACACACAAGAAAACTAGTTAGAGGAAAGTTTAGAAAATCTAAATTATTTCTGCAGGGGATTTTTTTTTTTTCACCTGCAAGGCTTAATTAGTAGGACTCCAGATTGTAACAGTGCAGTGCTTGAAAACATGTTGGATTGTATTGAGACGTGTTGTTTATAGGTTGCTCTCATATGCGAGTTTTGATGATATAGTGAAGTTGTGGAAAAATCCAGCAGCACTTTTTCAGACAGCTCCAGCTGATGCACACTGCTTTGGATATCGGAACTCATTTCATTGCAGGCCAGAAAGTTTCACATTTGACTTATTTTTCTTCATACAGTTCTTACAACAGTTTTATTTTTTTGATTTGTCACTATAGAAATCTACATGACCTTTACGATAATCTTGGATGGTTGTAGCAGTCTCAGTGCAATGTATGTTCAAATGTACAAGGTAGGTGAGAATGTGACACGCAGTACAGAACATCTCTGTGCTTTTGCCTGGGGAGCTGTTAGCCTACTATGCTCAAGAAAGCAGAACAGAGCACAGTGCATTTCACAGTGCATAAAGCTAGCTGAGCACTTGGTAATATTTTTCACTTTCTATCAAAACACTACAAAGCAAAAATGTTAGTATACATATTTCTAGGCAACAGTGCGTTTGTGTGCATTGGTAAATATCATAATTCTCTTCTGCTTGTCCAGATGTGCTACCTACGATCATGGGGCTTCAAAGGAGGCCATTTAAGAACATAATTTTCCGAACATGATTGGCACTTGCATGCCCCCCTAAAAGAGAGTCATTGAGACTGCAATTTTGAAATCCTGCTAAAAAGGGCAGTATCTCTCTCCTGACATATCTGTGCACTTACTGCTGGAAACCAGTTAAACCAAGGGAATATTTATAGCACCAGTGAGAGAATAAAGTTGGTCCCTTCACAGTGACAGAGCCCATTTCAGTCTTGTCAGCTGTCTCCTTTCTTAGCTGAACATCAGAAAGCAAGTTCCATTCAATGGTGGCTTCATGCTGCTTTCTGCTTCTAGCTGAAGCTTCAGTCGATGTCAGTGTGAGTCAGTTGGTTATTAGACACTTCTGTCTGTACTGGCTGCAGCTCCTGCTCTTGATCCCTGATCTCTTGCATCTGACATCTTCTTGCTCTCTTGATTGTGTAATGCTTCATGGAAGTTTTCTAGTCCGTCTGTGTGTAGGGGATTTTAAGTATATGCTAATTTTGTTGTAAATTATTGACAAGATGAACATGGAAAGATCTGTTTTTTATAATGCTGCTGACACTGGAGAAATCTGATCAGAAGTTTTCCATCAAGGAAGCCTCTTGTCCTGTTTTTCCCTCTTTGTATGCCTGATTGTGAGTGTCTCCTGCTTGGTAAGTGGTCTGAGAAACTGAGAACTAGCCCCCACAGTGTTCATAGCTGCAGATGCATGAAGGGTATAATCAAGTTTAGGCAGCTCAGGCTAACTCATTATGTTGGTGTCTGCACATTTGGCTCTATGGTGACTATCACCAATTCCTTCCCCGCAGGTTAGGGTGGGGAGGGCCAGAAAATGCCTTCTGAGATATGCTCAAGAGAGCCCAAAGAACAGTGTTTAAGGCAGCTAGATGTCATTAATTAAAACCCTAAATGAATTTCCTTAGCTAAACCTAGCCACAGATTCTTTGACCTTTCAATATTATGGGTTGTTATTAGGATTATTATTAGGACATTATTAGGATCATTGTTGTTAGGATTAAGGGCCCCAAGCTCTTATTATCCTAAAAGGATAATGTGTTCTTTTTATTTTAGATTAAGAAAATCAGACCTGCCAAATCTCATGATTGCTTGAGAGGCTCCCACCATGGTGTCACATCTTGTTTTCCTCACCTCCCCGTCCTTTGTCCGCTACATAACAACCTGCCCTTTATCCTGCTTTGTGGAACCTGATGATGGAGGATGTGCATGACCAATGTGACCTGTAACCTGCCTGTAGTGGCACCTGGTGCATGGGCTGGTGGAGGGGCAAGGCCATGGTGCTACAATGAAGCACAGATATGCCATCTCATGGGATCCAGTATTCGAAGAGACTTTCAGAACTTCTTCAGCAGGACCCTTTTGCCAAGATCCATCCCTGTCACAGGCTTACCAGATCCAGTCCACTATCACACACTGAAGGTGCTGGGACTTGAATACTGGGAAAGAAACAGCTTGCAAAGACTGCAGAAAAACCAAACCAGAACAAACTTCCAGTGAATGCTATGTGAATACCTTCCCTAATAGCCAGAAGTAACCCTGATACAAAATGTTTGCTATGCTAAGGACTCTGAAGGCAGAGTGCACAGTAAAAAAGATACTTTGGCTGCGTAAATCACAGAATTTCAGAATATTACCAGTGTCTCCTGTGCAGATCCCTGTTAATTATCTGTGCTGTAGAGAACATAGTTTTTATTTCCCTCCTGCAAATTGATCTTGTACACGCTTGTCTGACATACGAACTTTCAAAGAAATTTAGATTTATTTTTTTGCAGGTTCAGAGGCTATAGCACTGAGACCCTGAGTTCCTCCAGTTAGCTGCCAGAAATTAAATCCAGGCTCTTTGATTCATGACCGTGTCTCTTTCCCATCACGCCTGAGGACTGATACCCTAAACACTGAATTCTGGGAATTTGATTCTGAACTTCATAGTCTTGGCTTCTTCATCTGTGCGCACATACCCAGTGGGTACTATGTCCTTATATGCTCTGAGTTGGTATCTCTGTTTAGGGATCCTTGTCTGATATTTCTGGGACTTGGAATTTGCTCTTTTAGATTGTCTTGGCAGAGAGACCTGAAGTTGGCCCTCTGCCTGCTTCCTTTGGCCTTTAGTCTTTGCAGTGGTATGTTCTTCTTTCCTGAGACCTGTCTTCATCTCAGCTGTCTGGAGAACTCTGTGACTTTTCCCATCCTTTGCCCTCTGGTTTTGCGGGGACTCCTACCTAATTGTGATCTGCACAGGTCACTGATATTGCAGGGAATCAATTTTCTGAGAAATCTTGCTCTTGCTGTTCTTTTTTTTTTTCCATTTCCTTTTCCATCTTAGCACCTTTGCCTTTCACTTGGCCTTGATTTAATATCTCATGGAACTTCACACTTTGCCCCTTCATAGCATGTCCTCTACCTGTTGATGTTAAATGAATTCAAAAAGTCTTGCAGAACCCTGATTCAGTTGTAGCATTATGAAAATATCAATATTGAGAACATTTCCTGAAAAGAAGTCAAAACAAAAGAGTTCGATACTGTCTCATTACTGTTTAAAAACCCTAAATATTCACATCCTTTGCACTTGGGCATAGCTTGCTAGAGCTGAAAATGTCCTAGTTAGATTAAACATTGTGGAAAAAGTTCACATGAGATCATTAACGACTTCAAAATACAACAATTAATTTTCATTTCCCTTCCTCTTGAGAAAAAAATAATTTGGTGATCTACACTGTGGTGGTGTGAACTCTTTCAGTAAAAGTTTCACAGATTTCCTGAGCAGTGTCAGATGACTTTCATTGTTGGAAAAAGTTCTAGTTCTATCGCACCTAAATATATACCTATTCTCTTTCAGAGAACTTTTTAAAAATAACTCCTCTTGACCAAGTTTCAATTATTAAAATTGCTACAATCTCACTGAGCTCAGAGCGAGATCAGAGCCCTTCTTCCAGTAGATAAGTACACCTCTAAGTGTACTGTGAAACCTAAGAGGCGTCCAAGGTTGGCTTCCCTCTCTGACTACCAATGGATCCAACACAAAGCCATTTAGAGGGCTTTCCAGGTGGTCATTAGTGGGGTAATTTGGCCGTAAGATGAGCCTCTGCTGCACAGGACTGTGAAGATTGTGTAGGGGCAGTGTCTCCAATGGCAGATAAAATGGGCCAGGGAGCATTCTCTGCCCTTAGGCCAGGTAGTGTAGCCTAGCTCATGTTCGCATGCCTAAGTTCTCTTTCCCTCTTCAAACATGATGATTAAACCCAAATGGCTTAATAATGACATGCCAATACTGCTCCATCCCCAAAACTGAGCCCGGATAGGATGTGGGACAGTTAGTATGAGTGAGAACTGGACTGGGAGCATGCTAAGACCTAAATGGCATTGATGATCACGGACCAGAACGCAGGTCAGTACCTGGCCCTGCTTAGGTTACAGTATACAGTTATTAAAATTGAATTTCGTGGCTATTTTAAGTTAATGTGTTACACATTGTAGTGACAATCACTGTGATGGCAGGGTCATAATGATGACAATTATCAACAAGGCCTGACCAGCAAGGAAAAAACCTTTGCTATTAATGGCTAACCATTTCCATCAATAGTAAAGAAACTTTGTGAAGAAAAGGTGTGAATACTTACTCCACTTACTCCTTTGGCTTTGAATTGGTTTCGTATTCTGTGACTATGAATGTGTAAGTGGGGTGAGATCGGAAAACCTTTGCTCCCTCACAGGAAAAAAAAATTATGACCATATCGTACCTTTACCTCAGAAGTGTTGCCCTAGTTTGAATCCCAGGTAGCTTCTTTTCGGACCAAAATAGTTTATTCCCATGGAAACTCTGCATTTGCATGTTGCTGCTCTAAGCCAAGTCCCTTCAGGCTTTTGCCTTGAGGTACTCTGTCCTGTACAGTTCTGATCATGTAGCCATAATCCTTTGCTTCGTTACAAGCCTTCCTTTTCCTTCCTAAAAATGCATGCTTTCCAGCTCAGTTATAAGATGACCTAACAAAGATGTCTCCTGTAACCTGATCTATTTGTTCAATGGTCAGTGCAGCCCAGCAACAAATGTTAGAAATTTCACTCTTTCACTTCCAGTTGCAGAGAAAAGAAGCAGAAGCGCAACACATGGCATATCAGGGATGGACAGAGAAGCATAGCCCTAATTAGCATTCCCTAGGTTATTTTCATCCAGTTCGTTTTTTTTACATCTTGACAGGACAGTAGTTTTGATAGGTCTCTGATCTGAAAGTCATAAATGTCAAAATAGATCAGTATTCTCTTCCTCTGTGTTGTGACTGTTATCTTAATTTATTTTTCTTCTTTTAGAAGATTAATGATCATCAATAACTAACTTGGGTTAAAATATGAAGGCATCTGGGAGTTCCAGGTCATATTTTTTTTCTGGAAAATTCCAGTTAAAATGTTTTCTGATAAACGATGATGTTGATAATGCCTTTGAAATACGTGAGGGTTTTTTAGTAGTATTTGATCATTTGGGGCTAAGTTTTATTTATCCAGGAGGAGGTATAAGGAAAGAGCTTATTATGGTACAGCTTTGTGTGCGATTGTCTTTGGCCCCAATCCTTCAACTTGATCTTTGCAGAGGGACTTCTCCAAATGCTGCATAGAGGCACTTGAGGTCATGGAAGATGCTCCTGTGTTATGTAGCAAAACTCAGCACACAGACCTCTGGGGTGCTACTGGCCTGCACTCTCACATGCAGCTGGCGCAGAGTTGCTAGCCTCGATCAAGCCGTACTGCCAAAGAGCCACAGGTTATGATCAGCTGCAGAGGAGTTCAGTGAAGTGAGGCCTAGACTAAAAAGGCTGTGAGTTAGAGGTCTATAAAGTGCCACACTGAAGACTTTCGTAACACTTGCAATTCCCAGACAAGTCGTTCACAGGAATGGCCGAAGTGTTGTCAAAATGCGTGGGGATAGTCCTGCAATCCGCTTTGGGGTTTGGCTTTGACCGGGACCTCCTCAGCCAGAAGACAAAGATCGCTCCTCCCCTCTTCATCCATACATAGAGCCTGTACAGTTTAGTAACAGGCAATAAATTGTAGTAAGTAGTAAGTAGCAATTAATAAGTAATAATTCCTTCTGACAAGGGAGCTCCTGACAGGCTTGTTCAGAGACTGACCAGTTGGTCTATTCAGCTTGCTCCTTGAGAGAGAAGACAGGAGGGTGCCCCACTGGGAAGCTGCAGAGCACAGTCCTGATGGTGATCCTGAGCTGAATGCGGTGAACAGTATAGCTGAAGGAGTAGAGAGAGGCAACCTTGCCCACCAGCCGTCTTCATCTGGAGCTATACTACTCCTTTCCTCTCATCACAGGTAGCTCTACTCAGACTATGGCCAAGCAAGGAAACGTGACAAGTGATAACAACTGATCACCCATTCAGTGAAGCTCTTAAAACTGTGTGTTTGCAGTTAAGGCTGAGTCTGTTGCTAAGAAAACTGCTGCACTGGCTTAAGCTCTTACAGTCTCTTGGCTATTTGCTAGTCTCCCTCTTCCAGAAGTTACTATTCATGTAGGAGACCTGGCAGAAAGAAAAGTGTACCTGTGCCTCCACCATTCCCATTCACAGTCCGGCATCTTAGTGGAAACCCACGCTCTTTGGTACTGCAAGCTATCAGGTGCATTGGGAGATAAGGTGATTTTGGTTTAAACTTAGTGAGCAGGGTTTAAACTCACACATGTAACGTTTAAATTAACTTAAATTTTAAATTAAATTAATTGAAAATGATGTTTTTTGTTAAACTAATATCACTTCACTGTGAAGTTAAATCCTCAGGTTCATATCTGAATACTCAGAAATGTGAGCTGTTGTGGAGATTTTTTTTCTTTATCATGGAATTACGAATTTGTGGCAGACAGAAATAACAGGTTTTGGTACTGCGCCATCATAAATGTATGTTACTTGAATCTTTATGCACCAGATCAAATGCTTCTATGCAAACGGCGAAAATGAAATCCAAGAAAATTGCCTTCATTAAGGAATAAATGAAACCATTTGCTGTACTTACAAAGACATTCCCAACCTGCTTTTGGCATAAAATGTGTCTTTTACAGCCTATCTTGGCACACACATCTCCTGCCTCCCAATTATGAATGCCTTGGGGTGACCAAGTAAGCAATAATTCCAGCTGCTCCTGGCAGAAGAAGACACTGCTGCACTGCATTATTTTTCTGAGGAATGTATCTTCCCAATAAGCTGAAACAGGCTTTGCATCAGCAACATCTGCAACAACAGGGATTTAGAAAGTGGGTCAGGTATATTGATGGATTGGAAAAGGAGAATGGATGAAGGAAGGTGTGTATGAGCATGTGCATAAATGTGGATCTCCTTTTGTCTTCATATTTTCCTCCAAATACCTTGCTAATTGACTCAGATCTTCTGGCAGTAGTCACAGAGAGAGCTTTCAGTATAAAGTGCTTTATTTGGAGCTTTAGTCACCATGGTGGAAAATCTGACTTTGTTACAGTTAATAGTAATTAATTTTCTGGACTCATATGAGGACAGCATTTCTTCTTGTAAATTCTAAACTAGTGCAGGGTAGGATCTAGGTAACACATTGATTATGCTATTTGTCCTCAGCACTGCTCTTTACTATTAGCTCTGGAATTGTGTATGTGGCAAAGACAGTAGGTTGCCTGAGGATAAAAAACGTCTAAAATAAGATGACAAATTTCAGGAGAGAAAGGACCAAAATCTGCAGACCAAGGATTACAATCAGTTAGAGAAAGAGGTAGTTGGAAAACCTGTGTTGTTTTGAGTGTGGTGTTAATATATCAGGCAGCCAGGCAGGAGGACGTATTGTGAAAACATCTGCAGTGTGAAGTTTGATTCCCTGGGGTGAGAAAGGAGATGGTGGAAGCAGCTGCAGCTGCAGTAAGACTGAGAAATCTCTGCTTTTGTTGTTTATTTTAACAGCAATATTGAGCTTATGTTGTGTTGATGGCTCTGGAGACAGTCTAATTTTCTTCTTGCTGGCTAGGCAGGGCAGATTTGGAGCATGTTTCCTGGGAGCTGCCCATTAAGTTGGCTAATGCATAAACTGGAAGGGCCACCTAGAGGGAACAGGGATCTTGAAGGAAGCACCTCAGCCATCAAATTTAGTTCTCTGAAATAGCAGGCAGCACTGTGATAAATGTTTAGTACAGCTAAGTCAACAGAAATGCTACTCTGTGTATATCCCAGGAGCCATAGAACACTTCCCCCAAACTTGTAATGACATAAAAGTCCATAATACAAAAGGCACGACCACAAAATCACACCACACCACAGGAAAAGAGCAGAAGAGCCTGGGGCATTACCATTGTGTTCAGGCTCAAAAGTAACAGGGTAACTTGTCCCCTAAAGAAGTCTAGAAGATCCTGCAAAGTAAACAATCCCTCAAGCTACTGACAGAGACCAAAACCTTCCAAGCCTTCCCTGCCAATCTGCTCTGAAAGAATTTTTTGGCCCCAAACCTGGCAACCAGCTTAACCCTTGATGCCTGAGCAAGATGCATCATGATTTGGACAGCTGTTTATTCTCCATGTCCATTCAGTTTTCTCATTGGCCTCTATCTTCTGAGACACCTAAGCAGGTTCTTCGTTAGTATCAATTACGGACATAGCGATAGTGAGTCACGCTAGAAACTGACTGGACACAGACTTTCAGACTCATCTTATGCTGACCAATCACCCACCATTACCGAGATCTTGTCAAATCTTGCAAAAAAAAAATCTAAATATAAGCTAACTTTCTTTTGATGTTTGTTTGGTTTCCTGTTAGGCCTTTCTGCAGGGTGAAGGAGAAGGGGCTCATTAGAGACTAGCACGGGAGTCTTGTTGGTTGGCCTTCCTATGCTGGCATCATATGTGTCTATCCTCTTTTTCACTGTCATTGTCTATAGTAGCAAGGAGCAGACAGAAATTCTCGCCTCTCCTATGTATTTATAAATTAAAACCCTCCAGGTGGGACTGCTGTCAAACTAAGTTAACTTTTAGACTCTTTATCATAGACAACGTCTTTTAAAATTACCCTGTGGGGTTTCAAGGCCACTAAGGGCCATATGCTTCTAGCTTTCAAACAAAACAGAAGGAAGCAAATGTGTAGACATCGTAAAAAAGAAATCAAGTGAAAGCTTCAGCCCATTCTTCACACCGAGAGGTTGTACATAACATTCTGGAGCAGGGCACAGCAAAGAGAGGGCTGCAAAAGAGTCCATTAGCAGTTATGTTGTCCTGGGGCAGAAACTGACACTTCAGCACAAAAATCACCAGGTGTTTTCCAAACAGACGAACTGAACTCTGAGTTGCAAACCTTTGAAAGTCTCATGCATGGTTCCGAGTAGATGGGAAAGATGTGGTTTATAATGCCGTAATATACCAAATGTTCCATGTTCTTTTTAGTGTCGAGTGGATTCTGAAAATTGCCTGAACGCAGTCCTGTTATTTAGCATTTTTGCTGTAACCTTTTTATTGAATTGATTTTTTTTGACTGGTAAGGGAGAAACACTAATTAGCTGTCTCCATTTTTGATAGCTTGCCTTATTATGAAACTAATTACTGTCTGACTTTTATTGTTGTGAGAATTAGAATACTGAAAAAAGCCTCAGAGTAACAAAATTAAAAATATGAGATTTTGCTAATTATTCTGTGCTGGGTCAGACACTTATGAATTTATTCCAACAAAAATGTCATTTTCTGTGTAAAAGAAACAGAAAAGAGAGTACTCTTTGGGATACTTGAAGTTCTGTTACTGCACCAGTTCTTAAAACTAGCCTCTGAGAAAATGGGAGCAGTAAAGTGTAAAAGACATTCAGGGCTAGAATTGTTAAGCAAAAAATCCAGTTTGCTATCAATAGAGGTTTCTGCTTGAAAACTAATGGCATGATTATCATCTTCATTCTAGTACTGAGACTGCTCAAGAATTTGCTTGACATCTGAAAAGAAACCAAAGCATCCAGAATGGAACAAAAGCCTTTATTGCCACTCTGTCACTGTAAATGAACTGAGTAACAAGGAACTAGGATTAAAGAATATATTAATAGATTTACAGAGAAGGGTCAAAAATAGTAGCAGTGGTGTCTTTTGATGACCAAATACTGTAATAAAAACCAAATGGCCTTAAAGGGTCATCTTGAAAAACTAGAAGTAATCTGAGATACCTAATTTTGCTACAGTGGGTCAATTTATGTTAGAAATTTTAATGAAAAGTTCTAAATTATAGGAATTGACCTTTAAAGAAGAATCAAATAGCTACACGGTTAAGAAGAATTATCTATATCAATATAACTAGTCCTATTTTAAAAGGCAATATGCTGATGAAGCATTGGAAATTCCGTCTGAACATGAGGAAGAATTTCTTCCCTCTGAGGGTGATGGAGCACTGGAACAGGCTGCCCAGGGAGGTTGTGGAGTCTCCTTCTCTGGAGATATTCAAGACCCGCCTGGACAAGGTCCTG
>Ga0065711_1028537_pt1 | contig 40623 bp, 22 predicted proteins | sample Hoacrofraction12_FD_59098 | JGI IMG/M metagenome (GOLD analysis project Ga0065711, IMG submission 59098) | Hoatzin crop microbial communities from Cojedes, Venezuela - Epithelial fraction 12 v2 (version 2) | ecosystem: Host-associated > Birds > Digestive system > Esophagus > Crop | place... | reverse complement strand
TTTTTTTTTTTTTTTTTTTTTTTTTTTTTTCATGTTGGATAGCTGTTTTACCTGTCTTAACTTCAAAAGAAGCCCTTAGCAGGCAGAGTCTGCAAAAATGCTCAGAATCTCAAGACATTTTTTAATCTGGCAAATCCAAGCAATTTATTCCAATAATATCCCAGTCTTGAGAAGGATGCCATGACTAGAATGTGTCAGTAATATCTACCGGCATGTGTGGCTGGCAGGGGTTTCTTCCCTGGAGCCACTATCTGGGGTATCGCGTTACTCTCCGGGCTGATGGATGAGTCACTAGAATCTCTGTTGTGTTTGTGCATTTTATCAGAGATCATCAGGCAGCCGTCAGTATGATTGACTAACTCCGTGCCAAGTGTCAGGCAAAAGTAGCTGAAGTGAAGTAACACAAGTGACAGCTAAAGAATAAGCAACAATCTGTCTTTTCAAATGAGTTGTTCTGTTGGCAATTTGACAAATTGTACAGTGTAACTGAAAGTTCTAGTTAATGTGTTACATTACTTCAAAATATTCTGTTATGAATTGCTTACATTTAAATTCTGCCAGATAGAATGCTTAATGATAATCACTACAAATACAATAAAATTGACATTAAAATGCTGAGACAGTGCAAGTCCTCTGAGATTTATTCCTAAATATATTTGCAAATTCCTATTTCAGCATTTTTAAAAATAATTTGACATTTGTGTTTTCTACAAAATAGAATGCAATAGGAGACTTCTCGATATAAATGGACAAGAAGCAGAAAGGGTGGGATTGGAAACAATTTGTTTGCCCGTAGAAAACCTCCTGCAAACTTTTGCTCAGTAGATTTATTTGAGTGCTCTACCAACTGATTGATCTAATTTGTCTGCCTTGCACGGGTAATTCATGTTTTTCCCATCCTAAGAAAACCTGACCTCTTTTTTCTTTGATCAAAATTATTCTGGTTCCACGATATAAGGGTGACATTTTAATGGAACATGTAAATAAGGAGTATCTCCATGAACTCCAGTTTTGTTGCTTATACACCAGGAATGTTGGAAGGCTTTTCTTCCAAACTTTTATTTTTCCTGGCTGGTTAATGCCTTGGGAGAGCTCACAGCTCTTGTGATCGTCACTGTTTCCCTATGTTTTTGACATTGCTCTCATTCTATAAGAAAATGTGAATCATGGTTAATTGAGCAGTGGCTATATTAATTTATTATGACCATACTTCAAGGTCTTATAATTTGTTTCTCATAGTCTGGCCAGTCAGTGTCTTGGACACGGCTAGCTAATGATATAGCTTGTAAAAAGCTTTACCGGAAAAATTAAAGTGGGATTTTAAACAATTGCAGTTTTACTGGTAGGTGTCCCTATAGGGATATCTTTTTTCTACAATGATATCTTTTTTTCCTTTTTTCCCAGATGGGCAAATAAATTTTGTGACTATTATGAAATATTGTCCTCTGATTCCAAAGTAAGCATCCCAACATGAAGAGCTATTTGCAGGCAATCGAGTGTCCGTATATTTAAGAACTTGCTGTGAAGGTGTTTTAAAAGTCCTTATTTTGTTCTGTGTTACAAAGGACTAGGAGTGTACGTTGTCAGCTACAGTGCTCGACTGCGAGTGCTAAGTCAATCGCATGTGCTCATTAAAAATGTCCACTGTCCATTAAATCACTGATATTCCACCTTGGGCGAAGACTGTTTAGATGTTTGCAGGAGCTTTTAGTATCTAGGTGTTTCAGGTTTCCTGTCATCCTTGTTAGTCTGATCCGGTGTGAAGACACACTGTTTCTGTTGGCAGGCTGATTGTAGATTAAGCACCAGTTGTACGGCAGTACGTCTCCTGTTTGTCTTCGTCACTGCTACCTGCTCATGCTGTGGCGAAGATTTGTCTAGGAGGCTCTGTGAGAGCAAGAGCAGACATCAGGAACGGATTTTCAGAACTGTCACTTCTTTTGGGAGACCTTGCAAACAGCAAAGGTATTATTTTGCACCTGGCATTGCTTAAGTTTTAATCTCATCCCTCATGGTGATAACTGCATGGTTGTTGGGAAGAAGCGTAGATTGCAGTTATCACCTTTATGTTGAGGCTTGGGGCTGACACAGAAAATAGGGGAAAGCTACTTGCTACTTGCTCTGCCAAAGCAAGGCAGCATCTCCTCAGCGTCACTCTGGAGGGGCTGGTACTCTTCCTGCTGATGCGAAGGCTCTCCCTCATGTTTCGGTCTGATTTAAGCACCGCTGGCATCAAGATGTGTGACTTTCTTCTGGTGTAGCTGATGTGACCAAGTTTCTTCTTCAAAATGGGTTGATCCTGGAATTCAGATAGGGGCTAGGTGGTTACAGCCTAACATAGATGAGCAGGAGCAGAGACCATTTAAATAGAAGATTAACAGCAAGCTATTGCAGAAAATATAACCACTGTTTGCCCTGAAGGTATTTATCTGTTCTCTAATAGCTGAATTTGCAATGACATCTTAGTGCCTGTGGCAAGTAGCGCCATAAGAACTTTTTCTTTTAAATATAGGCTTTGTATCTAAACCTTTAAAAGGCTGTGGTGACCGCAGAAGCTAGCATAGGCATGCTGGAAGCAATGAGGCTGTGCTAACTTCAGCAGACCTTGCCGCAGCAAGGCTGGTCGGTGCCTGCACAGCCTGTGGCCCCTTGCTACCTCGTCTGACTTGGGAGAACCTGCGCTGCAGCTAGCGAGGCAGTTTCGGAGAGGAGAGGAGGTGAAGGGAGGGCTCTAAAACTCTTCCCTCTCCCCTACCCTCCAGTCAGCCCATTTCTCTGGGGTGTTCTCCACGAATGAGAAGCTGGGGTTTTTTTGGAAGGCATATACCTGCTGGCGTCATTCTAGACAGTGTTAGACAGGACAGTGCTTTTGGGAATCCGTTGTGGAGAGCTGTAGGTGGAATCTCTTGGCAAGAGTTTAAAAAAGAAAAAAAGGCAATTGCACTAACCTCCTCCCCAATTAAAAAGGTGGATGTTGGCATTTTCTCTTCCATCTTCAGAAGGATGAACACTATCCCAGAGGTGATGATGATAATGGTTGATGGGTTTACTTTTGGTGTGTAGTAAGTGTTGTATTATCCTTTTGTTCTGTGATTTATGGTTAAAGATAGAACAGCCGACAGTTCTGAGAATGAAGGGGAGGCTTGGCTAAAATACATATTGAAATAAAAAATAAACAGATGAAAAAATTACATTCTTTATTAGTGAGTGTGTTTCTTTCAGGCTAATTTTTCTAAGGCAGATAATAAAATTATGTTATCTAAATTCAAAGCACTATATTTAAAATATTGTATTACTTATTTGGCTACTCCCTTTTTTAATATATGTCCCCAGAGTTTTGTAACACATGGGTCATCTTCTTAAAGAATCCCACCATAGCCTTAGTTTCCAAATTAGCTCCTTGAAATATCAGCTGTACATATTTTGCATTTAATAAATTGATTTATTAAGGAAGCAAGAAATGCAGTATTCAATTACTGTGGATCAGGCACCAAACATCCTAGTATGTTAGATGAAGCTGATCAATAAAAATCTATTTCATCAACATTTCTTAGCAGTGAACTAGCTGCTTGGTAACAAACGGAAGCACACACATGCAAACCCCTATCTTTTCTAAGTGTTTTCAGATAATATGACTGAAACACGAATGTCCTGTGCAATAGATCTGTGTATAATAAGGGAGTTTGTTGCGTATGAAATGCAATCTGTATTTCATTCCTGGAAAAAAGTTATATACATGTTTGTTTGTATTATATATGCCTGAGTGAGGTATATGGATCCCATGAGTAAGCAACACATCATAAAATTTTCATGGGGAAAAATTTTGTGTATCTTAATGTTAAAGCTGTGCTGAACACTGGCCAGAATCAAAACTGTCATGATTTATATGTGTCTGCCTGTTTCCTTCTTCTTAAATATCCTTTAAATCTTTTCTTGAGAGCAGGCTTTTCCAGGTAGTTTATAGAGGGTGCTGCCAAGCTTTTCTCGTAGTGGACATATTAGAGGCCATGGAAAACAAAACAAGTCTTGTTACTTGGAATTTATCTGCAGAGTGATTGCTGAACACTTTGCCTACTTTATCTGGGGGTGGGTCTCAAAAATGTTCTTGTTCCTGTTGATGGAATGGATCATGTCTTACTATGTACTGCATGAGCATGGCAACATACATCTATCTTGGAATGCCGGTAATAGAATATAATGACCCTGTCACCTTAACATTAACTTTCTTAATGTTGCTCAGTTTGAATTCTAAATGTGTAAACATCAGGCCATTGCTTGCCATTTAACTGTCTACAAAATAGTGATTGTGCTGGCCAGTAGTGTAATAATTCGGCTTTTGTTTGCATATTTCTTTAACAATCTCCAATTTGGATTCTCCGGGCCAAGTTTTGTACTCTTCGATAGAAGTTTCAGACCTTTGATCTTTGACAAATATTGAATGTGGTTTGCATAGTGCACTGAGATTAAGGACATGACAGTGATCTTATGCTAGTGGCTTCAGTGGAGTATCTTTTTTCATTTACAGCTGAACAGCTAAGATCAGAGTAAGGTCACGTGTTTGGAGCCCTATTTTTGATTTTTTCTTTGCAAGAATCCATCTAATGATATTCAGCTGCTTGAAAAATTTCAAGGGAGCCAAAGTAAGTATTGCTTGGTGGCTTGGGACCCTTTCCTGTCTTTGAACAGTTTTATTTTGAAAATAAAATTGTGCAAGTTAATTTTAATGCATTTTGCAAAACTCTGCTTATGATCTATGGTTTGTATTACTGATACACTCTCTTCCAGCCGGAGATCTCCCAGCTAGCCCTAGGAGATGTTATAACAGCAGAACAAGATTTATCCATCTGTCTATGAACCTGGTAAAACTGCTGCCACCACAAATCTACACAGATGAGGGAATCAAGGCAAGTTAAACTCAAGGCAGATTTTACATCCCTCTTCAACCAAACACTTCAGCGTGTGTTCGACTATAGACAGGGGTTTAATCCATTTTTCGTCAACAAGTCACTTAAGAGCATGACTAAATCCCACTGCATTACCGTGAGAGGGGAGCGTGGGCGTACGTGCTTTGCTGACTTGGAGCCTATTCCACACAGAAGTGCAAGAGTCTGGTAGTGTTGTGTGTGTGACGTTTGTGCTGTGGTAGCTAGGTATGAAGCCACAGACTAAGGGTGAATCATCAACATCACCACAGCAACAGATTTCTTAATACTCAAAACCTTTGTCTCTTGTGAGACAGGATCTCTCATTACAAGACCTTGGTAGAGTGGTAAGGAGGTTTTTATTGGAACGAACCAAGCAGGGAGGCTTGCACTTGTTGAAGTTCAACCAGCAACACTGCTTTGCTTTGCACAGGAGATCTGAGTTTGGACTTCAAGTCCTATAGCTGCCTCTCGACCGCTGCCCTGGTGCTCTCATGTGCCTGCTGGAATCTGCAGCCATCCCCATGCTGATGGATGTCCGAGGAGAGGGGCACCGAGTACCCTGCTGCTCCCAGGCACCTGCCTGCGATCCAGAAAGGAGCAGACTGTTAAAACCACAAACATGTGTGTATCAATGGCAGCTATGTCTAACTGCGCCACGTAGGGCCATCCATGAAATGAAATTATTTGATATACCAGATTCTCAGCTGGTGAGATTCAGTACCTGAATTAATTACAATGAGGTAAACCAGCCAAGGGGAGCACCCGTCTTCCTGTGTGTGTTGTCCATTTGGAGAGTTTGCTCACTGAAGAACAGATCTGAAGTACCTTTTTTTTTGATAGCAACATAAATTGATGTTTTGAGAGAAAGCAGATGTTCAGAATGAATGATTTTTTACCTATTTTGGGATTTGAATGATTGTACCAGACACTGAGGTTTGTATCCCTCCGAGTCTCCAGCAGGGTGATGAACTTTCTAGAATGACTTTTGTGTTGTCCTGTTCCCCTCACTAGCATGGATACAAATGTTTCTGTGAGGACTCTAAAAAGCAAAGATACTTTTTGATTCTTTGCCTAGTGATTTGTAGTCAGTCTGAGATTCTTTCTGGGGTGTAGTTTGTCAAGCACCTGTCAGTCATGTAATATTCTCCGCTTTGTTGAATTCTATAAAAAGGCATAGGATTCGGTTTTCAACTTGGTGCTTTAAAGTGGTTTAATAACCATGATGAGTCAAATGCTTTATGAAGCTTTTTGGCTTGTGCACTCTTTTCTTGATGTGGATGAAAGCACTGCAAGCTGAACCCAGAGCAAGGGTTAGGAGAAGGGTTACGATGAGATGACCATCATGGGAGTCCTTCCCTCCCTTCCCTCCCCCCCATATTTATTTTGATAAGAGAGCTCTTGATGGCAGCAGAGAAGAGATTCATGGCTACTTGCAAGCAAGAAGGCCTCGCAGGCATAGCAAGGTTGGGTGCTTGTGTGAAGAATTGGCCTATGTTCTTTCATTTCTCGTGATAATTATGGTTTGAGGTTTTTTCTGTTTCTGAAAAACAGCAGGATGAATAGACTATTAAAAACTACACTGAGAAGATACCACAATGACGATATCTCAGTTGCTGGCTCTTGCAGCTGTATGCCTTCTGTTGTTCTCTACTTCAACAAGTTTATTTGGAAGTGCTGGAGACACTTCTACATTAAAAAAAAAACCCAAACCAAACCCAAAAGAATTTGTTGTTGGACAGTGGAGACAGAAGACAAATGTCTGGCCAGCCCATCTCTGTCTTTGCTTAATGACAGTCTTTGTCCTGGTGGCTATCTTGTGGATCTGCCTAGGCTCATTTCCCAAAATTTATATCCGTCTATAATCGGAAGTTAATGTGGTGGAGTGATTCCAGTTCTGATTCTCTGCTCTCTTAATTAAATTAATTGAGACAGTTTGAGGTGAATAGGGGCAGTGCTATCCCGAAGTTGTGAACGTCTATCCATCTTGCAGGAAACAAGTGCTATTCTGTGGATGTCCCCATCAAGAATAAGAAGCTTCCTTCTCAGATGAAAATCATTCTGTTTAATGGTTTATGTTTACATCAGTTTCTGTTAAACTTACACTAAGATTTTGTGCCAGAAGAGTGCCAGCTAGTGCTGAGAAGCCTTTCCAAATGCCCTGCCCAGGTCTTCCAAATGTACCCAGTTTTTAATATGATACACTCTTTGGGGTTTATTGACTTAACAGACTTCAGCTGCCTTTGGCCTGGCAGTACTTCTACTTACTAGAGTAAGTGTTAGGCACATGTCAGCTCTGCATTTTAGTTCTGGGAACAAGATTTTATCCAACTTGCAAATTCTTAGGATTTACTTATTGACTAAATTTACAGTTGATATTTTGAATTTTTAAGTGCTGAATGTGTTACACAATATGGTCGCTCTCCAAGACTGAATATTTGCAAAATTTGCTATCTGTCATAGCTGTTTTTTTAACTGGTTAAAAAAGAACACTTTCATTCCTGAGAACACTCACTTCTGTGTTAATGGGTGTGAAATAAAGGGTGAAAAAAGCTATGTGGTACAGATCTGTTAATAAAAAAGTGCACAGGAGAATTAGAGAACATACAAGAGGAGATTTTCCCTGGGCAGTATAGCCTGTAGCCTATGACTATGCAAAGCAGATGATGTGTTAACTGTACAGCTCAAGAGAAACACTTCCATACTAGTTTTTGATCATTTGAACCAGTCAAGACCCTTACCACTACTTGGTCTTGAAGAAATAGATGATTTTTTTTTTCTTGAATTAGCCATTACATTTGTAGTTCAGGAATATTTAAATACTGCATAAACTCTCAGAGCTTTCATTCCTCTTTTGGTGTACACATTATAGTCATCTTTTGAAGCAGAGTAGGCCTTTCCAGTGACAATATAAGGGTTGCTGAATAGTTCGCTTTTAATTCTCGAAATGTACATTTCTAGGTATATTGCTGGGGATGAGGCAGATGTAACATAACATTATAGTTCTCTTTTCAGTCCACATGATAATTTGTTCTCATGATATGGATACAACGTAAGATTTATCAGTTTCAATTTATCAGGTCATTAATGGCCTTCTCTCCAGATGTAATATATTGAGCTCAACAGACAGTAGCCTTTTAACATTTCTATCTTCTAAATTGCTGTTTACGGGGAGAAGACGAATCAGTGGAATCAGCTGGGTTCACATTTTCTATGGTCTTCAGGATGGAAGACACCAGAGAAAAATAAACTGAGTGCATTCTGGGTCTAACTGGCAGACATGGGTTATTCTCTGCCTATGCTAATATATCAGAAGATATTCTTTGCTGTCCACAAGCTAATAAGTTGTACCGTGTACTGTCAGGGGAGTGTAAAGTATGACCTCAAGAATTTTATATCCTTTTATACTGACGGCTAGAGAAGACATGGTTTCTTTATTTACCATGAGGATTCAGAAGTATTTTCATATTTAATGTCAGTTATTGATTTACTAGGTTTTTTTATTCTATCCTGAGGCATTGGAAAGAGGAGCTCATCTAAAGGTACATCCTTAAATCAGCATAATCTAATTGGTAGTCTTTGGACTACTTCTACTGCTTTCTTTCTGTTTCCCTGAGAGGCATCAGAGGAGATGGGGATTAGCTCCTCCTGTACATGGAAAGGCACTCAGATCTGTCACTCCTGCATCAGCCTTCCCTGTGAGAGGAGCCCCCAAACTGGGATGTGTTGCACATCTTACGTCTGAGGTTTTATCACTCCCTTTTACATAACCAAGTGACCTGATCTGTATCAGTGCTAAGCACCCATAGCCTCTGATAACTTGCATAAGTTTCATGGTGTTCATCATTTGAAAACAAGGTATTTAGATAAATGTGGACTTGGTTTTCCAGCTTTAGGATGAAACTTTTCAGCCTTTATTTCAATGACATAGGCATCAGTGCAGTTTTGTGGAATAGTCTTTCAGATGCATCATCTCGTCGGCTGCTCTTACCTTCCCTCCCTCCTTCTGCTCTCCGTCTTATCTACAATCCCCTGAGCAGCTGTTCTTGCACTCATCTGAGTCAGCCGTAGTGAATACTGCCGAATGAAGACATAACTGTGATTCCTCTCCACCCCGATATTTTACTGTTATCCAGAGCTGCCTCGAAGAGCAGGGGTGGTCTGAACATCTGTGTGTAAGTGCAGTTAGAAGCCTCTGTCACTGTCTCCCAGAGTTCCAGCAGCTCCATGCCATTGTGCTTCTGCTTCTATTTAGAGCCTGAGCCCGTTATACTGAAGTAATGTTCATTTTGGAGATTCAGAATACAGTGATTTTTTTTTGTATGCTTTTGCTTCTTACTACGTAGATGCCTTGCATGACTAACAGTACTTTTGATACTATGGGGATTTCTGTTTGCAAGGACACCTTTCCATGGACAGCCTAGCTGGTTCAGTCTTTTAAGGCAGAGAGCACAGGTTTTTAATATGTAAATTTGCTAACGCAGCGTGTGTGTTGTACAAGTACTAGTGCAGGCCTGGCCTCATTCATTGAAGTAGCAGATTTTATATGTTCTTTGTATGTTCTAATGCTAAATATTGTCTACTTCCTTATCTTTTTATACATTGATATGCAAGGTGACAAGGTAAGTTGAAAAAAATTGAATTAATACAAAGTTAATTGTTTGAACAAATAATTTAGAGGACTAACTCTTTCATGCCCATTGCCAAGAAGAATAGTTCAAATATATTCATCAAATACTATGTGAACTTCACAAAATAAACAGCTGAATTTCTTTCACTGAGTGTGGATGGTTTTCTGTAGCTTCGCTTAACTCGTTGAAAGGATCTGCTTTGTGGTGTACCTGAACTCAGTAAGGCTTGTTGGGAATGTGGTCCATTCAGGGAAGACACTTTTAATTTAGAAGGCAGCCTGGTGTGTTCTTAGAAAGAAGATTTTAAGATATCAATGAAGGATTTGGTATGTATTGAATGAGTGCATGATTCGTGTACTGCAAAAAGAGAGGAACCGATTTATCTTGTGATCTCTTGCCGATACAAAAACTTGCAATATGTTAACAAGGTTGGGATATTGTTGCTGGCAGATATTGGAGGAAAGCCAAGCTCTGCTTGTGTTTGGCTTCAATTCTAGTAAGTAATTCTTTATTATTTCAATTAAATTATTCAGTTTATTTAATTCCATAATGCCTTGATAACACAGAGCCCTGTGGCCCACACCTGCAATGTCAGCTTCACATAGTAGCTACTATTTGGGAGAAACATAATAGGAAGTAGTAGAATAAACAAAAGGAGCAGAATATAAACTTGCTGGTTTCACTTGGTAGTTACACCAAGGGTTTTACACTGTGCTTGTCCTCTAATACGTTCCTGTCTTATGCTTTTTGCCAACACCCTCGAATAAGCATAGTAATATTTTGGAAGAATGAAGGATTGATTTGTACCAAAATAGCAGTTTGGGACATCTCATGTTGCTTGGTCTCACATTGGGAGGGCTGGTTGCACTTGAGGCAAGCCTGCAGCTGTTCCCCACACCAGTTCAGGTCTGTGGTTTGCAGTGTTTGGGATCTGGTACCATCCAAATGCAAAGGCATATGGCTCAGGGTGAAGCACTGTTTTAAATACTAGTTTCAGAGCATGGGCGTGAGTTCTCTCTTTTCTGTTTCTTCAGCAGGTCTTTTAGTGATGCCTGTTCGTTCAAAAGAACCCTTTTCTTCTTCAAGGGACAGAATTATGCATTGCCATAATGCTGCTGCTGGGTTTGGTGACAGGGCGCTGGTGTATCTGTGAGGGTTGTAGTTGGAAATGCAACTTCTTCTGTCTTGGGTAGAGAAGAAAGAAATTATACTTCTTAGTGGAGACACTGCATAGCTGTCTAGAATGGATATTTTTAAAGGCGGGAATTTTCCAGTGAGTCATGGATATTAATGTAGATACTGATTTTTCTTCTGGCTGTCTCTACTAATTATCTGATAGGGAAGTACCCAACCAGAAGGCCAGGCTGTTGCTTTCTAAGCTGAAGATACTTTCATTGTTGGAATCTAAATATAAAGCTGCAATCAATAGGATAATCAGTTTTCTGCAACCAAAGGGAGCATAGTGTATGTAATAATCACTTTGTGTATATGTAGCTTGTTGAAGTAATTAGAAAAATGGTGGCATCAGCCTTTTTATTACAGCAGCTGGATTAGTTAGGGCTTCAGCTTGCAATATTATCTCAGAGACAGCAGATAAATCAGCTGTTAGGGAAGCTTTGCTTGTTCCTGTTTACAGGGAGCTCACACCTGTACTGGTTTAGTTTCCACTGTGTGGGGAAAAGGCGGAGAGCGTAAAGCCACTAAGTAGCCAGATATTATACTAGTCCATTACAGTTTTCATGGTTCATATTTTTTTACGGTGCTGTAAGTAGTTAATCCAAGACATCCATGGAAACACACATAAAGCACGTGCCTCCCATGCTATAGTGGACGCTACTGTTTGCCTTCATCTTTCCCGAGTGAGGTATTGGTCCTGATCCCATAGCCTTCTCCCGTGTTGAGCAGTCCTTCCTGCATGTAATCCTGACTCGGCAGGACCCTCTCTGGAAGTACTTTGTGTGGGGGAGAACGTGCAGAGTCAGGTTGTGATTTCTGTCTCAGCTTCCCAGGTGCACGGATTTCTGCTGCTTATTGATCAAAGGCAGTAGAAATAAATATACACATGCCAGGATTAAGATATACAGACACCATGCAACTTTTGCTTTCTTTGGGTATATATGATTTGAAGGGTAGATTTTCGAGTTTGTTTGGATTTTGGGGTGGGTGTTTTTTTTAATTTACCTTGTTAAATCCTCTCTGGGCTTTGAAATACACGTAGTTTCATTTTCAAAGGCACTGAATAGTGAATCTCCTGACATCAGACGCTGAGTACTTTCAAAGATTTATAGGTAGAGATTTAGAAATCCAATTTAGTTTCCAATGAAGCATGAAGTTCAAGATGTTTATTAAGCTTTATTTAGAAAAAAAGTAAGAATATCAGTATGTATTCCCATTAAGATCATTATTCTTTGCATTCACAAGCATATGAATGAAACATTCCTATTTCTGCTTGTGGTGATGATTTTTATTGATGCTTCACCTGGAAAAAGTTTTCCCCGAAATGTCATTTGCATTTGGAGTTAAACAGCAGACTTTGACAAGTTTTTGTTTGATGAAGACTTTAATATTTGTCATCCAACCATGGAAAATACACAGTCCTCACTGCTTCACTCAAAGCTGCATTGTTCATCGAGAGCAGAGCTATCATGCAAGATTGTGGAAGATGAGTGGATTGTAGAGGCAGCTTGGTTAAAGGCTTTGCAAATTTGAGAGAAGGCTTTAGAATATTTCTGAAATTGAAAAGAAGCATTCATGTCCTGATGAGATGTGGTTGTGTAGACTCCTGTTTGCTGTGTGTGTCTTCATAGCCATATACCTTGTGCTAAATGTAGACAGATAGGGCGGCATCAGATCTGTATGGGAACAGTAGTCCACTGTCAAATTTGCTTCAATAAAAATGTCCTGCTGTTGGTGGTATTAATTAAAACTAGGAGGCTTAAAAATAGCTTGGACCTAACCTGTATAAAGACTTTCATAGCTCAGCATCAACATCTTGAACTGCACTAGGGTTAACAGTCATATGGTCTGAAAAATTGTTATGTTGTGTTCCTTGAGGATAGCTGCTTTCTCCATTGCTTGCAACTCAGAAGTGATCCACAGCTGCACTGTGTAAAAATCAACACAGTAATCCAGTCCAGAGGTCCTGAGGTGTAGCAGCAGTGGCACTTAGGCTTTGACAATAGACTTCTAATGTGTGTGGTATGGCTTCATTACAGTGAATAACTTAAAATATACTGCCACTTTTCTGAGGCTCCTCTGATCAGGTCTGGGCTGGAGCAGAGATCTTAAATCGAGACAGCTGCTCTATCTGAGCGGTCCAAGCAAGTGGGTCTTAATGGTGGCAGCTAGCATGGTAATGAAAATCTGTTACACCTATTGCTTGCTGTAGCAGAGCTTTGGATACCACAAAAGGTTGTCTTCAGATAAGACAGGGGATTAGGATTAGTTTAAGGCAGACAGAGCAGATGGTTAAAGAAAATTAGCCACTCTGTATTTCAGGGGAACAGCAAAGATTTCAGATTACTTTGTGCTGCCTTTGTTGCTTTTTAATTGTAGACATTTGCAAAGATTACTTTGGATGTGTGCATACCGATAAAGAAACTTGTAGTTTATGCAAGCAAGGAGTCTAGCTTGCACATTTATCTGAAGTAAAGAAGACATTTAAGCCGTTAAGGAAATGAAAACATAATGATAGAAATAAGCCCACATAGATACGGCATTATTGTATTTGGTCTTCTGCCAGATACAGCCCTTGGAGTTGCGGTGTTTTGCTGTCTTCAATGTAGAGACGTGGCCACTGAGACAATTGGTCAGCGTTGGAAGTTACTGAAATCAGAATGCAGTATTGCCTGTTGAGGCTTGCAGTCATAGGGGACTCTACCTTCATCAATCAGATCAAGATGAATGGCTGCGAAATTGGATCTCCAGCCTCGCTGAGCCACACTGTAGTGAGAAGGATACAGGCAGAGGAATTATGCACTGGTTTGGCCATACCGCTCCTGCTGTAGCCCCAGGGCTGCTGCTGCCATCCCAGCAGTCTCTTTTCTGGCCAAAGCCTAACTGCCTCACCCTTGAAGAATTTAAGATAAAGGAATGTGTGTTCTAGTCTGAAGAAAAAAAAATGTTTCTAGCTGTCAGTGCAGTGTGTGTAGCAGGCCTTTTCTGCTCTGAGTTACCTTCAGGTTCGTATGGGGATTAAAAAGGTCAATCTATTGCGAAGTAACTGACAAGAGGACGATAGGTCGCTCAAACAGACATCCCTCTGTTTCTCTGAAGTGTAATCTGTCAATCATTTCTCAGCCTCTTTCCTTGCTGTCATGAGATGATAGCAAATTAATTGTGGGTCTGTACATGAAACTTTTAAGTGCATGTGTTTGCCTCTCTGCAAAAATAGGTTTCAAATGGCTTGGAAATTGAAATTCTAGTGAGCTCTCTCCTTCACCCATAACACTTTGTGTCTTGATAAAAGCCATGAACAAGAATTAAACTGGGTTTTAAAAATTAACAATTTTTAAATGGAGAAGGATGGCTCTTAAGTGGGCTTCTCTACAAAAAATGCAGCTGCCTCCCTAACACCCCAAACCTCGTTGTTGCCCAGGTTTCTCTAGCAAGCTGTCCTTATCAATGGGAAGACAGTTTCTGTGGAATTGATTCGCTTGACAGTGTAGCAAGGGTGTCCAAAATAGGTCAGAATGCTGTATTGCTCACTGTTTTTGAAAGGGCGACAGGCTCCTGTGAGTTTGTGTGTGTTGCTGCAGCAAACAGGGATCTTGACTGCTTGTGCACTTGTGGTAGGATTGACCTACAGAGCCACATGAAAGGCCATAGATGTAGTTTCATGGCAGTGTGAGCCTTAAAAATCCCATTCTTCATTGCTTAAATGGATTAGAAGACCAGCACCTTTTGCAGGGCTTTTTGTAAATCCTTTCTGTAAAGATAGGTATCTAGGTCAGAAGCTAGAGGTGCTGTCACCTGTTTTTTCAAAGCTAGAGCACATTTGGAAACTCTTTAATAAAAAGTTGGATTGCTATAAGGAATTCAGTGGATTTCTAAAATACTCATTGAATTTAACCTATAAAACTCGACTTCCAGAGGGCTGACTGCGGCAGGTCAGCTGGTGCCATTGTCTTGACTTAGGCTAACGTGAAATTTTGAGAAAAAGCAAAGAAAAACTTCTGTGTTCTCTTTATCCTATTCACATGCCTTCTGAGCTCTTCTCATTTACTTCACTTCCTTCATTACGTTGCAAAATCGAGCTTAACTGTCTGTCATTTAGCAGTGCAGGGCACCTGGCTGTGGGGCCTCGTTCTGCTGCTAACATGGGTATTGACTGCCATGCAGAGGAGACTGTGGCTGCAGTGGACATAGGGTGCATCCAGCTGAGCAGCAGCTGCTGGTAGCGAGGCAGGGAGCATGCTTGCCAGGACAGAGACCTGTCCCCCTGAAAGGAGCACCTTTGCGCAGAACGAGTCTTTGGGAGCGCGTGTACTTTGCCGGTGACGGTACCTTCTTGCTGTCATGCAGTGATATGCTTTGCCCTGGAAGTCAGTTTAATGATTCAGCTGTCTGTATGACTCTTTGGAAGATGCATCCTGCTCATATCAAAACACATGAATTCTAGTTCTTGTTTAGATGTTTCTTGTCTGACTTCAAGAAAAGAAGTTTTTTAAAGGGTATGTAGGTAGTTAAATATTCAGGCAGAGACCTTGTGAATTTTTAAAAAACAACCTGTTCTTAGCCTGCAGTTAACTACAGGTGCCTAAATGCCTTTAAAATCTGCCCTGTTGCTTCTCTACTCTAGATATTCCTTCAGTAAAATGGAAAGATAAATCAGGATTATTTCACTAATGGAAAATATGTGGCAGTTCGATAGTGTGCTGAGAACAAAAAGTAACGTCCAAGAATCCAAGGAACTGAAGAAATGTGAAACTCCTATAATGCCTATATAAGACCGATATGAAATATATAGGTCTGACATGGTGGAGGTAGTAACGAAGAAGAGGTTGTTCCGCACACCCTCTAAAGAAGCAATGTCCCCTTAATGGCAGATCTCTGGGGTCCTTCTTTGCAGAAAGCAGACTGACAGCATTTGTAGGTTAAATGAAATGAATTAGCAAACAAGTAATTATATTTGCATGTAACCTTGTTAAGATAATATCCTGTCCATCTTAAACCTGTCATATTAGACGTATTTAATCTTTGCGACACATGGAGCGGTATATTATGTTTGACAGCTTCTAAAGGAAGAAGGACGAGAGACTGTAATTGGAATGCTGCTGTTGGATAATAATGATGAGTGCTTCTCATCTTCAAAGGGTTTTCAGCCTCTTTAGCTAATCCACACATCCACTGAGTGGGGCAGGTAAGTTTTATCCCTGTTTTACAGATGGGGGAACTGGGATGGAAGAAGAATCACCAGATTAGAACTTGAAGTGCCTATATGCTGGTAGTGCTGCATAAAACCAAAATTAATTTAATTTGCACACTCAAAATGAAGTAAATATATTGTTTAGGTTTAGATTACATACATTACATCAATCATCCTGATATTTGACCCTTCAAATATAAAGTCAGTGTCATGCACTACCATTATAACAAGTGTTCTCTGGTAATCATATTATTGTTGTGTTCAATAATCTTTACAAGTAAAACATGCAGAATTTCTGAATGTTTGTGCTTAGAATTGAAGATCCGATCCTGAAAGCCTTCCAGGTATAGAATCTCTTTTGCAATTAGTGGAACTTCAGACTCAGAAAATCGAGAGTATCGCCCATTGCACTGGCAAAACTCTCCATGGAGTGTGCACCTTCCTGGGCAGTTTTACTTGCTGGATTGGCATGTTAAGGCAATCTGAATTTACTGGGTGTTAAAATGGTAAATCAGTTGCTGTGAAACGGACGTCTTCCTCTCCTGTCCTTAACCCCCACATTTTATTAGAAGCGATTGCTTTTGTTGTTAAACAGATACAAGGTGATTTAAAAATAATTTCTTTTGGTTTCAAGTCTGTATTTATGTTATTGAACTGGAAAACATTTTTGAAAAATCATTTTACCTACTGCTGATCACTCTTTATACTAGAATTTCTTTTATATTAACAGTGAAAGGTGGGTCAATTATTACACATGTTATTTGCCCCCATGTGATTCTGTTGTCCCAAGGGCAAGCTGCAAATATACATTAGGGATTTTTAAAAAACATCTTTAATTCATTAATAAATAAATACTATTTTGTCCTCATCTTGAATTTAGTAGAGCTTCCCCAGTATCACCAAATTTTGATGTAAAAGTGAGCCACAAACTGAACCATACTATATAGTCCCCCATTGGAATGCAGTGAACATTATGCAGCTAGTGAACAGACATGAAAATATTCTTACTGATGACATTTTTAATTACTATCTGGAGAATGCTTCATTTATACAAAAAAAAGTGAGTAAAAATTGCAACATTTTAAAACTTCACTAATAAAAAAAGGAAATATTCCTTTTTCCTTTTCACTGATTGTCTTCTGCCTTCACTTATTCTTACATTGCAATGCTGTACAGTAATTTTGGGAGTAGACACCCTTTTTGTTCTCCTTCTCTTTTGTATTTTCAGGGCAAATTCCTGTATGCACTTGTTAGTTCCCCAATGAAAGAAAATGTTTTCACTTAGTCTTTACCTGAGTTCTATTGGCTGAAATGACAACGCTGTTAAAAATCAATGTGCAGAAAGCCAGATCATTACTGAGGTTTTCCCTTGAACAGTTCATAGAGATGGCAAGCTCAGGAAAACAGCCTGAGTAAACTGCATCGTGATTGATTTCAAGTACATCTGATGGAGTATAATTGTCTACCCATTCATTTCTTTTCATTCTCCTCTACATGCTTCTTCTTTTGGGATCAAGTAATCAGTAGCAATAATCACAAGCAGCAAGAATAAAAAAAGAAAATACACAGAAATGATCCCCCCTCAGTTTTGGTTGCAAAACCAAATAGCAGTAACTTTATGTTTCATTCGTGAATTCTTGTATTCCACTATAACATCAGCATAAACTTTGGGAAGGCCTTTACTCAACTTAATATTAACTTAATAAAAATACACGCTTTGGTTTATATTGATGGTTTTGCTGTTAGAGGCATTGAGACTAGATTTTCAAGCGTGTCAACATCATCACCAATATCTTCTCCCTCTCAATTTATATTAAAAAGTGGCAAGAGTATCAATACTTTGAGGGATTAGCTTCCCAGCATTTCTGGGTGGTAGTTTTTTTGTTGTTGGTGGCAGTGGGTTTTGGTTTTGGTTTTGTTTTTTTTGGTTTTTTTCTTAGTTTTTTAATTGACATTGATGACACTTAAAATGGAGACTCTACAATTCAGAATGTATGACTCTAACTGACCTTTTTGAGCAGAGCGTTAATTGTCGAATGTGGCCTGATACCTGCTCAATATAAATCCAGACTATTAAATTGACATTCATAAACTTCATTCAGTAGGAGTCCCAATTCAAAGAAATTTAGATTTTACTCATATCCTTAACCTTGTAAATTCACATCAGTGCAAACTCTTCATCTGAGAAGAAACTATTCTTCTGTGATTATCTGCCACAGGCCACAAATCTGTTTTATAGAATCATACTCTGCTGAAAATATTATTCTAAAAATTTTTTAATACATTGGTATTTTTGGTTTCAGGCACAAACAAGTATCTTAAGGCTACCTAATCAAATGGTTTTGAAAAAAATTTAGGTAATAATACTGTCATCTTACCTATGTATAGTTATAGCATGCCTGTGAATTGCTGTTATTGTGCTGAAAGGAACTGTTGTCGTGAATGCCAACCTTTTTTGGTTTATCGTATGCTTCTTGCTGTAACTGCTTTCGTACCATTGAGGATAGCATCTGAGCACTGTGATTTCTTGTGAGTGTTTGCTCTAACATGGTATGTTTCTTCTGAGTTTTGTTTAGTCCTAAATTCCTCTCTCAAATTATGCCTTTGTCAGTACATTCTATACTTGCAACTTCTCAATGTTTTAAGTATCAAATTTACTAGTGAAAAACTCTGTTTTTTTTTTTCTGCCAGACCCATAAACTCAATTTGAAATGTGAGAATTAAGTTATGTTCCTCCTATTTCTGTGTGCATGTGTGTGTGTGCTTAAATCTGTCTACAGGCAGAGATAAGCTTTTTCAGGCGGAGGGTTCATTGACTGTCATCAGAAAAAAGAACCCCACTTTCTTCAGATTATGCCTGTAGTGACCTCAGCCACTGAAGGCAGTGGGACTGTGCAGTGAGAACACGGCTATGAGGAATGAAAACAGCAATATTTTGTTTTGTTCAGGTACGTCTCCGCCAGGAGCAGATGCCATGGAAAAGAAGATGTCATTTTATTTTGAAGCTTTTCAGAACAGAACAATACATTTGAGTATCTAAAAAGTCATGTCTGCTGTCATTTTTGTAGGAAGATCATTAAACACTTTCTAGCTATTTGAGCAGTTTCTCCTTTTGCACTCAATTTTGGGTGAACTAAATTCTTCTCTCCTTTCCTTTTTACTTTTCATGTAGTTAATCATCAACTACATTTGTGTTTGCTTCGCTCTCCTTCAGCTCAACCCCCACAGGTTTAGCTTGCCTTATTATTGCGTTGTAGTCAAGTCACTCCAGCTCTGATCATGTTTTGCAACCCCCTGTGAGAACTCTGTGGTTTATCTACGTCTTTCAAATAATGCTATGCATAGAAGTACTGGTTAGCCAAGTAGATCTGTGTTAATGTTGCCTGTTAATAAGTGATGTCAATGTTTTTAGCTGTGTTACTATGTTAATACAGGTAAATTTGGCCAGTAGTATGTTGGCAAATACATTTCTGTATTACACAAACGTTTGTATATTCTCTTCCTATTTCAGCTGTGGTTCCAAGGGAAAGCTATTTACCTCTGCCATTCTGGATGAATTCTTATATCCATTTGAAAAAAGCATAGGAGGCCTTTATGGTAGAGAAGGCCCTATCTACATTGAGACTTTCACAGATAGTGAAGTTTTATGGGAAACATCAGTGAATTGGTTTCTGATGAGAATCATGATTGCATTAATTAATTACTTAACTGTATTAATTTTTGAATACAAACTGATATTGTGGGTCTTTGTCTCAAATTGTGTTTTCATTAATTAAGCAAGATAGCGTAAGGCGTAGGTCGTCTCTGGTAAAATAAAGGAAAACATTTGAGTCTGATGTGTGGACCTGAGATTGATACCTACATTCTCCTTGTATTCCCTCTCTTGCTGTATTTCAGGGAAGTTCAGATGTTTTAGTATAGTCCATGAAAATACAGCAAGGAAAAACTGTGGAATTTGACTCTGAAGCAATGATAAAATTCCACACACAAATCTATCCCTATACTTAGTGAGCCTGCAGCCTTTTTTTTTTTTCTTATATTTTATTCATTATTACTAAAGTGTTTCTACAAGTAAGTCTCCTGGGATTAACTTTTTGTTTTTTAAAAATCTGTCAGTATGTCAGAAATAAACCTTCTGGCATTGAAGAAGAGGAGGCTTTGAGGTGTGGTTCTCAAAGTCAAGATTTTGGGTCATGATAAACCCCTTTTAGTTAGATATCCATAATCAAATATCCAGTTAAATTCCTGGGAGAAAGACTAGATAGATGTAACAGCTGATGCTGCACTGTGTGTGACTAACTCATAGGTTGGTTCCAATTGCACATTAAAAGCACAGGGACACACTTCTGATTTCACCCGCTTCAGAGCACAAAATTACACGTTGTTTCTCATTAATAATATTCTTTTAAAAATAGTACAAAGATGAAGACAAAGCCTGGACTATCTCTCATAATGATACCCTGGAGCATCAGAGACACTACAAGCTTGTGATCTTTATGTGAAAATAGTGAGCAAATGGAAAATGTGTGTGTATCAAGAAGGCAGTGAAGTCTTCCTGAACTTCATGTACACTTTTGCTTTGTTTTGGTACATTTGGATCTGTACCACTCTTTTTTAACTCCTGTCCAACATAATGAATTAATTTCTAATTACACTGCTCTTCAAACCAATGTAGATCTCCAGGCTGTATTCAGAGGCGATGGCTCAATGTGTTAACACAGAATATCAATCACAATAGTTGTTTGTTGCTGAAAATGCAGAAACAGAGGGCAGATTTGGCATGTGTAGGGACCTGATTGACAGAGTCCCTGGGGAAGCAGTCCTGAAGGGCAGAGGGGTTCAGGAAGGCTGGACATCCTTCAGGAATGAAATCTTGAATGGGCAGGAGCAGGCTGTCCCTATATGCAGAAAGGCAAGCTGGTGGAGAAGAAGAGTGCCCTGGCTGAACAGAGAGCTTTGGCTGGAACTCAGGTTAAAAAAAAGGGTTTATGACCTATGGAAGAAGGGGCAGGCACCTCAGGAGGACTAAAAGGATGTTGTGAGGTTGTGCAGAGAGAAAATTAGAAGGGCCAAAGCCCATCTAGAACTTTATCTGGCTACTGTGGTAAAAGACAATAAAAAATGTTTCTGTAAATACAATAGCAACAAAAGGAGTGGTAAGGAGAATCTCCATCCTTTATTGGATGCGGGTGGAAGCATAGTCACAAAGGATAAGGAAAAGGCTGAGGTACTTAATACCTGCTTTGCCTCTGCCTGTAATAGTAAGACCAGTTGTTCTCAGGGTACCCAGCCCCCTGAGCTGGAAGACATAGATGGGGAGCAGAATGAAGCCTCCATCATCCAAAGGGAAATGCTCAGTGATTTGCTTCATGACTTAGACACACACAAGTCTGTGGGACTGGATGGGATGCACCCAGGGGGTCTGATGGAGCCAGGTGGAAATGCTCACCAAGCCACTTTCAATCATTTTTCAGCAGTTCTGGCTAACCGAGGGGGTCACAGTTGATAGGAGGTTAGCAAATGTGGTGCCCATCTACAGGAAGGACCGGAAGCAGGATCTGGGGAGCTGCAGGCCTGTCAGTCTGACCACGGTTCTGGGGAAGGTTATGGAGAAGACCATATTGTATGCCATCACGCGACACGTACTGGACAACCACGTGATCAGGCCCAGTCAGCATGGGGTTGTGAAAGGCAGGCTGGATGAGGCAGAGGTTGTGGATGTTGTTTACCTGGACTTTAATAAAGCCTTTGACACCTCTTCTCACAGTATTCTCGTGGAGAAACTGCCTGCTCATTGCTTGGATGGGCATAGTGTTTGCTGGGTAAAAAACTGGCTGGATGGCCGAGCCCAGAGAGTTGTGGTGTATGGAGTTAAATCTAGCTGGCAGCCAGTCACAAGTGGTGTTCCTCGGGACTCAGTACTGGGGCCGGTTCTGTTTAATATCTTTATCAATGATCTAGACAAGAGGATCAAGTGGTCCCTCAGTAAGTTTGCAGATGACACCAAGCTGGGCAGCAGTGTTGATCTGCATGAGGGCAGGAAGGCTCTGCAGAGGGATCTGGACAGGCTGGATCCATGGCCAATTGTGTAAGGTTCAACAAGGCCAAGTGCCGGGTCCTGCACATGGATCACAACAACCCCATGCAACACTACGGGCTTGGGGAAGAGTGGCTAGAAAGCTGCCCCATGGAAAAGGCCCTGGGGGTGTTGGTGGACAGCCGGCTGAATATCAGCTGGCAGTGTGCCCAGGTGGCCAAGACGGCCGACGGCATCCTGGCTTGGACCAGGAATAGTGTGGCCAGCAGGAGCAGGGAGGGGATCGTGCCCCTGTACTCAGCTCTGGTGAGGTCACACCTCGAGTACTGTGTTCAGTTTTGGGCCCCTTACTGCAAGAAGTACATTGAGTTGCTGGAGCGTGTCCAGAGAACAGCAATGAAGCTACCTACCAGATAAATGTTTTCTCTGTTGTATTAATACACAGAATTGTGAATAATTGAGAGTAGTGAAAGACAACAAAAAAGCTGAGAATAATACGTGCATAACTGAGTGAAGAATTAACTCTTCTGTTAGGAAGCTTAGGAAGCTTTGCATTTTCCTTGTTGCTTTCAGGGTTTTAAATTTACCAAATAAAACTTGTTCTGTACAACTTCTAGTGAAAAGAGGAGAAGCTGGTTTGAATGGGTGCCTTTGCCATTGGGAATGAGTGCTCTCCTTGGAGTCCTTGGGAAAATGCTTTGGGGAAATCTGCCTGTTGACAGAGCCGAGAAGAAACCATGGAGGGGCCATAATGACAGTAGTAATGTTGGAAGCAAAAAGAAAGACATTTTTGGAAGGTAATGCAGGAGGACTGAAGTGCAAGATACTGGGGCAACCTGTCAGAAGAATTGTTCTCTTGCTACCACAATGACTGTGTGTACTAAACAGAGAGATGAAAGACTAAAACTGAGTAAGCTGTGAGGAAGACAAAAAGGCACGAATCTGGCAGAGACATCATAGTTGATATTTCTAAATTTAGATGCTAAGGTAATATTGTAGCTATGTAAGGTGAGAGAAGGCTCAGTCTGTATGGCAATGTGGTTCCATTGCGTTGTCGTGGCAGAGTAGAGCAGTCTCTGGGTGGAAGAGAAACACTCCTGTTACACCCACCGCTCAGGTTGTTGCTAGAGCCAGTCTCCAAGAGAAGGCGATTCCTCAGATTTTAGGCTAATTCCCAGCTGTGGTGGAGGTGCAGCTTGGAGCAGCTTTCCCAGTTAGCAGGTGTGTGCAAGCACCTGAGCCTCTTCCGCTTGTCAGCTCTGAACGCTGCAGAACCATCTGCGGGGGTTGGCTGGACTGGGACTAGCAGGACAGATCTTTGTAGGGAAAATATCTGTGGTTCTTACACTTGGGAAACTACTACTGTGAAAACTGTCTTCAAAAAAGAGGCGTTGCTACTACAAAGCCACTATGCTTGTCACCACTTCTGAAGACTCTGCTCAAAACTCCCAGGTTTCCTCTTCTGTTCCTTTTTCAGTGCTTTTTTTCCCCCCCTTCTCTGCCATGTTTGTTTACATTTCATTGTTGTGTATTGCTTGTAGGCTATTTAGTCTCTATAAGGGACTTGTAGCAGAAAAAGGTCTAATAATGTGAGACGCTCAGTTCTTGTTAGTGCAGCTGCCATCTGTGAAAGGGAATTCTGCATGGGTGGCTGTAGGTGCGAATTGAAAAAAATGGAGAGGTGGTGAAGAAATCGAAGGTGTTGTGAATGTGAACAGAGAAATTGGATTGTTGAACATTTCTTGTCCTGCAGCATAAAATAATTATTGATGAAAGTTTTACTCTGCAGAAAATCTGTTTTGAGCTTTGTGCACATGAGCTTTTCCATTCAGCATGCAGATTTAAATGATATGGAGAAATGCAGTCTCTTTTAGAAAGCAACTGTTGATGGTAACGGCACTAACTAACCTGGAGTGTGTTTCTGTTGCCTGTGAGTTTGGCAGAACAGGCTGGGGAAGCACTGAGCATCCTTTGCTATTCTCGTGATGAAGAGGACTGATCTTTTGCACTGTACTTCGGGTTCCTCCAACTCCACCGAATAGATTATCTGTTGCTTTTTCAGGAGGAAGTTACAATAATTGTATTGATTGTCTTTCATTTGACTCTTGACTGAGAGGAATAAAAAGCTTCGGGATTATTGATTTAGTTTTGCACTCAAGTATTTTACTTTTGTTTTCACTTCCCAAAGGACCTAATCCCAACGCCATTTAGGCAGTTGTATAAGGCCTTAATGCAGTAGACATAATGCAGTTATGCTCTGCAGAAGCCTGAATCAGGAGAGAGCCCATGTATCTATCGCCTTGCTCAGGCATTTATAACTATATCAACTGAGAATAACCCCAAAAATGAAAGAAGAGAAGTTTAAACAAATGGATTTGTTTATTCTGCCTTTTTAGGAACTATTCGTTTCTCTCACGCACCCGAATGACTTCTAGATATATCCTTGCTGTATCTGTCCTTGTCACTAACTAGCACCAGAGGGGCAGGAATTTAGAGCTAGAGATTGTCGAGTGCCAAGCACATCCTGATCTTTTTGCTACTGAAATGCTGTATCTGTTGTAGTAGAGAGGGTCAGTGTGCGGTGCTTTGGAACATCCATGAGTAGGAGTCAGCCAATGTTGTGTTCATAGTTAGCACTTAAACTTTAGTGTTTAAATTTGATGGTCTTCTCCTGACACCCTATTCTGCATCCCCAAATAAAGTGGAGAATAGATAATACCGATCCAAGCGATTCTGTAGGGAAAGGCTGCTGAACTCCGTGCTAAATACAGAGGTGATGCGCAGCTCAGAGGCTGGCACTGAGAAGCCGTTTTTCAGTCTCTCAGTGCTTCAGTGTTTGTAAAAATAGCCTCCCATAAATGTGTTGCATTCTATGTTCAATACTGATTTCTCCAATTCCTTTACTTGGAACAATAATGAAATAAATCATAAATATAAACAAAATTTGGCTGGGCAGAAATATTTAGGCACAAAACACAGCAAACGTAGTACAAGATAAGCACGGAAGCACGCCGTTAAATACAACGAGTAACACTTATTTCGCGGATTAGGGTCTGCTGAGCTTCAAGGCCTTGTGGTTGAACGACCCCACATAGAATGAACACAACTTCTGTATCTGGTGGCTTGTGTACTGTGCCTCTGTATGTAATGCTAGTGGGTGTAGGAGGAAAGGAGTGGGGCACATGAATTGATTGTTTATATAACACAGTTCCTGTGTTTGCTGTACCGTTATTAAAATCACACAAGCCTGTAATAACGTAAGTTTATCTTAGACTTATTTGCCACATTTTTTCCGTCACTTTCAAACATTTCTGCGGAAGTTGCATTGCTACTATATCCCTCTGCCACCTCGTTTTCTTGAAGTTGCAGGTAAGGCATATTAAAAATTAGGAAATGCTTTGGGACAAAAAGATATATGCATTTAAATTTGTCTTACTATATTAAATTCAGCTTCCACTCCACTCTGAAACAGTGCCTTATGCAGACGAGAATTTTAGGAAGGCAATCAAATATACTTAAGTCCAGGTCAGGTTTGTTCTCTTGGACAAAGTTGTTTCTCCTAGGATGGTTGGTAGCTAATAACAGAGTCTGATTCTCTAGTTGTAGTTTTGACTTACTAGATGTCCTTGATAAATCTCTTCTGTGTCTTATCCTCATTTGTACGATAAAGATAAGGAGGCAGAGATCCATTGCACAATGCTTTGACATCTCTGGATGAAAAATGCCAAGTTTTTGTTATCATCCAAGTGTGGTCATTATTATACTGTTTCCTTGAGAACATTAAGCCCTTCTCCAACCTCTTCTCCTTTTCTTCCTCCAAAAAATTTATGTATATATACCTTACATCCAAGAACCCTCTAGTACTTTAGAAAGATCGGGGGATAATGTTATCTCTGTTTTACAGATGTATCAACGGAGAATCTATAAAGAGCAAGATCCTACTTGCAGATTATACATCTTGCTCAGTGGTCCAGGTCTCTGTCTCCCAGCAGCCTTAATCGCTAGACAACTTTGCTACCCTTTGTAAGAGAGAGAGGGATGAAAAAACCATCTGCTGCTTGTGGTTGCTAGGGAGTCGCATGCTGCCCTCAGGTTAGGCTGATCCACTTTCTCTCACATTTGTACTTGCTTGGACCACTGCTCTGTACTGAGCTACAGTTGATTTAGCTTTTGCTTTTTTCCTCCCCCTCCCAGTAGTATGGCAAGTGGACAATTCAAGGTGAGCTGCATGAATTTAAATGCATAACCTCTTAATAAATACATGCAGAAAGGGAGAGTAAATGTAGATTTTTTAAAGTGTTGCTCTTCTATTTGCTTGTTGTCTGAGACTTGCAGCATGGATGAGGAAGAAAACCGCTTTTAGTGAAGAACACTTACACCCGAGACACTGGCAGAATACTGAGGTTTATATAAATCTGTTCATTATGGCTCTGTGGGGAATTTCCAAATGTATTAGCATTTTTAGGTCCTCTTATCAGCACTTCAAAGATAAAGTGGTGTGAGATGAACGCTTCTCCCTTAGCGCACCGGGTTTTGCAGACACTGTGCACCCAAAATAGGTAGGAAAGTCTAAAAGGGGATTTATAAGCAGATGTTAAAAAATGCGGTGAATGATTTTTCGTATGGTTTTTAATTATGGTTTGTCAGATGGCTTCTCACAGGAGCATAATCATAAGCCAGATAATCACTGATGGTTTATTTAAAGAAAAAAGAAAAGAAGAGAAGGCAAGCTGGGTAGTGCTTTTGTGAGGTACTGCTGATGGGAGCTCTGTGTGTCTCCGTCGTGTTTATCTCCCTGCTCACTGTCGTCATGGAAGCTCAGAGCCAACTGGGAGATCCTGCTCTGCACGGGACTGGATTACTGACCCTATTGCATGGAAAATTGAATGTATTAAGCGGCAGCCGCATTTTCAACCCTAAGGACTTCACAAGGAATTTGAAACAAAAGGCCAGAGCCCTCTGAGGAGATTTTCATCCCAGGAGGGAGTCTCATTTTTAAAAAACAAATTAGCATCACCATAGAGAAGCAGCTTCCAATGACCAAAAATTAGAATACAAAATGAAAGATTTTTTCGTTCTCCTGGATGCTGCTTTCCATCTTGTCTTAGACGTAGCTGAGGTGAGCTAAGCTCTGACCTCAATGCAGTTGGTTGCACTCCCATTGGAAGTGGGAAAACTACTGACATCAGAATGTCTTGCCAATCCATGAGTGAAAGATAAAAGAGGCTCATTCTTTTATAGAGGTTTAACAACAGTGGTCTCTTCATTTGTATGTATATAAATTAACTAGAGGTCCATGAAAGGAGAAATCTATAGGAGTTAATCTATCAGGGACACATAGTTGTTTTATTTTTTTTTTCTCCTTTTCTTCCTGGTATCAAATAAAGTATTTCATAGACTTCTAATAAAAGATAGCCAGAATTCTGAAAAGACCTGTGAAAGAAAGCTCATAAGCTATAAAACCTTGGCTTGCCTGTACTTGCATGTGAAAAATGTGGATGTCATGTCCCTCAGAACAGGGATAGCCAGGAGCTGTAGTGACAGGGCTAAAGGTTTGCATGTGGAAATGCAAAGGATGGAACTTCCAGAGGTGAGGCATGGACAACCTCCACGTGTCTCCTTAACTGCGGTTTGCTGCTTTGTCCCACAGAGTTGAGTTGCAGGAGCCGGGCGTTGAGTTGCACGGTGAGGTTAAGGGCAGGTGTGTGTCGGTGCCTGAGAGATGGAGGGCACAGGGCAAGCCTGCGAGGCTTGTTTTGCTATTTTGCCCCCTGGGGCGATGGCAGAATAGCTCCTGCCGGGGAAGTCTGTAGGGACTGTGTGCTGAATTAGTGCAAAATGTGTTTCCCCTACATTTTTCTACGACAAATGCTGTCCTCTGAGCTCAGCGTACATCTTTTGAACTCCTCCAAGGAGTTCTTTTAGCCTTGTTGCAAACAGTAGCAAATTTATAAGCTAGCAAGCTTACACTGATGTGTGTCTTCTCCTTAAGCCTGCCTATCCAAACGTAATAATACTCTGCAGATTTTTCCCTTAAGGGTGTCTGTGTAGCCTGTCACTTTGGAGGAGATGCACCAAGACTGAAACAACACTTCATTAGAACAAATAAGCAGATTGTAATGATAGCTGTTGCCCTATGAGATTTTGCAAGTGAAGCATGCATTTTTGGTGCAACCAGACCAAAAGCAGACCCAGCAGTACTGTCACTACTTTTTGACTTTTTGCTGTAGAAAATACTAAAAATATCTACAGTTATATGTTTTTGCGTGCAAAACACTTTATAAATATTAAATAATTAGTCCTCACGAAATTTATACTCAAAGCCAAACTTGTCCCAGCGTTTCTTCTCACCTCTCAGATTGTTTCTGAGTTTCTGTCATCCCAAAGTAATTCATGCAGTGCTCCGTGTTGATTTGTTTTTGATGGTATGGTGCCTGATAAGATTGTAGTATAGGAATAAAATAGATAACTACCTAATTTATTTTAAAGGATTATATGCTACAGCATCCTTCAGTATAGTTGTGTGTAAGTCTATATATGGGCACGTGTCTCTGTACAATTGACAATACTGACACAGCAGTTTCACAACTGAAAGCTCTGGTTTTGGACACTCTGTAGAACATAATAGGAATCTGTTATTGTAAAAGTGGTTACAAAATATCCCTTTTCTGCTCTGTACACTGAACACTTAAAGGTCATGCTTGTTGAGAACAGCAGCTTTATTTCTGCAACAGAATCGAAGTGTTTTGTCCTTGCTTATGCATTTTACTTGGCGGGGTGAGTTGTGGCACTTCTGATGTGGCTTCACACCATTTCATTTTGGTAAGCATTCGGTGACATGCACTGCAGCCAATGGGGCTCAGACAGAGCAGCAAAACACCTTGGCGTGGTTTTTGTAACGAAAGATGCCGAGTCAGTGTCTGCCCTGAAGAAATTCCTCCAGCAACACAGTAAGATTAAATGACTGTAACTTCTCAGCTGTTCACTTTTTTTGTGTGTGTGCGTGTCTACTAGCATAAGCATACAGTAATGGTGGAAAGTGGGAGAGCCGAAACACTGCACGGGGTGAGATAATAATAGTGAATTGTTATAGGAGAGAGAATGAAAAAGAGATCTTTTCTCCAGTGCCAAAGCTATAAAAAAACATGGGGAAAACAAAACAAAACAAAAGACCCCAACAAAAATCCATACTGTGATTAACATGGCAAAAAAGCAGGCATGATGGCTTTCCTGTATGTGAATCAGGAGAAGACAGTGGTGACAAATGAACATGCAACAGCCCCCCAGACATTTGCAGCTGATTAGAAGCGCTACAGACGAGCAGCTGTCATGCCAATGAAAGATGATGGAATTGAAATGAACTTACAGCTGGTTGGGGTGCCACCCCTCGCACTTCACTTTTATCACTGCTGCTCCAGGCTCCTACTCTTTACCTAGTCAATGAGTTTCTCTCCCTGTGTGCATCTCATGTAATTAGACTCACTTTAAATCAAAACGGGGCTCAGTTTCTGCAAGCCTGTGTTTTGTAAGGTGTTGAGGTGTGGAGCAGACTCAGAACTGTTCTCCCTAAGCACAGCTGAGATTGGGTACGTTATCACTGGTACAAGTGAGATGCTGATCAGCTAATAGCTACCAAAGTTTGGAGACCACAAGCTTTCAAAAGATTCTGGTATCTTTCTGCTTTCTTCTCTTCATTTGTCTCACTGTTCTTTTCCATGTTCTTTTTCCTCTAGCCCTGAACAGAAAGATTGTTAATACTTTTTTCAGCTACCAGCTAACAGAATGAGGTTGCAAATAAGGGAAATACTTCACCTGAAGTAGCTGTATCCTTAAAAATATATACCTGTATGCTTAAAATGCTGAGCTTTGGTATAACGTGTAAAATATATTTGCAGATCATTTAGCTCAAGCTGTGGTGTGAAAGGTAATTCTAGTTGACTGCTGGGAAGTAGGAAGTGTAGCCTCTCATTTTCTGCTTTCAGTGCTGAGCTATTCATGGAATCTGCAACTTTTTTTTTTCTCCTTTTCAATCTCTATTATTTTCCATTATTCTCTAGATTTAGCTGCTTCTAAATCCAAAGCAATACTCTGGATTTAAAATATTGCCTCCAGGAGCAGAAAGTATTTTTTCCTGTAGGGTGGATGTTTTGCTCTTGAGTCTATTAATTATGGCCTTTTCTTTCAACAGGAATAATTGTGTTATTAATAGTCTTTTCATGAACAGAAAAAAGGCCTCTTTGGAAGAAGAATGCTCTTGCTTCACAAAAGGTTTCTGATAGCCTTAAGGTGGATTTATCTGGTGGAGCCTTGGCTAACCTTCATATTAAACAGACAGAAGCAGTTTAGGGAATTTGGGGATGTGAGGCAAATTAGAAAATAAATTAAAAGCATTATAGCTCAATAGTATAAATTAATGCAGCTGCTGTAAGCTTCATCCTGAGAGAGTTGTCAATATCTGCAAAGCTCCTGCTATGGGAAAGAGAATTAATGTATACTTTAACATTTGTGTTTTGCCCCACAAGAAGCAATTTGATAGAGTTCCCTATAGCTTTGATGGCTTTTCTTATCTTAACTCCTTCCACACCAGTGCCCTGGGTGTCCTCTGGGGACAGCAGAATGAAGGGTCTGACAGCCTATCCCAGGCAAAGCGTGTTCTGAGTAAAAGCTGTTCAAAACAGATGCTGATAACAGTGATGTCCAGGCTTCCCTCTACAGTCGCTTCTCCAGGTTCCTGGCTGTGCAGGCTGTGGTAGGCTTGGTCCAGCAATTTCTCTGTCTTGCAGATGAATAGTTTGAGGATAGAGGCATCGGCTGAATCTGCGTCCCAACAAGTATCTCTTCTATTCTGCTATGGTTTTGTTAGTATTGGTGGGAGAAGAGCACTAACCTCCCTCCCCTATCCCAGGCCTCTGCAGTGCCGTTCCTTCTGCTGCAGCTCTTTGTGCCTGCTCTTGTCAATGGAGATTTTAGTATTGTCCCTTTCCTGCCCGACACCTGTGTGGAAGCTCTGCCACAAGATCAGAGAGGGCAGTGGTGTGTCTCTTTTCACTTACGGAACAGAGAGAGCAGTGCTGCTCATCTGAAGCCAACATGAGACAAACCTCCCAAAGCGTAAAAGAGTAAGATAGTGAGAATTTTGTCTTCAAAATGGACGGAGTCATTCAGAATGGTTACATGAGAATTGAGGATAATAGAAAAAACATGTTCATTTGGTGATTAAAAAGACGACTCTGTATGGCTTTTGTGTTCTCTGCTACTCTTGGTATAAACAGGAATTGAAAACTGTTGTTGCTGTTGTTGTATTTATATTCTAGTTGCGCTGTGCACTCTTGGTCAGATCTGGTCCATGGTGTTCTAAGAACTGTGCAAACATGTAGTAAATGAGAAATTATGTTCCAGGGAGTTTGTGATCTTGATCAAAGTAAGATGTTTCAAAGCATGTGAAGGGATGGAAAGTGGTGAGGGCAACCGTGATATGGCCCATGGCTGGCTAGGTGAAAATCAGTCCCTACAAAGCTAAGCAGAAGGAGGTGGTGTCTGGCTACAGTTACGTGTTAACCTCTGAGAGAAATAAATTTTAGAGAGGAACCTTTTCAGCAGGTCCTGAGACAGCATTCCTGGGGCTGGATGTGTCAGAGAGAGAGTTTGAGGCACCAGAGGACAAATTGCTATTTGAGGTTGCCATTATTGGTATGTTGGAGCATACTGGAGTGGGACAAGTAGTGGAAACATGGGCTGTGCAAATGCTTACTGCAGGGGACAAGTAAGGTGTCCTTGAATGAGAGCCAAAGGAGAGGCTTCAATGATAAGAATTATATGTCAGGGCTTCATGATGGTCCTCATGGAGTTGAGTTGGCTGTTCTGAAGATGGCAAGTATGCATGCTGGGTGCATAGTCCTCCTCTGTGAGGAGGAGGATGCAATCTGGGGCAGGATATGGCAGCAGATCTGGAGAAAATTTGGTAAGTTTAACTCATTTGCTGACATCTGTGAGGAGATATCCTAGAGACCTCATTCCATGGTCGTAGATAAGACAGGAGTTTCTGTGTCTCTTTATTTTTAATAAAGCGAACTACTTTCTGCCTATAATATATGCTACTACTCTTTAAACATGATTTCTAATCCTAACACTGTGAAATAGATTAAAGCATGCTTCTGGCAGAACATGACTTGCCTCCAGAACAAACAAGGGAACTCATAACATTGAAAATCTGACCTTTGCTTAATTTCTTTGTACTTGTTCTCAGTATGTCTTTCTCCCAAAGTCTTCTCTTTATTTAATCCACGAGAGAGGAAGAATATTAGCTTTGTCTTTTTGCCTTCTTTAAGGTAATAGTAAACTTTGGATGCTTTGTAATTGCCTGTGTAAGAAAGTTTTGGGGAAGGAAGATGAGGAATTGCATGTATGCAGAGAAAGATGGAACAGAATATCTGGAACTAACTTGGACTGAAAAATTCTTATCTAATGAAAGCTCACATAGGCATAAATATGCATCTGACATGTCACCTAAACTTCTTGCAGCCTCTGCGATAAGACTGTAGAAAAATGCTGTCTGGACGCCAAACATTATGAACGGAGTAAGGAGGCTGCACATATGACAGCGGGTGCTAATATCTTTATTCGGCTGCACCTGAGACCCTGACATTCCCCTTCTAGTGCTGCTGAAAATGCAGGTCAATTAATAGGAGCAGAGTTCTCATTTTTGATCCTGTATTTAATTCCCTGAAGCTATTATTGCCTTGAGGGAGTGGGGGAAAAGCGAAGAAGATAATTAGACTTGACCTTGTGCTATGGACTTGTGCAAACTGTTGGATTAGCAATGAACACTGTCAAAGCTTGGTTAGAAAGCGGGGGGGGGACACACACACCCCGGACACAACACATTGTAAAGCATGTTGCTGAATATGCAAGAGAATAAAAATTGAACTTCGAACGACAAGAGGGAAGCTGAAAACAAATGCTGAGGCCAACTCTCCAAGTATAATGCTGTTTGGAGTTAATGTCTTTTTCTTTTTTGTTGTCAGAACATCAGTGATAATCAGACAAAATGGCACTTACTGCAGAGAATCAATTAAGTTGGGCCTTCACAGATTAAAAAAATGATTAAAAAAAAAAAAAGGAAGGAGAAAAATAGGAATTACACTAAGGGAACATGTTATAACAGAACTTGTGATGGTTAAGCAGCAGCCGTGTATCAAATATATGGAGCAGAGCAACTGATTCTGACCAGCTTTGCTTTTTCTTTCCCATTTCTCACTGCACCTTCTCTCGCATTATCCTACTATTAGCATTACCGGCTTCCATTTTGGTGTGGATCACAATGGCTTGAATAAGTCTTTTTTTGAAACCATCTGGCATTAGACATCAAAAACAGCTGTTGATAGAGCTGGCTTTTAATGTAGCTAAAGTTCATGTCTCTGTGTAAAATAAATTGGAGCAGCGCCCACATTGATGCTGACATGGTGACACTGAGCCTTGGGGAATTCAATTTCTCGTTTTCAGTTGCTTTGCCTTCAGCCTCTCCCCCCATTAGGGATTCTGGGCCAAATCCTGTTCACCTTGCTCATGTGAAAATAATTTTTGATATCAGTAGGATTCTTCACTTGCATCCTTAGACCATGCAGCAGTGTCCTAAATGTAGGCATTGTTCAGCAAGCAGGAGTGAAAGGAAAAGAAGGAGATATGAAGCCTGAGCTGATTAGAAATTTTGTTAAATGTGGGGTTTTTTGTTTGTCTGAGTCTTTGTGGCACTGGAAATCCAAAGTCAAAAGCAGTTCAGCAAAACGAAACACGCCAGAAAACACTTCAAAGGGTGAGAAGCTGTAGGGTTGAATTCTGCTCTTGTTTCTAGTGGTGTAAATCTAGAGCGATGTGGACGTCTTCCAGATTTATGTAGCTGTCATAAACAACTGTGCTCAACCTAGGAAATGGAACTGATCATTGTTTTCAAGACCAGGCTGAGTGCAGGAGGGAGAATTTGAAAACTTGACATGATTTATGAAAATGTATTAATTTTCTGAATTCTTAGGACTTAGAAGTAGCATTACAGCTCAGTGGAGCTGTAACGTGAAGTTAGAAAATTTCAAAGGCAGTATTAACAGGCAGACTGCTTCCAGGAGTGGGCACGTGGTTGCTGCATTCCTTGTGCGTAGGTCCACAGAAAAGAGGGCGATGCCATGACCCTTTCGTTTCCTTCCTGTCCCTGGGCAGCCTGCCCTGCCTCAGCCCCACTGTGCAGAGGAGGAGGGCAGACCGTAAAAAGATTTGTCATCTTCATACCCACTCCTGGCTTTTGAGGATCCGAATAGAAGCTGGGAATGACCTGGCTTTCCCATCATCCCTTTCTACTTCAACTTCTTCAAGCAAAAGTGCCTGTAGCCTCTGTGTACTGTGAAGCAAACAGACCAATGTTTGTGTTACTGCGTTAGTAATGGGCTGTGCTGTCAAAACAGAGCAAATGGGGAGTGAGCAATGAGAGAGGAAACTAATCCCCTGCTTATACCAAATCATCTTCTGTAGCCCTCTCTGAGAAAACAAAGAGAAAGTGAAGGCAAGGGAAGAGAGTGCTGCAAAGTCATGTTTCAATTACTTTATGAAGAAGTAACTGTAAATGTTCCCCTCTAAAATTTGCTAAGCTTCATTGATTTAACATTGCGCTCAACATGGGAATTTTCCTCCCGAGCAGCTAGGTTACATTACACCTGACCTCTTTCCTGCTCTTTCTTTTATTTTTCAAGAGTGACTTTTTAACAATGATTTGCAAAATAAAATAAGATTCGCTTTTCTAAGTGCTTTCTCTACTTTCCTGTATTCTTTGGCCATTGAGGTGGTTGCTTGTAGGAGACAAATATGTTAATGTTATGAAAAAAAATCCCTATAGGTAGAGTGTATCCAAACTCACGTCCTTATCCTGAGAAGATTTATTTTTAAGATAAAGTGCCCTTGCATACAGTCTCAAGTTTAACAAAATGCCAAGACCTATAAATATTCCAGTGAACATTAAATGAAATAGGTATTGGGCTGGACGAGTTCTAATATTTTGTGCTTCCTCCATGGAGTCCCTGAAAGTTAATCCAAACCCAGCTTCCCCTGGGCTGCCAAGGTAATGAGGAGCAGAAAAAAAGGGAAAAGAAGAAGAAAAAAATGCCCAGAAAACTGCAGGGTAAAAGATTATTACAGAAGGGAATGAAACGCTAAAAGGAGAGGTTAAAATCGCTGCCCAGCTACACTGTAGATTTATACTTGGATTATCTAATGAAAGCTCAATGAGAGGAGTGTATAAGATGTATGCAAGTGTGACGTCAGTGTAAATTATATGAATATGAATATCATCCTACATCTATGCAGGTAACAGTGCTTTAGATATGTTAGTTGAAGATTATATGCAAGATATATTTTGCTATTAGAAGTAACGCATAGGTGAACTATCTGAATTGCAGGGTGCTTAGATGATGTGCCATGGCTACTGGGCCTGTTGCGGGGCTGGAGTTAACTTTCAGTAACCTCCGAGCGAGGGGCTGCGTTGTCCGGCTGTGCCAAGAGCAGAGCTGGGATCAGAGGGTCCCTACACACAACGTTCGTCAGGATAAAATTACAGATTGCATACAGTCTTCTGGTCAATTAAGGTAGAAAATAACCCTCTGATTGCTGGACATTTTGCTCACTCTCTTCTGTTTCAGCTGTTCTGGCATGTATCTGGAGTGTGGGTTGCCTGAAGGGGGAACTTTCTCTGGCCTCCTGACTGGGAGTGACACTGGTGCTGTGATGTGTCCCTGCATGTCTGTGGCCCTGTGGATCAATAGCAGTCAGCAAATGGTATTAACAGAGTATTCATGAGCTAATTTGATCCTGAGGAGCCAGATTTCATAATTTTTTGCCTCCTTCAAAAAGAAACAGGCTGTGATTCGGAATTGCCTTCGGGAGGCTTCATTTGTCTTCTGGAGACTTCGCCATCCATGGATGTGTTCAAAGTTGACTTGTTTCCCCAGGCCATACTTTGCTTTGTGAATGTCTCCCCAGGAGTCTTGCTTCAAAGTGAGGGAAGGACAGGTACCTGCTCTAGCTAGTCCAGGCTCTTCTGCTGATACTGACGACTTCCCAGATTTGGGCTTTCTGGGAATTGAGTCTCATTTTTCCTTGCACCGCAGTTCTTCAGAGGACTCAGACTCGCCCTAAGTATCGTTGCTTAACCAGTGATTGTAAATCAGCTGAGCCATGATGACTTTCTGTGGGTGCTTGATCATGAATCTCAACCCTGAAGTATGCCCTGATTGCTTCTCCAAGATCTCCGGTCAGATGTCAGTGGTTTAACTGACTGCACTAGCTTGCTATCTGCTCTTTTTGTTTTTCAATGATGTATTAGCACTCCAAAGTCAGAAATATGCTTGAAGTTTTAAATCAGTTGCTAGTCCTGGAGAAAGTTTGTTTTTTGTTCATCTTAAGAATCAGTTTACTGTCCTTTTTTTTAAAAAAAAAAAAATATCAAAGTGCATGAATCAGAATGTATATTACTCGATAATTTGATCAACGCTGTGGCAACAAAGGCCAGCTAGTGCCTCATTGCCTGTTGTGCCCTCTGGTTTGAATAGTAACAGCACATTTTCATGCTGAGTTTAGACGAATTGGCTCCTGCCTGTGTGTGCTGGGTAATGTCCTTTCATATTCTTGGCATTGGTAATGAATGGGATTTTGAACACGGCTTGCAGATGTTAAGGCTTATTGTAGGAAAAACCCTCACAAAAAGTTTAACCTTCTAATATGTGCCTAAAAGCCAAAGAGGGTATCAGAATTATGGTACTAATTCAGTTTACTATTGGTTGCTTGCTAGGTCTCTAATTGCCTGTACAAACACAAACGCTTTTGGTGACAGGTGACTTTACAGTTCCCAGATTTTTTTTTCCTGTCCTTTTTTTCATACTTGGTCAATCTGCTTGCTTTTAGACCTGCATTCGGCTTTTAAATCCCAAATAGCTTCTTTGACATTAGTGGTGTTGTTGCACGTTAATTAAGATCAAAGTTTGACCTGGGTTTTTTCCCTGAAATAACAAAATAGGTCTGTTACTGATACCATGGTTTACTGCAGGAAATCCTAAAAAACCCCAACAAACTAACAACAAACTAAAAACTTGAAAAATAAAAAAAAACCCCAAGGCCCTACAAAAATGTCTGTTGCCTGAAGATAGAGTATTTGCCTCCTTTTATTTGTTTGCAAAACCAGAAACTAAAAAGGCCTTTGCAGTGTCAAAACTGTCAACTTCTTATTTTGACAGGTTGTATTTCTGAACAGTAACACAAATCATAAACAACTTTTTTTTGAGGAATTACTGCTATTTGCAGATCCTATTTGGTTTTACAGCAGAGAGTAATGCTATTGAAAAGCTGGATTTGACACAGACAGTTAAGAGGGATTCTGTGTGTTGGGTTTTTTTGGCTTTTTTTATTTTTCTTCCAAGAGAGATGTTTATTTCAGCTGTGCATTTAATCCTTCCTTCAAAGAGAACTGGAGGATAAAGTGAATGCCAGAGCAGCATTGCGGGTTTCTACTGTACTTTTGCTCTTTTTTGCTGCAGTGCTAAACAAGTTTCTGTTAATGTGGTGGTGCAGGTGAAAATGCTGGGACTTCATTAACAGTTGGGCTGATGAAGTGTGAGCCAGAATAAAATCCAGTTCCTCCTCTGTTCACTGAGTTAGATTTGCAGGATGAGTAGAAGCAGAAAGCAGCATGCCCTGCTCGTGTTATTCCACTGAACAGATTTCACTCAGACTCTACATGGGCAGTAGAGTAAAAGAAAAATAGCAATAAAAATGTGAAATCTTTATGCAGTCGCATTCCTGAGTAAAACCAAACATATAAGGCCTTCAAAGTGAGACTTTGCAGGCAAATTACAATGGATGCCTGTGCTGTAGCCAAAATATACTGAGAAAAATAACTCCAGAACAACACATTAACAAGGAAAATGTAAGGAAACGAACACATCATTTTACCTTGTAGCCTGTGTAATTCAGCACAGTGTCAGAGAAGGGGGTCAGTGGTTGTACTGCTGCCTGGTTTGCTACCTCCTTAACTCCAACATGCATAGGATGGGTGGTCTTGTAGCCAAGACCTCATCTAGGTCTTAGGAGTAAATCTGAATGAATAATAATAATTCTTCTAGTTTCCTGGCTGAAATGAATTAAAAAAATAGGAGACCAAATGTTTTAAACCAGGTTAATGCCGTTGATATTTTTTTCCAGCCAATTGGTCTCTACTGTCATGGGAGAGTAAATTCAGTGATGTGTAGATACTGTTGCAGTGGGATGGTATGAACAGACAGGCAGCGACGAGAGAGTCCCATCTGATCAGAAAGTAGCCGGCTCACAGAAGAATGACAGTAGATGCTAAAGAAAAACCTGGGTTTGTTCTGCCTTTCATAGTCTCTCTGGTAGACCTCTTTTCTAAACAATGTTTTACATAAAGCAATTTAACTCATGTTAAAAAGAGTGCTTCAACATGCTTTTTAAGAGAGATGAACAAATAAAATCTTTTTCAACAACAGGACATACATCTAACACTTCACTGTTCTTAAGTATCACAACACACAAGAAAATGAAAAACAGAAGAAAATCAGAGTCAGATGAAGATGGTAACAGCAGAATTTATTTAAAAGCTGGTGTTTCTTGTCTCATGGTAATGCAATCAATATCTTCTCTACAAGCTTCAAGGCAGTATGAGTTCTTTAAATAGTGGTGTAGCTTTGAAATGCCCTTTCATACCTGGGTAGACCAACATTAAATCAAGAGACAGCATCATCAAACTTGCTTTGACTGATGAAAGAAAAGGAGTAATTGTCTGTGCCCAGTCCTTTTTTCTCCAAGAGATCTTGCTAGCTGCAAATCATTTGAGAGAAAAATCAGATTCTGCATCCATATTACCTTCCTAGAGAGATCTTTGCAGATCTGATCAGCGCTTTCCTTTTTTCCCTAGGAGTCACCAAAATCTTTACTGTTTTTCACTCAGCTGTGTATGCTGAAGGCTCTGCTTATTTCCCAGGGCAGACTTCAGATGATGCATAAAACTTAGGTCGTGAACACTGGTGGTAATTAAAGATCTATGGTATGTATGTTCTAGGTTACTAACTTGGGTATCTGAGCAGAATTCCAGCTGGGGTAATTACGGGCTGTCTCGCTGACTGCTGTCAGCAGCTTCCGCTGGGTAAGGTGTTGTATTCGAGTCTCCTCCTCCATGAGTGCGTCGTATGAGTTGCTCAGTCTCCTGGGCCTGTGATTTTAGGAGCTGATTGCTGATTTACCCTTTGAAAAATCACTAATGATTTTACATGCCGATCTTGTCGCCCCATAAAAACGTCCAGTTCAGAGAGAGCACATCCTCCACACTTAGCGAAAATTGAGTCCTTTCAGTATTTCTTGTTAAATGAAGTATATGAAATCACCAGTTATTTTGGAAAATTTAAGCTTTCAGCAGAAATTCAACAGTTTCTGGGTAGGTTTTGTTCAATGGCAAACTTCAATGCATTTACAAAAAAAAAAAGAGACTCCGTTTTTGACAAAATACTCTCTCACCCTCTCCTCCCTGCCCAGTGATGCTGAATTTGCCTGAGAATACGTGTATCTTTCTGTCACAGAAGAATCAGGGAGAACTGCAGTTCATGCCAAGTCATTATTGGAAAGGAGTCAAGTAGTAGGAGAGAGTTCTTGTTGCTACTACCTTAATGTATTCATATATTTATAAATATTGACATTGTGTTCCACTGTGTTACCTGAGTGTTAGTTGAAAGCTTTTGAATACCTAATCATTAATAGTGTAACAGATTTCAGTTTGAGGAAAATTGTGCTACTTTTTATTCCATCAAATGCTTTGTTAAAATTGTGTTTTCTCATGTGCATGCTCTGCTGTGTGTTACTGCTAAGCACCAAATTCCTGAAGACACTGGAGATGTAGTTCTAACAGCATCATAAACTGCGCACTTAGAACGGCAGACTAAATATAGCTCTGGTCATTTTTATTTTAAGAATTGAGTTTATGGTAAGAGGACACTCCAGTAATGTATCCCAAGGGACTACTGTGATGAAGTTAATATAGCAGACATTTTATGTCTTGTAACATCACCTGTGTCAAACTGTGTTGTCACCAAAACCATGCTGCCATTGTAGAAATAAACTGCTCAGGCATAATTTCTGTGATTTCGTGAATAACAGGAATGTAACTTCAGAATGAAAATTTCCCAAAACATAAGAGATATTAATGGGATTAGATATATCTATCGTGCCTCTGAGAAGAGGAGACCTAGAGACAGCTTCACCATCTGTAAATCTGATGCTGGTGTAGTTGACTGCTTACATGGACTTCACTTTCTGGTGTTGGGAAGAATCACAGCAGTTAATGTCATGGATTCTGAGATTCCAGATAAGCAGACTTTTCCCCCTTTTTCAGCTGTAATTTTTCCTGTCTAAGAGAGAAAAAAAAAAAGAGGAGAGGATACAGTATCACAGAATCACAGAATCACAGAATGGTAGGCGTTGGAAGGGACCTCTGTGGGTCATCTAGTCCAACCCTCCTGCCGAAGCAGGGTCACCTAATGCAGGCTGCACAGGACCTTGTCCAGGTGGGTCTTGAATATCTCCAGAGAAGGAGACTCCACCACCTCCCTGGGCAGCCTGTTCCAGTGC
>Ga0065711_1028536_pt1 | contig 40625 bp, 27 predicted proteins | sample Hoacrofraction12_FD_59098 | JGI IMG/M metagenome (GOLD analysis project Ga0065711, IMG submission 59098) | Hoatzin crop microbial communities from Cojedes, Venezuela - Epithelial fraction 12 v2 (version 2) | ecosystem: Host-associated > Birds > Digestive system > Esophagus > Crop | place... | reverse complement strand
AAAAAAAAAAAAAAAAAAAAAAAAAAAAAGAAAAGTGAATGTTGCACCAGTTTCTGATTTGTCAGATCTTATTTGCCTATGAGGAGAAGTCCTGACTTAGTCACAGACTGCTTGAAGATGTGTAACATGTATTTACCTTTTTTGTTTGCTTGTTTTCAAGAGAATGGGGCCAGAAGACAATGAAATGTAGAGGTTTTCATGCTTGGTACAGTCTGTGTTTTTTGGTTCTAAATCAAAACTGTAAAAACTGTGTTACTGAAAATTGTGTTTTGTTTCTTTAAACAACAAGTAGTATTCTCATCCCTTCCTATGTCGCTGGTGAACCTTCAGTTTTGATCCTTCTTGTATTTTCCCTCCTGCTTCCTTTCAGTTGATCCAATGGGAGATGAATACTCTGGAAGTGGAGGCAAATGTGTGTATTGTGTGGTTCTGTTTTTAACCTGCTTTCTCTGGGTCAGCTTTTAACTGAGCTTTGCATGCCAGCATTTCTCACAGGGAAATCCCAGACAGAACACTCACTGTGGAATGCAAGGCAGTTTCATGGAAACTAGCTTAACCAGCATTTCTTGGATCGAGTTGACAGCTGCTCACCTAGCTTCCTGGCCTTTTAACATCTCTTTTCCATCTAGAATTACTTGTTTTAAATGTGAGTTGATTCACTGAAGATGAAATGTTATCAGTTCCTCATGGAGACTGAGGTTTATTTATTTTATATAGTCTCTTAAAAAAAACCACAAGTTGGACATCTTATACTGATGAAGGTCTCTTATTTGCGCTCAAATACTCAGTTGTAGATGATTAACTTCATAGGGTTAAAACCAGACAGGAAATAGCATTTTATTTTTGTTCTAGTGTTTGCTTCTGTTAAAGGGAAATATATGTCACTGCAAGAGAAATGTATTCTATGTAAATCTGGGGTTGGTAGACTTTTCAAACTCTTTCAGGTCAGTCTTCTTCACCCTCACCCAAACAATAACAACTGGAAGAGATCTGTCTGAGATTTCCTGAAATTAAAGCTACTGGTGGTGTAAAGACTCATCCTGGCCTTGTCTTACGTTCTGATGCTGCTTCCAGCGTGTGCATATGTCATCCGTGTGAAAGCTGCAGCCTCCGGGAGAAGCGTGCATGATGTTGAGGGTTTTGGTTCTCTCTGGTCACAGCAACCGTGAAAGCTATTGCAAGTGCCACTTCCTTTATCTTCAGGATTGCATGTGTCTGTTGGCCTTTCCAGACTTCATCCTTCCTGCTCTTTTGTGCCTGCTTTCCTCATCCTGATGGCATTCCCTTAACCTGCTTTTCTTCCGTTAAATTTCCACCCCTGCTTCCTGTATTTGCAGATGGTGGTTTTCAAACTGACTTGATGCAGTCATCAGTTTCATGAGGCTGAAACAACAGGTTGAATGTGGAGTGAACTAGGGCATAAGGCTGACAATAGCAGAATTGTTCAGGATAGGAGTAGAGGAGATGTAGGAGGACATGGAAATTTTTGCAATGTCTGGGTGAGCATCTCATTTTTCTCAGTGTGCGGCCCTTGTTTATAACTTGCAAGGTCTTATTTGACCTGTTTCTTTCATAAGGATACTTATTTTGAAGGATTTGTTTTTGAAATAGAATTTAAAACTAACAAAAATTATTAAAACTGAGCTATTTAGTTGTCTGATATTTCCATATTAGAAGACGGGGTGTTTTTTACTGTGTGATTGTTCTGAGGATATGGTTTAGAGACGTATCTGAGAAGCTAAGTTAGATATAAGTAAATTGCCTTTGGCTATTTGTTGTTAAATCATTCATGCACTTTTTCCTTGGTTTCTGTCTTTCAAGGAGGCATCTTTCAAGCCTCCAGCTTTCCAGGCTACACAAACGACCGTATTAATTTTGGGGATTTTTGAAGTCCTTCCTCCTCTAAACTAAGACCAAAATGCTTTGAAGCACCTTCTGAAATGTGAGAGCCTTATCAGAGCTTTCACTGGTCAGGTATCTTAGATTTCCATTTTTCAGATAAGGAGGGTCAAGAGGAAACACGATGATGTTATTGTGAACTTGTGTTTTGTTCTTCCCCTCATGGACTGACAAGTGATTTACTCACTGTCCTGTGAGAATTTAAGGAGGGGTAGATCTTTGTCCGTGGGGTCTGGGTGGTTCAGCAGCAGAACCACTGCTGTGATAAAGATTTACTTAATCATCATTTTAGATTAAAGCAGTCTGGAAGAGAATGTTTTGCTGAGTTTAAGGGGTTGGTGTCCATTCAGGCTTCAGCCCAAAATGTCACTAATCTCATCAGGAACTGAATCTGATCCTGGTCTGAGCTCCATGTTGCTCAGTTAAATGTTCAGTTAGAAGTAGGATGGTTTATTTTTTGGCAAGTGTGTAATTTTTTTTTTTTTCAAACTTTTTTGATCAAAATGATTTATGATGCAGTCAATAATAGTTCTCAGGGTCTGAACTGAGTTATTGTTATGTTATGGATACTAATATTAAAAGATTTGTTTCAGAACTGCCATCTAAAAATTACAAAACTTGTCTTGTTGCTGCTTAAATGCTTTCCTCTTACACTTGTATTTCCTTCCTTTCCTTTTTCCTCTTCCTTCCCTCTTCCTACTTCCCTTTTCCCCATCTTTCTGCCTTCCCTCTGTCTGTGTGTCTCTCTCCCAGATCTGAAAGATTTTCAGAACAGTAAACATAGATACTTACTAGCCTCCGAGAATCAACGTCCTGGCAATTTTTCCACAGCCTCCATGGGGTCCCTCACTGCATCTCCGTCCTCCTGCTCTCTCAGTAGTCAGGTGGGCTTAACATCTGTGTCCAGTATACAGGAAAGAATCATGTCAACGCCTGGAGGAGAAGAGGCAATTGAACGTTTGAAGGTAGGTATTGCCGTAGATTAAGGTAGTTATTATTTTTGTCTTTTCCAAGGCTAAATAGCAGTGAACCTGGGAGAATTTTCCTTTAGGAAATATATACAGTATGCTACTGTTTCTGTAGTAAGTTGTCTGAAACCCGCTTACACCTTAAAAAGGGCACTTAATTGTAGTGGCCGAGAAACTGGGTTCATGCACAGCCTTTCCTGTTAGGAATATTTAGGTTTAGTTGTAGCCTGGAGCTACAACTAAATTATAAATGAAAATCTTCATTCTTGTTTACAGGGCCTCAGTGGTAATTACGGAAAATTTGATCATAAGTATAGACTTCTGGAAGCCTGGTCAGCACTAGTGTGGACAAAGTCTGACTAGCAAATGCACTCGGCTTTCAGAACACCAAATTAGCCCAAAGTTGAAAAAAGGAGGAAGAATAATCCTGCCACTGTTGTATTCGCCCAGCCCCCACAGATTAAAATGTGAAGCACACAGAATAGCATGCTTTATCCAGACAATAGCAGCCTTGTCCCAATTCTGCATAGATTTGAACCACATCAAAAGTGCATTACAGTGAAGTATTTCTTAATTTTCATGAAAGCCCCCCCCAATCTCCATGGGTGGATGAGTGGGGAGAGCTGGTTGTGTCGAATCTATGCTTCATTCTCCTGTCTTTTCTGTGAGACACTGCCACAGGGGTTGAAATGGGCTGAAACACAGACTGCATATCCCTTCCTATTAGACATCCAGTGTTGCCATGGAAATATGTGTGGTCTCAGCGGTTCCTTGGCATCCAGTTACTGAATGATGTCTGTAAATCACATTAAAAAAAATGGAAATAGGAAAAAGAAATTATGTGGTTCAAATTAAAGTCTGATTGTAGTTAGATACGAAGTAATCTTTCCTTCTCAGCTTGCCTTCAAGGCTATTTACCCATTCAAAAATTAAGGAAGATAACAGAGTTTTGAAGTGCTGGGAGTACTTAAGTCTGAAATTAATTTCAGGTCTAGAACTGAGCACAAATGTTAATTGCTTCATGTAGTATGTAAAGAACTCTGACAAGAGTTGTAAAACAACTTCTGGGATTTTCACACAGGAATCGGAGAAGATCATTGCAGAGCTGAACGAAACATGGGAAGAGAAGCTGCGGAAAACTGAGGCCATTAGGATGGAAAGGTCAGGAATCAGAAGTGCTGTACGTGTGGATGGTCTCTAGAAAACGGAGAAGTGTGGCAAATGGAGAATGTTACCCCGTTCAAAAGCAATTGAACAGCAGAATAGTGCTTAGTGAATAATTCTGCTGACCTTTGAGTTATATATAACTGTAGGGGCAATACTGAGAGAAAGCTGTATTCTTTCCTGTGTTTCCTACAGTTTAAGTGCTTAGCGTTGTAATTCAGGTGACAACCTAAGCCGCTACATTGGTTTCTTCTGTGAAGCAGCATGGAGTCCTGGTCTCTTTCTTCCCCATTCCACCATTCCAAAAATTCTAGCCCTAAATTTAAGCAGAAAAGGTTAAATTTTTAGTACCGAAGTACCTAAAATTATCAAACAGCTCCAGCTTTTGAGCTGTGATTTGAATTGTGGCTGAGAGCAACAAGACAGATCTTAATAGTTGTCAGAAAGTGGGTGCAGCCAAACAGAGTGTTATTTACTAGAATATTGAAAGAGGAGCACCCTTGCCTGGAAACAATGTGACTGAGCAGTCCATAAAATCATGAGAGGTACCTGAAGAAAGTGGGTAAAGGTTGATTACTCACTGACAGAGCTAAGGGACTTTAAGGCTAACAGGTGATTTGAAACAAGTAGGAAGTTCTTGCAATGCTTAGGTAAGCTGTGGAAGTCTTTACTGCATGGTGTTAATGATGCTAGGAGTTGAAAGGATACCAAAACCTCAAAAACCCAACCACAAAATAACTTTGGATGACTGTTTAAGAGAAATGCTTTCCATTATTGCTGGAAATTCCTTAGGAAGAAATTGGGACACTGAGAATATTTTGGGGAAAATATCACAGTGTTTGCCGTGTTCTTGTTCTTCTGTGTTGACATCACTGTTGTGCTTCGTCAAAGCCAAAAATACTGTGTTACATGAGCAGTCTGACCCAACACAATCCTTCTGATGTATTAAGAATGAGAGGATACTTTCTATATTAGATCAGGAAGAGCCAGTTTAGTCTGTGTAAATTAATGAATAGTGGTAGCTCCTTTTACCTAAATTAAGTCTTTAAATTGAGAGCACACTTTAACCTTCCTTGAAGAAACAATGAAAGTAATGTCCTAAAATGTACTTATCTTGTAATACTTTGTTGCACTAAAATGCTGTTAAATCTCTGTAAAATTTTTGCTGTTGCCGTTCTATAGGCCTGCAAACTCTGGGACTAAAGTTGAGAAACTTGTCCTGTTTTGTTATGAGGTGGTGGCAGTCCTGGCTGTATCGTCACTGGATAAGCTGGTTGAAATTCTAATGTATTTCATTACATGACTTTCATTAGACCTTGTTTTGTGTAAGCAGCCTGTTGGTAAACATCTTGCTTTTCTCTCTCAGGGAGGCGTTGTTGGCAGAAATGGGAGTTGCCATTCGGGAAGATGGAGGAACACTGGGAGTCTTCTCACCTAAAAAGGTAGAGAAAATTGGTAACAATCACATCATGTCTCCAAAGCGCTGATCGGCCTGGGAGGAGAGGGTGGTGAGGGACCTACCATTCACACAAGGGTCTGTATTCATCTAAGATACAGAAAATCATAAGCAAAGTTTGGACCTTAATAGTAAGCTCCTTTTACAATATCTTTTTGGAAATAGCTTTAGTGTTAGAATCTATCAAAACACTCAACATCTAAGGATTATTTTGCCCATAATGATGAATTTTGATGCTATTCCTCATGCAAGTGATGCAATATGGCATTTAGTGCTTTTGGGGAGCTGCGGAAAGAATTGCCTGTGGTAGCTTCCATTGGTCATTAAAGTAAGAAAGCATGTGCTAGCCTAATACAATGATGAAATAGGAGCAGCGTGAAAAGTTCACAGAGATACTTCTGGTATCAAAAAATGGTTGAACTTTTTTGTACCTTCCATTAGAAAAATCTGTGCTGCAAGCAGAAGAGTTTGCAGCTCCTTGTGTATCTGTTGATTTGGTAGCAACCAGAAATGCTGGCTCTTAGGTTGTTGCTGCTGCTTTGTGCACTAGCTGTGTGTGTCCTTCATGTAATCCACCTATTCTTCTCTGAGATACCCAGAGAAGTTTGAAGTCTTGTTTAGTCTTGCTCTTCCTTGAATTTATTTGTTAATTGTAATCTAATGAACCACTGAACATAGGGGATGCAGCGGAATATTTCTTCCAGTACATGTCAATAGTTCTATTTTCTGACATTTGAAAGAAGCAGAACTGTGCAGAAAAAGGGCATAAATCAGTGATACAAATATAAAATGATAAGTTAGTAGAGAAGCTGTATATGTAGTTAAAGCAGATTTATTGAGGAAGTACAAGGAAAAGAATGTACTTTCTCGTATCTCAAAGATCTTTGAACAAGGAGCACAGGGTAATATTTTAGCCTCAAACTTGCATGTGCAAGTGTGTAACAAACTTTAGATAAAGTTAAATGGTGACCAATCTAGAGGCATTGTCCAGGGATGCAGGGTAGCAAAATTGGCTAAAATGTTTAATTCTTCATTTAAAGTAGTGTTTGACTGGAGTAGGCAGAACTCCGGTTTGGTTTTGGTATCTACTTCAGAAGTGCCTAAGGTTTGTAAGAACACTGAATGAATTAGTGTCTTTTACATTTCTTTCTCTTATGTTATGGATCCTCATCTCCTTTTAGATTTTCCCTCAGAGTCACTCAGCTCTTTTTGATGACTCTTTTGGTGCACTTTCAGCTGATCAGGTTTGTGTGTAAATGCCATCTGGAGCAAGTAGTTGCTTTGGTAATAGATAGTATTTATTTTTACCCATATAGGAGTTATTAGGAGAAGTAAAACTTCTCACCTAGTCCTGTCTGCTTCTGTTCCTTGCTATCCTTGCACTTCAGTTTCATTAGTTCACCTTCTAGTAGCTGTAGCCGCTGTTGTGAAAATTTAGGAGATGTAGATAGTAAATTTGAAGTTGTTTTATAAAAACTTTACACTTCTGAGGTACCAGTATAGATCTAATCATATGCTACTGGGACAGCACTGTGTTTTTACCAGCTGAGCTGTAAATTGAACTCTGTAAGGTAAATTTTGCCCACTTCATTAATTAAAAGGTATCACATTGTGCAATCCTTACTGTATCTATTAGTTGTGCCTTTAATGACAGGAAACTTCTTGAAATAGATTGTGGAAATTTAATTACTTGTGCTGTAATCAAAGATGGGAGCAGAGATGATCCTTCAGCTCATGCCTGAGGAATACTGTACAGGAGAAAGCGGCAGACATAACTGTCTGTGGATGAATAATAGATCTCAGAATGAGTGAGCAGTCAGTTTTGCTAGCATCATCTTTCAAGTTGTTGAGCTTTATTTCTTACAAAGCTCTCTGTTGCCCGTGAAAGGCCCGTTCAGACTTTGATTTAATGTAGTAAATGAACTCAGGTGCTAAAACGTGCGTATAGGGTACAGCATTATTCTCAAAGTATCCAAGTGGTACAAGTCATAGTGTTGTCACAGCAGTTGACTATGCCTGGCATTTGGTTTCTCTGAAATTTTCTTTTCAATCAAGAGCTTTATACAGCTCTAAATGTTGCTTTGAATCTGGTGAATAGGGATGACAGCATGGGACATCTTCAGCTGTGGTTTAGGTGTCCCCTATGTTTTTCCTCTGTCTTTGTAGTTAAGTCTGGGGCAATTGACAATCAGACTTCTCTATTCAAAGACAAATTTAATTGTAAACATTCAGTAATTTTTGAGCTGCTGTAAACTAAGCGCTGTTAACATCTCTCAAGTAATTTTTTTGCAGCTAGAATAAGTTGATGGAAGCAGTGTTGCCAAGGAATATCAACCAAATTTATTTTCTTGTGCTAAATTTATTCTATTTGAGGGTAACAAATGGACAAGTTGTTGTTAACAGTTTTATTTCTCTTTATCGTCTTTATTCTTCTGTTTAACCATTTTTGACTTTTCTTTTGTGCTTGTGCTTACTGCTATCTCACTGGCTAGATTTTCACACCAAGGCCTTGTGACTTGTTTGCTGATTCCAATGGGGTTTTTTCACCAAAGAAGGTTGGTTTAGTAACCGTAGTGGATTTAAATTTAGAAGAACTTTAGATGAAGAGCTTTGTAGCTATTGATATCGGAGAATGATGGTAGTTCTAGATTTTTCTTTTGACGTTAACAGGCTCTGCCAAATGATCAGCTGACCTGTATATGTCCAAGAAAAGCCAAAGTTGATTCCACATCAGTTTCAAAATTTTACTGAAGCAACCTTTTCTGCTCTTGGACTTCCTTATCAAAATTTACAGAGACTCTACAAGGAATCTTTTTTTTCCAGCTGAAGCATTTATTCCCTCTGGTGATGGATATTTTCAGATAACTAAGCAGTCCGAGGTGTATTTCTGCTATTATTTGTGATGCTCTTCAGTGCTGCAGGAGGTTATAGTTGAAAAAATGCATTATGGAATAACCCTGATATACATGGCAAAACTGCTGGATTAATATACATCCTCCACAAAAGTGGGAAGAAGCCTGAAAGTAGATCCTCAGTTCTTAATTATCTTTTTCTTTTCTTTCAGACTCCGCATCTTGTAAACCTTAATGAAGATCCACTGATGTCTGAATGTCTGCTTTACTACATCAAAGATGGTATTACTAGGTGAGGACTGGTGCTAATACACTCTGAAGTCTGCTTCTTTGCTTGCTTAAATCCCCATGCTAGAGACATTGTGAGTTTAAATAATAATTGTGCCTTGAGCTATTCAACTTGCAGGTACAAATGAAGCATGAGATAGCTGTAGGTGGAAATAAGTACAGAAATGCATTTTCTTTTAAGTTGATTTTGTGCTTTAAAAGTAACATGTGCAGTTACTCAGCTTTCTAAGAACTTTGTTACTACACCTGAGCAGTAAAAGCAATCATGATCTCTCTTCTAAGATATAGGAAAACAAAAGTAATAAAACTTACTGAAAATAGCTTAGAGATTTTGATGGGTGGAAGATTGAAAACCATAATACTTTATAAAAGCAGCTGGAATATGGACAACTGTCCACTTTATTATTTAAATGAACTGTTATCCATGTCTCTGTACAATTAATGTATTCTGCATTCACATATAAGAAATTAAATTTAAATTGCCAGACTTTTAACTTAAAATGGATTTTTATTTCAAAGCTTGTTGTCAAGACATCAGGAAGGAGAGCGGTGGGTTTTGTTATCTTTGGAGCACTAAGCCATGTTTGGTTGCTTAGATTGTATATTCCTGGGGAACAAATGGAGAAGAGTACACAGGCAGGTGCTGTTGTATGGCACTACTCTAGTATGCATTGTACCTAACTAAAAGAATATCAAGCTTGTAGAAAATTCAGCACAGAATGATAGACAGAATAGCTTAGGGCTTGAGAAATCATTAAAAGTTTTGATCCTAGTTAGCTGTGATCAGAAACGTGTAGAATGGTAAGTGCAGCAAGAAGTTCGTAAACATTAGGATTGAAAATTAAGTTGTCCATCTCTAGAATTGCTCAAATATTTGAGACTGGAATGGACATAAATCTTTGCCCTCCAGGGATACAGCCATTCTCTCACTGTCTGGAAGCTGGATGAAAATGCTTGTGGCATCAAATTATTCAGGAAGAGTCTCCTGAGCCATTGCTGCTCCTTTGTTAAAGTGCAGATGATGATCACTGGAAGGGATGATCACTGTATTGTATGCCTGCTGAAACGCACCACGGGGCGTTCCTGTCACTTCCGTTTTTTCTCTCCCATGTTGCTTTGCTAAAGGGAAAAGGGAGTACACAAGGGGGAAAAAACCACAGTAAATCCAGAGATGTTTAACATTTCAATTCTCTCTTTAAATTACATGTTTTGAGAGAGAGAGAAGTCTTCCCTTTTCTTTTGTCAAGCTGTTATCATTACAATGAACTGGAGGATAAGTTACCTGCAACACAGAGTTAAATGCTAGTTCAAACGTTTAAATTTGAAGGATGGTCTTAATAGTTCAGACTGTTTTCCTGGATGTTTCTGGGCTGTATTGGCCTACACAGAGCTGTAGAAGGTGTCTGATTTGCTCTTAAAATATCTTCTGTTGGACCCAGGGTTGGCCAAGCTGATGCTGAGCGAAGGCAAGACATTGTATTGAGTGGGGCTCATATCAAAGAAGAACACTGTATCTTTCGAAGTGAGAGGAACAACAATGGTGAAGGTAAAAAGCCTACTTCTCCTAGCAAAGTGTTGCTGAATCTTTCACTCCTTCCTTGATAGCTGGCCAGGGAATGCTGGTATTTGAAAGTTTCTGTTACCTCAAGAAAACAGTCAGCTTTTGACTTGCTGTTTTCATGAGTCTTAGGGGAAGAAAATAAGATTTGTTTAAGTGATAATGGCTTCAAATTGCAGGCTGCAGTCAGTGTAAGAGTTAAGTTCTGATCTTGGTTAACTATAAATATGAAAATTTAAACAGGAAATAAAATAACAATTTTCAACTGCAATCTGTGGAGATGTCAGTAGTATTGGTTTTTCTCATGGGGCTTTATTTCTTTTTTTGATGAGCATAACATAAAGGAGTGATTCACTTGTATCTTGTTTTGGTGTTAGTAGGAGAATAGGCAGAAAACAAGAGGCCTCTAGGGTTTGCACACTTCTGTTTCTATACAATGCTCTCTAAAGTCTCATTCATCAATGTTTTTGTTGTAGTTATTGTTACTTTGGAGCCTTGCGAACGATCGGAAACCTATGTTAATGGCAAGAGGGTTGTGCAGCCTGTGCAGTTGCGCTCAGGTAAGAAATGTTAGAATGGTTTGGTTTTTTTGTAGACTCTCCATCTAAGAATTGTCCATATGTGACATTTGCATCGTACGTAGAGAATGCTGGGTGCTGTTAGAGGACAGCAATGTTACTCTTTGGAGTGTAGCTTTTAAACAGAAGGTGATACTGTTCTTCTCTTGGCAGCAGTTTGTGTTCTTTCATTCTTTGGTGCACTAGCTGTAGGTGAACTTAAATATTCACTGCCATGCAGCATCCTGCTTGTCCTTCTGCTTACCCTGGTATTATTCAAATACCTTGTTGCCCAAGCCTATTGCCCTTGGCAGTCTCACGGCAGACAGGCTGCCAGTTGCTGATGGAAAATTCAGTTTCCTGGCAAAGCTAAGATATGATCTTCTGCAGGAGTACAACAGCTTCTCTTTGCTATCGTTAGATTTCCCAGTCAGTTGCTTACATTCCTTTAGAAAGGCACGTGGGGAAAGAATTAGAGATGAGGGAGTGACTTCCCTAAATTATGGGGTTTAACCTATCTCTTTCAAACTATGATTCTTTCTGGGTCCCTCCCTCATTTTTGTACTGGTGAAAAAAAAGAAACCCAACAAGCAAACGAAAAATCCCCACCATGCATTCAAGTGTTTTAAGTTAGGCTTTTATGAACTGAAAATTCTGCTCAAGTGGCTTTTGTCCATGTTTTGGCACTGCCGCTAGAGGAAAGGAATGGATTTAGTGAGGTGTTTTATTGGCGGCAATTGTTGGTCAGTCTCGCAAGTTTGTCCTTTAATTTTTATAAACTCTGCTGGATTATTAGATTGGACCTCTGAGGATGGTGATGTCCCCTGTGAGTACTGTTTCTTACAGCAGTGGCTTGTTCTGTACAAACCAGGCATTCTTTTTTTTCCTTATCACCTAGTTAACTTGAACGTGTACAGAAGTCCTTATAGGGCAATCTTTTCTTATGCTGTCACCCAACAGGATAAGTGGGATGAGTCATTCACTGATGTTTTTCAATGGTTTTGGAATCCTTACTTGAAAGAGTTAACTTCTGTTACTGGTTTTAGGAAATCGTATTATCATGGGTAAGAATCATGTCTTCAGATTCAACCATCCAGAGCAAGCACGAGCAGAGAGAGAGAAAACACCATCAGCTGAGACTCCCTCTGAGCCAGTTGACTGGACATTCGCTCAGAGGGAGCTTCTGGAGAAGCAGGGCATTGACATGAAACAGGAGATGGAGAAAAGGTAACAAAATATCTCTAGATTTTTACCTGAAGCAAGGAGTCAGCTGTAGGTTATTTGGGTGGTGTCCGTGCCAAATCTAAATCTAGGTTCTGCTGCATAACATCTCTGATACTTATTGTGGAAGTTCAGAAAGCTTCCTCATTGTTTTACGTAAGTGTTTTGGTGCTCTGGCTTCTTTAAAAATCACATGTAAGCACCTTCCACTAACCCCGTAGACCTTTTGGTGAAGGACTGAACTACAACTTATAGGAAGTTTCACTTCTACAGTACTATAATAGACAAATAACAGTTCCTTTAAAGTGGAATGACTTTTACTCTTGTCACTGTAATTCATCAGCCTGTGCATGTAGAGTAACACCAATGTGAAAATAATGACCTCTTCAGCTACTTCTGTTCTTTTATTCATCTTCAGATTACAAGAAATGGAGATTTTGTATAAGAAAGAGAAGGAGGAAGCTGATCTCTTGTTGGAGCAGCAAAGACTGGTATGTGTCCTTACTTAAGATTAACTATACCTTTGGCAAACAATAATTCCTGTCCTTGCTTATCTGAAAGTTTAGGAAGCCTGCTTGGGTTGTCTGCACAATGCAGTTCTCCCTTTGCTTTCAAATACTTCGTGTCTACAGTGAATTAATTCAGAGATTGTAATTGACAATGAAGAGGCTTTAATCAGTTCTTGTTGGGACAGGTTGGATTTCTTGCAACTTGAGCCTGAAAGAAGGGCATTTCTGTGCTCTGTGTTTTTTGAAGTTCCTTTTTGATAGCTACTTCTTGGGATATTTGCCTTTATTTTTGTCTTGGATCACCAGAACATACTAATTTTGTGCTACCAAAGAGATTCCTAGAACATAGATATGCTAGGTTTATTTTTTTGAATGATGTCTGAAAATGTTGCTGCATTGTGCATGTTTTAACCCTTCTCCCTCCCCCTGCATGGAGTTCCTTGTAAGGGTCTTAATGGTACACATGTTGATGGTGGGGTTATGAGTAGGGAGCAGTGGGCAAAGGGAATGTTAACTCATTCAGAACAAAGGGAATTCCACCGTTCCACCTATTTCATAAATAGGAAGTCTGATAAATTATGTCTGATACGGAAGACTTCAGTCTTCTCACAACAAATGTCTTCTGAAGTGCATTATCAATAGGAATGCACGCAGTCTTCAAGCACCCTGTGAATTTTAAAAAAAAGACCAAGCCCAGGAATGAAATCTAGATTTCCTTACAAAACCTGAGTGTCCAGATTCTGCATTAACTACACTGGGTTGTCTTTTAGCTAGAATGCAGATGTAGTTGTGCCTGAATTCTAATAAAAATTTCAAAATTATGATTCATTTGTTTGTAGTGTTAGTCTGAGATCACTGAAAACTGTGGGTTAAATGCATGCTGGATTTTAAATGGTAAAGCTCTTCCCCTTCTCCCAAAAGCAGAATGGAGCAAAGTGCTGTGGCTTCCATAGGTAGAAGCTACATCACTTTTCGTTTGTATTATACACTGAAAGACTTCTGCAGCTCTGATTATTTCATCGCAAGGGACTAGTTTCTTGGATGGAGAGGAGTGGCTGCAGACTTTGAACCAAATCAAGACTTAGTTCAGAAAGGAAGTTAAGGTGTAATGTTTCATCTCTGCAATTTTACAGTTAAAATTTGTGTAGCTGAAAGTAGTACGGAAAAATCGGTTCAATGTAAAAAGAAAAATAGTTTCAGTATCACGTAAGTTTTCGCTACGTGTCAAAGAAGATGCGAGGAATGGAATTCCCTCCCTTAAATCTTAGCTGACAGGCATAAGCTAAGCTATAGTATAAATGAAAAATGTGAGAATCGGCTATCTGAGGAGAGGCTTCAAATAAGGCTGCATTTATAAAAGTGGTGTGAAGAGAATTTGTTTCCCTGTATACTTAAGATTAAGGGAATGTTCTTTAGATAGTGGGTTGTTTAATACTGTAATAAAGTTGCTGATTTCTTTAAGCTTGTTTTGGTCTTGCTGATTTCAATTAGCTGACAAAGGTGGAAGATTATCCTATGCGTGTTATCAATATAAATCCTGAAGGACACCTTTCCTAGTTGTAGGCGATCATATCAAAAGAGATCATTGGTCTGTTAAGCAGTATCCTGCTTATTACAGTGCTGAATAAGAATATTTCAGGTGACAGCAAAACTTCCTGACACATCTCGTCATTTCTGTGTCACTGTATGCGGAATCTGGAATGGACAGGATTAATGCATTCATGCAACAGTAGCTGAGTAATGATTGGGAAATCTAGGAATGCATTTCAGCTTGTGTACCTTAGAAGTATTTACACTGCTGCGATGTCTAGCTGCAATAGCAGGTTCTTTAACTGACTGCTATGTAAGATTGTCATTGAAATATAAATATTCTTGTTCTAAATTGGAGTATAATCTTTGATGTAAGATGCTGGCTAATCCTGTTTAGCAGATTGTTTTGTTTCTGTGCTGAAATTCCAACCAGTTTGGGTATTTGTTAGATGTGCTATACAAAAAAGATAAATAAGAGTTGTTGTCTCCCCAAATTTACAACCAATATAAATTTGCCTTGCTAGTGTTACTAGAAAATAGAAATAATCATTCTACATTTTACAAATTGAATATGAAAATTTGTTTAATAGAGCTAAAATTGCCTTCCTGGTTTTCTTGGTCATAATGCCTTTGCAGTGACCACTGAATATTAGAATGTGGGTGTATAGCAATACTAATTGGTCTGGTTAACCTCCGGGTGTACACAGGGCAATGACCACATAGTGTCTCTTAATCAGCTTTTTATGCGCAAGATGTGCTTTACCCATAAGTAGTAGTATGGTTATTTTGTAACCTATAATAATAATTCTGTGGAACTTGTGACTTAATGTTTGAGTAGTTTATTTTTCGCCTTTCTGGGCGTAACCTTGAGTGTGTAGCTTGTACAGTGTCTTCCTCCAGGGCATCTTTTGTTTCCACTGCAATATGCAGTTTGTGAGATGCTGTTTGCTTAGGCCACAAATTTTGTTGTCTGTGAACTCACAGAGTTTATGTTCTGTTTCTAAACCTGTATTGTGGCCTAAGCTAGGAGAAGTTGATTCTCTAGTGCTATTCTTAAATATTTAAAAATACATAAGGTCCCAAGAAGCTCAAATAATGTCAATCGTAGGCTATGGAGCTTGATGACCATACGGCAGAACAGTATTTCTTTTACTCTTTTTTGTCATACCCAAAATAAATTATATTGTATTTCCCATTCTTCATGGTCTTCCACCTGAAGTCTGAAGTCTAGGAAGCCATGGTTCTGAGTCAAAGACCTGGGTTTCCTTTGCATTTAGAATACTTGCTGTTATTGTTCCTGATTTCTCATGTATTATAATTCTTCTGTAAAAAATAGGGATGTTAGACAGAGGTTCATTAGAGATTGACTGCTGTGTTTTATTGAAGATGTTTGGATCGCAACAATGCATAGGACTTCTTGTTTTTTAAAGAGATGTCTTAGATTAATAATCCTTTAAAGAAAAGTAGTCTGACTTTAATTCCTGGTTGCAGTAAGCAATAATGGATACTCTTAACTTCTGGTGGCAGTATACCTGAACAGACGTTCCTAGCATATGGAAACCTGAAGCACTGCTCATTAAAAATCGTTTAGCAAATGGTGGAAAACTTCTAATGAAGAAGCAAAATGTGCATAAATCTTAGCAAGTGTGTGGAAGCTCCAGGCTCTAGGGTTTGAGAAGAGGACAAACCAAGGATATCAAATAGAGAATTCGTATTAAAACTATTTAAAAAAAAAAAAATTATTACTGCTACATTCTTCTGAAATTCGTTCTTCGGACAGACAAGACTGTTAATGTTTTTTTTCTTTAAACTAAGCAACAAGGTGACAAACAGGGCGGAAAAAAAGCCCCAAACCACAACTCACCTCTGAAACTGATTCTGGATATCCTTTTAGCTTGTAGCAAGTCTGGGAGTATGAACCACTGTCTTCACCTGTCGTAGTGGCACTTACAGTCCTTTTAACATTGAACCTTTCGGCTGCTTCTGTTTCATTTTTTCTTATCGTCTAACACTTCTCTGGCTGCTATTGTAGTGAAGTGGATTCTAAACTTGAGCATCCCTGCAACCACGTGCAACGTTACTAACCAGTGTTAACCTGACTTACTCTGGCTGCCTATGACATCTTCTATGATGGCTATTGTGTTCACCTACTACCTGGGGAGGATTTGCTGAAAGAAGCAACAGCAGTCACCAAGGCAAATGTGTGTGGCGGGGATTTGCATGTCTTTGTAGCATGTGTGAAGTGCTGTTTACACTTAGTTTTTAATTTTTTAAATCAGGAACTCGGTTTTAGTTGATCTGTTTAAAATTTTGGAAGGGATCGGGAGGGGAGAGTTTAGGTTATCTGCTATTTTGAGATGACAAGACTTTTAAATATAATGTTAATCTTATTTTAGTGAAGAGCTCCAATTTTGACAGCCCATGACTCTTGAAGACACATTTTAATGCCCTAACACTCAGTCTTCAGGGACTTCCTTATCACTTGTTCTATTTTGATTTTGATTTAGTTTTCTTTGCCTGCTACTTCTTGTTTAGCTTTTCCATTTTCTTACAATTTTAATTTTGGTTATTTTGGGGCCACTTCTTGATTTTTGTTTTTCCAAAGGATGCAGACTCTGATAGTGGGGATGATTCGGACAAGAGATCGTGTGAGGAGAGTTGGAGACTGATCACTTCCCTGAGAGAGAAGCTGCCCCCCAGCAAGCTCCAAACCATTGTAAAAAAGTGTGGCCTCCCCAGCAGTGGGAAGAAACGAGAGCCTATTAAAATGTACCAGATACCCCAACGTCGACGCCTTAGCAAAGACTCCAAGTGGGTTACCATCTCAGACTTAAAGATTCAGGCTGTGAAAGAGATATGCTATGAGGTTGCACTCAATGATTTCAGGCACACTAGGCAGGAGATTGAGGCTCTGGCCATTGTTAAAATGAAAGAGCTTTGTGCCATGTATGGGAAAAAAGATCCTAACGAGCGTGAATCATGGCGAGCTGTTGCCCGTGATGTCTGGGATACAGTAGGAGTTGGAGATGAGAAAATTGAAGATGTTATGGCCAATGGTAAAGGAGTAACTGATGTGGATGACCTTAAGGTGCATATAGACAAATTGGAAGATATTTTGCAAGAAGTGAAGAAGCAGAACAACATGAAGGATGAAGAGATAAAAGTTCTTAGAAATAAGATGCTAAAAATGGAGAAGGTTTTACCTCTGATAGGGTCTCCAGAGAAAGCCCAGACAACCATGGCTAATGCTAAGTCTCCAAACTCTGCCAGTGTGGTGGATGTGGATAAGAAGCCCACAGATGACTTAAAAAGAAGCGAGAATGATGATCTTGCTAAAGAGGAGCGTGTTTCTCAGCTAATGGCAGGTGATCCAGCTTTCAGACGTGGGCGATTACGTTGGATGAGGCAAGAACAGATTCGATTTAAAAATCTGCAGCAGCAGGAAATAGCAAAACAGCTTCGTCGACAAAATATGCCACACCGATTTATTCCGCCTGAAAATCGCAAGCCTCGGTTTCCTTTCAAAAGCAATCCCAAACATAGGAACTCATGGAGTCCAGGCACCCATATAATTATCACAGAGGATGAAGTTATTGAGGTTAGAATTCCAAAAGAAGATGATAAGAACAAAGATGAAAACAAAGAAAAAGAAAGTAGAGCTGCCTCTAAAGACCCTCAGCAGCTGTGGAATCTTTATGGCCCCCAGAGGAATCAAGATAATATCCAAATTAACAGGCAGCAGTTGAACACACAGTCGCAGCCTAGCAGTCAGCAGCAGCAGCCATCACCTCAGTTGCGCTGGAGAAGCAATTCCCTCAATAATGGCTCTCAAAAAAGCTTGCGGCGTCAAACATCGGGCTCCTCTGAATCATTGCACTTGTGCAGCGGGCAGCAGAATCCGGACCTGCAGACTTTCCAGCAAAAACGCCACATCCACCAGCACCGACAGCCGTACTGCAGTCACAGCAATGGAGGCAGTGCAGAGAGCAATACAGCTAACTTCCACCCAAAACAGACTGACCGGCTTAACCACTATAACCAGTTTGTGACGCCCCCACGGATGAGGCGCCAGTTCTCAGCTCCTAACCTCAAAACGGGCAGAGAAACTACAGTATGATTAGTTGGCCAAGAGTAGTCTGGGGGAGGAGGGAAGCAAGGGCAATTCTGGCTTCTCATTGAGAAATGTCAGGACTGCCTTTGCCTATGTCTGGGGTTTTCTTTGGCCAGGTAGAGCTTGGGTAATTCGACATACAATTACAAGGTACTGGCCCTTCAGCCCGTTCAGTTTGCATGTGACTTTTGTTGCAGTTTTAACCACAGTGATTGGAAGAACATTCAGAAAAATTGTAAGAAGTTTTTTCATAGACTAGAAGACTTGAAGAGAGGGATGTGGAGGGGAGAACTTCCCTGCTAGCTCATTTACCAGGTGTTTTTTTGTGTGTCTTGGAGTATTTTTTCTAATGCTGAAAATATTGTCTGGAACTCACAAAGTGCTACCTTCCTCCTGTGTTTTATGTAGACAATCAACAGAGGAATTTAGTTTCTAGCATTGAATGTTTCTTGTGACCTTTTTCTTAGCGATAAGGAAACTGACCATCTGTTTTAAATTGATCTGGCTCTTCAGAACAATATTTTTCACTCTTAACTCAAATTCTTAATAGTAATAATCTATAAACCAAAAGTTGTCGGCTGACAAGATAAGTGGCTTTTTTTGTAGAGAAATTAAGAAGAGCTATTGGGTCAAAACAGTCCTACTCTCTGAGTAGGAGATGTCTTTTCTCCTTCTGCTTAAGTTCATAATTATTGGTATGACATTGCTGTGACAGTTAAATCTGCCTGAATAGAATTTTATGTCAGCATAAGTATATATATTGCTGAAGCAATACTTTGGAAATAAGCTTTTTCTAATTACCATTGTATATCTAAATACATAATAGTTTTTAATTATTATACAGAGATTGTGGAAAGGAACTAGGATTTTTTGATTCTCTGGTGCAGGGAGAAGCCTCAAAAAGTTAATTCTTTTTATTTTATGTTTTCAACTTTCTTGGGCATGAGTCTGGGAGATGTTCTTGAAGTAGTTATGAAGATTTATAGATCACTACTTTGAATTGGCTGAGTTCTTCTCAAAGATAGGAGGACTGAACTGTTTCAACTTCATGTGGATACCTCATGTTAGTGCCTTTGGTCTTGGATTAAACCCCTGTTTCAAGACTTATTTAGTAAAGGAGAAGGTCACTTATAGGAGAAAATAAGATTAGTTTTCCTTCTTCCCACACTCAAAATGCAAGTTAAATTTGTTAATATCTATTTTGATCTGAAGAGGTCTGTACTTGCAGATGATTTGCCATGAAACAAATTCTTGCAATCCCTACTTCAGACTGTTTCAAACAAATTACAGAAAAACTATTGATTAAGGAATAGTCTTTATGAGCTTGGGGTTTTCTCAATTGGAAAGTCCCAATTTTCATTACACACTTTCTTCTCTCTGAGTTTCTTAAAGTGCAGACAAAATTGCACTTACTTCTGAAAATCTGTTGGAAGTATAAGCCCATCTAAAGCTTTGAGGACTTATTTTGCGTTTAACTTGAATATGGTTTTAAAACCAAAATTGGCTACTATATGACGTTTGGTAAGATAGGTCCACTTTGCAGTGTATCTGTACAGTTAAATAATTTGTGCTGTTTTGCACAAATATCCTTAATTTACTTGAGGTTGCTTATTTTTTGTTAAAATATAAGCCCTACTGGTAATCGCTACTTCTGCGTGTTTCAGCATAGCTGTAGATGAGTAGGAAGTAACTCAAGCTTACTTTCCATCTTTTGTTTCCCATCCTATTTCCCCACCTGCAGCTGTGCATGGTGTAGGTGCTGATTGCAACACACGTGAAGTGGCAGCCGTGCACTATTTATGTATCGATTAATCAAGTATCGACTCAAAAGTCTCTGCACATGTGTTACTGACAGGATACTGGCCCTCGATGTAGGAGATACAAAGTCAGTCTGACTGTCCTAAAAGAATCAGCTGGTCCCATCACTTGGAACTTTTTTTTTTACAGCAGGTTTAATTTTGTGTTTAAATATGGCTTTGTAACTTGCATTTGTCTCATGCCTTGGCCTACTGGAATGAAAGAAATAAGCATCATGTCCAAAAATGTCTTCATTCTCAGAGAAAAGAAGCCTTGTAGATGAGCAATACCTTCTTTGAGCTTGAGTCAGAAATGCAAAATGAGTTCTGGGCTGCAAATCATATTTTGCTGTTGCCTTTATTTTAGAATCCTGTTTTAGTAGCGCATTGCACTTTGTTTTCATGCAACTTGAGTAATGAGTTCTTTCATATCCTCAAAAAGGCTTGGACTCTTAAAAATGCATGGTCAGGAAAATCCTCTCAATTCTGTAGGGATATGTAGCCAGACAGAGACAGATTGCATGGGAGAGAAGACGAAACCAATCTGATGTTGTGTCCCATCTTTTCGAGGATTGTTGAGGATTCACGGCCTACGTGAAACCACCACGTTACTGAACATCGAGTAATTTGGAAGTCCGTACAACTACATGTACTGACATGAGATAAAAAACTCCGGCTACTTGCTATTTTAATGCTAGACACTAAAAGTTTTTGCCAACTTATTTCAGCTTAACAATCTGAGAATTAATATCTGTGAATGCCTGGGTGTGGTGATTATGATGAATAGGTTACCGTCAGGCTATCTTACCCCAGTGTTTTAGTGCAGCAAAACAACCCTGCTTATTCTGTTGTTGTTTTATGATTTGACAGAAAAAGGATAGTCAATGTCAAAATGAAGCCCAGTCTGTTCAGAGGAAGCAGCTTTTTTCCTGGCTTTTGGGAGGATGTTGCAGAAATGAAACTTGGAGAGAGAAAAAAAAAAAATCCGATAAAAATAATTGCCCACTTTAAGAATTGAATATTAGTTGTAGTGCAGTGCCTCATCTGATAAGGGAAGCAATGTGAGAACTTGTGGATCTCCTTGCACTATCAGAAATACGCACACCTCTTGCTCCAAATTCTGTATTAATGGAGCTAATGAACAGTAATCCAGCTGCTTCTACAGAAGACTGTAAAAAGGCTTTCAGGTTAATGGACATGTGGCATCCGTGATGGGAGTGCTGTTTTAGGAAGCTTAATTGCCATTGCTAAGTGCTGATGTGCTGTGTGCTTTGACAGCTGGCTTGTATTCACCTGTGCCTTAGTGATGATTTCTTAAATATCCTTTATCCGTGTCACTAGGGACATGTGGATTTGGGAGGTGGGTTGGGGGGAAATGCATGCCACTAATGCTCCTCTGATTGACTTCAACATCCTTTCTCAAGCAGTCTGAATTTAGGAATCTGTCAAATTAGAGGATGCTGTTTTTTTCAGTACATTCAACGTAGTTTCAATATCTCCCTCACTGTTTGTCCTTTATCTTTTATATGTTGAAATTTGCTCTTTATCTTTTATATGTTGAAATTTGACTCGGATACTTCCCATTGAACTACTTCAGGAGCTGCCACATGAAAAATCTATGCTGTGTACCCATTTGTACTGTAAAGAAAATAGTGAGCTGCCTTTGAATTAAATGGGATTTTCAGATCTGTCCATTGTTTAAGAAAAAACAAGTTTTGGATTGTCTTAAGAGCAAGCATCTGCCTTGTGAAAAGCAGAACTGATTTGTATTGTAACAAGTGCTCTTTCAATAAACTATGAAATACTCTTGTAAGTGTCAGACTCATCTTAGTGAAATGGAAATGAATCTTGATTGCAGGCTTGTCCTGATTTTAATTTTTGTCTTGGGGCTGGGGTTGTTCTAGCAGAGTTACAAAGGCTCCTTTAATTGTTTCTCAGTCTGATTCCTGTAAGTCCCTGATCTTTCCGCTGTTACGTGTAAAGCGGCCTACGCAGATTTGTGTCTACTGTCACATAGCTTATTTAAAAAAAAAAGCAGCTTTTTATAGCGCAAGGGGCTACAAGGCTTACTCCTGTTCAGTGCTGTCCCATTGTACCATCTTGTGCACTGTTTATTTAAATTCTGGAAGAAAACAGAGCTGGCTGTTCTCTGTTTGTTCACTGAAGAAAAAAGAAACGGACTTTTTTGTATACCTCAAATACGGGAGGGGATCACATACCTTACAGTACCTTCGCAGACGTCCCATAGATCCAAAGAATCTAAGTTGTTATGGTACAGTGTTCTGTTTAAAAAGCTGGTCCAGTCTGGTCTTAAAGCTTGGCCTAGTTAGAGTGTATGGTGGTTTTTTCTGTTTTCAGAAAATATGTGATTGTTGTGGCTTTAGATATTTCCACACCCCTGGGTAAAATAAACTTTGCATTCCCGTTCTCCACATTCATGGAGCTCATGATATCCACGAGTTTGAAGCTGTACAACAATATGCATTGGGTTCTAGGGAGTCTAGGGCATGGACCTTCAGGGCAGCTTCTAGATGCAGTTTTTTTATTTTGTAGCAGTTGAAACAACTTTACATCGGTACTAACAATTATGTGTGTGTTATCACTAATCAGATGTGGAAAAGTTTCTCTGGAGAGCTGACCAAATGCCCAGTAGAGCAAACCAGCCCCTTTCACAGTGCAGTCAGTGCACACTCTGTATGAACCAACCTGAAATTCATCCTTCATCTATTGCTCCGTGCCAATTATTTTTAAATACTACCATGGTATCAAGTGCCAGGAGGCAATCTTAGTCCTGTTTTTCTGCTGAGGGAAATGGTATATATTTTCATTATGGGAAATTCCCCTTTTCATTATGGGAAACTAAACTTAATTTTTTTTATTTAGTTTTAAAAGTAACGTTTGTTCGTGTGGAGTCGATAAAAAGTGTCTCCTTATATTAAACATTTATTTATCTAGGTGTTTAAATGTAGAGAAGATATATTTACTTGGCTCACAAGTCTGAAAATACAGAAGACAAGAAACAGGTCTCTGTTTTTGAATTGTTGATGTGCCTGGGTTTTTCATGCTGGAAGTAGAAATTTCACAGAGGAGCACTCCTGATTTTTGACCATTTGCTCTGCAGCTTTTCAGTTTCTCCAAAAGAATCTGATCAAAGATTCTACTTAAGCACTAGTTGAAGAGTTTTTCATTTCTACAGTCTAGCTGCTCAAAATGACATCCTCAGATTATCTTCTTCAGACCCCAGGAAAATAAATTATTTTGCCCTTCCCTGCAAGTAAGAGAAGCTTGTTTCTGTCACTTCGCCACTGACCTGTTTTATCCTGGTTTCAGATGTAATAGCATGATCTACACGGATGGGGGAGAAAAAGATCAGACAGAGTGCCTTTATGTTAATGAATGTTTAAGAGCACACTGGATATATCAGAACTATAGATAAGTCTGAAACGTCCTCACTGCATCTAGAATAGCTTTTTGGTGAATCATTAAGAATTTCAGAAGGAATATCAAAAGAAAGGATACATGTTTGTTTTGCCTGTAGTTCTTTTGCTGCTGGGCTAAGGTTTGCTTATGCTGTAAGTGTGTAGCCATCTTAGAGCGCATGGAGCAAACAAAGAAGAGGGAGCATTTTAGATAAATAAAATTTCAAGAGGAAATTAGAAAAAGAAGATGCAGCCCCCATGCAAAGGCCATATATCTTTAATAGTTCAGTTTTCTCTCTCTAAAGGTCATGGGTATCGAATTCATGGTATTGAAAATTCTGCATTTTCAGGTGGTTACTCTATGAGCACAGGTACTGTTTTTTAACGCTACCTCCGGGAAATCTTACTTGCAAACTTAGAGGAATGTACTTCAGGTTTATCTCCTTTCCAAATACCATGTAAAGGTCTTTCTGACTGAACTTGTGTTAAATTTGACGCAATCGCATTGTGGCAGTGTTAAGTATGATACTTGCTGTACAAAAACAAAGTAATGTAGCTGTTTAGGTGGGATGCTTAAATAGGGTGGGAGGAAAGTGTAAAGCTTTCCTTCTACGGCTGTGAGATGTAAGAATGCATCGCTGCAAACAGCACACTGGAGAAGACTTTTAGGACTTGGAACTGTGGAAAAGAGAAGGTTGGAATACAAGAGAAGTGGCTTCAAGAACTCCCGTTAAGAACTCTGTAACACTCGTAGTGAATTGTTGTTGCAACTCTTGTATAAAAATCTTGAGAAGCCAGTTTAATCTGTGTAATATATACACCAAAGGATTCTCTTCAAAAAATAAAATAGAGTAGCAAGGTAGGCTCCGAGACCAGTATCATGGGGACTATGTCTGTTTTAAGTGTCTTGAATTTGTATTTGTTTCACCAGCAAATAATAAAAGGGTCATTAGGTCTTAGTCGCATTTATTTCAAGGCATGATTATGTTGCACAGGAAGAAAATGCTCTTGCACCAGAAGTTGGTTGGAGTGCTCCTTGTGGGAAAAGCTCTGCACAGACTTCTCTGTCCACTTGCCAGGGTGGTGGTGTTTTTTTCATCTTCTGGTATATTAAATACACATGTGAGAGTAATACTTGCATCCCAAGAGAAAAATCTAATTGAAAACAAAATGTCTTTTTCCTAAAATCTGAAATTAATTTTTTTGTATCAAAAGGCAAATCAGTGGTGCTGTTAATCCTTCTGTTTGAGAAAATGAAGGTGAATAATTCTCCTCTTTTAAATTTATTTCTGTACTTTTCTCTATTTCTGCCTCTTTCCTACCTCCCTGAAAGCAGCAAGCAGGTTCTTAAAAAATCACCTTTTCCCAATCTTTAGCAAAAAAAAAAGAAAAATCCTAAATATTTCCCTTTTACAGATACTATGAGCATGTATATCTGATGGTTTTAAAAAAACAGCACTACTATTTTAATTGTATTGGCCTCTGTCTTCTCTCTTTTCAAGGACAGATTATACTAAAACAGTAGATGTTGGTATGTGACCTCTGAGCGTTAATGGAAATGTCTTCTATGTTTTTATTCTGTGTCTGTCATTCCCTCTGAGGTGTTAGTCTCTCTTAACTGTTCTCTTTGCTTTTGTCTGTCCTCCTACATGGTATCTCCTCTCTCCCCACAGGATTATGAGAGTAAGCTGCAGGCGTTACAGAAACAGGTAGAGACACGATCCTTGGCAGCTGAAACAACAGAGGAGGAGGAGGAAGAAGAAGAAGAAGGTGAATTTGAAACTAAAAGTGATTTGGACATAGCCAAGCCTAAAGGAGTAGCTGCTATAATATCTCTTGCAATAGATAGGAAATGTGCTTTGGAAAGCGCAAAACACTTCATAATTTCTTGATCTGTAATCTTCACAGTATTAAGATGTAAAATACCTATTCATAGAGTACGTTCCACATAAACGGTAGATATGCATCCCCAAATTCAAATCATGCCCAAACTAGATTACCTTAACTACAAGCTTTGATTTGGTGGTCTTGAACTTGAAGGAATCTATCTCTTCTTGGCACTAACAGAGTTCAAATGTCCTAAACCAAATTAATACTGTCACCTTGTTTTGATTTTGAAGTTTAGTTTTTGTCCTTGATAGGAATTCTTACAACTCACGCTGTGACGTGTGTATAGCTCCGTTTCTGTATAGTAGATAGAGTTTATTATTCCCATAATACTTGCTTTCATTACGCTGTTTCAGCATCTGGCTTCAATAATTGTTAACACATCTAAACTAATAGGAGTAGAACTTACTTTCTTTTCTGTGTTCCAAATCTCCTTACCTGATCATTGTACCTCCAGTGCTAGTGGTGACGAAGTTTGAATCCAGTTTTTCCTCATTGAATAATAAAATGCTGGATTTTATTTTCTGTTCTTCTCTTCCAGAAAAGGTGTTGAGAACCTGATGACACAGTTAGCAGTAGTATTAGGTGCTATATGTGATGGTTTCAAGAAGAAGCCATGGTGTTTTATTTCTTTGTTTCTTTGCTCATCCTAGTGCCCTGGACGCGACACGAGTATGAACTCGCACAGTGGGCTTTCAGGAAGTGGAAATTTCACCAGTTTACTTCACTGAGGGACCAGCTCTGGGGAAATGCAGTATATCTGAAAGAAGCCAATGCAATCAGTGTAGAGTTAAAGAAAAAGGTAGGGACGAGCAGAATAGCTTTTTGGATCTTCTGACTCATCGGTTTGGACTGTATAGTCCTGCTTCAAATGCTCAGAGTTACTTGTGGTCTTTGAAGTTATATGTCTCTTGCTGATTAGTTTGGGCTTTAAAAGGGTTCGGAAAATTATGAGTCTCCGATTCAGACTTCTGGCTGAATGAACATCCCATGCAAATCTGGTTCATATATTTTCCTCTTTGTCATTTCCCTTATACTGTTCTGTCAATATCATAAACACATGTGCATGTACATCTCCCCAGGGCCCCGTCTTTTCCTTTTGGCTTTTAACTTCATGTGGTTATTCATCTTTCCAAGAGAAGTGAGTGCTTCACTAAGAGAAGCATGTGCTAGGTCTATGGCTTTCCAGATCTGCTAGCTGTGGCGATAAAGGCAAAATATATGCGTACAGCTGGAAAATGTTTTATGCCATTTTGAGACAGAAAAAAGTGACATAAAAAACCTTGAATCTGTTCACGGAAATGGAATTCAAAGTGGCTTGCCTTAGGTTAGGTCTCTGTTCGCTTTGTGATGCTGATATCAGACTTCGCGGAACTAAAGTAATTTTGATTTTTCCACTCAGGTGCAGTTTCAGTTTGTCCTGCTGACGGACACTCTCTACTCACCACTGCCGCCAGAGCTTCTGCCCACTGAGTTGGAGAAGACCCGGGACAATAGGCCTTTCCCCCGTACAGTGGTAGCTGTGGAAGTCCAGGATCTGAAGAACGGAGCCACGCATTACTGGTCCTTAGAAAAACTCAAGTATGTAAATGTTACTGGAGGACAAACTTCCTTATATCCAAGGAGATTTACTGAAAAATTTCACCCTTTGCTGTTCATTCTCTGTTGTACTTATTTCTTCTCTGTGTATTCCCAAATGCCAACTTTCCAGACAGTGTGGTGTATTTTAAGTATCAGCCTTCTAGATTTTTTAAGCAAGACCATTTGTTCTCCAGCATTTTACCTTGCCTCCACACTTAATTTTTGTAATTTGAGGTTAGATTTTATTTTTTAAATCTAAGGCTCCTCACAGCTTGTATCTGTGCATTAATTTTTTTCATGTTCCTTTCACTGCAAAAGCTTCCTTGCACCTGCTTTTACATAGCCTAGTAGTATAGAGTATAATTTATAATAAAAAACGTACATATTATGGAAGTTATACAAATTCTGACTGTAACTTGAATTATTTTCATCATGTTCTTGGAAACAGGCAAAAGACATTTTTTTTCTCAATTCTCTAAATACTGACTGAAGAACTTTTTTTTCACTAATAATTTCTGGATGAAGGCTCTTGCAGTGTGCAACACTTGTTTCTTTCAATGAAATAAATAAATAAAAGTCTGTAATGGAATCTGTTTACTTTTGAATCAAAATGCCAACATTTCTGGAGTGGAATGCAAAAAACAGCCTAAGTTACTCAGCAACATTGTCTGATGCAAAAAAGAAAGAGGAAAAATATGCCAGAATTAGATGTGAAAGAAGAGTATTTAGAAGTTTGAATGAAATACGAGATTTACGTAAGCTTCTGCAGTGACCTTGCCTTGTGCTTAGTGGGCTTAGCCTACAAAATTTTTCTTAGAATCCCTAACGTGTCAGAGAATTGGTACTGTACCAGCCTTAGTGGTATAGACTCCTCTGTTCTTTATTATCCCTTTCCTATGTGTAGTTTGGTAAAGGTGAAGTCAGTGTACCCCACTTTGTGTTCCCTGCTTGGTTGATTCACTCTGTTAATTTTTTTAATCCTGCTTCCTTCTGTGCAGGCAGAGGTTGGACCTGATGCGCGAGATGTATGACAGAGCTGGGGAGATGGCATCTAATACACAGGATGAGAGTGAAAGCACAATGACAGGCAGTGACCCCTTTTATGATCGCTTTCATTGGTTCAAGCTGGTTGGAAGGTATGTGATGATAATCTCAACTGCTGGTACACTGGTAACTCTTGTCAGTTCTGGATGAACTTTGACTTTTAACATGGTTATAAACTGTACGGCCACTAGTGTTAGTTGTGCGTGTTTTCTTTCTGAGATTTCTGATAGACTTAAAATATAGTGAAGAGTGGAAAATGCTATTTAGAATGTTGCCATTTCTGGTGTAACCTTCTACAATTTGATTTGACTGAACTCTTAGGAAATTACAAGTTTATTTTTTAAAAAGGTAGCTAGCTAAGTTCTGTCTAAAGTGACTGGAGTAGAGCTGTGAGAATATGAGGAACATTGGAAAGTGAGGGGAAAAGTGGTCCAGGGCCTTACTTACATATGTGGTTCAAATAGTATGGTCATATGCGTTGGAAATACCTAATATCTGATGGGATTCTCTAATATTTCCTGATGTCGGCTGCACCTTTACAGTATTTTTATTTACAAAAATGCTGCATATTGGAAATATGAATTGTAGCTCTGTTAAATGGGTGTGCTCTCAATATCTATATGTTTGACCCTGTCTATATTCATTTTCCATTTGCTTTCTGCTCAGTTCAAGGATGCTCTTTCTCCTGAATTTGTTAGCAATCTCTTCCCTTACGTTTCATTGCAGTCCAGATGGTTTGAAGCCTTTGCTTGTTGTTCAGGTGATCTCTGTGCTGATGGCAGCAGATGGCTGTGAAATGAAGCATTCTTCTTTCCCCTCACTCTGTTAATTGGTATTCCGTTAACTGATATCTAGCTCCCCCATATTCCATGGCTGCGTGAATGAGCGTCTTGCTGATCGCACGCCCTCCCCCACTTTCTCTACGGCTGACTCCGACATCACTGAACTGGCTGATGAGCAGCAGGATGAGATGGAGGACTTTGATGATGAGGCCTTTGTGGATGATACTGGCTCCGACGCTGGAACTGAGGAGGGATCAGACCTCTTCAATGATGGGCGCGACCCGTTTTACGACCGATCCCCTTGGTTCATTTTAGTGGGAAGGTTGGTGAGGTTACTGTGAGAATGGCCAAAAGGGACCAGCTCTTGCTGTAGGCTGCAATGGCTTTGCCTTGTGCTGCATAGAATATCTGTCAAGTCAGCCAAAATATCTATATACATAAATTGGAATTGCCAGAGAGAAAGAGCGTAGTTTAACATTAAGTTTAAAATTCCCATGTCAGAGGCCATGAAGACCTAAATAATAACTGAGAAAATAACCCTTAGATGTGACAATGTGAGTAAATATATTTCTGTTTCTAGATGACTGTCGCAACATAGAATGAATGCAGTTTTGCTTGTGTACAGTTTTTAACGTTTTTTATAAGAATGCACTATTTAGCCATTGCAGGATCACTAAAATACTATTGTAGTATGTAATTTTCTCCCATAGAAGAGAATCTCAGAGTATGGTGGAAAGTCTTTAAGTCCAGTAAATCCATTTTTTGAAAACTCATCTAGCATCCTCTGTGTCTGAAAAGAAAAGATGGCACGAGGAGAAGGATGAATGGCCCTTTCTGGATGAGGAAAAGAGTATTCTTTGAGATTATTTGGCTTCTCGGATTCTACATGACTCTTGGTAGCAAGTATTATATAGTGAAAGGTCATAATCATTAAAATTCACTGGCTTGTGGTGTTTTGCAGTGCTTTCCCCATGTGCTATGCTTGAATTTCTGAAACAAGTTTATGCAATGTATTTTAAAGTATTATCCATTTTGCCAATCTAGATATGATTAAGGCATTATCAGACCTCGATCTGTGGTGTAGACCCAAAGGACAGCAAGTTGCATTTAAAATATGTAGTGCTTTGCACTGTTTCTTCGCAGATAGTCTTGCTCAAACATGTAACTCACGATAAGAAACAGATTTTATTTAGTGACTTTGCTCCCCTCTCTTCTGCTCCCGGTCCCCCAGTTACGTTTTTTCGCTTGTTTGATCACTCTGTAAGCCAATCTACTTGTTAAAACAGTAAGGGAGGTGGTTACCATGGGCATGTACAGAAGAGGGGGTAACACTCCATGGCTGGTGGAGGGGAGGAACAAAGAAGAAGAGACCAGAGCATGTCTTTATCCTTTTCTGTGACTGTAAGCAGGGAAGACTTCATGCTCAGGAAGGTGGGATCTTTTTGCAGTTTCCTCAAATGCAGGAAACTTGATTGCATTATTTATAAAAATGGGGGACTGAGTTTGCCGGTCTTTCATCAATCTTTTAGACCAGTTTAGCTGTATTGTCTAACCTCATGCTTTGTCTTTAGTGGACCTATTTACAAACTGCGATTAAATCTTGGAACTTTCTTCATCTAGTCTTTGAAACAATAAGTACAGTTACTAAAGGTGCAAGAAATTGCATTAATCCTCTTTCGTCTCTGAATTTATGCTCCTATGTGCAATGTCTGATAATGTGCTTTATAAAATTTAATTCTTTCAGGTTAATCTGATCCACAAGAGTCCGTTCAGGAAAGCCATCTTAACTGCCTTGGAAGTGGTAGTCAGCTAGTTAAAGGATACGTGTGCTGTTTGCAATAGCTAGGACGGCTTTTTTGTAACAGTGCTGGCATACTCAGCATATTCTCCTGTTGTGCATGTTCTTTCAGAGCGGGACCTTTAGTGCTTGGGAAAAAGTTGAGCTATTCATCTTTATTTCACAAGCTCTTCAGGAAGCACAACACAAGCTGAGCAAATACAGTGTATAATGAAAACAGTCGTGCTTCCTGGCAATTACACATCTTACTTCCCGTCTCCATGTATTAAAAAGAATACTGAGCTCTGTCTCTATGGACAGACATGTGAAGCTGTGGCAGTTTGGGGTACCAGCCTGAACCATGTACCCTGCACGTATTAAGGGACTCTACTAGGGTTATAGATTGTATTGAGGAACGAAACTTAGTTTGTATTATCTCTGAGTAGACAGCTGAAGGACTGTTTCCCAGTCATTGATTTCTATTCTGTTCTATTTCTGTTCCTCTTCTGTTCTTCTATTGTGCTGATTCTGTCAGCAGAAAACTGTTGGACTGTTTAGCACCGAAACTATTTTGATTCCTCAGTGTCTTCCAGCATAAGAAGTCTCCTTTTGAATAGTGTAACTAGCAAGTATCAGAGGGTACGTCCATCTATGTAGATAATGTCTTGAGCACAAGGTAGCTTTCAATTTATAACAAAACCAGAATTCCTTAACACTTTTAACTGTGTAGTGTTTTGTGTGTGGTGGAATGTGTAGGACAAAAATAAAATAATTTTTAATATCATTGCGGGGGTGTGTCATCAGCAATAATGAGTCCAGGTCATGAAAGAGAGGAGGATGAGAAATTGATCTTGTGGTTATCCAACTCCTGGGGCATCACAGTACTTCCACACACACCCCCCCTCTGCCCCGCTGTGACTATCTCTTAGTTGTACTATAACTATTAAGGAAAAGGAAAAAAAGAGCTGGTCCCTTTAGCCATCTCTTCTGGCATGCTGGGCTGTCTTTAAGGTGGATTCAGTTTAATGGTGACATCTCAAGCGTTTGCTATATTTTTAAGGGAGGTGGGAGAGGACTATGGGATATTTTATTTAAATCTTGAATTGATGTGTTTGTTTAAAAAATACCCATCATCATTCTGAGTTCTGTTGGTTTTGTTCTGTTGTGTTTTTTTTTTTTAATATGTGTTTGTCAAATTTCATTTCTAGTTTTGTTGTGAGTATGCCATTTTACCTCACCAATCTTTCTGCTAATACAGCTCCCCCTCTTTCAGTCTGCTGGGCTAAGGTGCAGGAGGACACTTGGATATGGGATGTTGGGGGAGTGGGAGTTCTCCCAGGTGTGGGAAGAGGAGGAGAAGGATAACCTTAAGATTTCATTCGCTCCTAATTTGGTGCTGTCTTCTGATGAAGCAGATGGAATGGCACTGGAAGGCAGTATTGCTGCATAAACCAGCTCTTTTCTCTGTACAGCAAATCTGCTATTGCTCTCCATTCTACAGATGAGATCCAGCATTTCCGTCACCGAACAAGAAGCTTAAAACTTTTGGCATTATGTGCTTTTCTTTCTCTTAAGTTATAATGATTCCAGGGAGCTAGGTGACTGGATGGAAGGAAGTTGAGGAAGATGAGGAGTATTTTTTTTCTTCGGGATTGTCATTTTACTGAGGTGACAGAATTGTAGTTGCTAATAAAGCTGAATGTTTTGACTGTCATATGTTGGACAGCAGCTTTGGAACTTCAGCCATGCAAATAAAAATATATTTTTCATGCAGTTAATGCTCTCCCTTTCCACTAGTTTGTCTTTGAAGTAGGAGGGCTTTTGTAATGACTGCTTCTGTTCATTAGTGAAACTGTCTCTTGCTGTATGCATATCAATACAAGGCTTTTTAGATTCCTTTCTGTTGGGGAAAAATGTCCGTTCTCCCTTGCTTGAAATGTTCAAATTGTATGTGTTTTTTTGTGTTAAGCATATAACTACATACCTTCCTGAACTCCATCCTTGGTCCAGTCCAAGCAGATGATACAGTTTGTTAGTGGGGGGGGGCTGTTTTCTTGTATGGTGGGATGCTGCTTTCTCAAATGAGCACCGCTTGAAATTTCAAAGCTAAAAATACAAATTTTTTCTTAGACGACAGCAAAAAGGAGATAAAGTTCCCATTTTGTTATTTTAGATTTAGTCTCCTCTCCCTTCCCCTGCTTTATCAGTGCTTACCTCACTTTGGAGCAGACTGAAAAAGTATTAGATCCTAATCTTAGTCAAGTGTTACGTTGCAGTTGATTTTTTTGCTGTTGTTGTATAGTTTTCTTCATTTTTTGTTTTGCTATATTTGCAGCCTTATTAATCATTCTCTTTATTGCATTTTGTCACCACCTTGTTTTTTAGTAGCATTATTTTTGTCTCTTTGGTTCACAACTGACACCTGTTTGACTACCTTTTCACTTCAAGATCATTCATTCGTTCAGGGAAGGGGCACATGAACCCAGGGAGAAACCCTTACCTTGTCTAACTTGGGACCTTAGCTGTGTGTCGCAAGGAAGTGAGTTCGGATCAGTCTGGCTGGGCTCACGGAACAAATTCTACAGCTGATGTCTCCAGACAAAGGCAGTGAACACTTCTGTTTCTCTCTCAGTCCTCGTTTGTCATGCAGGACTTTCCCTGTGAATATTAAACAATAACAATTATAAATTTGAGGAATTCATTATAGTTAATAATACAGACTAATAAAAAGACTGCCAGAAGGAAATCTGGTTAAACAAATGGCTAGTGTTTAGTATAGTTTAATATGCATAAATTCATTAAAAATTGCGTACATAATTGGTTAGTCACTTTAGATTTAATGACTGGTAAAACTATTGTTTAAACTTCTCTGCATCTCAGTACTCTTCTGAACTCTGAAACAGCTCACTTGATAAAGCCTTCTACTTTTTCCCTTTGTTGAGAGCCATTCTTCACCTGACTCATTGGGCTTCTCAGCATTGAAAGTTCTGCCCAGGCTAATCACACTGAAGTGTGGTGTTTTAAGAACTTTTGCAATTCATTGCGAAAATGTAAAACAATAATGTTAGTCTAACTTTTAGTTAAAAATCTGCACAATAAAACTTGTTAACTTACTGTTCCAAAATAGACCCTACTTGTATATAACTTTAAAAGTTAGTGTATGGCACTATCATGCAGTAGTGGGCCTAAATGCTGCTTTTCCTATTGTAAACTGTGATTTAGAAATGATTGCTCTAGAGTACTGTTGTGGTGGTTTGCTGTTTTGGTTTGTTTTCTTTTTTGAAAGAAATAGATATAATACTCCTGGAGATATTTGGCTGTGAAGACTGTCAGTCTTCCGCTATCCGTACACTTAGTGAATCTTCCAAGAAACCCAATAGATGACTTATGGTTTTTGGGGATTTCTGGTTACTCTGTATACAGTGTTATCAAATGAACATAGAAGAGAGAAAATATTCAGTCAGTTTGTTTAGAAGAGTGTTTTTATATGCTCAATAAAATAATTGAGGCTGTGTGAACGCAGTAGATCAATTCCCTTTTAATTTATCACTTCAGACTACACTCATGGGGTGGAAAACTCAATTCTTTGTTATCAGTAGTTCCTTAGTTGACTTCTATCACCTTGCTAACAGCTCCATTTACAACTGTGGTGCATCTAAAATTACCTTCTATAAAGCCATCATCTTAAATTGTCTCCTTCATATGTTTTGTAACTCACTAATATAAGCCCTGTGTCTCCAGTATACTCTGATTTAGAGCATTTTGTGGCTTCACTTAGCTGTGACACGCTGGCGAGCCCCGTGTGGACAATATGGTTACATGACCACAGTGCAGGTCTAACAGATGGAGTAAAGTAAACTGCCTGAAGATTTGAATGCGGCGTTAGCCAGCCGAGTACTGCAGTCGGGTTTTGCAGATGATCGCCTAATGCTGTTTGTGTTTTCTTTCCTTCTTATTACCAGAGCATTTGTATACCTGAGCAATCTACTGTACCCGGTGCCTCTTATTCACAGAGTAGCTGTTGTTAGTGAGAAAGGGGAAGTACGAGGATTTCTGCGAGTAGCAGTGCAAGCTATAGCAGGTGAGATACTCTGAGCACTTGACATTGCCTGTTTTTTAAAGCTGCAGCTATTCATAGCATACCAAAGAGTTGCAAACAGATTAAACCATTCTCTCTTATACCCAAACCTGAATAATTTTAGTGTTGCAAAGAACACTTGTTCTTTATTATTAACTTGCTTTTGAAATTTTTTCATTGGTGTGAATCATATGGACGAAGCGTGAATAAATCTTGAAATCATGCTACTGATCAGAAGCTTTTAAAATCATGGTGTTGACCACTGAAGTTTATACCTGGCAACTAATACAACACTGCTTTTAAAACAGTGAAAGGGCTAACTAGTGTCAGTAAATCTAAGCACTAAAAATAAAGCAAATATGTTCTTTCTGGCACCCAGTATAAACAATGGGCAATGGTATGTGCAGGTTTGATAGTTGTGGTGACTTGCAGAGAAGTTAAATGTACCAAGTGTTTGGTCTTCTCAAACTATCCTTTTAAGTAATGTCCGGAAACGTGCTCCTCCACTGGCTGAATAGCATGTGAAGTAGTTCCTGAAGTGATGCTTTTTAGCGTAATATAGATAGAAATCATCAGCAGTCTTCTGTTTCATTGCCTCACTAAAATGTGTTGAGACTTGAAAGCTGCTTTAACATACTGTTTGATCACTAAGAATTATCAGCTTTTCAGAAGAGAAGGGTAGATATATGGGGATTGTAACTGCTTCATCCAGTTTTGAATTGCCATTGTCTGTGTGCCAGAGATTAACTGCAGTCTGCTAGTCAGCTGCGAATATTTTAGGTGAGCTAGTTGGGTTTCACTGTTGGTAATTAGCCATGTCCTGTCCATGCTGGTGAGAGCACAGATACTTCTAATAATTTCTCTTCTCTAGCAGTGGCTAAATGCCAGCATTTCTTTATTATTCTTTATAATTTCAATTATTATTTCTTTATTTCATTTACCCTACCCTATTGGGTAGGGTAGCCCTGGAAGTTTCAATCTCCATGGGAACGTATAATGAAATCTCAGACTCTGAAGATGTATAAGAATCACTCTGGCAGGGACTAAAACAGCAAGTGAAATAAATTCTAATTTAATGTGCACAGAAATCTCATTTCTAGTTTGGTTTGGTCTGGTCTCCTTAGCTTTGACCAAGTACTTCCAAATAAATATTCTATTTATCCATGCAAATAAATAGAATATAACATGTCCAATAGAAATTGAATGGGGGACATCTCTTGAAAAGGGACTATTTGATCCCTAAGTGAAGGTTCGGAACACATTCTGGATCTTGGGATTTCTCCTGCAAGCATGCATTTACTGTGGAAAAAATATCTGGCACTTAACCAGGCCTCATTGTTGTTACTCTCCACAAAGAGGAGGAGGTTAAATGGACAGATTGTACGGACAGAACCGCCTTTCACACTTACAGCACATACTTGTGAAGCTTTGCCAGTGTTACTGCTTAGTTTATAGCTACAGAAGTTTAGATGGCAATTTAAGTCGATGTAAGTATGCATTACCATGTGGGTCATTGTATTATGGTATGTTGATCTACCTCAGGTATAACAACCAGAATTAAATAAATAATCAAAATGAGTACTAAAGTTGTTTTGCATTCAAAATTCTCATAAGTTAAGCTGTGAACATACTTGTCTTGTAGTTTTCCCACATTTGAGTTCATGATGGATGGATTTCTGCTGTGATTTTTTCCAGCACCCATTCTAATCTGTTATTGGATGACTGGAACCAGGGGTCTTCTGCTTTACAGACTGGTTTCCATTGTAATCAGAACTTCCATTTAGATAACTCTGAGGGTTTTTCCCCCCTCCTCCCCATAATTATTTTCTTTCTTTTGTTTTCTTTTTTCTGTTTTTTAGCTGATGAAGAAGCCCCAGATTATGGGTCTGGTATTCGACAGTCTGGCACAGCTAAAATTTCATTTGACAATGAATATTTTGATAAGGTGAGAAGTTTTTAAAATCGAGTTAGGTTTCTATGAGTGCAGTAGTTTGTGCTTCTAAATAAGTATTGTGGGGGAAGAAGGGAATGGCAAAACCAGAAACTGCAGGAGTCTGTTACATGCCATTGCATTTAATTTTTCAGAGTGATTTTTCTTCAGTTGCAATGACGCGGTCTGGACTGTCCTTGGAAGAATTAAGAATTGTGGAAGGGCAAGGACAGAATTCAGAGGTAACCACTCCTCCGGAGGAGATCAACAGAATGAATGAGCTAGGTAAGCAAGAAATATGTAGTAGTTCTGGGCAGCTTAAGGGAAATCTGTGACCCTTTCAGTCAGTGATAGAAAGGGGTTCTGAGCGCCCTTCAAGGATATGATAGGTAAGGAGAGGTGTAACTGGTGGGTTGCATATGATAGATGCTGGAGTTATGCATTTGAAGAACTGTGCAGAAAAACTGTTCCCAGGTGTTTGGAGCTTTTGATTATCAGCAAATAATTTGGGCTCAAAAGACAAACAAAGAGTGTGATGGGACTAAACTGTTGCCTGAAGGAATATTTTAAGAAAAGAAAGGAGGAAAAAAAGAAAGAAAAAGAAAAAAGTGATTTCATGTGGGATGCTTGTTTCTCCCTAAGACCTGAAGTCAGCCACTTTGGATGGAAAGATGACTATGGAAGGATTCACTGAGGAAATTGGTGATCGCTTGAAACTGGGTAGCGTGTTTACCTTCCGTGTGACAGTGCTACAGGCCAGCGGCATCCTTCCTGAATATGCAGATATTTTCTGCCAGTTCAAGTAAGAATTTGTCCTTATTTACATTAGGCAATTAATGGTTTGATAGAGAGTGCAAATAATAGTAGGCAATGGAGGGTCTGACGGAGAGCTTTTCAAATCAGTGGCAGCATGGTATAGCAGAGAAAAACACCTTGTCAGTTACTGGCATTCCTGTTCTGAGCAGTACCTGCTTTCTGTTAGCAGTTCTGCAGAAAGGAATTAAGAATCAGAGAGGAGTCTTAAGTTACAGATATCTTAAGTTTTTGCTTGATAATGGCTTTTGATGTGAAAAATTCAATATTAGATTGTACATTTGCTCAATTGTAATGAAAGCTGTATAACCCTTGAGTAAATCAGTAGCTCTCAAGTGAAAGTGTTCTTTGGCTTAGTTTCTTAAGAAAGAGAATGAAGAATGGGAGTAATAAAGACACAGATCAAGTATGGGAATTGTGTTCCTAGCTTTATGCCATCACTCCACTCCCTGTAAAGTTCTAGTAGAATAAATTTACGTGTTTCCTTTCCCTGTTGGGTTCACAGACAGCAGTCTTCACTGAACTGTTTTGTAGTGTTTTATTTTTCTTTTTAAAGCTTTTTACATCGGCATGATGAAGCTTTCTCAACAGAACCTCTCAAAAATAATGGTCGAGGGACTCCCCTTGGGTTTTACCATGTTCAGAATGTAAGTAAAACTTTACATGAATAGTAAGTGTCTGTTCTAGCACTGGGAGTAGTGTGTATCCTTCTTCTTAAACTCGTAAGAGGTGTATGGGGAAGAAGGGCAAGGGGAATTATTAAGAACAGACAGTAGGAGGAGTGATCAGGTGAATGATGTAATCCCCAATGGAGAACAAAATACAGAATGGTTCTGTGTGGCAGATGTAACTCTGCTGTTTCACCTCTACTTCCTGCCTTTGAATTCTCTGTTTCCTTTCCAGGAGGTTCAATGAAAGCAGTCTAGAATTCAGGAAATAAAATATATTTGAATAGCACTGGTCATGATCCCAGATGAACTGAATATATCTCTTTTTATGGACTGTGTAATCTTTTGGTTCCATGTAGCCTCCTCTTCTCCTACTTAAAATGCCTGATATTGAAGCTTCCATTTTCTTCTTTAGTGAAGAGTAGAATTAATGCCTAAACTTAAAAGAAATGCAATTACTTTTACTGCGAGTGGCGCTAAACCATATCAAAAATACAGACTCCTAAAAGTCACTCTTCCAAGACTTCCTTTTCGTGTGTCTCATTTTCTTTCCTTACTTTGCCTGATAGATTGCTGTGGAAGTGACAGAATCCTTTGTGGAGTACATCAAAACAAAGCCTATTGTGTTTGAAGTCTTTGGACATTATCAGCAGCATCCTCTCCATCTGCAAGGACAGGATCTCAACAGGTATTGTTCACTGTTGAGGCATGAAGGCTGTTTGTGATCATGGTCAGGTTAGCTCTGCGGTTCGGGCAGTGCTTTTTCATACTCCTGAAATTACACAGCCACACCCTCCTGAGTAGGATTCCTGACTGAGTCAAGGGTGCTGGCAGAGGCCTGTTTACCCAGTGTAGTATGTTTTGTTAGTGAGTGATGGAATCGTTCTACCATCTCAGACATGGAAAGCTGTTTTGCCAATACAGCTGCACCCACCCTACAAACACTGTGGTGGTGGTAGAATATTGTACTCAGAACTTCTGTGGTGATCTCGGTGAGTTCTGGGTAAAGCTTAACAGTTCTCCAAGGTGCAGTGTTCCCTCAGGGCAAGTGGCTTGATGCGTAAAGGTAGGATGACAAAAGAAGAGAGATGAGATTAGGGGGAAAACAAAAGGCTCTCAATCTTTCAACATACTAGTGTCAAAGTTGAGCGTTTGATTTTTTGGAATCTATAGAGGACCCCTAGTCATAGTCATCTTCATAGCTTAAGGGATGAGGCTGTTGTCCGAGTTGCTTGGCCCAGTCAGCCCTCCTGCTGAAGGCAGCAGCTGCAAAGAGGAAGCATGTGCTAGTTTGAAGAGGAAATGCCAGCTGAGGCTTGTTCCTTTTCCTTAAGTGATTTTGGGAAATGCCTGTTACCTACTTAAATTTTCAGTGCAGAATGGGAGTAGAGCAGTTGGAAATTGTAAATTTTTTTTTTTATTTTTTTTTTTTACTGACAGCTAGGATTAATTAAGTTAGAATAGAAGAAGGACATAGGTTAGTCTAACAAGCGTGCTGAGTCCACTTGTTCTCCTGACAGGTGATATTTACCCATCTTCATGGGATTCTGAGGGTATTTTTAGAGACAAAAATGGGTGGAAGGACTGTACTGGGTGTGTGTGTATACATAAATGCATATGTGTGTGTTTGTATGTATTTCTTATGTTTAGCTGCCTCTATATTGATAACTCTTCATTTCTCTATAGCCCTCCACAGCCTTCCCGAAGATTCTTTCCTCCTCCTATGCCACTCTCAAAGCCAGGTGAGAACGGTTCTCTGATTCTGTACATCACACATCAGCTACTGAAAATAAAGGTTGTAGTGTCTTCTGAAGTTATTCAGGACACCAAGAAATGTAATGGGGTTAATGTTGCAAAGAGCATTGGATCTATTTTTGCTGGCTATCTTCCTTTTTGTGTGTTCTCTTCAACCTCCTCTTGCCGGAAGTGCTTCTTTGTTCGTTAAAGGGTAGAATTTAATTCCTGAGGTGCTGACCATATTCTGTGAGATCTAGCTGTGGCTCTTTATGTGCTTTACTGAGCACTTGACTGGAAATCTGCTTATTCATTAGCTGCTTCATCTTTTTGATCTCTAACATTCTTGTTTAGTGAGTCAGTTTTGTTGAAATGATCCTTGGTTTTCTTTGCTTAATCATAATAATGCATGCTGAACTGTTGTGGTTTTTTTCCATTTCACCTTTTAATTTCTTCCTTCTCCAGCTTTCTCACACCTGCATGTTTCTACCATCCTTTTTTTTGTGTGTGTTCCATTCCATTTGCAGACCATGAAAGAAAAATTGAGTTGATTAGGTATCTTATGTCTGGCTATGTAAATGTGCATGTGCTGAACACGCTATCCGAGCATGCCAACATGCTTGCATCCTCTGCTGTGGCTGCTTTCCAGGATGGAGCTGACCAGCTGCCACCTTTTCTCTTTCTGCCCGTTCCCAGTTGTCAGAGTGAGCGTGCCCCTAAACGAGATGGTTAGTAGCCGAACTTGATCTATGGTAGATGTAGAAGTAGTTCCAAAACGTGCTTCAAAATTCCTTTCTTCATATCTGTATCATGTAGTCTTCTTGGGACTGGAAACTGCCATGGTTGTGGTCATGGAAGGATGATGCTGTGCTTAAGTTTAGAGCTATTCTAGAGAGAACCATATGGAGAGTCTATAAACTCCAGAGTGCTACGTATCACAGATTTTTCTTTGACACTGGATCTATTCCCTGAAATTTCCTGGAACTCTGATTTTTTTTTTTTT
>Ga0065711_1001683_pt1 | contig 40625 bp, 25 predicted proteins | sample Hoacrofraction12_FD_59098 | JGI IMG/M metagenome (GOLD analysis project Ga0065711, IMG submission 59098) | Hoatzin crop microbial communities from Cojedes, Venezuela - Epithelial fraction 12 v2 (version 2) | ecosystem: Host-associated > Birds > Digestive system > Esophagus > Crop | place... | reverse complement strand
CTCTGAGAGTGACGGAGCACTGGAACAGGCTGCCCAGGGAGATTGTGGAGTCTCCTTCTCTGGAGATATTCAAGACCCGCCTGGACAAGGTCCTGTGCAGCTTGCTGTAGGTGACCCTGCTGTGGCAGGAGGGTTGGACTAGATGACCCACAGAGGTCCCTTCCAACCCCTACTCTTCTGTGATTCTGTGATTCTGTGATTGGCGTCTGTGTGGGCGAAACCAGTTTGAAGGGTTAGTTAGAAACTTTCTGAGAATATTTATGGCTCCTCTGAACAATCACTTGAAATGAAATCCCAAACCAAATGATGTCTATGGGATGTTTGGCTTTCAAGGGTAGCAGGTCAATGGACCAAATAAACTTTAATGTGGACCATGATCAGTTCAAGAATATTTTCCTGGAAAAACATGAGATGAAATTCGTCAATGCGGGGAATTCCTCCCAGTTACATGCTCAGCGTGGCCAGAACTTCATCCCTGGCTCCTAGCTATCCCCATGTTAATGTTTGTATTTTTTTTTTAATTAAAATTGTTCAGAGCACAGTTAGATGTGCTGTGGCTACAGCTTAACTTGATTAAGAGGTCGCTGTCCTCATCTGCTCACCCCCTCCTCTGTCTCGCTCCTGCTCCCTCAGCGATGCCAGCACAACAGGTAAGCAGTGACATCTTCACCAGTTTCTGTGAAATAAAGTGTTACAGTAAAACAAAAAGCCTAAGATGTATGCAAGTTAGCACAGCTTATTCTCAGCAGTTGCAAAAGCAGCAAAGCCAGAAAATCTGAACCAGCTGGGAATGTGCACATGGAGTCACTCATCTCCTAACCCAGCCAGCTGCAGCAACACCAGCTATGCCTTGTCACCAAGGGTTTAACCTGATTTAACTAGAAGCAGTGTTTTGAAGTGACATAGTGAATTCAGAGACACTGCGTGGTGGTTTTGGCTTTGTTTTAGCATAAGACATTTGAGAACTGAAATTTGAAGTGGACTCAAATAAGGCTGAATAACAGCTCACGTGGTTTTGAGTGGTGAAACAGAGTGCCTAGTGTATGCTGCTCTTCCTCCCCTCTGCCAGCTCTGTGATGCATGAGAGCATAACCCACACAAAAGAGCAAGGCGCACTCCATAGATAATTTAAACATGTGATAACACAGTGATTCAGGTGGTCGTTTTTATTTCAGTCGCGCAGTACATTAATATGTGAAATACATATCATGCAATACCAAGATCTAAGTCTGAAATGTCTTCCAGGACTTGATGATAGAAGACATTACAGAACATTAGTGGGGCCTTGAAATCTATCTTTTGTTGCATGAGTAGCAAGTCCTAAATGAGAATCATGTTAGTGTCACTCTGCTTTTTTGCACTTTGACAGCAAAATTTCACACAGTGCTTGGAGTGTAGTAAAACATTTCACTAGATGAATCAACAAGCGGAGCCATCAGTCTAAGCTGGAGGAAATAAAAACAGACAAATTTTTTTGAATCAAACAGGCAAAGCTGAAGTCAGGAAACATTTTTTTTCAAATAATAAAGCCCTAAGTGCTTTTATTAATATTTTCTGAACAAGGTCTAGAATCTAAAGTTCACCCAAATGGAAAAAAAATTAAAAGCATTATTCAGTCTAAAGACCAGATATCCTGTAGTTGCTTGCAAAATTGTTGAAGACAGCAATTACCAGGAAATCATCAGTACCTGGGAAACCAATATCATCACAGACCAGAATGTCTAAGTAGCTATTCATCATTTATATACTACCTGTGTCAATAGTCCAGACACCGCTGTGACATCTATTACAGCTTCTTTGGCTTGAGTCAGAAGGAATGAGTAACTCTGGCTAAGAGTAAGGTCTTCCATGGGCTTCAGGTGGATATCTGCTCTACTGTGGACCTCCAGGGGCTGCAGGGGGACAGCCTGCCTGACCATGGTCTTCATCACAGGCTGCAGGGGAAAAATCCCTGCTCACCGGTGTGGAACACCTCCTCCCCCTCCTTTTTCACTGACCTTGGTGTCTGCAGAGTTGTTTCTCTCACATAGTCTCACTCCTCTCTCTTGAACTGGCCTTCCACAGAAGGTTTTTCCCCTTCTTAACTATGTTGCCCCAGAGACACTACCACTGTTGCTGATTGGCTTGGCCTTGGCCAGCGACGGGTTCGTCTTAGAGCCATCTGGCACTGACTCTATGAGACACGGGGAAAGCTTCTGACAGCTTCTTACAGAAGCCACCCCTATAGCCCCCCCACTACCAAAACCTCGCCACACAAACCCATGACATTAAGCCATCAAAAGGATCTGATGGTCCTGCATTAACTTCAAGGAACTGGAAGTTCCAAATATTACTGGAAAAGAAGGAAAATATCATTGTAAAAGCCCTTATAGTATAGTTTAGAAATTAAATTTCAGTAACTGGGGAAAAATACTTGGCTAACAGAGCTGAAAATCAGAATACTCTGTTTAGCCATACAGCAGATACAGATAAATCTGTACCAACAGTTATGCAAGATTCACTTTGTCCGTTCAACATCACTGACCTAATGAACTAGAAGAAATGACTGAAAATCCTAGAGGCTACTGCAAGAAGGGCTCCTGACTCCCAGACTGGCACTCTAATCTTGGTGTCAGCTTGGGTCTTGGGCTCTTTATGAGCCCTCCCGAGAAGCAGGCCAAATGGCTGTGGGTTCTGGTTTTGGAAGGGGACCGACAACCAACTCTTTATGCATAAGCTACAGAGGGACAGCTGTTGTATGGAAATAACTTCTAGTTAACAGGCATAGCTGACAGACTGCAACAACTGGCAAATTATTTCATAGGTCTGACTGAGAAGAGAATCTGAGGACAGTTGAAGGACAAAAGGGAACAACATATGGGTTTTCATTCAGATTAATCCTTTCATGAAGCAGATCCTTAACTGCCCTTCAGTAACTCATTAAAGCATACACCACCAGCTGATCCCATTTGACTTCAATGTCAACTATAAAAAATAATTAAAGTAGAAATACTGTGAAAGAACACTCTATAAGACCTGAAGTGAATGCTGTGCACAAGAAGAATAGTACCTCTGACTCTGAAAGATGGCATTTGTACCTCCAAATGTTTACAAATACAATTACCCAGAGTAGCAGTAAAGAACTTTCAAAACTGAAGGCAGCTTTTCAAAGCAGGGCTTTCTACTATGGGTAATAAGTATTAGAAAAACAAATGTCTTCTCCTTTCCACATTCCATGTTTCATTCTTATTTCCTTTCCCTTGAACAGTACGTAGAAGGGCATAAGAGATCACCAGGTCTTGAGACTCTCCCTTCAAGGTTTTGCAATTCACAAGGTAAAGAGAGTGAAAGATTTCAGTCACTCTGAGGTGACCACAAATGAGAAAAGTTGCAAAAACAATGTGCACCATCTCTGAAGTTCAAGACTCCGTTACATGACTACTGGTCTTCAATGTGGGATTTTCTCTGGTAGCTGTAACTGTGCTGGGATTGGACTGTACTGGGACAGAATTCTTACAGAACAGACATTAATTTCTGAAATAACAGGTATGTGGCCTGCTGATATGCTCAAAGATGGGAGAAATAAAGGCAAATGGAAGAAGTTAGGAGGAATACACTTGAATGAAAGGAAAAAAACCCAGTCCTGACTTTGTGGATGTCATTGGATTATACTCCACGAGTAAGCATCAGTCAACACAAACCCCACCAAAAAAAATAAATCCCTATCTCTTCCTCATTAAGCAAACCCTGCAACACACAATCCACCATGGAAATTTCAGTCAGATTCATCAGCTTTAGCAAATGCCATCAAATTCTTCTTGATGAAGTCTGGAGAGAGAAAGAGGAAACAGACAAACTAGATATCTGCAGGAAACAGGGCAAACGAAAGGAAGTTGAAAAAAATTCACTTACCTGCACAGCCGAATAAGAACAGATGGTGAGATCCAAGGGGAGATAAACATTAAAGACTGGAAACCAAGCAATTCATCCTGCCAGGTTTCAAAGATCCTATACAGCTGAAAAATCTAAGAACCATATAATAGTAAAGTTAAACAACAATAAACAAGACTATAGGGCACGTAAAATGGAGTGAACATGCTGAGAAGAGGGAGTTGAATGCTTTTGACAGCAAGCCCATGAAGGATTCTTGAAGTCAGATTACAAGGAGTTGCCAAGCAGAAAAAATTTAAGTGAAGGGATGAAAAGAAAAGGCAAATTGTGTGGTAAAGTGTCTGAAGCAAAACCAGTCTTGTGTTGAGACATTGAGTAATCTCAGCAAACATTTCAAAAAGCTGAATGGAAAAAAGAGTTATTTTGAATTTCAAGCCAGTGGACAACTTCAGACAAACTCTAAATTTTTTTGTAATAAGCTCTCTAAGATAGATCTGCAGACAGTAAACACAAAGAAAAGCTGTTTGACAGTGGAATACCTGTCTCCACCTAATATTTTTAAGGCCCCTTAGGCATATATGCTAGCTTCCTCCTACTAAATTCTTCTGGGCTATGGAGTACAGATTTCATAAAGGAAAGGTCCAAATTTTTCAAGGTCCTCATACAGGTGCCATCTTGTTTAAAAAGCAGGATTTCTGTATCAGAGCCTTCCTTCTAAAAGCTTATCAGATAACCTGAAAAGCTGCCCTGGAAATCTCCATGAGTATTAAGAGGAGATTGTACATATGGTCGGAAACTTGACTTGGCACTCAATAGCTGTAGCTGCTCCTTTTTTCCTCCCTTTTCACTTTCATTGCAATCCAAAGCACTTAGGACTCCAGCCCTGGGGCAGAGTCTAATTGTACCAAACAGGAGGGAGGTCTCTGATCCAGCCTGAAAGGCCTGGGTCAGCTGCACCAATGAACAGTGCTGCTCAAGCCAGGGGTGCACACCAGCAGTCCCTCTGTGAAGGACAGCATCAGAGCATCATCTGCACACATGATACGCAGAGTACAAACAACAGAAGAGGAAAACAGGAGGGTTTTCACAACCTTGCCACATTAAGTTTAATCTCAACATGTAAATCTCATGTTTGAAATACACCTGCTTTGACTGCGTTAGTTTACCAGCATGTTTTAGCCAACATTTGGACAACACATATATTTTACCTGAGCATGAAAGAGCCTTCTAACTCATCAGGTTGAAGTGGATTATTTGAGACATTTAGAGGTTAAGAGAACAGATATGAGGGAGACAAAAATATAGTGTAGTTCTACAAGTGTTTCAATTTCCCTGGTTAATCAAGTTAAACAGTTAAAATTAGTGACATTCAGAGGGCTGCTGGTCTAGCCACTAGAGTGAATGCCATCTGTATCTTAGAAGTCTAAAATATTTGTAATTGGAAAACAGATCCATGAAAAACAATAAAAATCAAATAAAAATGTCCCAGATTCTCTCATTTCCCAATTAGATTACCTTCTCCACCTTAATTAAACAGATGCCTAAACTTCAGCCAAATGGCATCTGATTCTAGCACATGCTCCTTCTTCCAGGTTCCTGATCCTCCTTTTCAAACATCCAGCTGTGCTCACGCACCAGGAGGTGCTCAGGCGCAATCTCAGCGTCCTCTTGACACAGATAAATTTTCTTTATGACCAGCGAGATCCCCATTGTAGATGGCAAAGACAGGATTTCAGATGCCTTCTCTACCTTTGTGGTACCACAACAAATTGTTCAAGAGGAGCACAAGGCAATTCTCAGTTGTCGCGCCCAGGAAGACTTTCTCCTTTGCTCTGCAGCACCTGGAAACCCCTCCTGTTCTGTTGCCCATTTGTTTCATGCTGTTTTTCCTTGTCTTGTGAACAGTTATAGGCTGAGTTTTGACACTGTTGTCTGAGCAAAGAGATTTTGGCAGGAGTTAATATGCCTTGGGCAGAGAACAGATAAGCTTCTTAACCCCTCCCTGCACTGCAATAGAATGGCTGGGAATTTAACACCTTTGTGAAACAAACTGGCTCCAGACTCCACAGTAATACTAAATATTTATTTAACAATACTCCCTTAAGTCTCTAATAAAAATAAATTTACTAAGCAATCAAAAATCAATATCAATCCTTGCTAAAATGTAAGGAGAGAAAAATTTGGCTGGAGTCCTTGGGATAATGTCACAGAGGTTTATTTTCTAACTGTCCGTCTCTCCTCCTTAATTGTTTTTTTGGCCATTTTCAGGAGAATATGCACTCTCCACTCAGTTATAGAGACCCTAGACCAAAGCATAAGAACTCACCAGTGAAATGATGGAAGACAACTTGATTTCGTGCTTTTTGCCAGCTCCCAAGGCATGATTTTTCCAGTGTGCTGAGGGCAGTCTGCCTTGAAGGGCTGTATTTTGGCAGAAAGAAACAGGTAACCTGGAGGCAGGAGACCCGAAGTTACACTTGTGATCAGGGAGTGTAACTTCCCATTTGCAAGCAGAGATGAAAGACCCATAACATAAAAAAACCCTGGAATATTCTGGTTAAAACTCATTGGTAGCAGTTGGCTGAGAAACCTGGTAAAGACAGGAAGTATTCTCTCCAAAGCTTCTTGCTGTAATGTTGATGACTTTGTTGTGTTAAAGGCTCATCATGGTCACATGCATGGAGTTCTCTTTCATTGTCATTGGAGACTTCTGTCCCTTTCACCCTGTAAAGTGGAATAGAACAATGTCACCTTTTGGGAACTCCCCTCTGGAAAGTCTTCCGGGAAGCTTGCAAAAAGCCAAATTAACTTCCCTCTTTCAGTAACACTTTGTTTTTCTGCGTCCCTTTAGCCTCCTCTGTTCCATATTTATCCTTCTTTTATGGTGGACTGGTCAGCCTAAGGTGAGCAGAAAACTTCACTACTAAGGAAGAACAAAAGAAAGCCCTACAGACATCGATAGAAGTGATTTAGTTATTCTGAATAGCCCAAATATGTAGAAGAAAGTGAAGATTGGTAATTCTGTGCCTATGGAATGCCTGATTTTAAACAGTATTTAGACAATGGAGTCATATATAACTACTAGAGGGGCTTTTAATACTAACAAACGTGTTCAGATCACTCGTTAACTATTTTCTAACTTTCCCTGAAATCTGCCTATCTGCTGCCTTTCATGCCTGAATAACCCTAAAAACACAGTTCCAACTGCCCCGTGTAAACAGGATGAAGAACAGAGTCAGTGTTGATGGAGGTTGTTTGTTTTAATTTGTCCATGTAAGGAAAATATCTATCATCACCGGAGCAACCATGGGCAACAAAAAAGGCAGTCGTACATGGGCCTCCTTGAAATATAGCCTTGTGTGTGTAGATACGCCATGTACACACAGTCGTCCCCCCAGCTTTTTTGTGTAAGCCTGTCTGCATGAAAGAAAACAGCGAGGAAGCTGTAAGCATTGGGTAAAGCAAATTTTTTTGGCACATGAAGAAAAACCTTTGCTGAGGAAATACTCTGGCATCGCCTTCACTGCTGCCTCCCTCCCTTTCCTCATGTGTCGGTTCCTCAGCCTCTGCTTTAGATTACATTAAAACTCCAGATCTGTAAATGGCCTGGGGGAGGAACGTGCTTACATTTCCTTCTTCTCAAGATTCAGAATTACAAATTAATCTACAGGAAACAATTGCTTGGGCAATTTAGAAATGATGTGGGCAAGAGTCCACACATTTCCCTTACTGTAACAAAGAGGAAAAAAGAGAGGAAGAGAAAGCAAGAGAATAGCAGGCTGTTATGTGCCACTCCCTGCCACACTGTACGGATAGCGTTCATTTTAGCTTCTTAGCAAGATTAAGCAAGATAATTGAAAATGTTCATAGCATTACAGTACTAATGCAACTGCATTGTAGTTCCACAGTTGGTTCCAACAGGATGAAATTATCAGCTATTTAACAGCCTTTTTATGCTATTGTGACTGCAGTACTTTAATCCATACCATAACGTAAGTGCAATGCCTGTCATACTTTTTTCTCTGTTGAGCAATGAATAGAATTTTGTACTGACTTCTACAAAACACTTTCTCTTGGGGTAAATACCTTTTTCTCTCATTATGGAATTATGAAGACATCTGAAAAATATATATATTTTTAAATCTGGCACCTGTTGAAAATATTTGGCTCATAAACTTGTAACAAAAGACCTGTCAAATGAAAGATAGACTTATATTGGGAAAAAAAATTTTCTGTGAGCACAGCCCGAGGAAAAAGACTCAATGTTTCCTACAGCACAGCTTTGTGCATGTGTATTTATTTTGTGTTGTGTAGTGTGTGGGCAGCGTAATTTGACATAGTGAGAAAAGTAACAATTTTATGCTCAAGCAGATTTCTCTGAAAACTCCAGACAGTTTAGAAAGCTAATCCGTTGCAACAGAAATCTCCAAAAGAAAAAGTAGTAGCAGACAGAATGCATAACAATTGCCGCTTCATTTGCTACAAAATATAAACAAAGATAATAAAGAAGAGATATTAAAAAAAGAATTTAACATACCGCAGCTCCAGCCCCTTCAGCAACTAGGGACAGATATTTAAAGGGAATTCAGTGGCTATTAGATGCTTATTTTCCGCATTGCTTTTGAGAGTCCTAAGTAAATATCCGGGCTCTCACAGCTCTGGTGCCTAGAAATTCTTGTTGAAGTTTCAAGGGACCTAGTTTCAGCACTTTTCAAATCTTATATTCAACTGCTGAAGCATATACAGAAAAAGCTTTTTATCTTTTTAAAAAGAACCCACTCACAACATCAGCACCAAACTCATCTATTGCCTCTGACACTCTATCAGACTAGTAAGTAAAATTCGTCTTGTATTCTACTAAATCATTAGATTTTTTTTTATTTAATACTTGCCAGAAAAACTCAAGTGATAAGAACTACATGGCACAGAAAGTAACGTTTGTAGTCAGGGATTTATGTACAAGCAAAAGTGACTGAGGAAGGAAAAAGCAGCAAGGTAAGGTCCTAAGCACCTAGGAAAACAACAATTAAGGTTTCTGGAGCAAATCTTTGGCTGCAGCTACGATACTGTTTTTGTTCAGGCACCAGTGAGGTTTTGAAATGAATCCCTTGAGCTTCCCCACTTACTATGCTTTGCTTTGGTCCTCACAGTGGTTTTGGTGTGCTTGAACTACACTCGTCTCTGAGGAATCTGAGCTAGAAGTTCCACTCCACATGCAAATCTAATGGTGTCCAGCCTGTCTGAGTCAAATATAGGTGCTTCGAACAACTTTTGAGCCACGTGTGAAGAGAATATTCGGTTTAAGGAAACAGACTAAATTTAGTCTGACTAAAAGCCACAAACCACACAGGGAACAAGTATTAGGAACACAGCATCAGCTACATGAACCTATTGCTCCACTCCAGTTGTATCAAATTACTGCTCACATAGGATTAGCCTCCATCCTTAACCTATAGCGAGAGTTAACCAAGAGGCTTCTGTGTGGACAGACAACTTCTTAGCCGTATACTGCAGTTTTCATTTATAAAGTTGACCTTTAGCTTGGATGGACAGTTTTCCTTTTTATATCGGATGTGTACACCAGGGAATGCAATCAGGAGATTTCTATTGATTGCTCTCAAGCAATTTAGTTCTGGTCATGGTTGTAGTGGATTTGCAATTATACTGAGGAGAGGTATTATTGACTCTGCCTAGTAATTATCAGGCTGACATCAGATTCTGCTCTAGTTGAAACTAACTTACATCTCTCTGACCAAGTTGCCATAATGAGATGCTTTATTTTTTTTTTTCCCTGAGCAAAATCAAGCTTATCATTTTGTCTTCTAAGCAACATGCAAACGGATATTTAACACCATATTCCTTTAAAAAGAGTTATATGTGTACTTACAGCAGAGAATTCATTTAACCTTAATTAGAAAAGGTTGGTGGATGAGGGATATTCTCTAAGTGCTAGTATATTTGTAGAAAAGCAATGCCAAAGCGTATGCAGGCTAAGGGAAGTTAGATCAGCTGTTATTTGAAGAAATTTAATAAAGTTAGCTAGACTTCTCTGGAGGCTAGTCCTACATGCTTGGAGTCATTGTTATCAGTTAAAATGCTTTAAGAATCATGCAGGAATGCTTACCTTCTGAGCCCAGTGATAAAAATGAGAAAGAGTATCAGCACTGGGACTTCAGACATATACGTGTCCCTTTTCACACACAAACTGCAGGAAAAACACTTTGTAGCCTTGAATAACTTTTTTTTATGGTCATACCAGGACTTTAAAGTTCACGCTGACATGTGTAATGCACATACACATCTACTAAAAGTAAATGAAAACAAATTAAACCTTCAGCCTCAATCTTTGTGTCGTTCACCATACTCCTCCACAGAAGCTATGAAAAACAGAAGCTGATGCTGCGCATGCGTTTTCCAGCTTGCTTATTACTGTTTGCTTTCCGGTTACTGACACAGTACTTCTGAGGAACAATAGCTGGTATACAGAGAAGTAATCTCTATTTCTAAGTCACAACCCTTTTTGCACTCTGTCATGCAAAACATCTGAGTGACTTCTCTGCTGTCTTAGATGACCAGCTTCTGACTAGACTAGAACACAGGCAGATACAGGAGGGGAGTTTGGAAGTGGACAGGGACTTAGAGGAAAAGTGCCATGTGATTGAAAACAGCAGACTTGATCCCTATGCAAATCCAAGCCAACAAACACCACCGCAGAGATGAAAAGGCCTGACAACTGCGAACATGCAAATGCAGGTTTCAGTTACTCAGGAAAACTCTGGCTGTTTCAATCCCCCCCAGCCCCATTCTGTCAGCTGGGGTGCATTAGTGTACAAACTGCTTCTAGCACCTCGTAAACAAGCAAGCAGCACCTATACCTTGCATGAAAGTGCCAGACTATTTTGTTTTCTCACTTCTGTGGTCATGATTTAAGGACTTCTAGAAAGATGTAGAGATATTTGGTCGGAGAGCAAGCAGAGCAGGTGGATCCTTCTGGCACCAGTCCTGAATGTGGAACGGCTTGTGAATGCCTTTCTGGAGCACAGGAAACTAGTGACAGGGACAAAAGAGGTCTTGCAGAGTGTAGCCCAAGAAGCAGCCAAGCTCCAAAGCAAAATCTGGCAGGCGTGTTTGTTGTTATTTAAGTTAACTACAAAGGAAACCCCAGGGAGGAGGGAAATCTGGAGCAGATCCAGCATGCGCATGTGCTGTGGTAGGATGCCGTTTTCCACATGTGTGGTGCATAGGTATGCACAGACGAGCACACACACACACACAGCCATATGCAAAACTACTCACCACAGTTTCCTAGAGCTGGAAAATAGCTTGTCGTTGCTCCATATTTGGTGCTGCCTGTGACATAAGCACTGTTGATGAGAACATTAGTGCCATGCATTATGTTTTGTAGAGGACAGCCTGATTTTGTTGCTAATTTGGCTCATGGTGCTTACCACTTCTTACAGTGATAAGATTTGTGTGTTTTTCCTGCTGTCTCTGCACTGGAACGGGAACAACCAGACTTGGATCTTGTCAGATTGCCCTGTTTTCAGTGTAAACTGCCACAGACACCCATTGTCCGTGCAGAAGGCACACTGATATTTTGCAGCTACTCCCTAGACATGCCAAGAAGTTAGGGCTGTGTGCATAATCCTCAAACCACGCTTTTTCTTTCTTCCTCTATGGTCATCTTTGTGAGTATGCAGAGAAAAGCTGATAAGTCTGTCATCTCCTTGGGGTAACATTTTCCAAAGCCTTTAAAATAGCTTTTAGAAATAGCTTGAACAAGAAGAAATCTAGCTCTCATCACAAGTCAATGACTGTGTTCATACTAGCAATTTTCTTGTAGCAGCTGAATCGAAACAGTGAGGCAAAGCGATTGTAGCTGAGCTCTTCACATATTGTTTATGATGGGGTGCAATGGGGTCTGTGGGGCAGGTAGTTCAGATTTAAATACTTGTGTGAAATACTCAGCCCGGTTCTGCTTAAAGCTACTAATGTAGACATATGCTTGAAGATCTTTATTATCTACTTCATTTGCATTAGAATCCAAGGTCAGTTTATAAGCACCTGCTTGCATTGTGGAAAAATAGATGAAGTGGCTGCTTCTCGTAATACACAACTGGCTGCTGCAGTAATCCTGGCACACGTCAGGCAGAATGGGGCATAAAAGCTCTCAATATTTTTAGTGAGCAGCAGTAGGATGTTTGGACCTATTGTTCCAGGAAAGCTGTAAAAAGTTATATTATTCAGGCTTGTGGGAACAAAAATGATCACCAGCCTAGTTGTTCTCATAATTGCAATGTAATGAATAAAGTTAACCTCTTCTAATGTGTCTACACTATTATTTCTCAATTAGCACAATGTTATCTTTTTGTTTGGGATTTTTTTTGAACTCAAAATACATAGGTCCCACACAATGCAATATTGTCTTTCCATGCTCTGCCTGAGTAAAGTTCTTGAAATTCATTTATGTTACTTCTGGAATTTAACGTGATTGAAATTAATTTTACTATCATTATTAAATGTACTGTGCTCACATGAAAAGTGATTTTCCAAGGCTCATAACCTAGCCAAATCAAATCCATTTTTTCTCTGGAACACACAATGCGCATGTCTGCCCATTACGATCTCTTTCACTGCCAGGTTTTAACTTTCAGCCTCCAGATGTCTTGGCTGGGGAGCTGCTTAATGTAAAATAAATAAACAAATAAATGCAAGATTAAGATAATGAGTAAAGTATACTCTTTCTGTTCTTCTCTGATTTCTAAACAGCTTTTCCAAAGACTTGCTCCTCAGGAAAAATTGCTTGTAATTGCAGAGACTAACCTTCTGAAATGCATAGTGCCCATTGTCATACCTGAGCAATTAAAAAACATTTAGGGCAGTTTTATCATAGTCTACATCAATGACAAGACAATGTCTTTATGCACTTTATGAAGTACAGCAGAGATGCTGTCAGCAAGATTTTACTCACTGTTGGCCAAAAACTTAGATAAAATACTTCTGTCCTTTTTGCTCTAGTGTCCCAGGAAATCCGCTATGGAACAGTTCACCATGAATGCAAAGTAATTTCACGAAGACAGCTAGGAGCTGCACAGAGAATTGGCTTCCTGCAAACCTCTTTCTCTTCTTTCTCAATGTAATGACAAATTAAGGGTGGTGAAAAAAGGCGGGACTAACTGGAAGATCTTAAAACCAGAGCAGCACAGATGCTACTGCGACTGACAAAACTCAAGGAGGAGATGAGCTTGTAGTTGCAAAGTAAATTGGTCCTAAACATCTTTCAAAAATGGGAGCTGGCCAAACTGTGAAGTATAGTTGGGAAGGGCTGTCCAGATTCTATGAACTGTTTATAAGTGTCCTGAATGTCATAACTAGTTTTTCAGGTGATCCTTGTCTCTGCTATTGATATTTTCATTTAGAATTAGCACAGACTTAAGATTCAGGACTTACTGATAGAAATTCACACTCAAATTCCCTCCATTACTTGTCAGATTAACAACACACAAAGCAAGATCTCAAACACTAGAGCCATTAATCACATTTTTTGCCTTCAGTTATGTATGTATTTAACAGCAAAGGAGGTTCCTATTATGTAGCCAGGATTTTCATCTAGAAGATTCAGTAGTTTTTACCACTTGATCACTAAATCAGATTCTGTTCTGAACTCTGCCAGTGTGTCTCCATTGCAACTTTGCTACGTGCTTGGCAAGCTATGCAGTCTTACATAAAATTCAGATCAGAATTTGGATGCAAGGATTTGGACACAGGAAAAAAAGAAAAAAAAGATTAAATCTGGTCTCTGAAGTAATTTAACTCGGTTATGCAGTCAGACATATACTTAAATCTCCCCACAAAATTGTTGCATGTACTCATTTAATTATCTGTCTGGTAGTCACCTCTCAGTCGTATTAATCTGATTTTCAAGCTTATCAAATTCTTAACTCTTTGAAAGAGTTTCTTATTTTGTGACCTAAATACATCTGTGTCTTTGAGACAAAATGCTTAAAGCAGCTCGATGGGAGTTTGAACTAGTGGCTTTCTGTTCTGTTAAATTAGGCTCCCGGTAGACTTTTAGACACACTATTTGCAAAAGAAAAATACCGTCCCAACCCCTCTGATCATCTCCTCGGAAAGAGTTTGTGGGGGAGGAGGGGAAACCAGACAGAAGGAAATCTGAAAAATGTCCATAGTGTGTTCAGATATACATGTGCTTTCTTGTCTAGTTATATAGACATGAAGAGACAGATCTATGTATAAACAGAAAGAGACAGAAGAGATTTGTGGATTTAGTTACCATAAATGTTTCTAAAATCAACCGCTGAGTTAAGTTGTATTTAGTTCTCACGTGGGCAACCAAGAGGCCAGAGGTAGGCTGAACCCGAAATGTTGCTCTTGTCATAAAAACTCAACTAGGTAGAAAGCTGGGAACATAGCAGCTGACAAAGATAGAGCAGAGAGCTCCACGGCTTATCCTTAATTAGGTGTTGGCACTGGCTCTTGTCAAACAAGGGAAAAGAGTGTATGCTGAAGCACACTGACACACACAGACAGCACCAGTCACAGTTGGAGAGAATACAAAGTGCATTCAAGCTGGCATTGAAAGGGATTTAGATAAGTACTCGAGGTAACAAAAATCGAAAAAAGAGGATGATAGCAATGGAAGCTTTAGATGAATTGCAATGGAGTGCACCTTTATTACAGCTTATCAGTCTCCAGACAGCAACAAACCAGCTTTCCTAGTGCATTTCTCTTCTTGGTCTCCTGGATTAAAGGTCAAAGTAACTCAAATTTATATATTCTGTCTCTCTTGCTTCTCACACACATTCAGCGCACATCTTTGTGGACTGGTATACCAAGGATGAAAGCTTCAGCTGCTTGAATGTAACAAAGGCCTTCTCCTTTGTCAAAGAGGCTCCGTTTCCCCCCCTCAAACAATTATCGTCTGGAAGAGGTTGAGAAAAATATGATATTAAAAGGTCACAATAGTACTGCTGGAATAAATACACACTTGGCAACACGCCTGTCCTAATCCTACTTGTCTAAAATCACTGTTCTGTTTTACAATCGTTTGACATATTCAAATAGCTAATATGTGGGTTTATTAATAATACATATAGGCTGTATCCTAACGTACACAAAAGCTGTGTGTTTTCTCAATGTGTACAAGCACTTCAAGCAATAAGCTGTGCACATTTGGCTACCAGATGGTAGTTCTTATCACAGATAAAAGCACATATATGTTACTACAACTATTCAAAAAGAAAATACATAAGAAAAAATACTCTCCACATCACAGCTTACATTATCCATCTACTTAGGCAGAAAACAGCATATGTTTTACTGCTAGGGAAATGCAGTACTTGAGAGAAAAATATGATTGCAGAGAGGGACAAAAGATAGAAATCCTGGGTAACAGATTTGACATGGATGTTCAATGGAAGTTTCATTAGGTGTAATAATAATAAAGTGCATGTGTTGCCGTTAATGCGTTTAATCTCTGAACCACACACAACATGCAGCAGAAGAAGTGTCCGTCCTAATCCTCCATCCATTTCTATTTTTTAGCACGACATGAGCTTCATAGGATGCGTAAAAGTAAATATTTCAGGGAAATCCTTTTCACTGGGATATCATAATATTTTGATAAAAAAGCAAAGGAAGAAAAGTATATTTGATTCATTAAAAGCAATAGGAACATTTCACTACACTGTCCTTATGACCCAATTTGTGTCCGTTCAGAAGGTTATTAGGAGTTCACAGCTTCGTAGTCTGTGTTTTATGTTTCTTTTGTCTCATGTTTTCCACTAAAAAAACTAGTAACCCAGCCCCTCCCCCAACTCTAAAAACCTAGAGTAAAGCGGTTTCCATTTTTACAGAGACTCCTCTCTTCCTAGAATGCCATGTGAACATCTGTGGATGGGCAACCCTAAACGTATTTTGATCCCAAGTAAATTTAAGTGATGCTTCCCATCCCTCTCCCCGGCTTTGCAAGGGCAGAGAGCGACTTCTGCGCTGCCGCCAGTCCCGGTGGTGGGGCTCCGGCCACCACCGCCAGCACTCCGCTCTTGGCTGGCAGCCAAGCAATCTCCACTTCCCAGTGAAGCCCCGATTCCATCTGCTCCAGCAGTGCAATATATTCCACTTCAGGTCAAAAGCAGGGAGCCAGCAGTATTAACATAACACTAATCTGTAAAGACATTTTCACTAGGCTAGATAGGCTAATGTTACACAGAGATTTTAAAGGCTGCAGGGATAAGGAACAGCAGTCATTGTCAGGGGAAGAGACACTATGCAGAATATAGTCTAAGATGACAATAGATAAAGCATTGTCAGAACTGAATAAAACAATTACTTGCTGGGAAGAGTAGAATTTGAATATGGATACAAGCTCACAACCAATTTCATTTTTCAGGCACTTAAAAATAGTTGCAAAAATATTTTCCCTTAATTGAATGGAGAATCCTTCAATGTTGTGTTTGGAAAAAAAAGGGGAATATGGAAATAGGTCATTCTCAGTGCCAACTTCTGTAAGAGATAAACCTCAAGTATTTCAAAGCAACTGAGGTTGTTCTTTGAAAAAGAAGCAGACATGTCTTTTGTTTCTGGAAATCAATATAAACCACACATTTTGCAGATACGGTGGAATTGTGATCAAGCACTTCTGAAATATGTGTTGTTATATTTCATTGTTACAAGTGCTCAGGAAAGCATTATGGCAATACATTAAAATTAGGTTAACGCCCATAACTGAAATTCACTCTTTGCAGCTGGGGTGGGAGTGGGACTAAAAACAAAAAAACCCACAACCCACAACACACTTTGCAGTTTCTCTCTAACACATTTCTAAAAGTAGTTCAAGATTCATGCCTTTAGGCACATCAGAAACCATTAAGAAGTACATTTCTGGAAATCATATTTTATAAAAATTCAATTTAAGCTGCTAGAAATTTTCTTTCGAGCTCTAAGGAAAAAAATATTTGGCTGGAAATGAACCATCTGCAAATCCACACAATTAAGTATATGACTGTGTTTTAATATACTTCAAACCATGCGGCACTGACATGAAAGATAACTTAAATAATAGAACAATAGGGATTCAGTGGATAAAAATACATTGTTCTCTAATTAAAAAAATTGTTAAAGATCCATCACAGTAGTGTAACATTTCTCATATGAAAGTACAGGCTTCATTTATATTTTGCTAGTTATTAATTTCCACTCATCTCACTCCTTCATCTGCATCCTAATGAGCAGATGTTAAACAGTTACTTCTTTAGCAGACCTGATTATCATCTCAGAAGTTCACCGCTTGTTACTGTTTTGCAAACGGGATTTTGTCCTTTTTTGTCAAATAAAGCTCTGCACTTCCTGTAATCTTATCTTTAGTTACATATAGGACACACGACACTGAAGCACGTACACATGTGATGTCTGGGCACATCTGCACATCCTTACACAAATTTCCACTCCAGCAAAAACAATGGTGGTTTAGAAGGTATTTATCTGGTGGATAAGGTCTGCAGTAAGTTGGGATGAAGTGTGCTGACTTCCACCCCCTCATCCCTGCCTTTCCAAGCACTTTGCATGCTAATCACTGTGCCCAGCATCTGCCCCTGACAGGCAGCCTGCTCAATCCAGCAGATAACAAATGCAGTCTGATGGCGGCTGGGCCCGGCAATGCCACATGCTCCAGCAGCTACCGTGCTCCATTCCTCTGATTAAACAGGCAGCCGGAAAGAGCTTACTGAGCTATAATTGCCTCCGTTATGAAACATCTTCACCTGTTATCCAAAGCTAAGCTGAATCACAGCAGAAATTATTAACACTGGCTGTTTTCATGCCAGCTTAATTTGAGCTGATGCTGCTGTTCACTTAGCACAGATGAATAGGTGTGTTGGACAAGACTTTAAACAGAGATGACACTCCAATGAATACTTGCTAGCAACTGTACTGCAGGGAGCTGGGTTGAAGAACAACAGGCAATTGTTAAAAGCCAGTGGATGGGGGTGAGAGGATGAGAAAGGAGCCACTGCCATCAGTGTCTCTGCTGACAATTATTTTCCAGCCCCATGTCAGCTTTTAACAGCTAAATGATTTTTTTCAATTAGTTTCAACAAACGTTGGCAAACACAAGCTGACTTTTTGTGCGTACACAATGTTGTGAGAAAACAACGCTGCATCAAACATGGCCAGAAATGTGCTACTCCGCCAAAGAGGCATTAAATTTTAATAGTCTGCTTTCATGTGCACTGCAGTGTGCTTCAAGACAATTATAAATTACAGCATTTTGCTTACTTTTGACTAAATAAGGCATGTTTTAGGATTTCATTTAGAAGTAGTGTGTGCTTGATATATGAAAAAAATCTTGCAGATGTAATTTATCAAATAGCGCTCTATGTTTTGGTAGAAATTGCTGCACTACCTAGTCCCTACTTTGATGGGTGGTTATGACTCAGACGTGGCATTTAGATAAATGCGTTATTGGAGTCAGAATAAGGCCAGGATTTACCTGTGACCTTCAAAACTGATGGGGCACTCCTCGTGTTTGACTTCCAGAATCATTAATCAAATACCTCATCAAGGCTCAGAGGGATGGGGGCCCTGAGTACAGAGCCTTTGTAAATTAACTTTACTGAGGAACCCCTGCAGGTTGCAGGTGAACACTCCTTGACCTTCTTGCTTTGCGCTCCCACCTCCGCACATGTGCTTCACATACCCACAATTAGCCCAAGTGCAGTGGGAAAGAGTTGTGAAGACTGCTGAACATGGTGGCTGCAAACCCCCGAGCAGATCCAAACACAAAAAACAGCTCCTGCCAGCAGGGGCAGATACAAGGGGCCCAAGCAGAGTTATGGATTTTGGCACTAGAAATGTGCTCGGGTTTGTACAAGTTTCAACCAGTGCCCAAATTATTTACACACAAATGTGTCATTTTGGCTCCTAACCATTACTAGTTGACCCATTGTCTTCCGCCTGCAGGAAGAGGAAATTACAGTATAACAGCAGAAGCGTTACTGAATGTTTTAGATTTGTCTTTCTTATCACTGAGACATTAGAGATACTAAGTCCAGGCTCAGCAGGCAATGCCAAAGCATTTGAGTGATTTTCTGCTACCTCTCAGGTCTGTCTGCCTAATGAAACAGGTCAAGATGCCTCTTATGGTCAGTCCTTACTCAAAAAGGAACAAGACGATGAACCAACCCATTTATGAGTGTGGGGGTGAAGAACAGATCTGGAGATGTGCAAAGTCTGTTGAAAGGCTGAGATTTTGGTAGCCATAGCTTTAGCATTTCTGCAAAGAGTCATCCTTCATTGTGACTACTTTCCCTCTTGAATATGTACCTTCTCAGAGCACTTAACTCTATTGGTATTGTGGTTTTAAAGGAAAATAGACTTGTTCGATATCCTAAAATGTGATGTTGTGTTTACAGTTACACTGCTGAATGGTTGCTCTGACACAATCTAACTTATTACAGGTAGAGCTGTGAGGCTTAGTTAGTTTGTAAAGATTTTGAAACTTTTGGATGAAAATACTTTGGAAATGCTAAGTGAGTCATGTTCAGATTGTACTAGTCAAGAAAACAGACTTAGAGACTCCTACTTTATATTCTGTCAAGTAATGCCAGATACAAACAGGTTTCATTTTTAATGGTCTTAATAAAAGGGATGTCCTGTTTTAGAAATTGGATACATCCATCTGTTGCACACAAATGACATCTAAGCAAAACTGTAAGACCTGCGTTTTCGAAACTGTTTCAGAAAGAAAGGGATCACAGCTCTTCAGCTCAGATCATAAAGTATTGATTGGAAGGGGAAGAATTAAAAAATGCAGCACAGCTTTTACAAAGACAAATGAAAAAAATACAGTGCTTCATGTCAAATTGTCCCTCTAAGGTAAAGGCAAATGGATCATCTTCAGTGGGAAAGAGCAAAGGTTCACATTGAACGACTTGAGAGTTTTTCTTTTTTTCTCCTTAAAATTCTCCAACTTACAGGAATAGTGCAGTGCAATGCATTGTCTCCTTTGTAGCTTAACAGTTGGGAGCAAGAGCAGTAGAAAAGCAGGATTAGAAAAGGGAAGCTGCAAACATTTCATGCTCTGCCCTTCCTGAGAGCTCCTGTAAGTTCCCCCTGCCTACTTACTATTCAGGGTGCTGTGTTTGGGCACTGGGGTGGCAACGGGAAGTGGACAGACAGAATTCAATTCCTTTCAGGCAGACAGAAATAATACCTGTACATTTATTCCCCTATGTTTTCATCCCAGTAGTTTTCCCTGTTTTTCCTGCTCTCTAGCTAGACCTTGCAGCAATCTGCCTATTTAGAAATTCTCACCCAGGAAGATCTGTACTTTTCAGTGTGCTCCAGTGTGTGGACCAAGAGCCACAAAATGAAGAAAAGTGACCTTGAAGGTCACCAGCAGCACAGGAAAGTGAAGGGGCTCCTTCTCTGTTTGGTACCTTTGCAATGCAGAAAGATAGAGCCAATGCTGGGAGGTCATGTATGTAATAAAGGATGAAATAAAGGATGCCTAGAAGAGTGAAATAATTTTGGATATGGGTCTTATCTTATAATTTCTGCGTACTATCAGAGGATTGTTCTAGGTCACTGCTGTAGCTGTGACCAGTGAACATTTTAAGTGTATAAATTTCTCTTAAGCTTTCTGCTTTCCTCTGGAGAGAACAATAAGGAGAAGAGACTAAAATGGCTACTTGAAATGTAATTTTTGCCAAAAGAAGAAGGCTTCAAGGAGCGGGACCAAGAAAAAAGAAGTTTGTCTGAAACTGTAGATCCAAGTTTTAGAAGGACTCACAAATAGGCACTTTGAAAAAGCCCTGAGTTACATACTATGTTTTAATTCAGATTCAGAAAATCAACAGGAAGCAATTAAAAGTAAATGAAATTATAGAACAGATAACTGAGCAAGACATGTTGAAGGAAATCGCCTTCTAGAAAGGAAAATCCATCTCTCTCGTCTAACAGATTTGTTTGAGAATACCAGTAATGTAGTTGGCACAGATATGATTTACTTGGACTTTGAAAAAGCCTGTGACAAAATACCTTACAAGAGACTTGAGAAATTCATATGGTAAAGACCGAAGGGTTAAAATACTGCCAGGAATCAGAAATCAGTTAACAGACAAAAAAACAAAGAAAAAAACAAAAAGAGAGGCTACTGGTCAGTTTTCATGATGGCAGGTTTGCAATGGGATTCTTCTTGTTTCTGTATTGGGACAAGACTCTGTTCTCTTTATTAATGTTCTGGAAAAAGAGGTTGGAAAAAATTTGCAGACAGCACAATTATTTAGATTAGTCATCACTAGAGAAGGTTAAGAAGGACCAAAGGGACCTTACAAAACTAAACGAATAGGCAGGAGGGCTACTTACATATGAAGTTGACAAATGCAAGATAACGCAGATAGGAAGGAGTGATTAGAAACAATCAGACTAAATTAATTATAAACATCTGGGCACCTCAGCAAACAGCACAATGTGGAACTCCACACAATAGAGCCATCGAGAAAGGCAGCAACATTTTAATGCCTCTGCGGCCTTTTCCTAAAACGCAAGGATGGAGAGGGGCAAATTAATGAAATGCCAGCTCATACCTGCCCACAAGGTCCGGTCACGTTTCATGGTTTAAGGATGGGAGAAGGTCATCTTTCTCCTTCCTCCTCTCCAGCCACCTTCCTAGTCTTCACTCATTAAGGGAAGCTATTTCCAGAATCTAAACAAATATAATTTGTAATTTAACACCTAAAAAAGGTCTTGGGAGCCACATAGTATTCCAACAAGTGTAATTAATGTCCAATCAACTACAAAGTGGTGTTGCCCTCCCGCTGCCCTCTCCACCTGCCGCCCGTCTGGTGTTGCCCCCCTGCCGCTCTGTGCACCTGCCAGCCGTCTGGGATGGCTTTCCAGCTGCTGTGCCCTCCTGCTCACCCGTGGCTGTGGGGTCCGCCATGCTCCTTCCGCACCCACTGTGCTCCCTCCATGCCCGCCGTTCTCCCTCTGTGCCCCACCGGCCTTGGACAGAGCCGGAGCAGGAGCACGGCCTCAAAGAGGGCTGCGGCCGGCTGTCAGGGGCTCGGGGAAGGCAGAGGGGTTGCAGGCGGTGGAGGGAGACTGCGTCTGTCCAGCAGCACCAGCAAGGCTCTCAGGCGATGGGAGGTCTGAGGCAGCTGAGGAGCTGCTGCTCCATCCCCAGTGTTAAGGGCTGAACCAGTGTGCAATCGAATTTCTTTTTCCCGGTCCTTGCACTTCACTTGAAGGGAAAGGAAAGGCCCCTGTCATAGGCACATTTGCGGATGAGGATTTCAGACACCCAGGCATCAATGTTGTATCTGGTTTCCAGTAAAGAAGTCAGAAAACCCAAAGTACACTTAAAAACCAATGTTAGCACTTCAGTAGATTATTTTATAATCGTCTGCTTCTACTATGGATCAAAGTGATTTGCTACACTACATGGTTTGTTTCTCTGCTGTCAAGAGGAGGGAATAATGATATCTCTTTTTCTTTCACATTTCAATTTCTGCATTGTATCAGTGAAGGAGAGCACAGTATCAAGTCACAGAATGGCCTGACCACAAACAAAGAAGTCACATTGATAGTAATGTAATTGAGGAGCTACTGGAGGGAGTCCAGCGGAGGGCTACGAGCATGATGAGGGGACTGGAGCATCTCCCCTACGAGGAGAGGCTGAGGGAGCTGGGTTTTTTCAGCCTGAAGAGGAGAAGGCTGAGAGGGGACCTAATAAATGCTTATCAATATCTGAAGGGTGAGTGTCAGGAGGAAAGGGCCAGACTCTTTTCAGTAGTGCCCAGTGACAGGACAAGGGGCAATGGGCACAAACTGAAGCATAGGAAGTTCCGTCTGAACATGAGGAAGAACTTCTTCCCTCTGAGGGTGACGGAGTCATGGAACAGGCTGCCGAGGGAGGTTGTGGACTCTCCCTCTCTGGAGATATTCAAGACCCGCCTGGACAAGGTACTGTGCAGCTTGCTGTAGGTGACCCTGCTACAGCAGGGGTGTTGGACTAGGTGACCCACAGAGGTCCCTTCCAACCCCTAACATTCTGTGACTCTGTGATTCTGTGATTTTGTGTAATGGTTAAGGGATTTCTACTAAGCTCTCTCTATACTTATATACTTATAAAGACATACTGTATTTTACCATAATGGGGCTTACTATTTTTATTTCAAAATAGATTTTCTTTCAAATTTACAGCCAAATCCTGATAATTGCTTAGTTTAACTCCCTTGACCAGATTGTCAGCATGCTGGAGTTCCTTGCAAAAAACATGGATAACCGTGATTCGTACTCTAATACAAACACAGCACCAAGGAGTCAGTGTGTATAATAAATAAAATACAAAATTTTTGCTTTTAATGAACATCTGTCCTAGGGGGGGTAAGTTATCCTGATTACTGTCACTCTTCCCGGAAATTAATATAACCACACCATACCTTTCTACATGCTATACGCCTTCACATATGTTTTTTGTCACCCCATAAGCTGAATGCGCAATGTTTGCAGCATGTCGATAGTATTCCCATTCACTTCATCTGAAGTCCAGCTGGGAATAAACCTCTCAGTTAAAAAAAAATCCAGGATGAAAATGAAAAGTGTTTTCTGGATAAAACACTTTCTGTCAGTCAGTATGAACAACAGGATTTAGAAGAGTGTTTTGCAGCATCCGTAGATATTTTAAACAATTGAAATCACAGCAGCTAAGAGTAAACAGAAAAAAAATCTCAAATGGTGATCTTCCAGATACTCCAGCACACCCTGTCTATGCTAGGCCTAAAGCTACTCAAAAACTGGAACATACCATGGAATGCCACGTTACTTAGCTGTGCTTCTCCATCTGTACTTCATAATCCCTGTTAATTTGTGGTTTAGTTCCAGATGACACCTACAAGAAGTGGTCTGATTACGTCTGATTTAGGCACAGAAAACAAGGACTTTTCAGTTTGCCGTCCAGGTTGGTTCTTTTTAACCACACTTGCTTGTTACATTTTTTGTCTTTGCCATCCATACGTCCTAGTTGGAAAGAGTATGTGGGAAAAGCACTTCGGACTTTTCTTTGAAAATAACACTTGAATCACAAAAGAATTTAAAAAAGCAGAACAGAAACAGAGGGTCATTTAGGATGAAAGATGGATGAATATTCATTCTGTTTACTGTAGGGAAACTGGAAGCTCACTCACAGATGGAGTGTTAACTTTCAACAGCATTTTTAACATTATGTCCAGAAAGTCTTCTTAAAAAAGGTCCAGATGATGCTCCCAAAGAGGTAATCAGTGTTTATTTCCTTTTTTAGTTTTCTTTGGGTAGACATGATAAAAAGCTACCACAAGCCTCTTGATCTGTCCTGATGTTTAGCATTATGTGGGCTACTCAAACTAGTAGCCCTTTTACCTATGGGACAGTTACAGGTGCTCCTTATGCTCTGTGCAGAAAGTCCAAATTTATTCAACCCAAGCACACACTGCAAAATCTAAATGTTAGTGCAAGATTTTGCTGATGGAGGAGACAGTTTTCCCTTGTGCAGGAAGAGTAGGAAACCATTTAACTGAGTTGGCTCCAAGAGTATTAATTAATTTACCTTTTTTTTTAGGTGTTTTGACATCAGTGAGAATAGGTATCTTATAAATTAAATATGACTTGCTTTTTAGACACTCTTGCAAGACAGAAGTTTTTCTAGTGTGTCATGAAATATTTTGTTCCCAAATGTTAATATCAAACCTGGCCACGTACTAACAAGAAGGAAAAGCTTTGGGAAATGTTCCCTGTTTTTTTCTTTCCTGAATGCATGGTACAGATAGAAACACACCTGCTGAACAATTTTTCACAGATTCTAATGGAAAACAAGACTGGTAGATATTTACAGAAAGGTATTATAATCAAAGTGTTACAGTTGGAGGAGCTTTTATGCTCATTGCTAAGGGATGAACTACATTTTCTACTACATTAACTAACTTTTAAAGAAAAGCTAGAAAGCAGTATATCCATTTTAAGAAATGCAGGTATCCTTCTAACTAACAGTCCTCTTCCTCCTTTAATCACAGAATCACAGAATCACGGAATGGTAGGAGTTGGAAGGGACCTCTGTGGAGCATCTAGTCCACCCCCTCTTGCCAAAGGAAGTTCACCCAGAGCAGGCTGCACAGGACTACGCCCAGGTGGGTTTTGAATATCTCCAGAGAAGGAGGCTCCACAACCCCTCTGGGCAGCCTGTTCCAGTGCTCCATCACCCTCAAAGTAAAGAAGCTCTTCCTCATGTTGAGGTGAAACTTGCTATGCTTCAGTTTGTGCTCATCGCCCCTTAGTGCTTGTGAGAGAGGAACCTCCTGGAGATAGATGCTGCTGTTATCCTTCCCCCCAGTACCCATCATCAGTGGGAGAAAGGCAAAGTCTCCCAGCAAGGAAACATCCTCTCACGCACACTCCTTCATCTTCATGACTGCCACAGCTCGCTGCTTAGCTGCTGCCCTCCAAATGTGACGTGTCCCCATGCAGTATCAAGGACGTTCAGGGTATATCCAGACATGCCAGAGAATGTGTTTGCTGTACATATCACAGGCCCTGATCCACAGAGGCTCCCTGAACCATGCTGGCACTCCTATTCATCTGCGCAGTAGATTTTCTGGTTAGCACGAAGACACCGCAAGGTCATGCACCCAGTGCTGCCAGGTTAGTAGTTCCAAAACAGCAATGCTTTTTAAAATTTGTCAAACTATAGCCTTTTTTCCAAATCAGGAAGGTGTAGAACCAATGTGTTTGACATAAATGCTTGGGACACAAAGCCTGCAGCAAAACAGACAGTTTCTACAGCTTTCTGCTGTCCTACTTTGCTAAATGACCTACTGAACCGAAGGGAGCTTTTTCCTAATCCACCAATAGCAGCTGGCTCCCTTTCTCCCCCTCCAACTGTTCAGTCATTTTACTGACTTGAAGCTATGGGAGGAAAATAAAATGACAATAAATGAAGGTCTTGGCATTCATTCCTTGTGTTATTTGCTAGCAGCACTAAAAGGGGAAAAAAATGGAACTAGGCTAGCCAGTCTAGAGGGAAACTGTGGAAATGACTTGTAACTAAGAGGATGTGACCCTCTGCATAATTCATAATCATTAGTCTAAGTGACACTTCTGCAGTATGTGCAGTAGTGCTCTCTAATACGGCAGGTCTGAGCCCAAATGGCCCACTCAGCAGCAGTCCATTTGTGATCAGATTTCCCTGAAAGACAACTCTCAAAGCTGCATTTGCTTTGTGTACGTGCATATGCATGTACTTTTTTTTTTTTCCAAAGTAAAGATGCTGGCTCAGCTTCATCATGTGTGCAATTTAAGGGTTGCTCAAGTGATTCTTTAAAACTGCATAAAGGCAATTCTGCTTGCCTTGGAGACAGCATTGCTGTAATATTCTGTGCGTACATCTGCATGATTTCTCAAAGCTAATTCAAATTTAATGCATTGGTAATTCCTTTTCTGCAGAAGTCACCCAGCAGTAATCTGAAGGTTACAGAATGATCTTCCAGATCAAATAATACTTCTAAAATAGTATAAACTGGGAGGCAAGATTATAATGGATAGAATTAGACTTTCAGTGAGTCACTCCACCATCTTTTATAATCCTAAATATAGCAAGCTGGTGTCAAAACTATTTTTAGACAGTGCAGCCAAAAGAAAGGTGTAGTGTTTAAATCAGCTACAAGACAGTTTACAGTACTGTGTTGTCAGAGGGACATAAGAGAGGCTTGAATCAGTGGGGACTTTAAGAAGCAGAGGCATTTATGCGTTTGGATGTGCACAGAATTAAGGCATTTGGTTATTTATGTAATCTGAACAAAATACAAAGTCTATCAAAAAAATTTATGGAAAATGTAAATTATTCACAGTTAAATTTTGATGTAAATTGAGCCTAACCAAATGAACAAAAAAAATTACAGTCCTCTTGGGATTTAGACATCACAGTACTAATGGGCCATTAGTTTCTGTTTCATCCAGGAAGGCACTTGCTGTAAAATCTTACCATGTTGGAATACACTGAAACAGCAAATTAAACGGGTTTACTTGACAATGACCAGTTCTAAAGAGAACAAATCTTGTTCCACTTCAGACATCCACATTGCAATTTAGTCCTACTTAACCTTATATTTGACCACAACAAGAAGAAAGTATACGGATATAATTAAATTCCCTGAAACTTCTGACTTTTTCCTAGACTGTAGCTTGATCATTACAAACATGTTGTACCCAACCCCTGTGGGTTGGTTATGAGATACAGCTGGCAAGCTGGAAATAAACCCAAAACCAAGTAGTCATGAGAAATACATACTTGAAGATATAAAACCGAGTTGTTTTTAATTTGGGCTGTGCTTCCTTCTCTGATGTATTTTAAGCAATATTTCTTTGTGGTTAAGTCTAGAAGATATTCCACAATGCCCTCCTCAACCCTTTCTACATCTCCTGAAGGTCAGTGTAGCCCAGTTTTTTTCACTGTCTCTGGTGTATTTCCGTAGGAGAGAGAAGCTGCATCTCTCCACTGCTTCTGTTGTTTGCTTATTGCCACTTATGCAAGTCTGGGGTGTATGCAGATAAGCGACTTTGGTCATCTTGGACTGCTGTGAAGAGCATTTAAGAGGTCAGTATCTCTCACTGAAAACAATATTCTACAGTCGGTACCAAAGGGACCTGACTTTTCAAGGGAGGTTAATTCCAGCTGACTTCTTGGGATTAACTTTGCTTGTGGAAAAAGAAAAGACTTTTTCAGCTGAAAGAATTAAAGAAAACATGGGGCAAACCAAGATCCATCACTGTCATGATATGTCCTATAAGTTTCTGAAACTCATATTTCACTGCAGCCTCTACCTCCACAACTCAGAATAAACACACGTACAGGGGTGTTAAAATGCACTCACACTAAATGGGAATCAGACGCTTAAAAATCCCTCGTACTCAGCCATTGAAAGAATTAGTGTTTCCAGGAAGTGGCCTTTTTTTGGTATCATTGATAATGGCTGCCAGAAAAAACACATTTATTTCCACATTAAAATAATAACAATAGTAAGAAATGTTTCCAGTAACTTGTACTTAATCCTGCTTAGAAAAGATAAAATCTTCTCCCTGATTTTTAGACAGCCTACAAAAAATAAAGAGGAATAAGAGGTAAGAAACTAACATTCATTCCTCCCCTTTGTAAGTCACTTTTAAAAATGGACATAATCTGCATGACAAACATCTGGTATTATTTCTTTGCCAAGCTCCATATTGTATGTGGGGTTTTTTTATGAGTTATTTTACTGTGAGAATTTTGAATGTCAATGATGACTTATTACCTTGAACAAGTTTAAAAGGAAGGCTAATATGACTTCTTACAGCAAAACCCCTATGACATCTGCTCCATAGAGTCAATTACACTGTTGTGTGTTCTCAAACAGACTTTTTTTCATAGTCAGAGTGAATGAGGAATGAGATGAACAAACATCTCTGTAGTGACTGAGGACTGACATTCTTTAGTTTGCAGCATTTGGAATAAAGGAATCTTGCCTAATGAACTGAAACCATTTATCACTGAGCAATTCAGAGCAAGCATTACTGCCTTGTCATCCCTAGAAGAGTTAATACAGAAAACATGACCTGCAATGTCCATCAGCAGTTTTTGGACTCCACCAAAACAACAAAACAATGCCAAAAAAAAATAGTTCTTCATAGAATGAAAATCCACTTTAAAATACAAAAGGTTCCACTTTATGCTGGATCTTGATCTGTACCCTTTTGACACACTCCTGTGCAAAAGGAAGTTTCAAAACTGAAAACACTGCAATCTACCTTTTAAGCAGACCTCAGTAACGGCTGAGCTCAGTAGATACAAAAAAAAGAAGTGCAAGATCTTTCCGTAAAGAAAAAAAACCCAACACCCCTGCCCTGAGATCTAATAAAGACCTGGCTATCACAAAAGGGTAAGTGCTAGAGAAGAGCAAGCTAAGATTTAACACCCTGAACTACAGTTTACTTATTGGTGACGGGTTATCAAATGGAATGATCATGGTAAAGTAAATCAGGGAAAATTCAGCGTTTGCAATAATATTTTCAGCTGCTCCAAGGAGCAGCAATTTTGTATACAAAAAGGACCCATGCATATTAAAGAAGCAGTCCCTTCCCTGATGTTCTGTTTTGCTCTCTACAAATTTTTGTATTAAATGTTATGGCTTGTGTTAGTAACACTAACTGCTTAGGTCTACAGGGTTTCTGTTGCTGGGGTGTTCTAGTTTGATCCATGCTGTTCTGGTCAGATATCCTGTTACATGATTAGTGTCCTTGTGATTCACTTAACTCATTACAAGTGCTAGTATTTTTAAAATCAAATCTAGGCTACTAGAAGCTATACGTGTTCTCAGAATCCTACAATCTGTTAATCAGACCATATTTTGACTCATCTGTTCTTTGGACAATCAATGTCTTTTTAAATCTGCTCCTAAAAAAGAACAGAATTTAGTCATTTCATCTAGGCAGAAACAGAAGGAAGTAAAAACACAAAACAAATTTTCTCTTGATGCACAAGGAAAATGAATCCAAAATAAGATGTTAGGTGCATGTAAGTTTAAATACATACTTAGTTTACTCTGTTTAGAGAGGACAGAGATGATAGCTTTGTGTATGGTTTTTGGGAGGATTACATGGCAAGACAAGCCAGGCATATCTTGTACAAATCATCACAAATAAAATACCTATTCTATCTTCTATTACTCCATGCTACTGCATGCACTCAATGCAATTAGTGGAGCAGAGTTTGGTAAATATATCACGACGTTAATAAAATTGTCTCTGGTACCATTTTTCAGTTCTCAGCTTTATAGGTGGAGGCCAGTAGCATCAGGATGTCTCCTTGTGAAAAAAGTACAGAACAGGAACAACTGCAAGCGATGCCTTTCCAAATTCACCAATATCAAGCTGAAAGCATTTTTAACATTTTTAAACAGTGTATTAAAAAATGGTCCTTAACTATGCAATAACTAGAAAGATGGCAATCTGGCTTGTTACTGGCAAGGAACGTCTGCTTTTGTCTTTGACTGGGTTGTGATGTTAGACTAATTCTTCACTGATCCTGGACTGAATCATATACCATCTGTGTGTACCAGATCTGTATAGATTCTTTGGGAAATTCTACATTTGCAGTCAGCGTAGGAGAGACGTGCTTCACGATGAAAGGTGTTTAATCTTATGTGTTAGATGGTGCAAGCAACCAGGGGTTCAGGGCTCAGCTGGTATACATCTGTGAGGGAGTTCCTTCCCAGATGACACATAAAGAGTGCTGATGAATCCACCACTGAGAAAAAGTGAGTCTTGCTTGCTTTCCCTGGGCTGACTTGACCCAGCACTTGCTGCTGCTGCAGAGTTACAGTGGCTTGCTGAAAAATGGCCTGTGTAGGGTATCTAACCTGCTTTTCCCATATCTGGCACTGCATGTCCAGTTTAAATCAGGTTGAAAATTATTTTCTCTCAGGTCAGTACCCCATAAGTATTAGGAAGTAAGGAGTCTGGAACTGGGTTTGGGTACATACGGATTTTAATCACATGCTTGCTAATGGTTTTCATTGCAGAATGCATATGAAAAACATTCCAGGCTGTAATCTCATCAAATCCCACTGCTTCTATTTCTGAATTATGCATGCCAAGTTACTGCAAAAAGACATCTTTTCTCTGAAAATACCCACTGTTCCCCAAATGTATCACAATCTATTTGGAGTACATGAGCCTCATATCACATTTCTGTAAAATTAATTTTGTAAGCATGACAACTAAAGCTAAATAATTGGGTGCTGAAAGCTTACTGAGCTCATCAGACGAAAAGAGTTGAATAAATGCACATATTTGCAAACACCTGTCTCACTGATAGAAAGAAAAACTGTCCACTGTAAGTAAAAACACCTAAAATGTGGATTAGATTAACATTCCAATTTGAGAGCCAGCAGAAACATGTATCAAGAAAAACTTAATAAAATCCTTCAGTAATATCTTACAATGCCTTTACACTTGGCTACAAAATGTGACTTTGCAGAGGTCATGAACAGCACTGTCAATAAATAGTCTGTTTAAGGGTCCAATCATTAAGTATAGTCTACAAAATTTTAAACTAAAACATGATGACAAATACAATAAAAGTTCCTCTGATTAAGCACTGTACCAATATTTTTATCTTTGCTACCAAAAGAGATAAGATTAATTTCCCTTCATGTGCCCAGTTTACAAGCAGTTTGTGGCCTCTGCTTAATGAAACAGATTAATGACTACTTTGGAATTTCTGAAAGTCTAAAAGCAGCTAAGAAAATTCATACTAGCAGCAGTTTGTGCATATGCATATATGCACACATGCAGCTTGATAATTGTTGCAGTAGCCAGCAATGGCTCAGGAATTGAGTGCACCAAATGAACAATATTACTGAAAGAGAGCAGCAAGAGCAGAGCTGAGGGAGAAGTAATCTGGCATATTGCATGGCAAAATTACATTATTATTATCTAGAAGTAGATTGGTTTACTTGCCCAGTACTCACAAACCTTATCCCTTGATAATCATCTTCACACTCAGCTGCACTTCATAGCTTGTTTACCATGTTGCACTGATGTTTACTCCCTGAGTTTATTTGGTGTTGGCCATTTGAAAACATTATCATTTAAATTAGTTCCTGTAAATAATGAGCATAGGTTTCATGTGTATTCCACAGGAACAAGTACATAAAAATGGTTTGGGTTAACATCCTTTCTTTTGATCAAGTTTAAGCATCTTGGAAAATCGACAACAGACTACAAAGATTTATTCTGACAAAAGAAAAGATAGCAAGAATTCAAAGGAATGAACATATTATATTACAGGAATTTTAAAGCCTATTCAAATATCATAAGCTCATGACTTTTCCAGCAGAGCTAAACCTGATAGGTATGAGGGCTCAGAGGAAAACTAATTGCTTAATAGGTAGCAAGGCAGAAGAAATTCTGAGTGTCATTTCAGTTACCACTCATAGTCTGTGCTATCATGCCTGGACTATACATGCTGAAGCAATGAAACATGAAAAGAAAAATATTGTGCAATAAAACAAGGAAGAGGGATAACAAAAATACAATAGTGCTACATTTGAGGGTCAGTTGGTGGTGGGTCTCCAAAACTTAACCTGTTCTACCTCTGAAGGGAAGGGTTTTGGTTTTTTGAAAGACGTGCCAGTCCAGTCTGCATTTTTAGTTTTCCTGAGTAATACGAAGCTTAGTATAGGGGTGGTGAAGAGTACTGGATGTGAAAAGTACTGAAGCAGAAAAAAAGAATATTAAAACACTGCACCAAGTGGCAAAGAGGATGTCATATGGGGAAGCAAAGAACTGTAAGAAGGAAAAAAAATGAAAAGACTTAAACATGCTATTTCACCCTCTCTACCTTCCAAGCCAGGTCTGTATGTTTATAACACTAGAGTAATTTGGAAATACCTACATCATTTCCAAAGTTTTGGCTTTGATACGCTTGCTTATTGAAACAGTTGACATTTAGAAACAAATCAGCATTGTCCAATTTGTGATGCACTAATATTTTGTATACCAGTGTTTGTCTCAAGAAATATATATTTTAGGCAGTGTGGGCATACACATGGCGGGCTGGGAAATGCTCTATGCAGATCCCATTTGGAATAGATTGGGAGGAAGCTCTCAGGCTCTGCAGCTGCCTTGTGGTCTCACCTTGTCTAAAAATGAGTAGACTACAATTTGGTAGAATAACAGTATTTCTTTGGTTTTGAGAAATATAACTAGAAATACTAGCATTTTCCAGCTTCCTAAATGTTATAAAAGTTAATGGAGGCATCCTCTGGTTGGTGACTGCCATCAAAACTCTGGTGCGAGAGTCCTTCATGCACGTCTTACTTGAATTATCAAGTTCTACATGCAGATAAATCAGGATCTTAAAATCTGCTCTTGTTTTGAGAAGATCTTTGTAATCTTATTAGTCATCACTCACTTAGTTTATACCATTTCTTAGTAGCAAAATCTCATGGCCCTTCTCCCTAGTTTTCTATACAGACTATAAACATGAAAACTCTATATTTAATCAAGCAAATATTCAAAATGTTGAAAGCAAAATTCTCCTAATTCTCTGCTTGACTAAGAAACTCACAATAGCTCTTTGTCACACAAAAGCCATTGATTACCATTTCAGTCTGCTGTCTGCTTTTTTCTTTAATTCTGGTTAGCTTTTCTTTTTTTAACATGTATATTGTAGTTAGAGATCTTTTAATCTTGGCCACTTGTATTTCTTCATACTTTTGAAGTACATTTATGAGACATGATCATTCCAAGTGTTTCACAAAATTGTTTCTATCTTACTGAAGGAAAACTTGAAATAGTTCCTAATACACAGTTTCTGGTGTCCAAAGTAAAAACTTGGCCATGATAGGTCAAGTGGGTGGGAACTGTAAACAAAATGATAAACTTTATTTTTAATAACTGAGCCCAATAATTTGACTCCCATAAATGGTCCCTTAATTTGAGACCGGTACCAAACTAATAGCCAACATGGAACAGTTCTCTTCTCTGATCTGAAATCTGGTAGCAGTCATACATCTGCGGATAACTAACAAGGGTAAGTACCTGTCATGCAAGTGCCTAGGACAAAGAACTTTTATGTGAGAAGAAACAGCAGTAAATTTTTCTGTGAGAGCAAGCATTAGTCTCATGTGAGTTATTGTGGAAATAAGAAACATAGCACTTCATAGTTATGATAGGAAACTCATCAACCTATATTTTGGGTTTTCCTCTACTGTGGCAGTTATGTTTCTAAATGAAATTTCACCTCCAATACTTCCTCAAGCTTCCAAAAATCTTCCTCTTTCTGTGGGGCAGTTTTTGTTAATGCCAATAATAAATTCAGAGCTAAAAAAAAAATCATCAGATAATTTCTTTTGTGGCTTGCCTTTAATTTCATGGGTATTACTAAGTTTTCATCATGCAGAAAATTATGACTGCAGTTTGAATTTGAAATAGTACTTTGCCTTTTTGCTCAGATGGAACCTGTGGCTTCATATAAAACTGTGAAAGCATGGAACTAAGAAAAGCTGCTGAAAAAGGATAACTTCGCACAAGAAGAACTGGAAATTCAGTAGGAGATGAAACAAGCAGAAATGTCTTAAATAGTCCCAAGGAAGATCTATTCCTCATGTCTGATCATTATTCTGCTTTTTTATGAAGCATCTCGGCTCGTCTTCATATTATCTCTGCACAGGTATTTACCAGTAACCAAAAACTCCCCTGCTCACAGCAAATTTCAGGCTCCACACAGTGTCAGACAACCGAATCAGGGCAGAGCATCCTCATGCAGGTCCTGCTGACATCACCCTACAGACAGGCATGCTGACTGCACGTAGTGTGCTTGCCGATCCTGCGCTGTGGACAGCTGGGAATCCCTGCACAGTTTCCACCAGTGAGGCACTGCCAGACTGCTACACACCAAGTAGTTGCCAGGTGGAAAGATTAGGACAGGACAATGAATTCCTGTGAGTAAAAGAGATCCAGAAATGTTGCCCTTTGACATGCACTAGTACAGGCGAAAAAAGGCACACGGAAAAACCAGCAGTACTACTCTCCACAAATAAAACTTGTTATACAAATGTTTAATTTGGCTGAGTGTATCTTAATCTATTTCTAATACCACAAACAACATTCTCATAGTCGATTATGGGTACAAACAGTTCTTTCATCAGTTTAATAAACATAATCTTATTAAAGCAGCTCTTGAGTCAACCATAGACCATGTCCTCAATTAACCTGAATTATAAAATACACTGTAAAATGAAAGACATCAAAGAGGCTGCTGAATTCAAAGATAAGCTTGACTGTTAGGATGGGGAGAGAAAGGAGAGAAAACATTTTTTCTAGCAGTTAGCAGTTTTCTAGCAGTTTAGCTGTTTTACTTTGCTTTGAATACAAATAAGCAACAATATTAGTCACTGCTACCTGCAGAAATAAAAGACAATCTGGAAAAAAACCCACTGGAACATATGAATTTGAATTACTTCAGAGCTTCTCGTGCCTCTGTATTCTCTTTTCCCCCTTTGCAGCAAGTAGTTTGGTTTATTATACCCACAGAGGTCTCAAGACACAGAGGTTGTCCAAGACTCTTACAGATACTTTTGCAGGGAACTTTTGGTTTTTGAATCACAGATCTACTGGTCCTGTTTATTCTCCATTAAAGGCCTGCCCAATGGGATAGATTTACAGACAGAAGGACGGAGGATAAGAAAGAATTCTTACTATGTTAAATAATTACTCAATCCACACTCACTTGTTTTGAAATCTTCCAAAGAAATTAAAAGTTTATTTGGTTGCTTTGCAAGATCAGAGTTTTCTGCTGGGCTGTAGACAGGGAACAAGGAAAACTTGCAAGGAAAGCCTGCCCACCTCCTCCCTGCTGCCCACCTCGCTGACAGCAGAGGAGACTGCCTCTAGAATTCATATGAGTCTCCCTTCTTTTTCTACCTGAAATTGCTTTAAACAAATGAGATAAGAACTCCAGTGGAGAAAAAGAATGAGGATTGCCATATCGGTTTTAGCTGCCCTACAGCATCTGAGCTGAGAACAATTCCAGTAACTGAAAACAGATCTCAGAAAGCACAAATATCCAGAGAAATGAGTTATCTATATTCAAGAACATTCTATAAACAAAAGAGATCAAAAACTTAAGAAGATATTTCCACCTCTTACTTCTTCCAAGCACTAATCTGAACCTTAAATTTGTGTATTTTTAGAATAGCTGTTATTAGTATTTATGAATTTACTTTCCTTATGTACTATAAATGCATTTGTTTGTAAACAAACAAATGTTCAAACTGTATTCACAAAACTAGCTTAAAGGTCTGTTAACATGCATACTTATTTGCAGCTGTTTGCAACGTAAGTCCAGGGCTGGAGTAGTGGTCAACACACACCTTATTAGGCCCTTATAAAAGTGTAAACATTTCATCATATAACAGCAGCTTCTGTACGGTGCTGCTCATTTGTGCATCTCAAAAAAACACAGTAAAAGAGATCTTCAGCATTATATTCATTTCTATATGGAAAAACAGAGCTGAAAAATGATTTCCCTGTGTTTTTGCTTTGGGCAGTGGTAAAACTTGGAAGATAAAACAGGTCCTGACATTAGCAAGCCATCCTGTACTTCAGAGGAAATCACTGACTTACGAGCTGAGAGGTAAGTGAGTTCACAACTGGGACATGAATGTAATTAGTATCAGGTATTACTTTCACATGATTTCTATGTAATCAGTTTTTCCAATTCCTGATTAATTTTAAAATTGTTTTTGATAACACTTAGCTGCTAGTTTTAGTTATGATTGTTCTGAAAGAAAAAGGTTTAGAAAATTTCTTCTCAAGGTAAGGAACATTTTTTTTCCTTTAATTGTGGAGAAACTGTCAGAAGACTATCATTTTGTTCTTATTAGATCCACAGAGAGAGTTAGATTTGTAGACAGAAAATCAAACATAAGCCTAAGATTTCTTCATTTCTGCAAGCCAGTTTGCTAAATGCTTTAGGAAAAAAAAAAAAAAGAAGAGAAAGAGGAGAGACAATATTATAATTACAGTGTCATGAAGGGAAACAATAAACACATTAAACTATGAAGGCATAATCATTATCAAGGCTTAAAGAGGAGATCAGGGTCTAAGTCAGGCATTTCTAACAAGAACATAACCAAGGTTCATTAACTACTCTTGCAGCTTTCTGAATATGGTAATTTACATAAAAATGGATTTAGTGACACCAGTTGCTCATTACTGTTGGTTTGTTCTTAGGTTCATAAAGTATCATTGCAGATAAATGCACTGTCAATATATTTTCAAAGAAATATTCTATAGGATGAGAAGGATGAAGATTCACACTGTTGTGCAGTATTATGCAATTATATCTATCCATAGACACTGCAGAAACAATGCCCCAAGACATATACTCTGCATTCATTTATCCTCACGTGGGTTGTGCTCTCGCTTAGACCCCCTCATCTTATTTTGTGCTAGAATTTTTATCTTCTGTTATTGTTTCTGGAACACTTTATTAAATTTTGTGATTTACCTTCTCCTTATTACTTCTTCCTAGGAGTTGCTGTCTACAGAGTGTGTACTGGTTTAACTTAATAACAATTTAACTCAATTTAACATTTTAACTTAATAATATTTTAACTTAATAACATTAATAGCATTTTAGACCAATGTCAAGTAAACTATGAAAGCAATGCAGGGATTCTAATTCAACTTTTGAAGTAGGCATGGGCCCATTGAATTTAAGCACATTAAAACTGCTTAAACATGTCACTAGCAGAAAGGTAGAAATATTCCCAAAGAATACACAGAGTGGTTTATATTCACAAAGCAAGTCTCTTGGCATACTCTTCTTCCTCAGAAGATGTAGTTAGTCCAAAGGAACCATTGCACTAACAGAGTTCTTGGGCTTCTGATTCCAAGCTGGATCCAATAAATGCATGCAGACTAAATATTTAGCAGGGAAAATAACATTTTAATAAATTAACTGATGGGGAGGAGGAAAGGGCTTTGGACAAGTAAAGTCTTTAGATCTGAAATAGAAACGATCTATCATTCAGTGTAAAAAGAGACTGGAAACAATGAATAATATTATTAACTTCAATGCAAAACTATTAGTATGATTGAAAGAGTATCTGTGCTGCTGAGGGGGTTGATAACAATGGGAAGGTTATTAGTCCGCTTGGGACTAAGAGTGACTCATTTTAGGACTGCCCCTAGGAAGGTGAAAAGGATACACCGGAAGGCTGTGCTGCCATTTAGCGAGGCCTGGACAGGCTGGAGAGGTGGACAGAGAGGAACATGATGAAGTTCAAGAAGGACAAGTGCAGGGTCCTGCACCTGGGGAGGAACAACCCCGTGCACCAGTGCAGGCTCGGGGCTGACCTGCTGCAGAGCAGCTCTGCGGAGAGAGACCTGGGAGTGCTGGTGGGTGATAAGTTGACCATGAGCCAGCAGTGTGCCCTGGCTGCCAAGAAGACCAATGGTATTCTGGGGTGCATTAAGAAGAGTGTGGCCTGAAGGTGGAGGGAGGTTCTCCTTCCCATGTACTCTGACCTTGTGAGGCCCCATCTGAAGTAGTCTGTCCAGTTCTGGGCTCCCCACTTCAAGAAAGATGAGGAGCTACTGGAGAGAGTCCAGTGGAGGGCTACAAAGATAATGAGGGGACTGGAGCATCTCTTCTATGAGGAAAGGCTGAGGGAGCTAGGCTTGTTTAGCCTGAAGAAGAGAAGGCTGAGAGGGGACCTAATAAATGTCTATAAATATCTGAAGGGTGGGTGTCAGGAGGATGGAGCCGGACTCTTTTCAGTGGTGCCCTGTGACAGGACAAGGGGCAACAAACACAACCTGAAACATAGGAAGTTCCTTCTGAACAAAACGAAGAACTTCTTCCGTCGGAGGGTGACTGAGCACTGGAACCGGTTTCCCAGAGATGTTGTGGAGTCTCCTTCTCTGGAGATATTAAAAACCCACGTGGATGAGGTCATGTGCAACCTGCTCTAAGTGGCTCTGCTTTCAGCTGGGGGGGTTGGACCAGATGATTCACAGAGGTCGCTTCCAGCCTCTGTGATTCTGTGATTCTGTGATTCTGTGAAAAGTTAAACTCAGGTTGCTCTATGGCAAACCAATGTGCAATCAAACAAATTTGTATTGATATCATGGTTAATATCTTTAAAATAGACCTTAGAGGTAAAATTAAAGTTTTTATTAGCTATTTCCAAAGTCTTCTTTGCAGTGCTGGTCTAAAGAAAGTCAAAGATAAGAGTATTTTTCTATGGAAAACATGTTCCTTTCTCCACGATAAAAAGTAACCGTTTGCAGTTGTTTGCATCAGTTTTTTTGCATAATGGTTGTCTGGTATCACACATGTAGTTTTGTAGAATGCTAGAATTATAGAATGGTTTGCGTTGGAAGGGAGCTTTAAAGATCATGTCTGTCCTCCTGCAATATCAGAAACATCTTCTACTAGATCAGGTTGCTTAGAGCCCCACCCATCCTGACCTTGAAAGTTTCTGGGGATGGGGACATGGACAGTTTCTATAAAGGCAGTTAGTTTTCCTGAATAATGAACCAATATAGTCTAGACATACATATGAGAACTATAATTTTTTTTCCTGTTTCTTCCATAGATGTTATATATATTTGTTGTTTGAATCTGTATTTTTTGTTTTGGCATTATAATATCAGCATACCTGTGACAAACAACACATTAATACATAAGCTAACTTCTCTTGCTCTTTTCTGCCTCTGAAGAGAAAATATTCAAGAATTATGCTTTATGTTCTCATTCCCTCTGCTGCCTTTTCTGCGTTGTTTTCACTGTGGAAATGTCTTCTCTTCCTCAAATTGTCTATTTTTTCTACATTCCTTCATGCAAGCTCTACCATCTTTTATTCAAATGCTCATTTTTCTTTCCTTTCAGCTCTCAATTTGTTACTGAGATTCTGTTCTGTTCAGTCCTTTAACTCTGGTCCTAATTTAGTTCCATAAATAATAATGCCAACACATGTTTTGCTAAGAAAAATTATAAGACTCCAGACAAGTTAAATAGTGTAATGTCTACTGAGCATAAGACAAAGTTTGGATACGCAAAACCATAAGGCTCAAGATGAAACCTAGTTAGGTATAAGTATTTTTCAAAACAGCAGTATCCTACTCTCACAAATTTGTGTGGCTCTGGGTGATATGGGTTGTCCCAGACATACGTCACTACAGGCCACATAGTGAAATAGTTAAGTTCAGAGGCAGACACCTCTCCTCATCCTATGTCTCAAATATTTCAGTCAGAAGGTACCACTACTATTTATTCCATAGCCTCTATATGAACTCATGATCTACACTTACTGAAAGAAGAAGATATAAGGAAGGCAAATCGAGACACTAATTTTTCTTTTATACAAAAGCTACATAGTTTTAACCATAGATAGAGCGGCCACAGGGCTGAAATATTACCTTTTTAAAAAAATATAGTCCTCTGGTAGCAGCTTAATACCTTTTAGAACTTTGAAAGCGTCCAAAACCAGCATGTTACAGAAAATAGAAGATTCTCTCACTGTGCAAAAAACTTTCCAAAAAGCAGAAATTGAATTTAAAAAGTTACATATGCTATTTTAAGAATTGCCTGTTTGCACAATCTGTTTTAACTACACTAGGCTGAAAGTGGTATCTATTACAATAGGGTTGCATGTAGCCATTTCCAGTAACACCCAACTGGGCTGGTGATATGTAAATAGACAAAAAGACTATTCTTGCTTCGAAGAGTTTATGTTTAACCTTGTTTAAACAGAGGTACATTGCTGTAAAAATAGATATACTGCACCATTTGATCTTGCAAACATAAAGCAAGAAGCCAAACCAAGTAACAATCAGTAGAGACAGATGCCCTTGTACTAATCACAGAATCACAGAATCACAGAATGTTAGGGGTTGGAAGGGATCTCTGTCGGTCACCTAGTCCAACCCCCCTGCCAAAGCAGGGTCACCCAGAGCAGGCTGCACAGGACCTTGTCCAGGCGAGTCTTGAATATCTCCAGAGAAGGAGACTCCACTACCTCCCTGGGCAGCCTGTTCCATGACTCCGTCACCCTCAGAGGGAAGAAGTTCTTCCTCATGTTCAGACGGAATTTCCTGTGCTTCAGTTTGTGCCCATTGCCCCTTGTCCTGTCACTGGGCACCACTGAAAAGAGTCT
>Ga0065711_1001682_pt1 | contig 40628 bp, 26 predicted proteins | sample Hoacrofraction12_FD_59098 | JGI IMG/M metagenome (GOLD analysis project Ga0065711, IMG submission 59098) | Hoatzin crop microbial communities from Cojedes, Venezuela - Epithelial fraction 12 v2 (version 2) | ecosystem: Host-associated > Birds > Digestive system > Esophagus > Crop | place... | reverse complement strand
CCCCCGCCTACCCCGACCTGAAGTGCTTCCCAGTGCCTCGAGCTGTGCCTGGACTCCCACAGCCATATTCTTTCAAGATGTTTAAGCCTCTTTTCATTAAGTTTGCCCCAGTTCTTCCAATGCTGCTCTTGACCCTCGCTGTTGAGCATTGTAGCAGGATATTAAACTGGCACCCTCTGTTACGCGTTAAGAAAACAGCCGTGAAGCCGGAGAGCTTGGTAGACACACCTTCTGCAGCATCTTGGTGAGGGCATCCTTTGAACACCAGACCCCCCTCCACCTGCTTGAGCAGAGTCGGACGCGGCGGCCGTGTTCTACCATGCCAGCCCCATTGCCTTCCCACAGGCTGGTGGATTTCCCTTTGTCTTCGGCATGGGTGGCCGCTGTACCTCCAGGGCATCACCCTCGCAAGGGCAGTGGGAGCTACCGGGGTGTCCCTCCCTCCACTCTTGGGCTGCCTCTGTAGAGCCCCGGGAGCTGGTCTGGCCCACCAAGGGCTCTTTGTCTGTTCCCGCTATTTTTTGGACCCAAATAATTACAGGTGCAATTTAAGTGACCTCAGAGTCTAACTACTTGATTTGAAGGTGCAATTAAGTACCTAGAAGTATCAATAACCTAAATTGGACCTTTCAGTTAATGGTTAGAACAGCAAGAGGGGCCAGGTTAGGAAACTTTGACCTTGTACCTGAAAATTTGCTATACTGTACATTTAAACTCCCTAACTGGTTGAAACCTTACACACCCTGGCTTCTAGTCAAACCTCTAAATGTCAACTTTGCTGACTAGGAGTACATGTCCTCTGTGGACTGTTTACTGTGCAACAAAATGCCCTTCCAGAACAATTAATATCAGCCTGTCTTTTTACTCATTCAGTCAAATGCAGCAAAACACGGAAGAAACTCTCCTTTCCCCTTGGCTCTGTGGAGTGGGATCACTTTGGAGGTGCGATTCACCCACCCTACCTTGCTGGGAGCACCCTCAGTTCCAGTGGTGCAGCCCAGTGAATCTTCTGGAGATGTGGATGAGCCAGTTCTTGCTCACGTGGCCCTGTTAATGTTTGCAGGTTAATAAGGGTAAGTAACTGTGAGTAGGGTGAGCAGCTACACCAGAGTGTATCAGCGCCTGAGTCACATGGAAACGCAAAGTCCTCCCACTACTATAGTACATCTGACTCTTCCTAGAAAAATCCTTTTAGCAGAGGGGAAAAAAAAGATCTGCGCTGTTCAATAGTGTTTAGAGCATGTGAAGAAAGAAAACAGTCCTGGATTTTGTGGGATCAAAAAGAGTCCTTCAACAAGCAATTTCTTCTACTGGCAAAATCCAAAATGCATTGTGAACCTTTGAACTCAGTAATAATCCACAACAATGCTGCCTGGAAACTGCTGATATTATGAATTGATGTAGCCATCTGGATAGGTCTAGCTATTGTTAAACATGATGTTTATATGATGTCATACGTACCTATGCCTCTATAAAGAAAGAAATGCAGTTTTCTGCACCAATGATTTTGTATTTTGAAAGCTAACACAGTCATTTTCCATCCTTTTATGATTAAAGTATCCTTCCTTACCCATCCTGCGCAAAACTGTGAACTCTTTAAAAACCATTACATCTGGAGATTGCTATCTAATATTTATGAACTTATTTTCTTTCATCCTCTTCCCTGGACCTGGAATCTCCCCAGGGGTTCTCAGATCACAGACTAAGAACCAGTGGGTAGGATATACCTTTTGTACTACCCGGGACAAAGGATGGCGTGAAGCTGTTAATATTGTTTTTGAAGCGAGCATCAGGCTACCCCCCACTCCATTACTAGGAGCTGGTGGAGCACAAGAGTAGGGGCAGCATCTGCTTTGTGTTCCCACCGCAGAGCCCTTTCTTTGCAGGATAGCAGTGTCACAGCGATGAAGGACCAGGCAGGACGTGGCTCTGTTTTAGACTTGACATGGCCAGGTCCATTAATAAATAAAAGTTCAGTAACTATTTTGCAACCAGACATGACATGGGTTGTGTTTCCTGTTATTTCCATCAGCCTTGGGGGTGCCTAGGTGTCAGCTGGGAAATACCTCCATTGGTGGGCTTGAGCTACAGTAGGTGTTTGTTTTTGTTACTGTACACACAGAATACTTGACTTGGGCATGCAGATCACTGTTTAGCAAGACACAATGCCCAGGCAGGTCTTGACATCTGCCAGGACTTGGTCAGTGTCTTGGCTTTTCAGAAGAAGGATAACTTGGGGGTGATCATGGGCTGGGCAGTGTGGCAAGGTAGCCTGCACTGTCAGCATGGTTTTAATTCGACTGTCAGAGTGGTTTTTATTTGACTCCCAACATGCAGTCTCCTCTGCTGCTTGCTGCTCAGTCCATGAAGTCACTCTTCCTTTGCAAAGACCTGTTCTTGCCTCAATAATCAGAGCTTTCCACTGCCATTGCTTATTTTACTGGGGGGGTGTGTGTCTTTGTGTTACCTTTCCCTTTTTTAATTTCAGCCTCTTACGGACTACATGCTGGTTTGCAAAACCTGCCAATCTGAATGAGTAGCCCAGGGAATACAAGTTCCTATGGGATACATGCTCTGAACTATGACTCATGGACTAGAATAGTAAAAGCTGATGCATAAAGGGCCCTGGGCACTAGCATACCACTGATGTTTTAAATTTATCTTCAGCAAATGAGAAAAATGTTTTTCTTCAAGACATACAAAAATATACCAGCTCAGAGCAATCTAAACGAAGTTATGTGGGAACACTGCTCTGCACTGTATTGCCAATCTCGTGTGTTTATGTATAATTTTCCATGGGGCATTCCTGTCTGTAAAACTACTCAGAGCGCTTTCCTGTGGGCTCCTTTTGACTGGCAGGAATACTAGCAGCCCTAAGTGTCATGTTGTTCATTTGTGCACAGTGTTTTTACAGCTATTCAATAGCATCTGTGAGTCATTTGCTGGCCAAGCCTCAGTCCTTTGACGTGCTTTGGGTAAAGGCCTCGGGCGAGTAGTGAGAAGCAAGGAGGGCTTCGGGACCAGGGCTGAGCTCTGTGGGAAGAGGTGCCTGACTGGCAGCCGTGGTCTGAGGGGACAGTGGGTGCTGTGCTCAGCCACCTCGCTCTGCCCCGTCTGCATCGTGGTTTTGGCCCCAGGGAAACTGTCAAAGAGTTTGGCCCATGAGCTCCCCACCCTGGGAAATAAAGCGGAAGGGAGCAGTGGACCGTAGGATCCCTAATTCTGCCTTGCCACTCCAAGACTCGTTTAGAGAAGTGACTTGCTCCCTGAGGATAGGGTAGGTGACTTCTTTCCCAGAGCAACGTGGAGCAAGGACTGATGCACTGATGCTGTCAGTTGCATGTGGGTATCTGGTCTACTCCTGAGTAGCAGGGGCCTCTCCTGCCCTTTACTGGGAGGTGAGCCTGGGTCTGCAGACCCGCACACTACTTTGCACAGATTTATTTCTAAGGCTTGCGTATTGACTTCCACACAAGGAATTCTGCTAGGAAGGCAGTGCTTTTCAAAGCTGTTCTGCTCATTTCTGTGCCCCAGCTCAAATATTTGGCACTTATATCCTGAAACACATGGCACACAGACGGTCCTAGCTGTACTTTGAGGAAAAGGCTGCCCTTGGCTCTATGTGAGATTCCTAGGTGTGTTTCCTGGCAGTGAGGTGCTGCAGAGGAAGGAAAAGGGGATGGGGCAAATCTGGATTTTGCAGTTAAACATGGAGCCAATTGAAGCATGAGTGTGCAGCCTGCCTGGGGGGCAGAAACCCCTTGAAGAAGTTGGGGTGGAGCGCAGCAGGAGTGAGCCAAGGTGGGCAGGACCTGAACGCGGGATGCTCCTGCCCGGACCTGGCAGCTTGGGGCTGCAGCCCTGCCTCAATACTAGGCATCAATGCCTGATAGTAGGCATGAATGTTCCTGTAGAAAGGTGTCAAAAAGCACATTTTTCTGCAGTTATTTCCATCTAACGCTTGGGCAAAATTGTGCTACGTGACTCACTCATTCTTCTGTTTCACTTGTCATACTGAGTCCAGTGTCACATGGTCTTCTGAGAATAAATCTGCCACAGATTTTGGGCAATATATAGAAAGACCAAAGAGGTGAAAAAGAATGACAGGAATTTATAAAAAGGCACAGACTACAGAAAATGTTTTAAAATAGTGCAGAACCTCCAGATCATCAGAAATATTCTAAAAATTTCCTAAAGGCCAAAGTCTGCTTTCTCAGCAACTCTTTCTTGTGAGATTTCAGCTGCACCAAAAATAAAATGACAGCCCAGGTTGGTTTTGGATCCAGTTTACAGAATTGATATCTGTAGCAGATGCAGAACTGAATGTTGAAAATGAAAACATCTTAGATTTGAAGTTCCCATTTTCACCATCTGTACTTGTAACATTGAACTGTTTTGATTTTGCAATCAAATGCACTAGAAAAATACTGGTCACTTTTCATGTTTAAGACCACAGCTGATGTGAATCCTGTATTGGTCTTGAAACTGTAGTGAAAAACTGAAAAAGAGCAAAAGGAAATGATGAAACATTCTTATCTTCTTATTTATTTATTCACTGTTTTTTCCCCTTCATTTTCACTCCAGGGATAGTAATGAGTTTTACGAATGTAAGGTGTCAGCTACAGACTTTTCTGTTGAAACCTCTAAATTTATGGCTCCTCTGGGCATTACAGGCATGGCTAATGCATAATTTACAAACAGACTTGAAACTTTCATCTTCCTTTTCCCACTCCTTTTCAGAGCTTTTTGTTCACGGAGTGATTTGTTTTGCTGTAGTGGAAACCATATGCTCTTCTAAATCTCAATGGAGTGTAGAAATTCTGCAGCCTTGCCAGATGTCGCCAGAGAAACTTCACCTGACAGAACTACATGAACTTCTTCAGTCAAAACTGTCTTTCTAAGGAGACATTTTTTCCTGCTATTTAGTAGTGGTTGAGAGTAGACCAAATCACAGCCAGCTGGTGTAGGTGCATTGTCGACATCAAACTCCCGAGGTCTGTGTGCTGTTTCTGGTGGGACAGGAGCTGGAAGCTGTAGCGAGCCACCTCTCAAGAAGATGGGTCAATAGCTCTTTAAACAGGAATCCTGCTTCTGGCATTGACTCTATTTTGTCCCTAGGGAATATATTACTTGCCATATTGGATAAAACTAGGCTAGTTCAGAGTCAGTGTGACCACGGCCACACACTCACATGTGACCAGGTGTTGCAGAGAAGGATGGAAGAAACATCACAGTTGAACAAATACACCAAGAGTTACTCTGGCTGAGGTTCTGTCTCTAACTTGGTAGTTAGCATATGACTTGAACTAAAAGGCTTTATGTTCTCCCTAAACATGTGTCTGTAAGAGGTGATAAAGCACCAGATGATCTTTTTGTTGTAATAATTCCCTCATTCTTGCGTATGTCTCCATAACCACTTTTCCTTGTGGCAGCAAATCAGAGGGTTTAGGTGCTCTGGGTGCAAGGGCAGAGGATGAACTCTTCCCTTCACTGAGCGGTGCAGAGCAGTGAGGACAGCCTCCGAACGCAGAGATGCTGAAGGAAGACTGGTGGAGCAGAACTGCGCAAAGAGTTGTGGATCCATATTCAGCCAATTTATTCCAAAAAAGAGTAGGGCTTGCGTTTCCTAGGTACCTTTATGGACTCCTTAGCTGCAGGCTGCCGATCCCCAGAAGTCTGCTACAACCCAGTGGTTTGGTAAATACTTCAGTGACTGCCATTTAGGCTACACCTAAAGTGAGATGTCAGTAATATGAGAATCATGTTAACAGTATGGTTTTACCTCCACTCCCCAGTGTGATTAAAATGTTATTTCATCTCAGAGTTTAGCTGGGAGATGTGTATCGAACATTTGTGTGACGGTGGGGAGCTGTGAATGTCTCAGCTGCATTACCAACAGAGTCATTCCTGTCTATGCCGTCTCTGGGACAGAAGTGGGGCTGAGACCTGGACATGGCTTGTGTCACGGGGTTAAGGATGTCCCCCTCTGGCTCCCACTGATGGCTCATGGCCAGGTTGTGAGACTGTCCATCTGGTGAATCCTCAGGCTGCTTCAAATCCAACCCCAGGGCCATGCTTGCCACATTTCAGTGCCTCTGTTTGCATTACTGGGACTCTGGTGCTGTGGCTTTTATTCCCACCCAAGCATCAGAAGCAGTTATAAACAGGTCCCTCAAGATTACACCATGTCTTAAATATAATCAGTCCCAGCCCATGCTGTCATACTGCCTACAGTTATCTCCCTCAGGGAACAGACAACACCAGACAGGGAAAAACACATTCAGATTTTGTTCACTGCTCAAATATGTCATGGATCTTTCTCAAGGTATTTGAGAGAAACAGAGCAGAAAACTTCCTGAATGTAGAGCCCAGCCTCACTCTTCCTCTGGGGCATCGGCAGATCTCCTTGTGCACAGTTTCCCTGCATTTCCCAGGTACTGACAGGTGAATGGCTTAAGTGTATACAATCACACATTATAAATTGATGCCTCTAATATTACAGAAAAATATCATTAACATGGAAGTTGGGTCTTTTTTACTGTACTGTCTAGTTCACATGAGGAATCTTTCTGATACATAGGATTGTTAGTTATTTTTTAAACTTAGAAATAGGATGAATTTTGATAGCTTTATTCAGAAGGGCACTGTGGAAATACAGCGAATCAGCAGAAAAGTGCAGCCTGCCACAGTCATTCTTATATAAATTATGACCCACAGTTTTGAAACATATGGTTACACAAGTTTTAATTTAGGTGGCATCTTCTCTAGTCAGCAAAATTAGGTCTGGCTTGCCTGTGGGAAGTGGAGTCAGCACCTTCACCTGCTGAAGTGAAAAGGCTCCCCCAGTGACCGGTGTTGGTTTCCGCTGCTGGTGTATGGCTGAAGAAAAATGCGAACCTTTGCACTGGATGCGCACAGGGAAGACCCAAGAGACTTCCCATTCGTTATCTGCAAGCTGCTAGGAATGCTATCTGTGTGCCATAGCGTGACCCTGTGGGACCCTGTGGTCCCACTGCCCGAAACCCCCCATGTCGACAGCCAGATGCGCCCCCATACTAGAAGCACTAAGCTTTCCCACTAACGCTTGTTTTCTGTTTTGACTCTCAGCCATGTTAGGGAGAGCCCCATACCTTTCCATCTTACCAAATATATATATATACATACATATATATCTATCTTGTCACAGCCTATTTTACTGATGCATGGGGTAGATTTAAAAGCCTCCCTCAGCCCTAGAAAGGAAATAATAATCAGCACCTACTCTCACAATAGGGAACTATCATCTCTTCTGGAAGAAAGGACTAGGGCTAGTCCTCCCACTCCTGACAGCTGCTGCTGGGAGACATTTCTGGGCTGTCAGAGCCTCTTTATGAGCAGATTCTTTTGCAAGTCTTCATTGTGCAGTCCAACAGGTCTACACTTAGCATCTGCTTTTCCCCGTGATGGTCTTTTTTCAGCTTTTTCACTGTTTTCTGTATCTAATTCATTCTCTGCTTCCTCTCTCTTCTGGTCATTCTTTTTTCTACTTTTACGTGGTCTTTATTTGATGGTGAAAAAGACCTTGAAGCAAGTGGAAAGTAAATCCAGTCTAGATTTTGTAATGGGTTTTCCAGGAGTTTTGGCAAAGAATTTTTTTTTTCGACTGAGCAGAAAGAGTTAACCAAAGGAGAAAAATTGAATGGCCACTAAAAAGACAGATATCTCACTGTAGAGACCTCATTGCAGAGAAGTGCTTGTAAATATGAGGAGAAATGTATCTATAAAGAGTTCACCCGGGCTTCCCACCACACTGAAATAGAGTCATCTGACTTTGTTTAAAGTTTGGGTTTTTTTTTTGATCTAAAGAGCAGCAGAACATTTCACTTGCAAAGGGTATCTACAACTGTTTTTGAACCTTTGACACGGGAAACTGAGGAAATTAAACCAGCTGCTACCAGTTTCTCGGGAGCCAGAAAGATGTAGAGCCTGCAGAAAAACAAAATGGTATTTTTTTCTTCATGTTGTCATTTTCTAAAAAGAAAAAAAGAAGAAACTATTCTTGGAAGGGGGAAAAATATCTGTGTTTGCATTTCTGTCTGTAATACAATGTGTGGCTGATAAGAGGCTTACGTTTTAAATTCTTAGCACAGGGAACTTGATGACTTCTGAAGTCAGAGCAGGGCTGGAATGAGGCAGGCTGTTTCTGCTGCCTTTGTCCTGTCCTGAGCTGTGCCCCGCCAGTGAATTGCACAGTATCTTAAAATGACCTTTCATTCAGGCTGTGTGGAGGTACTTTTAGTCAACTGGTAGGAGCAAGTGACCTCTGACTTCCTGATATTCATCGAGTGCATGGAGGCATTTTCTGCTGCTGATGGGTGGTCCCAGTAGACGGTGGCCACAGATGTCTGCTCCTGATAAATCCAGAGTTCAGCTAATGGGAGGGGACCTGTCACTGGCTTCACTGGAGAGTGAAATATGTAAGCTGTAGGCAAGTGTTTGTGCTGGCTGTTAGGCTCCATCACTGGCTGTGAAGCTTGAAAACCCTTGACAGTGCCTTGCACTGCTCTAGGATAGGTTTCAGTGCCCCCTTAAGTCCTTCCACAGCTGTTCTGTTCCTGTGCTGGGGACCCAGCTGCGCTGTGTGCAGTGGGATCCCCCTGAGCTCCATTCACCCTGACAGCTGAGCAGCAGTCCCTTGCTGGGCACATGATTTTCCTCTTCATTCTGGAAGTTGCTTTGTGCATCTGGTGGAAAGCAAACTTGACAGTGTTCACCTCACAGTGAGTTACCCTGGCTAATTTGTAATTAGGACATTTTTTTTCACTGGAAACCTTCAGCTGAGACCCCATTCTCGGAGCTCCTTTGGTTGCAGTGGCATTTCAGAGTGGTTAGCCAAACCCATTATCATCAGCTTATTCAACTTCACTCATCCTTCTTGCCCATCCTCTTCTCCTTGCTCACCTCCTTTCTTCTGGTGCCAGTAATTTCTGTAAACTATTGTATGCTGCTCAGTGGCAATAAATATTAATAAAGGTATATCGTTTTACTGCTGGAATAGTGGGGGAAGAGTTGAACGATGTATATTTTACTTCTTCAGAGGCTTGGCTCCCTTTGGCATGCCTTTTTCTCCCAGAAGTATTGCCAAATTATACTCTAGTTTCCCTTCCCAGATGAACTACGTCCTCACATCTGTCTGGCTCTGCTCCAAGCTGCTCCAAATCAGTAGGAGCTGGGAGAAAATTTTAACATGCAAATTGAAGATGTCAAATTTTGGCTTTATTTATTGCTAATTTTGTAGAAGGAGGGAAGTAGAAAGACTTTGTGTCGGAACAGCTCACTCTTATTGTTGCTCTTTGAGTAAATGAACCTCTGAATTGCATTAAAGGGAGTGTCTGGGAGGGTAAGAGAGACCAAAAGGGCAGTGTTCTAGGAGCAATCTTCGTTGTGCTGGAAGAGTGTGGTGCTGGAGAGCATGTGGCAATGGGAGTGCGCCTTTAAATGGTTGAACCTTTTGGACACTGGAAACTGGTGGAGAAGAGACAACTGCAGAATGAGTGTGTTGTTACACTGAGGCAGGTGTGCTAAGCCTTCTGAACTCACTGCTGAGACCTTTCCATACGAGTGCTATGTACCGCACTGACCAAGTGTTTCACTCTTTAATTGCATCATTTCTGCTTGAAAGACACAATTCTGTGATCACACATTCCATTAAAACTGAGAACATTTGTTTATGCAAATTTAACACATCCTTTGGGAAACACAATTTCCATGAGGGGCTTTTGGGGTGCCTGAGGTGCTGTGCTGAGAATGCAATGAATTTTAATGACATGGAGCAAGAGTATTTTGTAGAGGTGATGTTTTGATCTGGGACAAACCAGAAGAAGACCAGAAATAGTTGGCTAAAGTTAACTAATAAATATTAGTAATCTGCATGAGAGAATAATGTATCAGGAAGAGAAACTAACCCAACAAAGTCTGTGAGCTGCTCATGGTAGGACCGATGCTGTCACCAGTATTTGTGCTCCCTTGGTGCAGAAAGAATTTGATATGAAGGCTTCTAGCAATATATATGTTGATTATGTATGAGCACTGGTGTGCAAAGATGCCCAAAAACCATGGGATACACACATTAATTGAATTTGAGAAATGGAGGACATAAGCAAAAGATCCAGAATTAAGGTACAATACTGGTAAATACCGAAGCTAATTTATCCATAGCTGCTCCCACAGTTTGTATTTATTCAGTTTTCTTCTGGATGTGTTGTAAACCTGGAGATGAGCAACTTTTTTGACACAGCAGTGAAGAAAAAAATGCCACCTGCCACCTGAAATTGAATGTTAATGTACAGACAGAGAATAAGGCCGTGGGCTTAGCTTGGTGGTGTAGAGAAGTTCATGTCCTTATTTATGGAAGCTGAAATGTTATCTGAAATGGACAATAAATCTCTTGCTGCCATTGCCAAATTGAGTCTGTCCAGCACTCTGCCTAGAACAGAGATGATTTTTAACTGCAGAGATGTGATTTGTATATCTAATGCAAACCTGATGGAGAGATGTTAATAGCAGGCACATACTGGAGCATTTGATGAAAGTCCCCTAGTACGTGTCACTTAAAAAATACCCTACTGTTTATTTGAAATATGGATTATAATATCTTTGATGATTCCATGATGAAAACCTGTATGAAGGCATTACCACAAGAACAATATTCTCCTAGCTTCCCTCACCCATTCAGAGAAGCAGCTCCTCGTATTAAAGGGGAGTTTCTCTAAGACATCAGCAAAGTAATTCATAAAGAGTTGAAGAAAATTTGTTGAAAAAGATAGATGAAGGTTATTTAGGGAAGGAACAAGAGACAAGCTAGAGATTCTCAGTGAATAATGATGCTGAGAAAGTTGTTTAGGCTTGTTGCATATGTAAAAAATACAGACCGCACTGAGCGGAATGGTATTATACTGGTGTTCCAGGGAGAAATAAGCACTTTGGTATCCGTAACTACTAACTGGACTTGTGAAAATTGTTTGAAAAAGTCATAAAATAAAGGTAGTTTTGCAAAACTGAATATAGTTGGGCAAAATTACTTTTTAATTGAAATTTTAGCTAGACATTCTATGATGTTTTTTGTGTCTTTCATATTTTGCCCAATTTTTTTTTTCTTCTTGACTTTTCATGTTGGATTAAAGTGGAGACTACTTTTAAAGATTGCTTATGAACACCTAACTTTAAAATAATTTCAAACAACAGCATTGGTACAGGTGGGACTAGAAAGACAGATTACACTGTGGTTGTTGATACTGTCTTTTAGGTAAAGTGGATCCCCTAGTTACAGAGTAGTTCCTGGGAAGACTCTATGAGGCAAGGTCTGTTGAGTTAATCACCGCACTTCACTAAATCTGGATCTGAAATAACTGGGGAAGAGAATAATTCTATATTTCTGTGTCTGATTCTGAAGTCCTTACTCGCAGAAGTTGTGGAAGTTAAATCAATGAGACTATTCACATGGATAAGCATTAATCATATGAGTAACGAGGAAGGGTTGAAGGGTCATTCTTAAAGTTGCTAAGAAACTTTGCAGCTGCTTCATATGGCCCAAATATCATTATATTTCCCCAGTTATTACTTCTAATGCAGTAGTGATTAATTAAACTAGGGTGATACTGACCCCATGCCAGTTTGTTCCCTGTTCAAGCCCCCTCTAAATGGTATCTTGAGGACTGAAGTGGCTGTGAGAGGTGTGCAGGCCAAAGCCTACAGCAGTCTCTCTGCATGAGGTGCATTCCACCCTCTGTTGGTTTCAGATTTCCTTTCTCAAGAAAATTGTCTTGGCTCCTGAAATGGAATTTCCAGTCCCCATCCCCCTCTTGACATCCCTATCAGAGCATATCAGTTATCATCTCACGCTATGGCACACAGAGCGTAGGAGAATTATTTATAGCTAGCCATGGCTATCAGGAGAGATTTGCAGAGCTCTCTTCAGTTGTTCCACATATGCCTCTATTAATTACTTCCTTTCCCTGCAAAAGTAAGTCCGCATCTTCCAAAACAGCAGCAGCCTTGAGGCCAAATTTTCTCCCAGGTGTTTTCTTCCCTCAGCATCTACACCCAGCAGGCTGTTGCTTCTGCTGCCTCTGAGAGCCCAGGGACTGTCCCTACTTACCCGTGATACCATTACCAGAAATCTCCGTTAGCCTTGATGCTGAATGATCTGTCAACCCATTGCTTCACTTCTGAATTCGCCTTCTGAAGGGACAGTCATGGCCATATCAAAACCATCTGCTGTTCTCATATTGACTAGCAGAGCATACTGTACGGTTTGCATTAATGGTGGATTTTTCAGCAGCATAGGAAAATATTTCCAAGTTTCTAACTCTTTGATTTACTGTTATCCTTGATTCTTCTATGGCTTCAGAACCACATAAGAAGAAATTTGTTCTATTTGTTCACCCTTTCAGGAAGAAACTAACTGTTGGTTGCTTTTCCTGAATATTTCCCTGCTCTGAGATATGTTTATTTATTTTTGATACAGTATCATCTTTGGTCACACCATAAGAAGAGCCTTAAGAAGAGTGAGACACTTTGATTTTGAAGCATGTGGTCATTCCTGGAGACTCAGTACATAGTGGTGTCCTGCATCAAGGTATTTGAGTTTCCACGTGTCTTCAATCATCCACTTCACAGGCAGATTTTTGCTCCAAATGATGTGTTCAGTTAATAGAGTTCTGTGAGCTTGTACCTGCAAAAGCAAATGATCTATCTGAAGAAACAAGTTATTAAGCAAAAAGCAAGACAGTATTATGGAGAAGGGGTAGTTGTCTAGTCCAGCTAAGCTAAAGGAGGCTATGAGTACGAATATTGATGAGAAACTCATCTTTAAAAAATTAAGCAGGCATCAGAAAAGACATTGCTGAATCTAGAAGTAAAAAATGAGTAGCAGCTTTCCTCATCTGTCCCCTTGGCAGTGATCCATTGCATGATAGAGCACTTCTCATGCACAATACCAGCATTGTCTGAAAGCAAAACCCAGTCTACGGAGAGCAGATTCAGTGTTCATTGGTTGTATTGTGAAAGGTGGGAAAATGTCAACTCCAGGTGCCTCATATGCAAAACAATTTTCCTATACTTCTGTCTAGATTCATTTAGCTAAATGAATTGTCAAAATATGCATTAGTTAATTTTACTGTAATAAATATAATACATTGGAAAACGTAAGCTTATTCCAAGCCTTGCCTGTTTCATGGAGCCAGGTGGACTCTGGATCCTTCACCACTTCTGAGTTTGTCTGCAAAGGTGTCGACCACTGCACCGTGTGGAGGAAGCTAACATCTGTTGCATGCCTTTCTTCTACGCTCTGCTTCAGGAAAGCAGAAAATGTTTAGCTTTAACTGGATAATCTCATTGTATTCATTTAAGCATGTGCTGGTATGCTTTTGGGATTATGAATGCTTTCCTGAAACAAGGTTTAGGACCATGTAAGTCTTGCCTTGGACCAGAAATGTCAGGCTAAACAGAGCAGGTTAAAATTGTCATAGTCTGCCATTCTGAAAAAATTTCAACAGAAAAGAGGTATTATTTTTCCCACTGTGATTTAACTTAGTTACCTCCCTCAGTGAAGAAAGGTGAAATAGGTTTTAGGCCATTGTGGTAAACTTAGGAGACCTAAGCTCAAGTACTTGGTTTGGTGTGTTTCTGTGTGATTTTTGAGAGGTCAGGCTCACTAAGCATGAACGTTAGAGCTCTCTAAGCAAAGTCACTGAGCTAATGTGGTACACCAGTAAGTTAGCATAACCTAAGAAGCTGGAAAAATTATTCAGGCTATCATCTATCTTTGTTCCACAGAGTGACGGTGTTCACCTGCACATTTGTTGTCTTGTCTTTTTACAAGCAAGAGTTTTGTGTCTGGGGTGGAAGAGGGAGTTATTGGTCCTGGTGTGTAGTGTCTCCATTTACACAGAGCACTTAAAGTGATTTTTCTCTTCAGTGTTCTTCATGGTGGTTTTGGTTTTGTTTTTTTGTGCTTTTAAATTTTTTTTTATTTTCAACATATTTCCTTGTTATCAACACAGCGTGACTTGGCAAAAAACCCAGTCCAGAATGTGTTACTAAAGGAAACAGCTGTTCAACACACAGAAGTGTATGGAAAGACTCTTCCTGAAGTCGTGTGGGACTGGCCATTGGAACATCTGGGCATTAAAACAGAAGAAAAGGAAAAAGGACAATAATAATAGGCATTCTTATCACAAGCAGTCAATGTAAACTGCCCTGTACAACCTGCTATCCTTTTACCTATGATAATACTCATGTCGGAAGAAAAGGAAAAGGAAACCCAACAAATGGTGTGGAAGATTCCCACACTTGATTCCAATTCAGTACCTCAGAAGAAGATAAACCTCTGCCAGCATGCCCAGGGGAAACATTATTTCCAACTCCAGATTAGTTATTTGTTCCCCAAATCTGCACTGAGTCTTTCTTTCCTGCCCCTCGACATACTTTTTGTTTACATTTTTCACGAACAACTGTCTATCAAGCCAGTATTGCACTCAACAAGGTAGCTGTTTCCAGCAAAGAAAGAGGGAAACAAGAAAAATTCCCTTCAGGGGAAAGAGGTTTTTAAAGAAAGGCCTGTCCCGCTGGCTTAAATCAACTAAAAGCAAGTGTATTCATTTAGCTATCCAGAAAGTCCTAATATGTCATCATGTCGTGTACAGCATTCGGCTGCTTTAATAGTGTTATCCTTTTCTCTTTTTAGAAAGGAGTTCATTTCAGTGAGCTTGTAAAGTACAATATACTGTATTAGAGGTTTCATTATTCACAGGGACCAAAAGAAAAAAGAAAGATCTTTCCACACATGATTAATACCTCAGCTGAATACCATGTGCTGGATGTGGGCCATCCATCAGCAATTTAACATCTGTAATCTGGCCATGGTGAGTCACTGTTAACATCATGAACAAATCAAGGATGCTCTGTGGTCTTAACATGGTTTATGGGCCTTGTATGAATTGAATGTGTGTTCAGCCTGTGGATGAAATGGGGATGGTCTAAATTAGAGGCAAAGGAAGTTATGAAAAAGAGCCTTGCCATTTATTTATTTATTAAGGTAGAGGTATCTGAGGACTGTTTGTGAAAGTCTGGCTTTCAGCCCTTCCCTAACAGGGAAAGGTTAGAGGATGGGAACCAGTGGGATTTAACAGAAAATCAGCAATGAAGCATAATAAAACAAAGGGAGGTGATCAAATCCAGCACACAGGCTCATGCTTTACTCTGTAAAGGCATGCACAATGTTTGATGGTAAGTCTGGTTTTGTTTAGTCCCACCTAGTGCCATGAGCTGCTGGTACCTGCACCGCAGTATGGTGGGCAGGATGTGGGCTCACCCTCCACTGGCATCTCCCTCCCCAAGAACAGATGACCTTTTTGCACTGTGCTTCCTCAGTGTTGTGGCTCTGCCAGCTTTAACCTGAACAGGGACTTAATAAGAGACAGAGAGGCAGAAGAAGCTGCTCAGGGAATAACGTGATGGCATTCATCTCCTGATGATGCTAATCTCTGGCTGATGTTCATCTCTAGCTGCACTCTTTAGTTTGTTAGCAGGAAAACCACTCCCCTATCTAGACAAATTTTCCTGTGCCATTCTGGGCTTGCTGACAGCAAAGGGCACATCTCCATGCTGACCTAGATCCTGCCATTACCCTTGCCTTCTGCCCTGGACCCGGACACCACCAGAGATGCTCATGCTGTCAGTCTCCTGGTTTCAGGACACTCATTCTCACTGACTCTCCGGCGGTGCCTCTGGGGACCCCTGGGACAACCTGCTCAGGGAAAGCCCTCACCTCTGGGATACTCTGCCTCCCTGGGTCTGACAGGGGCAGAACTTTTTGACCATCAAGGAGCATTATAGACTTCAGCTAGTCATTCAGGCATTTTCTGAAGGGGAAGGTGGATTTGGATTGGGAGAGTCTTTTTCTTTCTTTGGTGCTTTGGGGAGCGTTACTGTGGCTGCTGTCAGCTTAGATACATTCTGTAATGCATGCTTAAAGATACTGATCACTCCTGCAACTTCATTATACAACAGTTACTTGGGCGATGCAAATAAACAAATACATTGGGACATGCCTGGTGCTGTCTGGGTCTGCAGAGCTATATAATTCATAATTTTCAGTCTTCTCCATTCATGAAGAATAAATCTGATCCAATCCAGACTCCTGCTATAGTTTTGTCTCTGCCTTCACAGAAAACCAGTGCAACAGCACCATCAGGGTAAACCAGTCAGGATCACTTTCTAAAAGTTTAGTTGAATGGCAGGTTCTTGAGGGGAACGTGTATAACTTCTGTAAATTGCCTTCAAAAGTAGCACGGGATCTTTCAGTCAATTTTAGAAGAACTGTCTACTGTTGCATATGGCAGTCATTATTTGGAATAGTAAACCCACTAAGAATCTGAACATGCATGGGGCCAACAGATGGGTCGTCTTGCTTAGCAATCTAAGCAAGTAATTTATTTCAATCACTAGGACAAAGAACATGAAGATTACTAATTCCCTTCCAAGACACATGCAGCAAAGTGCCACAGCTTTCTGAATCTTGCAGCCATTATGGAAATGAATGCCTGGTCTTTGGGATTTGGGACCATTTCTGTTTGCTTGCAGCAATTTATTTTGTATTTTTTATCAAAAAACGCCATTTTCTCACCCAAGTCAAGACAAGGTAAGAAGTGAATGATTATTAAGTTATATTGCAATGTAAAGCCACCTGTATTTTGGCAGTGCTAAACAAAAGCTGAGCATGAAGCAATAAAACCAGAGAAGCACTTCTGTTATTTTTAGTAACAGTCATACGTCCTATCTTCCTCTGAAATGATTAGAGCTTTATCAACCAGGGACAATATGTGAATATACATTTCAGTTATCTCTGGTAGTAACAAAAGAGAATTTGCCACCTTGTGGTTTGTCAACTGCACTAGCTACTGAGGTCTCTGGTTGCTCCTCTTTGAAAGTAGATGTTCAGCTCCCAAAAGCCACTGAAGTGATGACTCGGAGTATTTAAAGTTTGCCGTCATCCCAATGGATCAGGCAGTGCAGACAGCACAAGGACCTCGGTACCATTGCACAAATGTGTTTCTGCTCTGATTTAGGGCTATTGTCATCAGGGTGATTCCAAGTCCACAGAGTGTCCCAGAGTGTCTGCTGTAACTGACAGGAGGGCGCAGCTCATCTTACTGGTGAGGGTGGCTTGTGTAATGTTAGATCATCAGTTCAATATGAAAATTTGCTGTGAGCTACCCTGGAGCTCTAGTTGAAGAGTGCAACATCACCATTAGAGAACCAAGCGTTACCACAAGCTGTGGTCCCTCCAGGTGGGAAAGCCCTGTTTCACTGACCAAGATTTGCTGGCATGCATCAACTCCACAAGAGAAACAGAGCTACTCTGGGCAGAAACTGGATTTGCAAAAAAAAGCCTCCAAGGGGTTTCATGGCCTTAGCGTGCCTGCTGATTTGCGGCTGTGAAACAATGCAACTGGAGGGGGTTGCAAAGCAATGTGAGTGGTTTTGGGACCCCGTGCAGAGCTGCTGCACACCAGTTCCACAAAAACTTCCTGCAGGTCTCTTCATTGTGTGTGTCACAGTACACCCGGAGCTCTCTGGTGGCAACATCAGGTGGCTGCACTGATCTAGGTAATGCTCAGCCTGGTGACCGATCAGGTAAGAAAAGTTTATCAGTTCTTGAAGAGCCTGGTGGACTGTGGTGGGAGCTGAGGCATGCAGTGAGCACAGTGGGTGCCCTTGCAGCAGCAAAGATGCCGTACCTCTCTTTGTGAGCCCTGTTGGCCCATGACAAATGCAGTCAGGTAAGTTTATCTGAACTGGAGTTCATTTAAACTTCTCAGTCAACGAGGAGCTCATTAAACCTATGTAATTGGATTGTCTGCCTGATTTTTAAGAAATAGCAAGCTTTTGTAAATACAAAACATGTTTACCTAAACCTCTGCAGTATGATCATTGCTGTCATATAAAATTTGGCTGCAGATATTTCATTTTGAGCCATAAAAGTTGAAAGAATTATTAAAATTAATTCTGAAGTTGCAATATTTACTCATTAGCCAATGCCCTGTGTGAGTAGAAATAAAACTTGTCACCAGTAGATTGTCCCAGGGATTAAAAAAGTTGTGAAGATAAGAGCCTTCCTCTACTGAGAAATCTGTGGCTGGTTTTGAGAAAAGCTTATGGAGCACTAAATGGCCTTATGAAGCAGTAAGTACCCCCTAAAGATGGAAAGGGAGAAAAATTGTAACCCTTAGAAAAACAAACTAACATTCCATGTCCCAGTGCCTACTTGTCTCAATGACTACTTCTTGTCAGAATAACAAATTGCTGCCAAGCTTTTAAAAATCAAAGCAGTTTACTATGACGTTTTTTAAATTATTTTTTTGGAATGTTTAATTTCACAGTAATTGTTTCATCAAGAAACAATTGAATTGAAAAAGCTTGGAGACAACCCTTGTTTTTTGGCCCACATCAGAACGAATTTGTTTTTCTTTCACCAAGAATGATGCAACATGACTGGTTTTGGATCTGAAATGCATTCACTCTGAAATTCTGCTGCCTGTTTTTCTCTCTCTGCTGATTCCCCATGGCACAACTGAGCCTTTCACCAAGTTCCTGGCCTCCATTCTCTGCTTTGTGCCCCCAGCCCAACTGCATTTCTTGGACAAATGTCACCAGGCACCGAGAGCAGTGTGGATCAGTGCTAGCCTGTGCGACCTGACTGAGTCCCTTCAAAACTGAAATGGAAATTCCTGTTGGAAGCCAGCTCGTTTTGGATACATTAGTGGTTTAGCGCTACTTTCCCTTTAATCTCTATTATTTCAGCAACGCCGCTGTGGTTTCGAGACTCTTTGGTTACAGCACACACCACATCACCCCGCCCGTTGCCTTCAGAGCCTGCTAGTGCCTTCAGCCCATTTGGAGAGCAAAGTCTTAATGAATTTAGAAAAGAAAAAGTTCCAGATGTTGAGCAAACTATCAAAATACACTGGCTTTTCTTTCTGTAAGAAACTTTCCACAACCTAATAAAAGCCTATTTTCTTAGCAAACAGATTATATGTCAGCCAGAGGTGTGAAACCTTAATAGAAAAGAACCATATGCCAGTTCAGGAGAGGGGAAAAAAAGGGTCTCCAAGTGTCTCTACGTGCTTTCTAATTCTCTCTCAAAAAATTTCAATACCTAAGAAGAAAATTAAAACAAAGTGTGTTAAAAAAAGATAAAGGCAAAACAGAACTCCAAATGTAGTATCAAACATGCTTACACAGACTTTTAGGCACCATTTTTTTTTACTTTAGACAGAAAAATATGTAATGCACAAACGACAGGTATTTTTTCAGACTTACACTGAATAAGTCTTTACAGAGAGTGGATGAACTGGGCTTCATTTACTGAAGTGGTAAGCATGAATCCCATTAAGGGACGAAAACTCAGAGTTGTGGTAGTACACTTTCTGCATCTTTTGTTATAAATGTTGAAAGGCAGGTAAATTGACTCAGCAATAAAATTCTCGGTTTCATGTCGTGACAGACAGAAAGCATTGCATAGGACAATGCCTAATAAAGTATTTTTCATCAGCAAGCTCAGAGTGCTCTATGGAGAAGATGCCAGGTACCTTGTTTTACAGGTGGGGAAACAGACATGCAGCAGCTTGCCAGAGCAGAGCTGCAATGGACAGGAATCTCCTTAGGTATGAGCCTTTGCTCTAGTTACCATCCATTACTGGAAGGGAATACAGAAACGGGAGAGGTACCTTGAGGCACAGTGGTATAGCAGTAGGGAAATCTGTCACCTTTGACACGTGTTTTGATTTATTTCCTGGCTACAGATTTCTGTTTCATTTCTTTCTCTCTCCTCCAACTCTTTCCCAGTTGCAAGCTTTATGCTGCCCCAGACAACACTTGTTTCTCTGCTTTTGCAGGGGTGTGAAGGATTTGTGGGTCTGGCGAAGGAGCCTCTCCATGCTGTGCTGGCTTCTGCGGGTTGGAGGAGGAGCACACTCTTGGAAATCTGCAGGCCAGATGACATTGCCTCCAGAATTACTGGGTGCCATATTACAAACATTGCCTGCATATTACAAACACTGTCTTCAAGGCAAGAGGCTGGTGGCTTTTCACAGAGTGTGGGCATGATATAACGCTCACCAATTTGCAGTTGGTAGTGAGCCCAGCAAGCACAGCCCCCTGAGCAAGGACGCCCAATGATAGGAATTAGAAGGATGATGAATAGACCTGCTTGCAGACCACACATGCTGCTTTGATGACTAGTGTCCTGCTAATAGGTTTTTGCCACGGGCCAAATTCCTTGGTACATATTGTTTTGCCACATTACAGGGATCAAAGTCACCTGATGTATTTGAAGCTCTCAGGATGAAAGGCTTACTGACCTATGTGGGATGATGGTCCCTCACAAAGGGTTGGTGGTTGCCGATCTCTTTTTGCTGAGTTAAATATAAGCTTATGTACAATTTTGCTCAGTAATTTTAAGCCATGGGTTTACCTTTCAGAAGCTTGGTTGTTACATCTTTCTAGATCTGTATTTCAATACGTTTTTGGCATGACTGCAAGTTCCTGTGTCCTTCCATTGGGGTGAACGGCAGCAGGCAGTTAAACAAATGCAGGACTATATTAAACTTGTAAGTGCATGTTAGGAGTGCAGTTAGACCCACTCACTGCTCCTAAATAACACACAGTAATGAGCTCTTCAAGCTTAAAGTAGAACTGCAGCTCATCCTTTGGAAACTAAACATCAGAGAAGGCTTCAGGGAATTGTGCTGACAGTGACATCTGCCATCTGCGCTGCCTTGCTTACCTCTCCCCTCCAGTCTCTGCTCACGCACATGGTGAAGTACACTGCAGGTGTAGAGCCAAGAGGGATTTTTACTTTCTCCCCCCCGTCATATCCTCCCAGGGGCTGTCTGTCCCCCTTGCACACTTCTCTCTGGCCTGGGGAGCAAAGGGGAAAAGCCGGAGGAGCAGTGAGTCATGGGGCAGGGGCATCTGGAAGCTGAGCTGGTGCACATCAGCAATGAAGGTCTTCAAGCACCTGCAGCCTCCCCTCATGCAAGCTTCCCTGCAAGCTCCGGAGAGAAGTTATGTCTACAACAGCCAAAAACCTCTCTTGGGTCTAAAATGGGGCTTATGAGGAGCAGACAGTGGGCACGCTATGGAGATCATGATAGAGAATCGAGAATTGGATGAGATAGAAGATTTGAAGTAGAAAGGCATAAGCAAGTAAAGCAAAGTTACGTACACTGCATGTGGGTCTGCATGAGCTGTGGCAAAAAGCACAAGGCAAAGCATGGGGGAATGTTGCCTCATTTTGCAGTAGGTTGCAAGGAGTGTGCATATGAAACCAAAACTCAGCAGGGTTACTGCCCTAAGTACAGTATCATAATAAAAAATTAATGGACTATCAAGTGCAAACAAAAGGTCTTCTTGTTCAGTTGGAGCTGGACACAGGAACAAGATCTGGCTTGGTGCAAGAAAGAGTGATATAATTCCTTTGGTGCTCCTTTGGCAGTGAACCCAACAGAAAGAAGAAGTAGAATACAGGACTTAGAGCAGTCATCTTTTCTATATGGAGTAGCAGTATGTCAGTTGAATGAATTGATATGCCACAAATAGGAAGAAAAGACACCTACAACATCTTTAATTATAGCAAGATAAGATGCATCCATCAATGGGGTAGAAGCATACCTAGTCTGTGATCTCACAAAAGGAGCCCAGTCCCCTGGAAAGGCAGATACCATGTTTTCTGAGGAAAAGGTGAAGCCTGTCATTTAAAGGTGACATAAACTCAGAAAGAGGAGTTGGAAGACTACAAACTTTCCACGACTTGAGACTGAAGTCAAGTTTGATTTGCACTGCAGAAGAGGTGGGTTGGCTTTTGGTCTCACAGCCATAAGTAAAACCTCCAGACACTGGTCAAGGTACAAAAGGGACACATTCCCTTGCTTAAGTATAAGCCCAAAGGAAGACATTCAATGTGTAAAAGGATCATATTCCATTATTTCTGAGTGGAGACCTTACTGAAACTAGATATTTCTTTACGTGTGATACATCAGCAGGGTTCTGGCACTCTCCTTAGGAGAAACACAGAAAACGTTTGTTCAGATTTAACACCTTATATGTGCAAAAGAAACTATTTCTCCTGCCCACTGGTTGAGTTGTGCTTGGCACCTATGGCAGCTCACTGGGAAACGCAGCAGATTTGTGATCGTCTAGAGGTTTCTAGAGTCTACCTAGGTGACACTTCGCTTTTGGGAGAAAAAGATGATCAGAGGTTCCTAGCAACTCTGGACTGAGACACTTCTGCTAGACTAAAGCTAAACAAACACCACCAGCATCATGGAAAAAGCATGTGAGAGAGAGCAGGTAACAGTGCAATGTCCTGAGAGATCAGAGTAAGGCTGCAACCATCATGAAGGGAGCTTCTGAATAGGCAAAAAGGTGTTACAAAGATTATGAATCATGCAGCAAAATGCAGGTCTTAATTAACTACCTGAAGGAATAATCCAGTATCACAAGGGAAGGGCGTCGACAGAAAATTTGCAATAGCCCTGGCAGTAATGAAGGAGATACAGAGACCCTAGCTCTGAAGCTTTCTGATGATAAGAACACAATTACGATGTCCTCACTCACTTCCACAGTAAGGACACAGCAATTATATCTGGTATAATGATACAGGGTCTTTCTGGAGCCTAAAACCACTGCTGCTGCTGCCTCAGGAAAGACTCACCTAGGCACATGGCAGTGCAGAGGCTAGTGGAGCACCACTAATTACAGCTGGTAATTCACACTTAGGACCCAAGCCTGCCTCTGTTTTCTATTGAGTCCAGTATGCACTACTGTGAGTAGCCCTGCTGACTCCAAATCAGAAAAATCAGCAAAAGCCAAGGCCAATGGCATCTTCAAGAAGGCCAACGGCATCCTGGCTTGTATCAGGAATTGTGTGGCCATCAGGAGCAGAGACGTGATTGTCCCCCTGTACTCGGCACTAGTGAGGCCACACTCAAATACCGTGTTCAGTTTTGGGCCCCTCACTGCAAGAAGGACATTGAGGTCATGGAGCGTGTCCAAAGAAAAGCAACAAGGCTGGTAAAGGGTCTAGAGAACAAGTCTTATGAGGAGCAGCTGAGGGAACTGAGGTTGTTTAGTGTGGAGAAGAGGAGGCTGAGGGAAGACCTAATCGCGCTCTACAACTACCTCAAAGGAGGTTGTAGTGAGGTGGGTGTTGGTCTCTTCTCCCAGGTAACTAGTGATAGGACAAGAGGCAATGGACTCAAGTTGAGTCAGTAGAGGTTTAGATTAGATATTAGGAAAAATTTCTTTACTGAAAGAGTGGTCAGGCATTGGAACAGGCTGCCCAGGGAAGAGGTGGAGTCACCATCCCTGGAAGTGTTCGAAAAACATGTATATATGGTACTTTAGGACATGTTTTATGAGGTATGGTGGTGTTGGGTTGATGGTTGGACTTGATGATCCTAGAGGTCTTTTCCAACCTTAATGATTCTATGATTCTATTGTTCTATGTTTCTATGATAGAAATACCTGTAGGGAGGCTATACGAAGACAGAGGTGAAGTTGTTAGTTAAGGGGTGTGGGCTTTCAAACTGTGAATTACCATGATCATTCACAGGCAGGCATGCCGGGTGAGTGGGCTGATTTGTGAGGGCTTCGTCTTCTGACCATTTCCTGCACCTCCCACAGGAGACAAGGAGCTCTGTTCTGCTTGGTTTGTTTTTGTAGGTCCTGTCTGGGTGTGCTCACTTGCCTTCCAGCAAGCGCTGCCCTATGACAGGCCCATTCTGTTCTGATCGATGGTGTCCAGCAACTGAGGATCTTAGACCAACCTGAAATATTGTGAAATAGCTGAAAAAAAAAATCAAGATTTCGCAGCCCTTCCTGTTGCTGCTTTATCTAAGATAAATGAAGCATCTCTTAGGAAAACACAGCACTATGTGCAGCAGACTAGCGAGAATCATTCTTAGACCTATCTACAAGATGAAGCAGTTGATGAAAGAGCCTTTCACTCTTTATAGAGTAACTGCATGCAGGTAATTGAATCTGCTACCCATACACAAGAGGTTAGGGACAGCCTAGGTATAAACATCTCCTGCTGCTCTTGCAAGCTCCTGCAAGAAAGTGGCTTATTAAGAAAGCTTAGAGGGATATCGCACTTCGTGTGGATACAAGCATCAGGTTTACTTCAGGTGAAGGAGAAGGCAACACCACAGGGAAACATTAGGAAGTAATAAGGATAGAACACTTGTTATGGATAGGGGGCTTTCCATTGGATCCATTAGGATGAACAACCAGACAACAGAGAAGGTAGAGCTGATTGATGTACCATCAGAAAATGGTTCTTCAAAGCTGGATCTGCTAGATACCTTTTAAATCAATATGAGCATGTATTTTTTTCTTACCTTTCACTAGCGTATATCATATAAGCGGCTGTTCCTTGCATTAACTCTCAGCCAAGAACTGCGGCATGTCTTTTCATAATTATTTTTTCTGGAAATTATCCATTTCCTTTCCTTTGACTCCAGTACACACATAGTTAAGCTATGGTACATAATTTCCAAGATGATGATACTTTTTTTTCTTTTTCTTTTCATAGAACATCCCAGGAATTACCCAGGAATTTCTTTTAGGATACCTGATATCTTCCTGTTTTTTAATTTCAATCATCAACTATTAGCTTTCAATATTTGTTGAAGACACATAATTCTACAAAGCAGAGTGTTGTCCTGTGGTTACTGGGAACAAATAGACCAGTGAAGTGAGAAATAATTGTGAGAAACACAATGGAAAGAAAAAAAAAAAAAGGATACAGGACTGTAAAATCCAGTAAAGCGGTTTATATACTCAAGGTGATCATTAGCAACTCTTGGTTAAAGTTTCATGACAAACTCATTCATAATGCTAAGTTTCTGGCAAAAATTCTTCACGCTGAGGAATATACAAAGTCACTTTTCAGCTAGAAACTGATTTATAAGCCAGCAGACATAGGTCCTTTCATGGGTTTTTAAAACTAATAATTTATAGGACAATTTTGTGATTCTGGAAATGCCATTGCAAAATATCTTGATGTTTTCATCTGGAACAGAACAACAAAAAGGCAAATTCTATGCTTTTACTCTGGAGAAGCTGAGGCATTTCACAAGAAGACCAGCTTCACAATTGCTAACAAATTTTCCGATAGGCAAAGCAGATGGCATAAATTATTGTACACAATAAACCCTTCATATGGATACATGACAGCTGGACCCAAATTAACTTTCTTTTCTTAAAAGGGATTTGCAATTTGAGCTGAATCGTGGGAAGGAATCCTATAATTTTTCTGACCACCAAAAAGCACTTGATTTCTTGTTGTGTAATTCTAGTGAACTGAAACATTTTGATATAAATCGTTTCCAATATTCCAGATGTTAAAAATACTTCTCTTCAACATGGTTACAAGTGTGTCTGCCAGGATTCAATGACAGATTTCTTCCTAGAGAATTTGGGGTTGCTTTTCAAATTTTACTGGGGGGTGTCTTCTGGGAGCCTGTGACCTGATGATGGAAAACAGAGTGTGCGTCTTTTCATAGGAGGCTTGCCTGCCTCTTCATCCTCTTTATTTTAAGAGACCGCATTACCTGCAGACAGAGATACAACTGCCTACTCAATTTGAAAATCTCTGGCAGGGGCCAACTATGCCTTTAAAAAGTAGATGCTATTTTTAATTCAGAAGTAGTTGAAAGAGGACCAAGGTTCACTGCTGGAGAAGGAAACAGAATTTGAAGCTTTTGATGGCTGATATTGCCAACCTGTACGGAGCGAGTTCGTCTTGACAGGTTATGGGAGCCTTGTCATTACATACTGATGAAAATGGAGTTCTACCCTTTCTATTTTTGGAGTTATGTGTTTGGTAAAAATCTTTGAGCCTATTTTCAGAGCTGCTAAGATGACCAATAAGAGTGTGCAAGTTTTTTTATGAAATCCAGGTATATTCAGAATGGTGGATAGATATTTCTAAGGGGCTAATTCAAACTGTGTTCTTCTACAGTGGTGAAGAAGCTAGTAGTGTGCAAGTTTAGGCACAAAAATATTTATGGGCAGATCAACAAATCTCTCCCTGTCTTACCTTATTACAATAGTTTAGCAGGCTATAGTTTTTCTTTCCAAGGTCTTAGGCAATTGCTTTCTTCCTTCACTCTCTCTAAGAATCTTTAAACAAACCTCAGACACTTATTTTTCCATAGATGTAAAATAATATAACACTTACAAAGCTATAGGTCATTATTAAAGACATTCTTGTNATTCTGCAGAATTTTCTATTTTTACTCAGAATTCTTTTTAGTAAGCTGACAGAAATTATTCAGTATTATTTTAGGCTATTTGTAAGACTTAAATTGTTTTCCACAACATGCTCTTGAGCACTTAAAGTGTTGCCTCTACACCTACTTCTAGATCACTGGTGGACTGTGACCCCATTAGGCAGTAACGAGGTGTGACTGGATTGCTGTTTCCTGTCCTAGGGATTTTTAGATGAAGATTCAGCAACTGATCTAATAAAATAAAATGTATAGAAAGACTGACATTTATTTTCAGCTTTTAACCAAGAGTTACTTGTTTTGATATTTCTAAAAATAAGTTTCTCTATTGGAAGCATTACTTGCCCCTGTGTCAACAATATAAAAATTTCTCATGAAGATGTATTCAAAATTTAAACAGAATTTGCTCCGGTTGCATTTCTATTCTTTTGGTGTTTGTTTTCGACCAGCCATATTTTACTCCCATCATAACTGATGGCGAGTGAATTAAGTTCACATGTTGAACCATTTGCATCGGAAGTGACGGATTTTACAGGGGACGAGACATCAATAGATCAGGTTTCCTCAAGCCATTTAACAGGGCCCGGGCACAGAGGCAATTAAATAAAATATATACAGAACTGACTACATTCTTCTCAGCTAGGAAGCAGACACACAAGCAATTATGTGATGCCAGTCACAAAGGTGCTGACAAAAATTACAATCAACAATGCAATAATGTATCAAGAACATTTTATATGGGATTGAACACTGTTTATTAACAAGCATGGGAGTAGTAGGGTCACACACAGTAAGAGAAGGAATACATTTATACTCTGTTCACAGCTAATAAATTTTATAGTAGCTTTAATATTTTTAGGTATGTTGCTGAAGGGAAGTGTTATGAGACCCAAAAAGAAAGATTTGAAGTGCTCTAAAATGCTATAATCCTGTTTATTGGAATTTTGTTTTAGTGGGTTGGTGTCTCTGAAATTGTCAGGCTCACAATTATGCCTCCGTGTAATGTGAATTAAACTCATTTATCTGATCAGGCAAAAGAAGTGTTAAATTAGGAAAAGGAATGATTAATCAATACAGCTCACACTCCAGAAATCATTTAGCAAATTATTCCACTATTTGTCACAAACTGTACTTGAACCGAAGATGAAAAATCAGGCAAACTCTGTTAGCTGTGATGTCGAATTAAAAACCTGAGAAACCTCCATCAGAAATACAGGTTAAATTCATTGGAGGAATTATTCATCCTTGGGCACTACTGTTTACCCAGCTCCAGGAACTAGCAGGGATTCTGATGAAGTGGGGGTGCGGTGCCCCAGGGAGCGGCTCCCCAGCCCCTGCCTGACACCGGGACGCTCGGCAGTGTCTGTTCCATCGTTGCGGCGGCCACCATGGAAGCCCGGTTAGCCAGTCCCGACTCCCATCCCTCCAGGGTTTCTCCTGGTTTCAGTGGGCAGTCAGATGCCTCCAGTGACTCCAGCCACCCACATACACCCAAATTACTCCTTCCCTTTGGCCTGGAAGAAAACACCCTTGAGGTCTATCCAGGTTAAAAAATGTCTTTGGGTCAAGTCTTACCTGGCAAGTATTAAGAGTTGAAGACTGTTATTATTTCAGCTCTCTAGTTATGAAAAGGGTCTGATGCCATTAAGATTTACACATAAATATTTTGTTTTAGGAATATCTTTGTTTGTACCTTAATGCCAAGTATGTCGTTGTTTTTATGTATTAGCTCTGTTACAGGTACTTGACCGGTCATTTCATTGTGTGCTCTGCTGTTGGGGTTCAAAAAACATTAACGATTTCTCTTAAATTCAGACTAAATATGGTTTTCAATTCAAGTTTAAAATGAACTTCTGAAGTTCTTCTGTTGATCTTTGTTTTCTGTAAACCTATTTTTGAGCAAAATCTAAATTTGGATCCTTTTAAATTGTCCTTTGCAAGCTAACTGGTAAGACTATATCTTTATAAGAAAATAACTGTTGTTTTTTCTGCACTTATTTGGTCCAGCCATATGTTTGATTTTTATAGATATTGCATTGCTTGTCTTTCTGTGAATGGCTGGATGTACTGATCCATTGCCTTTATTTCAAAATTAATCCCATGCATCCCTCAGGCTTCAGAAATACAGAAGCCTGGGCTGTAGAGCCAGGGATTTTTTGTCTTCAACAGTTAGTTCTTGGAGCTGATGGGCTATAAAAGCCTTCTTCCGAGATCTGTATCACTGGGAGATTGATTAGCAGTGGTTCAAGTAGGACTTTTATTTTATTTTATTTGTACTTACCTTTTTTTAAAGTTCTGATCTTCCCAGAATGTCCATGTGATCAGAGGCACATAAGCAAATAGTTTAGATAGCTATCCCTGCTCTTTCTGTTTTTGTAGCATTTCAAATACAAAACGTATGCACGTGTATCTGTGCATCACATGCGTGCATACCAGTGGGCTATGTTGGCATGTGTTATGCACCATAGCTATACTGAAGGAATACTAAAGTTGCAGATTCAATCACTGTAAAGTTGGGAAATGCCTGAAAAAGTGCACTTTGCTAATGGCTTTCACAGGTATTTGCTGATGGCAGAGGAATGCAGAGGCGGAGGACTCCCCGGATCCATTTCAGCTCCTGCAGGAGCTGGCCCCATCCATCCATCCCCTCCTGACCTGAAGCACTAGCACTCCTCTCCGGGGCTCCTTGCCCTGCTATTCCTTGCTGCATTTCATCTCCCCTGATCTCTTGTTCCCTGCTCTTGAGATGCCTGTGCCAGGCTCAATGCCTGCCGTGGCCCCAGCTCCCCCTCTGCCAGCTGCAGCCGCTGCTCTGCACATCCCGACCACCCTCGATGGGACCAGTCCACCTCTGCTCACCCTTCCTGGCTGGCTCTGGAGGGGGCATCCAGCTCCACACTGAGCTGCAGAGGTGCAGCAGGCTCAGCAAGGACATATGCTTTTTTGCAATTTTTGCCACTGACCACCAGCTCTCTCCAGAGCAGATGTGATTGGCAAGTTCAAAGTTTCACAGTGTATCAAATCTGCAGAAATTTTCACGGGACATTCAGAAAGCACATCCTGACATACTTAAGTCTCCTGCTCCAAAGTTAGGTGGACAGTGGCTTCTCACAGAAAAAAATTTTGGAGGTTTTAGAAGTTCCATTACAAGCTCTTTTTAATGCCTTTATTTGCAGGATGGCCAAGGATAAAACTTATGAGTAAACACAAATCTGGATGTGAACCTGGCACAGAGAACTTCAGCTTAACTGAGGATTTAAGCCATTGAAAATGGGGTCTTATAGAAGGAATTAGTAGATACCCTTAATAACAGGCTCTCCCTCCTATAGCAAATACCAAAACAGATTTGTTCTATCTTGAGAAATTCTTCATGGTTTACAAGTCCGCAGTTGCGCAAGGATCACTGATAGTCAATTGCAAACAGAAGTCCCTTGGAATTAAAAAAGTCCGACATATTTTGCATTCTCCTTGAGTGAATACTTGCAATCAAACTCATGCTAGATACAGATTTAGGATCTCAATAACAACAAAAAAATCCAATCTTGAAACCTAGCTGGGAGCAAAAATTTTTCAGAGTCTTGAAGCTAAAATGAACCTTCAGAACACAACACTTTAAACAACAACCTAGAAAAGAATGCCTCATCCATATAGTAAAACATCCAGCTACAGGGAAAAGGATGTTTCAGTGGTAATAAAAAGGATGCAAATATGTTAATGTTGTATTGATGTGAAGAGGCTAAGTACAGTATGCAGTAGACGATGATCTATTTTATATTTATTGATCCCTAGATCTCTCAAGCCCAACATTCGTGATGTTTCTATTCATAACAGCATAAAGTCTATCATTCCAGTGTGAGCTTTGGTAGCAGTACTTTTCTAAGCTTCATTTGGTTAGGTGTATGAGTAGATTATCCTGTGGATCTGTCAAGATTTATGCCGGTAACATTTTATGTGTGTTCTTTGACAGAGCCAATAGCATGGGCAGGCACCAGAAACAAACCAGTTTTCACATCTTAGTAGGCATGCATTAAAATGTTTGGTTCATCAGCCTGCACAGAGTTCACTCAAATCTTACCATTCATTGACTCTGACAGCTCATATATTTACTAGGTGGCTCATAGTGCTGCAGTTCCCATGGCTTTCAGGCAGTGGAGCTCTGCAAGTTTTATTTAGCTTTAAAAGTTATTGCTTGCCAAATTAAGACTTGCCCCTTTTTGCCCTTTGTGAGAAGAAAATGCTGTAATCTCTTTCCGTGGGTGCCCCTCAACCTCTGAGCACACATCTGTCTCAATAGATGCTGTTCTGGTACTGCAAAGGGTCTCTCTAGAGATGGACCTGGTGGAAACACAGGGTACAGGTAACTGGTTCCAGTTCAGCCAGTGGGTGAAGGGAACAGAGGGGCTGCAGTGGGGCAGTGTGAATTTCATCTTTCCAAAAATGTCAGGGAAGAGGTTACTTTTTGACTTCATCCCCCTATGATTTAATGGCACATACCATGCAGGCTAAATCACCAAAAGGACAGCAACAATTTTCTTCTTCTTGGCAAAACCATAAATTTTAGTGTGCAGCCTCAATCCTTTTCCTGTTCCCCGAAATAAATATTCTGGTTGTGAAGGCAAAGTAAAATCCAGCCTGGAGGCTGTGCTGGGATAGAAACCAATGAGGCTCTCAGTGTCTCAAGCACTCTCTCTCCTGCTAGCCTGCTGACAGCTGATGGGTGAGTTTCGCCCTGGCGGATTTTCTGATACTGGAGTTTCCATCCCCACCCGCCCATTGTGCTCACTGGTTAGCAAAGGGAATAGTGCCTTTTACTGCCTCTGGAGAAAGCTAGTACGTGAGATTGGGGACCCAAGCCTCCCACAAGGCCTGCCAAGAAAGCCTCGGGCACACAGGCTTGGTGTCCTGAGGTTGAAGCTCTTGGATTTCCTCTGTCTTGAGCTGGCCACAGTGACGACACAGATCGAGACAGCCAAGATACAGAAGGAGAGGATGAGGGTCCGAGTCCATATCGCTACTGGATGTTTACTTAGGGGCATTTGTAAAGGTATTTCTTGTTTTTCTTGTTTGCGGTGGTATAAAACCCAGTGCATCCAACCAGGATGGGCTCCTCTGGTGGTCGGTGCTATATAAGGACCCAGGAAGCCTTTGTCTGCTCCCCAGAATGCTCACAACTAAGGAGACAGTCTGTCCTCTCATCATGCATCCAAAGCAAGTCGAAGAAAAACTGAAATGGAAGCTAGAGAAATAGCAGAGTGCTGAAGAGGCAGCTGAAGGGAGCAGCCCTCTCATCTTTGCTTCAGCTGAACCTAATTGATGACAAAATATAACTGTTTCAGACACTATAAATTAAAGCAAGAAGAGATGAAGAAAGCATTTTAGGAGGCCAGGAGAAGTGTGTCCTCGTCCTCACCTGTGATATCAAATAATTCTTTGGCATCTCACAGTCATGCACACAGAACAAATGTGAAAGCATCAGAGTGAAGAGTCTTTTAACAAGCACAGTTTGACCTGTATCCAGTTTATCATCTTCCCTTGCATTTATGAACAGAATGTTATGGTTTAGGAAACATATGAGCAGGGGCACAGATAGTCTCCAGTCCTAGAACAAGATGTGTGCTAGTCTGTCAAGGATCACTGCCAACGATCCACAGGCAGTGTTTCTGGCTGGTGTTTTTGCCTTTGTTTCATTGCTATGGCCACAGCTTCACATTTGTTGGCATAACTTTCGCGCCATTGAAAGAGACTCTTTCATATAATATCCTGTTCCTGGACTAAACTGATTACTGCCGAATTTGAATGACTGCAATTGTTTTCACCTCAGCTTGTGCTATTAAATTTAGCAATAATTAACATCTCTGTTGCTTAGGTTTCCTCCAGATGCCTGCTATTAAATTAGCCAGTCTCCCATCTGGAACAGCGTATTGTAACCAGTGCAGTGGCCATTTACTCTCCTGCTAGGACACTGTGGAAACTCTCCTTTCTTGCTTTCCTGTACAGTGACAAAGCAGTTGCTAGTGAGATGGCAATATCAAGTGCTGAGTGGTGTCACAAAGCTGACAGTAAGCATTTCTTTTCCTGGTTTGTTAACATTTGTTAGCAGAAATTAACCTGTAAATAGGTAAGCACTGTGAAGCTAAGGCTGATCAAAAGCTCTGAGGTAAGCAAGCTTCTTGAAGATAACTGACACCTTTCCACACTATTTTTTTCCACACTAAATTGCAACTCTGGAGAGGCATTTGATGAAGACAGCAAATCCTGCCCTGCAAAATGTGCCCTAAAGATTGATCTACAATGAGGGAGTGGAAGAGCAGGTCTAAACTTTCCTCCCAGCTACCTACTGGGAATCCCCTCCACTTTGATTTTGGGGAGATAATCTGTAAATAAGCTAGGCAAAATCTGACTTCCCATTCTATATGAAAAGTGCTCCTAAGTTTTGGTTGATGTTTTCCTTCTCCAAAGAACTAAGAAGCTATAGCTGCAAATGACCTATCTGTTAATGAACTCTCATGCCTACAAGAATCAGTTGGAATAAAAGAAAAAGTAATCCCATCCTCTCCAAACCTTTGTCAAAATTTTAGTTTAGTGGCAATGTTGCAGGCAACTCTAACGGTTAGTGATAGATGAAAATCAAAAAGTTCTGCCAAGGAAATTCAGAAAATTCCTTTGTCATGCCTCTGTGAGGAAGATATTATTATTAAAGATGCCTTGGCAAGGTCTTTCTAATCTCCTTGTTTCTTCTCCTCCCCGCTCCTTTTTTTAAAATATTCTTTTCAGCTTTACAACAGAAAAAGACTTATGATTTGGAGAAATGGTCCCTTTTTTCGATCACTCTGACTCTCCTCAAAGCAACATTGGACATCTTGATCAAACGGTGAACTTCTAGGACAGGCATACTGACTGTTAGAATGGAACTGAAGATATCCTCCTGATTTAACAATATGAAAGTTGATGCTGCCTACTGTATTTATTTCTTAAAGAGAGAACTCACTTGAACAAAATTTTGTATTTCTTATTTTGTCAGAAACACAGAGTTCATTCTGGAGTCTTGTTACTTTCCCTGTCATATTGAAATTAATGTTCTCTCTGCTGAAGCCTATCTTTTCCTGAAATTCTCAATCCAGTAATGAATCTGGCATATGACAAGGCACAGAAACCCTCCTGTCAGCTTTAAGACAAGGCAGATGGGACTCCTCACAACCAAGCAAAGGAGAACCCACTCAGCCACATATGCTCATGGAATTTGACATCTCCAGGTCTGCAGAGTTTGGTTTCTGGGGGAAGAATTTTCTCAGTGGTGGCTCCAAACTTCCCAAATTGATTCCCTGAAAAACATGAGAAAGCACAAACTTGACCACTTTTGGGTTGGCAACTTCTGGAATGTTGCAAAATGTCACTCTTTCACACAAACTTTTTCAGCTAACTGAATTTATGTCCCAGGTGAGGGGCAGTAAGAAAGCGTAGGATTTTCTCTTTCTTACTGGCATGTCAAATGTGTCATCCTCTGGATAGCTCTGACACCATGGAAATGGGCATCAGATAAATAAAACCAAAGACATAACAGTGGGCTGAAAATAGTAGAGCAATTTAGCAAAACATAGTATTAGAGTTGCTATTTTTGCAGCTGACCTCTTTGGAGAAAGAAATCTGTCTTTACATCTGCCCAAGCTTAAAGCTAACTGTCTCTTTTTATAATTAGGTGGAAATCCAAGACTTTTGTCAAAGTACGCAAGTAAAATGAGAGTAAAAGAAATACTATTGTCAAATACGAAGCATGTTCCTAAACCTGTTGAAAGTACAACACTGATCCTAAAGAATAGACAGGATACATCAGTCATACGACATCAAGCTTGGGATGGAAGTTGCAGGAAGGAGGACGTTACAGATGGGGAAGAAAAAGTCTCCAGTGAAAGATTTTGAGTTTCTTTAGGAAGATAAGTTTGCGGAGTTATAGCTTTGGTTTTACTGTCAGTTGCTTTGGGGGGAAATTTGGGTTATTTTTTTGTTTTAATAATACTCAATTTTTTTTTCTTTTCAATAACACTTTGGTTGGAAGCTAGACTTCTATGCAGAGAAACATGCTGTGAGCTACATCCCTTATTCATACACTGGAAGAACAATCTCTTTTCTGCCCTGTGCTGCTGCTGCAGGATTATCATGTTGTATCAGCTGGTATTACACACTGGTGAGTTACAGTTCTTTGGTGCATTAACCTTAATCCCAGGACATTTATGAAAACAAGTTTGGATCATCAGATCCTACAAGAGGCATTACCACTATAATCTACAATATAGCTGGTATTCAACATCTTATTAGAATGCAGAATGCTATGTTTTGATCACTCAAAAATGAATCATTTTTGCAATGCAATGATTGAATCATTAAAACAGTATTTCTGTAAACAGAGATCTATCTAATAAATATCATCAAACACTCATATTTCAGTTTTGGACATAAAAGTTTTAACAGCAATAAAATTGAAATCTATGCCCCTTGTCTTTTTCCTCAAGGGATTTAAAAATTGTTTTTCCTTCCTGAAACTTGACTTCCACAAGTCAAATGTTTGAGGATGAAAAGGAAAGGTGTTTGCTGAGGACAAAAAACAGAAGGGTAGTCCTAGTTTTTTATCTTTTGAAATAACTGCCTGTTTAGAAGAAACATATATGAAATCATCTCTTTGTTACAATATAGACTTAAGAAAGATTTAAAAGGCTACTTAAAAACAATTGTTTAAGATGAACACTCACACTCTCCATCGCATGCTTGTTAGAGATCCCAAATTGCAGGTGGGGACTTTATGGCTTGATCTGAGAACTAGTGTTGACAACTCCTTGCACTGTCCTGCAGTCACTGCAGCTCCATTTCTGTGTAGACACAAAAGAGTTCATGTCGTGTATGAGGTGCCTTAGGCTGAAAGGTGCTGTAGCGTTTTGCCCTAAAGTACAGCCAAACAACCCAGAGTATGGAACTAGCTGTGCCCTCAGGGTAGCCCTCAAGGAACCATGTCAGCTTTTTAATAATTGATAACAATGGGGCTTAACCAAGATGGCACTTTTATAACTGCAGCTAGTGAAAAGACATTTCATAAGGAAGCGCCACATTTTGCATAGAACAACAGAGTACAAAGTCCTGGACTTGGACTGAGGCATTATTCTCTTACTGAAGTGTTTTGCATCTGAAAGGCAGTGCTGCCAGAGTGCTGACGGCAGTCACACAATTAACTGGCTGTGGTTTATATTCACACAATTCCTTCTTCTTCATTTCACAGAAGCAGCCACCCTTCAAAACCCTGGACTGTGTGGGACCACTTGAGTTAGTTTTTCGTTTCCTAATGATTCTCTTAATCAAAACTTAGAAAAAAGCCATACAAACATGAAGAGCCTTTTTGGTTCCAAGTTTGGGTTAGGCACACTGAATATTAATTCCTGATCCACCAACTTCCAAGTTACCAAAATTAACTCTGAAGTATTAAGAAATACTGAGAATGTATTTCAACATTGAAATCCATAGGAACTGCAGAAGTTTCAGTGTCACAGGATTTGGCTTGAAATTACATCACAAAAAGCAGAAGGGAAAAATTGCGTCTCTTTCTCAGCTACAGCTGCTGTAATTCTGTGATTGAAGGACCTGGAAGTACAGAGAAAAAGACTGCTGAAAGACCAGGTGTTAAAGCCCCTTTTAAATTCATGCCATAACAGCTTCTGCCAATACTCTCCTGGAAAGCAGCAAAAGCTCACTATGGTGACCTGTTGTAGTTTAACCCGGCAGCTGGCAACTAAGCATCAGACAGCCGCTTGCTCACCCTTCCCCTTCCCCCCAGCACGATGGGGAGGACAAATGGACAAAAGGTAAAACTCATGGGTTGAGATAAAGGCAGTTTAATAAGGCAATAAAGGAAATACTAAAACTAATACTAATAATGATAATAATAATTATAATAATGACTATGCAACACAAACTATACAATACAATTTTTCTCACCACCCTATGACCAAGTTGCAGCCAGTCCCTGAGAAGTGGTTGCAGAACCTGGAAAATCATGAGTTTCATGAATTTCACAAAACTCGTGAAAAAGACCGAGCTCCTCAAAAAGTTCAGACTCCCAGCCAAGAGAGGATTTGAACTCATGCAAATGAGAAAGAAAAGATTCCTGCCACCTGGCCAACCCCCATTCATAAACTGAGCAGGACGTCTCTGATATGGAATATTCCATTCCCCAGCTTGGCTCTCTGTCTGCCCATGCTCCCTCCCAGCTCCTGCACACGTGCTTATTAGCTGGATATGAGAAACTGAAAAAAGTCCTTGATTTCATAGGAACAACTGAAAACACCAGCGTTATCAACATTCTTCTGGTACTAAATCCAAAACACAGCAGCTACTGAGAGGAAAATTAACTCTGCGCCAGCCAAAACTAGGACATGACCGCAAATAAGATACAAGATAAAAAAAAAAAAAAAAGGCTTGAAAATACCAGCAGGAAAACATAGAAAACTCCAGTGTGTTGTTGCTTTCACAGAGCTGTCAGTGTCACAAGGAAGCTTCACTGGAGGCTGCTGTCTCTGACTGCCATTCAGGACCCTCATTTCCATTCAGGGGAAAGTGAAGAAATTAGAGCAATTTCAAAAGTAAAAATGCTGTTCTGTGTCGGGGAGATGTGTGACTGACGATGCATTCAAGAGGTCATCCAAAGCAGTGGTCAAAGTCTTAAAAGTGAATGTGCTACAAACCTCTACGAAGGTCATACTCTTCTCATTGCCCTGATTCACAACTTTAAAGTTGAGAGATTTAAACATCTAAATTCAGGTGTACCCACTTGAAAATAATCTGCATTCTAGAGGTCCTGATGATCCAGTTCAGCCAATATACAAGGTGATATTTTGCTGTGGTCGTGTCTTTGTCCCTATGTGCAGCATCTGTGTTGTATTCACTCATTTCGGTGTTGCTAGTGCCAGCACTCTCTCCTCTGCCTACCCACAACTAGTCTTTTAAAATGTTCATACAATAGAATGTCCACGACTTCCCTGGGGGTGATTACACAAAGGTTTAACAGATTTCACAATTTCATGGCATTTTGCATTGAAGCTACTACCAGTTATCAGAGGAAAACAGAAAAAAGCTGGGATAAAAATTAGACTGACAGTGTCTGAATACTGATAAGGTGAAACAAGCAGATAGTGTTAAGTATACATGCCAATGGTTATAGTAGAGTATCAAATGGCATTGAAGAGTTGGAATTTAAAATTACTTCCACTTGGAGGATGAAACTTCAGTAACTTATAGTTGGCAACACCCAGTGAGATTGGTAACTTGTGAATCTCACCCTCAGCAGCAGTGATAGCTTCATTATTTCATTCCTCAGGCTGTGCATTTCGCTGTGTTTGGCTGAACACCTCAATACTTGAGATCATACCCTTTCCATTTTTAGATTTTTTTTTTTTCCCAGCAGAGAAAGCATTAAAATCTGAATGCTGGGATAAAAGATGAAAACTTCTGGCTGTGAGTGGAAATGTGGAAGACAAGGTACCCATTGACATTGCGCTGCTCCTGGGATCCTCATTGGGGACGTCTGGGACAGTGCCCTACAGTAAAGCACCACACGCTTCCCTTGCCTGGGCTGTGCCTCTTCCCCTGTCTGACTTCCCCGTACAGAAAAGCAAAAGGTCCTTTTAGCTATTTTGCTATAAATGGCAGCTGAAGACTTATTTGATTATTTTATTTAGCAGTACACATTTCCAATTATACACAAGGAGCTGGAGCCTCGCAGGCACTGTGAGTAGGGTTTTTGTTGGTTTGTTATTCCACTCTTACTTTCTGTTGCTATATATCAGTGCAAAAGTACCCTTTCACAGATTTTTTGCCATCTTAATGTGTATCAAATTCAAATGCTTTCAGTGTAAAATTGCCCTTTGGACACAAAAAGCCAAATTCATGCTGGTTTCAGTGAAGGGAATTCCAGTGACTTCAAGGGTCCTATGTGTGCATCGTGGGGTACAAAATTAAGCTGTCCCATCAACAGCAGATGCAATGTCATTTGAATTTCTACAGAGTTGGTTTTCACCCAGGTTTTCTTCAGGGTAGTGTATGTGTTTGCTTATAGTCTAGAGGTACCTGCACATATTGCTGTTGTTTTACTGCATGATCTTGGGCAAACTCACTCAGATTCTCCACAGTCTTCGTTTCCCTTTTTTTGTTTCTTTACTGCACAGGGCTGTGAAGAGAGCAATTGCTTTACAAGTTGTGAATCACACTATTGATGGAGTCATGCAAATTCATTAGAGAAGTGATAACTTTTATATACAGCAATGTATAATTTAGATTTATTGTAGATATTACTAACCTATTCAGTACAGATGTATATAGAAACACAGATAGTAGCATATCAGTCTAAATCCCATAGCAATCCACCAAGCAATACTGCCGTCCTTTCAGATGAATGGAAATGTTATCAGTGTAAAACAATTACATTAATCCTGTACATTTTACCTGCTTATTTAAAAGATTAAGCAGAAATAGAAGTGTGAGGTTAAATTGCTCTGAAGCTTCAGGTGACTTTGAATCCAAAGTTGAAAACTAATTTAAACTTCACAATTGCCTCTGCCTTAAAAACGAGTCTAAAGGAAATGCCAGATACATTTCCACCTCTCCCTCTCATACAGCACTTGCATTGTACACCTCAGCACCAGACACGCAACTTGCAACCATTTTTTGATTGTTTATGTGAAGAAATCTTGTCTGATATATTTTTTTTTTCTTTTTTTGCATTTTGCTTTTGGAACTCCTCAGTGTTTACACTGTCATCCTGAGCATGATATTCCAGAAGAGTGATATCATTATTTATATTTTGCCCTCAGAAATCTGTTTAATATAATTGTGACTTTTTCAGTTAAGGTAAACATTAGCATTTGATGAAAGCTCAGTCCTTTACCTCCTCCCTTGGTAGCTGTTTGTTAAGGTCTGCTATGGAGCAGCAGTCAAATTAAGAAAGTGGTGTTATTTCAACAAAGCCAGAGACCTTCTTTTGCTTGTAAATATTAGTACATCCTGCAAGCACTGGTGAGTGCTGCCAGCCATCCTGTCACTTAAACAGAGTCAAGACTGATGGAGGCCAAGTTTCTGTCAAGATCTGAAACTCAATGCATTAGCTCAGGAGCACAGTGTAGACATGCATACATTTTTATTTTCACATCTACTCTTTTTATGTCAACAAACTTTATGGGTGCTGGTTTCTGTCACACTCCAAAATAATTAACCCTGAAAGAATCATTTTATTTAATGTTTGAGAAGTCAGGATTTGGTAACAGAGTAAAAAAAGCCAGATCACGAGCTGACATCATGTAAAACAGCCAAGTGGCAGGACATTTAATAGATGGGTGGCCCAGAAAGCTGCAGAAAATATGTATGCATAACACCTAAATTAGGGCTATCATGAAAAGTCAGATGTGTTACAGACACACTCTCCTTTCAGACAAAACAGATAGGATGAAATCATGAAAAAATATGGAGCAACAATAAGCAAGCAGCGATTTACAAGTGAGTCACTGTGTATATACATGGAGCTGTTGTTAACATAAGTGATGGTGCATAAATATGCTACCAAGAATTGGTGCATTGAATAAACTTTCTATGATCAAAGTAAGCGTGTTTCTTACGTTGGAAATAGCAAGAAAAAAATTGTACAACATAAATTAGGGTTAATTCCCTGTTCTTAGGATTCCACTGGTTTCAGGTATGTTCAGCTCACACAATAATTTATCTCTTCATATTCTACTCTCTTCTCAATCCTCACTATCCCCCTAATTTGTTGTCTTCCTTTGCTTTTGACTTTGTACCTTGCACCACATCAAAAAGACTCCTTTTTCACCACGTATTGAACATTTCATTTCTTCTTTTTGATCTCTGACTCTGAGCCCTTTCTTGTTGATTGTTTCGCTTGTCTTATTGGGAGTTTTCTTTGCTGTTTAGGCCACAGTACAAATTTTGCAAGCTGGAAGAAAAAAATTCTAACATATAGGTTGTTCAGGAATAACCCCACAGAAATAGATGGTGGCATATGGGCTCAAAATACGTTTAAATCTGCAGCCTTGATTTTTCTTCAACGTTTTTAAAACTGTGAAATGAAGGGGCCTGGATTAATCCAGAATCTTAATTTCCACCAAAAATATTCTTGAGCCCAGAAAAACATCCACAGGACTTAATGTTTTTTGTAGAATACCAAGCTCCTCACAGTAAGTTTGTGATAAAAAAAGAAACTATTTTTGAACACACAGCATGCCCCTTCCCACCTCCCCCCCCCCC